>Ga0316195_10001163_pt1 | contig 11562 bp, 9 predicted proteins | sample Phised1_MG_FD_204937 | JGI IMG/M metagenome (GOLD analysis project Ga0316195, IMG submission 204937) | Coastal sediment microbial communities from Maine, United States - Phippsburg sediment 1 | ecosystem: Environmental > Aquatic > Marine > Coastal > Sediment | place: USA: Maine | collected... | reverse complement strand
ACGAGGCGTGGTTTGCTTTCGCAAGATTCTCTCCCACCTACCGTCAGCGTACGGCCATGCATAGCGCGGAGTTGCTGCGAAAGCGTTATCGCTCTGACGAGTACCGCAAGGTCTATGAAGACTGGAAACGCCAGGCGCCCAGTGACGACGAGGGGATGCTTGCGACCAGACTGATGCCTGATCCGGACCTGGTTCGAGTGCGTACCTATGCTACACAGTCAACGCACAAGACCCTGACTGCCCTGCGCCAGGGCTCGATGATCCACGTGCATGACCAAGACTTCAAGGGGGAAGTTGAACAGGCCTTTCGTGAGGCCTATATGACCCATACTTCTACCTCGCCAAACTACCAGATTATCGCTTCCCTGGATGTGGGGCGTCGGCAGGTAGAACTGGAGGGCTTCGAGTTTGTGCAAAAGCAGATCGAGGCGGCGATGATTATGCGTCGGGCAATTTCGTCGCATCCTTTGTTGAAAAAATATTTTCAGGTGCTGGCAGCTGAAGACATGGTTCCGGGAGAATTCCGTACCAGCGGTATTGGCGTGTATTGGGACGAGCAACGTGGCTGGAGTCAGCTCTGGGACGCCTGGGTAAGCGACGAATTCGTCCTGGATCCCACCAGGGTGACCCTGGTGACCAGTGCAGCGGGAATTGATGGCAACACATTCAAGAACGAATACCTGATGGACAAGTACGGCATACAGGTGAACAAAACGTCGAGGAACACCGTTCTGTTTATGACCAACATTGGTACGACCCGATCCTCGGTGGCCTACCTTATCGAGGTGCTGGTGAAAATTGCGCGGGAGCTGGATTCCGGCAACGAGGACGCCAGCAAGATGGAACGCAGGGCGTTCGAGAAACGCGTGAAGTCACTGACCCAGGACTTGCCGGCGCTGCCCGACTTCTCGCGTTTCCATGACGCGTTTCGCTCGCATGGCGACAGGACCCCGGCCGGTGACATGCGCCGACCTTTCTTCATGGCTTATGATGAGAGCAAATGCGAATATTTTCCGCTGGATGGCGACGAACTTGATGAGGCCATGGCCACGGGACGCGATGTGGTGTCCTCCGGGTTCATCATTCCCTATCCTCCGGGATTCCCGATCCTGGTTCCCGGGCAGGTAATCTCCTCGGAGATCCTGGATTTTATGCGCAAGCTTGATGTGACCGAAATCCATGGTTACAGGGCGGAGCTGGGTCTGCGAGTGTTTACCGAGGAAGCCCTGGCGGCGCTGGCAGCTAACTGACAACAGAATTAAGGAATTGCTCAATGTCTAGCAAACGAAAAAAACTGAAGAACATGTCCGAAATTCGTCGCTTCTTCCACAGGAACGAGACGCCGATCTATTTTGTGAGCGCAACAAATTTCAACCTTTTGGGTCTGGACGAGTGGGTGCGCAATTTCAAGTATATAAATTACATCGACTGCTTTGATGGCCGTCATCCCAATGTATTTGTACCGTCCAACCAGCCGCATGAAGAGTTTCAGTCGATTGAGGACATCAATAACTATCTTCTTCAGCACAAGGAGGTCATGGACCGGATTCGGGCCAGGGACTCAGAGGCAAAATTTGTCTTCCTCATGTTCGATGAGGAGACCGAGAAACTTGTAGAGGAAATTGGAGGCGAAGTCTGGTTTCCCAAGGCGCAGCTGCGCAATCGCGTCGATAACAAGATAGAGACCGTTCGAATAGGCAACAAGGCCGGTGTACCCAGTGTTCCCAACACCCTGGCGGTGATCAATAGTTACGAGGACTTGGCCGCGGCCGCCACCGAAGCTGGTCTGGGCAAGGACCTGGTTTTGCAGTCTGCATTCGGTGACTCAGGGCACACGACCTTTTTCATCAAGAGCCGGAAAGATTTTGAGCGCCACCAGCATGAAATAATCGGGCAGGGCGAGATCAAGGTCATGAAGCGCATCAATTGTCGTGGAGCGGCAATCGAGGCCTGCGCTACCAAGCACGGAACCATCGTGGGGCCGATGATGACGGAATTGGTCGGATTTCCTGAGCTCACACCGTACCGTGGCGGCTGGTGCGGAAACGAGATATTTGCCGGAGCATTTTCTCGCAAAGTGCGAGATAAGGCGAGAGACTATACGGCCAAATTCGGCAAGCAATTGGTGAAGGAAGGTTATCGCGGATATTTTGAACTGGATTTCCTGATTGACCAGAAAACCAAGGACATTTATTTGGGCGAGTTGAATCCCCGCATCACCGGTGCGAGCTCAATGACCAATCATGCGGCGTTCGCACATGCTGATGCTCCCTTGTTTTTGTTCCACCTGCTTGAGTTTTCCGGTGTGCCATTCGCCCTGGACATAGATGAATTAAATGAGCGCTGGTCGGATCCGCAAAACATCGATAGCTGGTCGCAGCTGGTGATTAAGCATACTGAAGATAGCCTGGACATCCTGACCGCAGCGCCCGAGAGCGGTATATGGAAAATGGCTGAGGATGGCACAGTCAGTTTCAATCGTTTTGATTACCATCGGCGCGCGGTCGAGAGTGAAAGCGAGGCGTTTTTCCTTCGCATCCTCAAGCCTGGTGACTACCGCTACGAAGGGGCGGACCTGGGTATCCTGGTGACGCGAGGCCGACTGATGGACGACAAGTTCAAATTGACCGAGCAGGCGAAAAAGTGGATACACGGGATTCGGGCTCATTACGCCTCGGTGCCACTGACTTCGGCAGAAGCCAAGCCGGTTATTTCAGAGCCGGGGTTTAAATTGCTTTGAGTGCTCTAGCACTTAGGTCTGAATTGATGGGCGCGTGTTACTCGCGCAGACTGTGCACACCAGTGTCATGCAACTGAATTTTACTGCCATTGACGAGGCGGTCCCAGGCCAGAAGTGGACTGCATTGTTTGCACGGCTTTGGCCGGCCTACAGCCGATTCTGGTTGTCGGAAGGGGAGCTTGCGCGGCCAACTTACCGTGAGTGTTTCACGGCCGTGGCTGACCACATGCCAGAGTTGGTGCCCGTGTATGAGCGGCTGGTGGAGTTGGCTGGCGGGGGCGATCATGCCTCCCGTTTTTTATCCGGCTACGGTCCGCCCGCATATATGAGCGGATGTTCGCAGGCAGTGTGGCACGGACCTGAACCGATGCTGGTCAGAAATTACGATTATGCGCCGCAAGCGTTTGACGCGGTCGTGCTGCGGACGCAGTGGCTGGGGCGCAAGGTATTGGGAGTGTCTGACTGCCTCATCGGTCTGTTGGACGGGATAAACGAGGATGGTCTGGTTATTTCTCTGACCTTCGGTGGCCGTCGAGTGGTTGGCAAGGGATTTGGTGTACCAATAGTCTTGCGTTACGTGCTTGAGACCTGCACGAATGTTAAGGATGCGGTACGCGCGTTAAAACGGATCCCGTGTCATATGGCCTACAACGTAACGGTGATGGACAGGGCAAGGAATCACCGCACTGTCTTTCTGAGTCCGGACCGGCCGACTGTTGTGACCCGTTCACCCATCGCCACCAACCATCAACATGAAGTGGAATGGGTGGATCACGCACGTGCCACGGCCTCGGTGGAGCGGGAGGAATTGTTACTGCGCCGGCTCAAGCGGCATCCTGGCACGGCCCGGCAATTTATTGCAGCATTCCAGCGGCCGCCGCTATATTCGCTCGCCTTTGATCGGGGCTTTGGCACCCTGTATACGGCGGCCTACCGCTCAATCCAGGGTACGCTGGAGCTGCATTGGCCAGGTCATACCTGGCTGCTTTCCTTGCGGGAATTCGAGGAGGGTGTTCGCTGCATTGACTACCAGAGTCCGAAAACAGTTGGCCTTGCCCTTGCCCGGCGACCACGACAGGAATTGCGTTCCGAGCAGGGATAATCCGAGGCTACAAAGAAACCGTTGTCCAGGCTTCCCATCGCGACATTCTGCATGTCGCGGTTATGTCGATGTCCGACTGTTTCAAACCAAGCTCTCAGCCGCTTGTTTTTGCTGGCCGGGTAAGCTGACTTGGTCGGTGGTGTTTCGATCTTGAACGTTGTGCGAGACGTGAGAAGCTGCCGACCCACCGCACGGAATATTTGCGTGTCAGACTTCTACAAAGAGGCAACAGGTCCAGCGAAGGGATGGTGCCCAGGAGAGGACTTGAACCTCCACTACCTTACGATAACTAGCACCTGAAGCTAGCGCGTCTACCAATTCCGCCACCTGGGCATAGGACGGATCCGGAAACCGGACCCTGGCTGGAGGGCGAACTTTACGTAGACGTTGTATGCTTGTCAACTATCACACCCGGCATGGGGACAATCCTTTGACCAAGACAAATACCAAGACACCGAGGCCCCGTTCAGCTAGTCGGGATCAGCCGGAATACGCTTTCGAGATTCCCAGCAGAGACGAGGTACTGGCTTTTCTGGAAGCCGAGGGAAGACCGCTGGCGCCGACCGAGATTTATGCCAGCCTCAAGCTCAAGGGCGAGCCGAAGCGGCAGGCTATGCGCAAGCGGCTGGCAGCCATGTGTCGGGACGGCCAGCTGCTGGCCAATCGCAAGGGTGAGTATTGCCTGACCGCACGCATACACCTGGTTGCCGGCACCGTGCAGGGCCACCGTGACGGGTTCGGGTTCGTCATTCCCGATGACAGTTCGGATGACGTTTTCTTGTCTGCCCGCCAAATGCGCGAAGTCATGCACGGTGACCGGGTCGCAGTACGTATCAAGGGCTATGACCGCCGGGGGCGGCCTGAGGGGGCCGTGGCAGAGGTACTGGAGAGGGTGAACACCCAGGTCGTGGGGCGCTATGTGGCCCAGGGCGGCGTGGGATTTGTAGTCCCCGATAATCCCCGTATCACCCAGGAAATCCTGGTTGGGCCACGCAATCGTGGCGGCGCCCAGCCTGGCCAGATCGTTATCGTTGAGATTACCGAGCCACCGGGTCCGAATACCTATCCGGCGGGCCGCATCAGTCGAGTACTGGGGGACGAAGACGCTCCGGGCATGGAGACCGAGATCGCCGTGCATGCCCACAACCTGCCTTACCTGTGGCCCGATGAAGTCACGGCTGAGACCAAGGCGTTTGGCAGCAAGGTGTCTGCCAGGGCCAGCGAGGGTCGGGTAGATCTGCGTTCCGTGCCACTGGTGACCATAGATGGCGCCGATGCCCGGGATTTCGACGATGCGGTGTATTGCGAGCCGAGTGGCTCTGGCTGGAAATTGCTGGTAGCCATTGCCGATGTGTCCCATTACGTAGTCAAGGGCACCGCCCTGGATGCGGAGGCCCGTAATCGCGGCACCTCGGTATATTTCCCCAACCGGGTCATACCCATGCTGCCGGAGGCTCTGTCCAATGGGCTGTGTTCGCTCAAGCCCGAGGTGGACCGATTGTGCATGGTGTGCGAAATGCACGTAGACAAGGCCGGCAAGGTCAGCAAATCACGTTTCTTCCGAGCGGTGATGCGCTCGGCCCAGCGTTTCACCTACGAACAGGTGGCGGGTATTCTCCAGCATGAAGATGAGCGACTGCGTGAGCGTTTCGAACCCCTGCTGGGGAGCCTGGAAGCGCTGTATGGCTTGTATAAGGCGTTTCTGGCCGCACGCAAGCGACGCGGGGCTATAGATTTTGAAATCCCCGAGAATACTCTCGAGTTCGATGCCCGGGGCAGGGTGGCGGCGATCCATGAACGAGTGCGCAGCGATGCCCACAAGCTGATCGAGGAGTGCATGATTGCGGCCAACGTGGAGGCCGCGCGATTCTTGCGCAAGGCGCGTATTCCGGCCCTGTACCGTGTGCATGCCGGACCCGACGAGGATCGTATCGAAGAGTTGAAGTTGTTTCTGGCGGCCCTGAGTATCCCCTTCAACCCGGGCTCCACGATGAAGCCGGCCATGCTCAGCGAGGTCATCAAGCTGGTAAAGGACCGTCCCGATGCGGCGCTGATCGAGACAGTAATGTTGCGTTCCCTGGCCCAGGCAGTCTATGAGCCAGGCACCGGCGGACACTTTGGGTTGGCGCTTGGGGAATACGCGCATTTCACGTCTCCAATCAGGCGTTACCCGGACCTCTTGGTGCACCGGGCGATCGGGCATTTACTCGATGGTGGCAAGCCAGGTACTTATGTCTATTCCCTGAGCGACATGGAAGGGCTTGGTGCCCATTGTTCCCGTTGCGAACGCCGGGCCGACGACGCGACTCGCGAGGCTATGGGCTGGTTGAAGACAGAGTTCATGCAAGACAAGCTGGGACAGGAATTTCCAGGCACGGTTAGCGGCGTCACCCAGTTCGGCGTGTTCGTACAATTGGATACCTTGCAAATAGATGGGCTGGTGCATGTGAGTGCCCTCGGTAGTGAATATTTTGACCTGGACAGACCCAGGTATCGCCTGGTCGGTAGTCAGAGCGGACGTGTGTTCCAGTTAGGTGACAGGCTGCAGGTCAAGGTAGTGCGGGCCAGTCTTGAGGACCGCAAGATCGATTTTGAGCTGGTAGACAAGGACCGTGACGAACTGCGTCCGAAGAAGGGCGGCGCTCCGGAACGTAGCGGCCGGGGCGGTCGCAAGGACCAGGGTAAAGGCCCGGGCAAGGGCCACACCGGTGCGAAAAAGAAGGGCTCCGGGGAGGGGGTCAAGGGCAAGGCCGGGAATAAAGGCCGCAGGCGTGCGAGCAAGACCGGGCCGTGAGTGAGGGAAACCTGATTTTTGGGCACCACGCTGTGCGTGCGATGTTGGCGCGATCTGCGTCCAGGGTGCAAGAAGTGTTGTTGGTGGATGAGCGCCAGGACAAACGCATGAACGAGACACGGCGTCTCGTGGTGCAGGCGGGCCTGCCGGTGCGAAACCTCGCTCGCAAGGACCTGAATCACTTGCTTCCTGAAACAGCCCACCAGGGTGTGGCCGCGCGGCTACGGGCGCCGCGCCAGTGGAATGAGCCGGACTTGCCGGACCTGGTATCGGCGGCCGGCGCTGATCCACTGGTACTGGTTCTCGACGGGGTCCAGGATCCGCGCAACCTGGGCGCCTGTATGCGCACAGCCGACGCGGTTGGCGCCTGTGCGGTGGTGGTCCCCAAGGACCGTGCCGCAAGCCTGACGCCGGTTGCCCGCAAAGTGGCCTCGGGCGCTGCCGAGACCGTGCCCCTGATAAGAGTGACCAACCTAAGCCGCACCCTGCTGTTGCTGAAGGACATGGGCCTGGTACTGGTGGGCGCGGATGAAAACGGCCCCTCTCTGTACCACCAGGCAGACCTGAGAGGCCCCCTGGGCCTGGTTATGGGGGCCGAGGGCAAGGGCCTGCGACGTCTGACCCTGGAGCGCTGTGACCTGCTGGTGCGCCTGCCCATGGCGGGCATCGTCGAGAGCCTGAACGTTTCGGTGGCCCTGGGCATACTGGCCTATGAGGCGCTCAGGCAACGCCAGTCCTAAGAATTCCCGGCTCCCTCAAGCGCTTGAAAGGCCCTGGAAGCCTCTGATTTGCTCTGGACGAAGTAGATTGTGAGCGAAAAGGTTCGGATTCAAGGCGTCAAGCGCATGGAATGCCCAGCCATGGCGAAGTCTGGCAATACAGAAGCTGGATTTTGGCTGCAAGATTGAGTGCATGAGTAGATCAGAGGCTCCCTTGCTTTGGCTTGTCTTTGGCTCGGTCCTTGGGTACCATTGCCGGCCCTTGGGTAGGTATTTGCCTGCCCCGGGTTACATTTCTCTCTGCCTCACCGTTAGTCGGGAGGCCTTATGTCCACAGGGAACTACAATGAGACATTACGAAGTGGTCTTTCTGGTCCACCCGGATCAGAGTGAGCAGGTTCCGGCCATGCTCGAACGTTACAAAGGCATGATCCAGTCAGCGGGTGGAGCGATTCATCGCGAAGAAGACTGGGGTCGCCGTCAGTTAGCCTATCCGATCAACAAGATCCACAAGGCCCATTACCTGATGCTGAACATCGAGTGTGGCCAGGAAAGCCTGGACGAACTGATGAGCCTGTTCAAGTTCAACGATGCGGTCATCCGCCACCTGGTGATCGGCCGCGAAGAGGCCGTTACCGAGGCCTCCCACATGGCCAAAGCGGTGGAAGAAGATCGTCGTCGGGATTCCGAACGCGCCGAGCGTGATGCGTCTCGTGCTACGCGTACCTACGACAGGGACGATGAGGATATGACGGACGACAGTGACGATGCTGATGACGACGAGTCAGACGACGAAGAGTCCGATGACGAAGAGTCTGTGGAAAAGTAAGTCAGCGTTTTGTTGTTGAGCTAATTCGAATTCGATAGAGGACTAAGCCATGTCACGTTATTTTCGTCGCCGCAGGTTTTGCCGCTTCACCGCCGATGGCGTAAAAGAGATCGACTACAAGGATCTGGTTACGCTGAAAAATTACATCACCGAGACGGGGAAGATTGTCCCCAGTCGCATTACCGGTACCAAGGCTAAATACCAGCGTCAGCTAGCCACCGCTGTCAAGCGTGCTCGCTTCCTGGCTCTACTGCCCTACACCGATAGCCACCACTAGGATGGCGGGTCCCTGTCCGCTGGCAAAAGCCTCGGTCAGGGATGAGTTTTAAGACTTGTGAAAAATATCCTGCACTGGATCATGCAGAGGCAGCATCGCCAGGTGACCCTGGTGGCTGGCTTGTCACTGCTACCGTTCCTGGGATTGCTCAGTAGCGGGTTGCTTGTGTTAGTGACGTTGCAGCGAGGAATCAAGCAGTCGCTGATCACCGCGATGCTGGCGATGGCGTTGCTAGCCGGCGTTGCAGTGGCAACCGGGGGAGACCCCTTGCCACTGCTCGAAGTGACCGGTGCGATGTGGGGCCCGGTGCTGTTGCTGGCCGGATTATTGGGTGCCTATCGCTCCATGAATCTGGTGTTCCAGGCCTCGGCTATCGTCGGATTGGTGGTGGTAGGTCTGGTACTGCTGCGGTTGCCTGACCCGGTAAACCAGTTGGCGGGTTTGATGGAACCGCTGAAACAGCAGTTTAGCGCCTCGGGGCAAGAGTTAACCGAGGCCGGCTGGAACATGATTTTCCAGGTGATGCCTGGCGTCATGACCGGACTGGGGATACTGGCCTGCCTGGCCGGGGTTTTCCTGGGACGGGTCTGGCAAGATGGACTTGAAGACACGCAGGGCCGGTTTGGAGCAGAATTCAGGCAACTGAAGCTGGGCAAGGTTTTGACGGCTGTCGCGACGCTAGTAATAGTTGCGGCGATGTTGGGCGGCGGACTGTGGTTTGAGAATATGGTGTGGGTGCTCGTGGCCTTGCTGATTTTGCAGGGATTGTCACTGGCCCATTTCCTGGTTGGCCCCGGTGGTTGGCCGAAGCCGTTGTTGATCGTGCTGTATGTGATGCTGGTATTGGTGTTGCAGCTGGTAATGCCGATTCTTACAGCGCTGGGATTTTTGGATAATTGGTTCGATTTGCGGCGTATCCTGGCGCGAAATCGATAATTTTGGGTTAGAAAGCCAAATCTGGTTTTACTGAACGGGTGAAATGATGGAAGTCATACTTCTGGAAAAAGTTGAGAATCTGGGGACTATTGGCGAGCGTGTGAAGGTCCGCTCGGGCTATGGTCGCAATTTCCTGCTGCCACAGGGTAAGGCAACGCTGGCCACGGCTTCGAACATTGAGAAGTTTGAAGCGATCCGTGCGGAGCTCGAGGCCAAGTCTGCCGAGGAGCTGACGCGTGCCCAGGGTCGTGCCAAGTTGCTGGACGGCAAAATCGTGAAGCTCAGTGCAAAGGCGGGTGCAGAGGGCAAATTATTCGGCTCGATAGGTCCCGTAGACATCGCCGAAGCGCTGGCCGCGCTGGGTTTTGAGGTAGAGCGGCGTGAAGTGCGCATGGCCGATGGCCCGATCCGGCAGGTGGGCAGCCACGAGATTGAAGTACATCTGCATAGTGATGTTTCGGTCACCGTACCGGTTGAGATTTCTGGCGAAGAGTAAGGCTGCACCGCAACCCGGGGGGCTACCTCCGGGTACCGGTTGTGCTATCTTGATCGGCCCTTGATTAACCTGGCGGTACTGGGCGATGGCGACTCCAATGAGTGACGATCGCATTGATGCGATGGCGGGTACGGAAAGACTCCGTGTACCGCCGCACTCTGTTGATGCCGAGCGAGCCGTGCTCGGCGGCCTGATGCTTGATAACCTGGCCTGGGAACGTATTGCAGACCTGGTAACCGCCGACGATTTCTATCGTCATGATCACCGCCTGATATTCAACGCCATTGGCGAACTGGCTGAGAAAAGCCAGCCTTTGGACGCGGTAACCGTTTCCGAGTACCTGGACCGCAATCAGCAGCTGGAGCAGATGGGCGGTCTTTCCTTCCTCGGACAGCTGGCCAAGGACACCCCCAGCGCAGCAAATATTCGTGCCTATGCGGACATTGTGCGTGAGCGGGCGCTGCTGAGAAAGCTGATCGAGGTTGGTGTCGGCATTACAGACAGCGCCTATACCAGTGATGGTCGTGGGGCCTCGGAACTGGTGGACGATGCAGAGCGCGCGGTATTCCAGATTGCCGAGCGTGGCAAGCGCAGGGGTTCCGGTTTTGTGGCCTTGCGGAAAATACTTCCCGGTACCATAGACCGGCTGGATATCCTGAGTCATTCTGACGGCGATATTTCGGGCTTGTCGACAGGCTTCAATAGTCTAGATGATATGACCGCAGGTCTGCAGCGCGGTGAACTGGTAATTATTGCCGGACGGCCATCCATGGGTAAGACCACCCTGGCCATGAATATAGCCGAGAATGCGGCGATTGGATCGGGCAAGGCGGTAGCCATATTCAGCATGGAAATGTCTGCCGAGCAGCTAAGCTTCCGTATGATTGGATCAATCGGACGGGTAGATCAATCAAACCTGCGCCGAGGCAATTTTAACGACGAGGATTGGAACCGCATCAATTCGGCGGTGGCCATCATGTCCGAGGCGCCGATCTATATCGATGATACGCCGTCCCTGAGTCCCACCGAGGTGCGAGCTCGTTCCCGACGTCTGGCGCGTGAGCACGGCGGTCTTGGCCTGATTGTACTGGATTACCTGCAGTTGATGCAGGTGCAGGGAAACAAGGAAAACAGGGCGACCGAGATATCCGAGATATCGCGGTCGCTAAAAGCCCTGGCCAAGGAACTGGATTGCCCGGTAATCGCCTTGTCACAGCTCAATCGCAGTGTCGAAAGCCGCACAGACAAGCGACCGGTAATGTCGGACCTGCGTGAATCAGGTGCCATCGAGCAAGACGCGGATGTGATTTGCTTCATTTACCGCGAAGAGGTCTATGACAAGGACACCACGCGCAAGGGCATTGCGGATATCATTATTGCCAAGCAGCGTAACGGTCCCGTGGGCGAAGTCCATCTGACATTCCTCGGTCAATACACCAAGTTTGAGAACCTGGTGGCTGAAAGCTATGTGGACGAGGGCTTCCAGTGACGGCATTGTGTCGGGCCACGGTCGATACGGTGGCTCTGCATTACAATCTTCGACGCATAAGAGAACTCAGCGGCGGCGCCAAGGTGCTGGCGGTGATCAAGGCCAATGCCTATGGGCATGGCCTGGTGCCTGTAGCCAAGTCCCTGGTTGACGCCGATGCATTGGCGGTGGCCCGTATGG
>Ga0316195_10001161_pt1 | contig 11572 bp, 9 predicted proteins | sample Phised1_MG_FD_204937 | JGI IMG/M metagenome (GOLD analysis project Ga0316195, IMG submission 204937) | Coastal sediment microbial communities from Maine, United States - Phippsburg sediment 1 | ecosystem: Environmental > Aquatic > Marine > Coastal > Sediment | place: USA: Maine | collected... | reverse complement strand
AGTTCCAGGATCGATCGCGTGACGCGGTATTCGCGCTCAATCGGCTGGTAGGGGTCCGTATTGGTGCCCAGCGCAATCGGTGAGCAGCGATAGCGCGGTCGCGAGATCTCCTCGCGCAGCCGCGCGGCGGCGTCCTGCTTGAAGAACAGCCGGGTCTCGAAATCGAGCCCGGGCGACAGGTTCACGAATGCATGAGCCGGTCGCGCAAAGCAGTAGACGCAACCGTGCTCGCAGCCGCGATACGGGTTGATGGACTGGTCGAAGGGGATGTCGGGCGAGTCGTTGCGCGAGATGACCGAGCGGGCAGGCTCCGGCAGCACGGTCGTTTCCAGCGCTGGCAGCGGTTCGTCCAGGCAGCCCCAGCCATCGTCGGCCGCAATCGAACGCCGGGCCTCGAAGCGGCCGGCGGAATTGGACAGGGCCCCCCGGCCGGGCCTGGTTTCGGGTGAGCGGATGTACATGACTGTATGAATATACAGTCATCTGCGCTGCGTCAACGTCCCTTGTCGCGGCTAACTGCGGGGCGGACCGAAGTGGTCGAGCCGGGCCAGCTGCGGGAAATACCTCGCCCACAGGCCGGCGATCGCGATGCTGGCGACCCCGCCGACGACCACGGCCGGGCGCAGGCCCCACCACGCCGCGGTCACGCCGGACTCGAACTCGCCGAGTTCGTTGGAAGCGCCGATGAAGACGGCACTCACGGCGCTGACCCGGCCCCGGATCTCGTCGGGCGTCTCGAGCTGGACCAGCATGTGCCGGATGTAGACGCTGACCATGTCGGCGGCGCCGAGCACGGCCAGTGCGATGAGCGAAACCATGAAGCTCTCCGACAGGCCGAAGACCACCGTCGAGACGCCAAAGAGGGCCACTCCCCACAGCATGGCCGGCCCGACGCGTTGCGAGAGCGGCTTCCACGTGAACAGCAGCGCAATGGCCGCAGCTCCCACGCCCGGCGCGGCACGCAGCAGGCCGAGACCGTCGGGCCCGACCTTGAGGATGTCGCTGGCGTAGGCCGGCAGCAGCGCCGCCGCCCCGCCAAACAACACCGCGAACAGGTCCAGCGAGATCGCCCCGAGGATGATCTTGCGGCGAAAGACGAAGCGCAGGCCCTCGAGCAGCGAATCGAGGCTGATCGACTGGGCCGAGCGGGCCGGAGCTGGCGCGCTGACGCCGAACATGAGCACGACGGCCGCGGCGAGCAGTGCGGCAACGGCCCCATAGACGACGGGCGCACCCCACAGGTAGATGATGCCGCCGATCGCCGGACCTGCGATCGTGGATAACTGCCAGCCGGTCGAGTTGACCGCGACCGCGCGGCCGAACAGCCTGGGCGGCACGACGTTCGGCAGCAGCGCCTGGCCGGTCGGCATCGCAAAGGCACGCGCGATGCCGAACAGCACCATCACCGCGAACACCGGCCAGACGGCTGTCATTCCCGACAGCGAAAACGCCAGCAGCAGCAACGAGCACACCCCCATCAGCGCGTAGCAGGCAGAGAGCAGCTTCTGCCGCACATGACGATCCGCGAAATGCCCGGCCGGCAGGACCAGCAGGACGAAAGGCAGGAACTGCGACAGGCCGATCAGGCCCAGGTCCAGCGGATCGTGCGTGATCGAGTAGATCTGCCAGCCGACGGCGACGGTCTGCATCTGCACGCCGATCGAGGTCGCCAGCCTGGCGGACAGGAAACGCGTGAAGCCGGCGTGCGCCAGCAGCTCCTTCAGTTCGCTGCGCCTGGCGGGTTCCGCAGGGGTGTTCGTGGCGATGCCTTCATCCCTCGAGCAGGATGCGCAGCATGCGCCGCAGCGGCTCGGCCGCGCCCCACAGCAGCTGGTCGCCGACGGTAAATGCCGACACATACTCAGCGCCCATGGAGAGCTTCCTGATCCGGCCGACAGGGACCGCCAGCGTGCCGGTGACGGCCGCGGGCGTCAGCCGTGCAAGCGACGCCTCGCGCTCGTTCGGGACGACCTCGACCCAGTCGTTGCCGCCGGCGAGCAGCGCCTCGATGTCGGCAAGCGGCAGGTCGCGGGTGAGCTTGAGGGTCAGCGCCTGGCTGTGCGAGCGCATCGCGCCGACGCGCACGCACAAGCCATCGAGCGGAATCGGCTCGTGCTCGCGACCGAGGATCTTGTTGCCTTCGGCGCCGGCCTTCCATTCTTCCTTGCTCATGCCATTGCCGAGATCCTTGTCTATCCAGGGCAGCAGGCTGCCGGCCAGCGGATGGCCGAAATGCCGGGTGGGCAGGGCATCCGAGCGCAGCGTGGCGGTGACGGCCCGGTCGATCTCCAGGATCGCGCCGGCCGGGTCCTGCAGCAGGCCGGCTGCCGCGCCATGGACCGTGCCCATCTGCTCGAGCAGCTCGCGCATGTTCTGCGCACCGGCGCCCGAGGCGGCCTGGTAGGTCATGGACGTGGCCCATTCGACCAGGCCGGCGCGGAATAGCCCGCCCAGGGCCATCAGCATCAGGCTGACCGTGCAGTTGCCGCCAATCCAGTCGCGGGTGCCAGCGGACAGGCCGCGATCGATGACTTCGCGGTTCACCGGGTCGAGGATGATCACCGCCTCCGGCTTCATGCGCAGCGCCGAGGCGGCGTCGATCCAGTGACCGGTCCAGCCCGCGGCACGAAGCTGCGGGTGAGTGGCGTTTGTGTAGTCCCCGCCCTGGCAGGAGATCAGCAGGTCGCAGCCGGCCAGCGCCCGCAGGTCGGCCGCATCGGCCACCGGCTCCGTCGTCCGGCCGATCTCCGGCCCGCGGCCACCGGCCTGCGAGGTCGAGAAGAACACCGGCTCGATGAGCGCGAAATCGTTCTCCTCGCGCATCCGCTCGACGAGCACCGAGCCCACCATTCCCCGCCAACCAATCAGTCCAACGCGCGGCATAAGCACACCCACGGCTCTTGTTGCAGTGCAAGACGTCAACTATAGCGCGGGCCGCGTGTACATGGGCACTGCAGGCCCTGGCATTTCACGGCATGCTCCGCACCCGGGGCACCACGCGCGTCGGTTTAACCTCGATCCGGGGAGCGGGCACGATGAACGCGACGGAAAGCATCCAGGTCATCCTGCCACCCGGCGCCGAGTGGACGCCGGGCTTCGATGCCGCCCGGGCCACCGACGCCTACATCGCGACCATCCCGGTCGACGCGCGGGCCAGGTCCGACGCGTACTTCGAGGGCGGCAACTGGATCGACTTCTGGGGCACCCTGATCACCGTGGCCATCGCCTGGCTGCTGCTGTCCAGCCGTTTCTCCGCGCGGGTGCGGGACTTCAGCGAGCGCCACTTCAGGCAGGTCAACCTGCAGGTGCTGGCCTATGTGCTGGTCTATCTGATCGTCGTCGGCCTGCTGACCCTGCCCTGGGATTTCTACACGGGATACTTTCGCGAACGCGCCTACGGCATGTCGAACCAGCCGCTGGGCGGCTTCCTGCGCGACTGGGCGGTCGGCATCGCCGTCAGCGTGGCGCTGGGCAGCCTGGCGCTGGCCGGCCGAGCATCCACCTCACTAAATCGGGGACAGTTTACCTATTTCCAGCGTCAGCGAAGACGGCTTGGCACCTCCTGGTCTTCATCTGGAAATAGGTAAACTGTCCCCGATTTATCAGTCTTCTTCGGCGCCGAGCTTGCCCGGCTCCTCGATCGCGACCGTGTCGCCGACGGAGATGACACCGGGCTCCAGGATCCTGGCCGTAATGCCGCCATGGCCGCGCATCGCATTGAAGCCGCCTGGACCGAGCGCGCGTTCCATCTGCTCGCAGGGGGCGCAGATACCCGTCCCTTCCAGCAACATTGCGCCGACCCGAAACCGGGCGTTGCGCAGCGCGTAGAGGTTGATCCCGGACACCACCAGGTTGCGGCGGGTGAGCGCAGGATCGAACGGCTCGCGTCCCAGCATGGAGGCGACGGCCTCAAGGTGCTCCGCCTGGATCAGCGTCACCTGCCGCTTGCTGGATGCCGTGCCCTTGAAGCGATCTCCCGCCAGGCCAAGCCCCGGTGCCGCCTCGACTCGCGAGACCGACAGTAGCGGCTCTCCCCTGGCGGGGCGCAGGCCGATCCATTCAATCCGACCACGCTGCGGCAGGGTGGCCAGGAGACGATCCAGTCGGGTCGGGTTTTCCGCGGACATGAGCGACAACTCCTAGGTCAGGGCGAACGACGGCGCCATCAGCGCGAGCCCGAGGCATGCAATCACCACCAGGGTGAGCCAGCGGCGCATCGCCAGGTAGGCCGGCGGAATGAGGTCGGGTCCGAGGATCCGGTGTTCATACAGCCAGAAGCCGCCAAAGACCGCCACCTGCGCCGCGAGGGCCTTCTCGAACGGCAGCAGCAGCGTCAGCCACCCCGCCAGCGACGGCAGGATGCCGATCGCGAGCATGCCGGGCGCACGCGGCGACGACGTCCTGAGGACCAGGCCCCAGTGCACGCCGCCCAGGAAGGACAGGATGACCGCACCGTAGCCGACCAGCAGGCGCGAGGCCAGGTCGCGCATTCCGGCCTCGGGCAGCAGCATGGCCAGGGCGCAGGCGACGAAGGGCACCAGTCCGCCGTAACCCAGCGAAGCGGACCAGCTGGGCAGTGGGGCCGAAGATCCCGGGGGCGGCAGCGTCATCCAGGGCTCCTCAACCGGCACTCGGGGTCAACCCGCCGGGAACCAGCGCATGCAGCCGGACATCGCCCATGACGTCCTTGGCCGCCTCGATGTCCGGGGCGAAGTGCCGATCGTGGTCGTAGAAGCCGACCCGGGCGCGCAGCAGCGCGTGCGCACGTTCCAGCGGCCCGGAAGACCTGAGCGGCCTGCGAAACTCGATGCCTTGCGCCGCCGCCAGCAGCTCGATGGCCAGCACACCGCGCGTATTCTCGGCCATGGGCGTCAGGCGCCGTGCCGCGAAGGTGGACATGCTGACGTGATCCTCCTGGTTGGCGGAGGTCGGCAGGCTATCCACCGACGCCGGGTGCGCCAGCGACTTGTTCTCGCTGGCGAGCGCCGCTGCGGTCACCTGCGCCAGCATGAATCCCGAGTTGAGGCCGCCCTGTTCGACCAGGAAGGGCGGCAACTGGCTGAGCGAGGAGTCGATCAGCATCGCGATCCGGCGCTCGGACAGCGCGCCGATCTCGGCAATGGCCAGCGACAGGTTGTCCGCAGCGAAGGCGACCGGCTCGCCATGGAAGTTGCCGCCTGAGAGCACTTCCCCGGCCTCGCCGAAGACCAGCGGGTTGTCCGAGACGCCGTTCGCCTCGATTTCGAGCACGCGCGCCGCGTCGCGGATCTGCTGCAGGCAGGCGCCGGCAACCTGCGGCTGGCAGCGCAGCGAATAGGGATCCTGGACCCTGTCGCAGTCTTCGTGAGAGCGTTCGATGTCGCTGCGGGCGAGTACCGCCCTGAACGCCGCCGCGACGTCGATCTGCGCGGGATGCCCGCGCGCGGCGTGGATGCGCTCATCGAAGGGCGTGCGACTTCCCAGCGCCGCGTCGACACACATGGCGCCCGTGATGATCGAGCCGAGCAGCAGGTCCTCGGCCTCGAACAGACCCTGCAGCGCGAGCGCGGTGGATACCTGCGTACCATTCAAGAGCGCCAGACCTTCCTTCGGCCCCAGCTCGATCGGCTCGATCCCGGCATCCGTCAGCGCTTTCGCCGCCGGCAGCACCCGGCCACCGAAGTGGACGGTTCCTTCGCCGATCAACGCCAGCGACATGTGGGCCAGCGGCGCCAGATCGCCCGAGGCACCGACGGAGCCCTGCGACGGCACGCGCGGCAGGATGCCGGCGTTGACCAGCTGCAACAGCCGCTCGATCACCAGTGGCCGGACGCCCGACATGCCGCGGGCCAGGCTGGCCGCCTTGAGCACCATGACCAGGCGTATCGTCGAGTCGGCGAGCGGCGCACCGACACCGGCCGCATGCGAGCGGACGATGTAGAGTTGCAGCTGGGCAAGCTCCTGCTCCGCGATGCGCGTCTTGGCAAGTCGGCCGAAGCCCGTGTTGATGCCGTAGAGCGCCTCGCCGGCGTCCAGTCGTACCCGGACCGCAGCGACCGCCCGTTCGACCTGTGCGCGCCAGTCGCCCGTGAGGGCGATGGCATCGCTACCGCGCGCGATGCGCCTGAGCTCGGCCAGGGTGATGGCGCCAGGTGCCAGGCCTAGTGTCTTCATATGAAGCCTCAGTCCAGGGATGGCAGGTCGAGGCCCTGCTCGCGCGCGCAACGGATGGCCGTCTGGTAACCGGCATCCGCATGGCGCATGACGCCCGTGCCCGGGTCGTTACGCAGCACGCGGGCGATGCGTGCCGCGGCCGCGTCCGTGCCGTCGCAGACTATCACCACGCCGGCGTGCTGCGAGAAGCCCATGCCAACCCCACCGCCGTGATGAATCGACACCCAGGTTGCGCCACCGGCCGTGTTCAGCAAGGCGTTGAGCAGCGGCCAGTCGGACACCGCGTCCGAGCCGTCGCGCATGCCCTCGGTCTCGCGATTGGGACTCGCCACCGAACCCGAGTCCAGGTGATCGCGACCGATCACGATCGGCGCTTCGAGTTCGCCGTTGGCGACCATCTCGTTGAAGGCCAGGCCGAGCCGCGCACGGTCCTTCAAGCCGACCCAGCAGATGCGTGCCGGCAGTCCCTGGAAATGGATGCGCTCGCGCGCCATGTCGAGCCAGCGGTGCAGGTGCTTGTCGTCGGGAAGGAGTTCCTTGACCCTGGCGTCCGTCCGGTAGATGTCCTCGGGGTTGCCGGACAGGGCGACCCAGCGGAACGGCCCGATGCCCTCGCAGAACAGCGGCCGGATATAGGCCGGCACGAAGCCCGGAAAGCCGAAGGCGTCCTTCAGGCCCTCCTCGAAGGCCACCTGCCGGATGTTGTTGCCGTAATCGAAGACGACGGCACCGCGCGCCCTGAGGTCCAGCATCGCCTGCACGTGAATCCTCATGGAAGCACGCGCGGCCTTTTCGATCCGCTGCGGGTCGCTCCCGCGGGCCGCGGCCGCCTCGGCCATCGTCCAGCCCTTCGGCAGATAGCCGTTCCTGGGATCGTGCGCCGAGGTCTGGTCGGTGACGGCATCCGGAACGATGCCGCGGCTGACGAGTTCGGGGCAGACGTCGGCCGCGTTGCCCAGCAGCCCCACCGATAATGCGCGGCCCGCCTTGCACGCGCCGTCGATCAGCGCCAGTGCCTCGTCGAGCGTGGTGGCCTTGCGATCCAGATAGCCGGTCTTGAGGCGGAAGTCGATGCGCGACTCGTCGCACTCGACCGCCAGCATCGAGAATCCCGCCATGGTGGCAGCCAGCGGCTGCGCCCCGCCCATGCCGCCGAGGCCGGCCGTCAGGATCCAGCGCCCCGCCGGCTCTCCGCCGAAGTCCTGGCGCGCACAGGCGCCGAAGGTCTCGTAGGTGCCCTGCACGATGCCCTGCGAGCCGATATAGATCCACGAGCCGGCCGTCATCTGGCCGAACATCATCAGGCCCTTCTGGTCCAGTTCGTGGAAGTGCTCCCAGGTCGCCCAGTGGGGCACGAGGTTGGAATTCGCGATCAGGACGCGTGGCGCATCTGCGTGCGTGCGGAACACGCCGACCGGCTTGCCCGACTGGATGAGCAGCGACTCGTCCTCCTCAAGGCGCCTGAGCACCGCGAGGATGCGGTCGAAGGCCTCCCAGTTGCGCGCGGCCTTGCCGATACCGCCGTAGACGACCAGCTTGTCCGGATGCTCGGCCACCTCGGGATCGAGGTTGTTCTGGATCATCCGGTAGGGGGCCTCGATGAGCCAGTTGCGGCAGGACAGCTTGGTTCCGCGCGGCGCGCGGATGACGCGGACGCCGCGGGTCGGGATCTGGGACTCTGTTTCCATGACCCGCGAGGATACGCCAGTCCCCGGCCCTCGCCCAACCAGCCGCGGCAACGCCGCGGGCAGCCGCTGCCGCAGCCGATTTGACTAGGGCCGCTTCGCCCGGGAGACTGTCGAGATCACGACAGGCGTCGTCACACTCCCGGGTTCTCTACCATGAAAAGACTGGCACTCTTCTGCGGCGGCATCGCCGCACTCTCGCTGATTTCCTTCGCCGCCCTGCCGGCCCCAGCCGAAATGCGCACCCGCGATGAGATACCGGCCGAATATCGCTGGGACTTCTCGCCCATCTACGCCAGCTGGGACGCGTGGGAACAAGGAATGGAGGACATCCAGGGGAAAATGGACGCCTTCGTGACCCTCAAGGGAACCCTCGCCAGCGGCCCCCAGGCGGTCCTGGCCGCCTATCGCGCCTTCGACGACATCGGTATCCAGAGCTACAAGATCTATCGCTACCCACAGTTGCAGCGCGACGTCGATACCCGCAACCAGGACATCGCCGGCAAGTTCCAGCGCGTCGGCGCCGTGTTCGCCCGGTTCGGCACGGCCACCGCGTGGTTCACACCCGAGCTGCTGCGGATTCCGCAGGCGACGATGGAAAAATGGATCGACGAGACGCCGGAGCTCGTGCCCTACCGCTTCGGGATCATGGAAACCTACCGGCAGCAGGCGCATGTCCTTGACGAGACTGGCGAGCGGCTGCTGTCCTATTCATCCCGCTTCAACCGGACGCCGACCGCGGCTTTCCAGGAACTCAGCACCTCGGACATCAAGTTCCCGAAGGTCACGCTGTCCGACGGCAAGGAAATCACCATTACTCCCGCCGTCTACGGGTCGGTGCTCGAGACCAATCACAACCAGGAAGATCGTGCGCGAACCTTCAGCGCCTTCTTGCAGAACTACGCGGCCACGGCCAACACCTACGCCGCCCTGTATGACGGCGTGTTGCAGAAGGACTGGTTCCTGGCGCAGGCGCGCAATTACCCGACTACACTGGAGGCGGCGCTCGACAGTGACGCCGTGCCGGTCGCGGTCGTCGAGAACCTGATCGAGGCCACCCGCAAGGGCGTGGCGCCCTTACAGCGTTACGCGAAACTGCGCAAGCGCCTGCTGAAACTCGAGACCTACCACCCCTACGACAGCCGGATCGCCATCTACGAGACGAGCGCCAGCTATCCGTACGAAAGGGCCAAGGAACTGGTTGCCTCGGCCATCGCGCCACTTGGCGCGGACTACGTCGCCAAGTTCCAGCAATTTGTTTCCGGCGGACGTGTCGACGTCTATGAGAGCGCGGGCAAGCGCAGCGGCGCCTACAGCGCGGGTGTTTACGGCGTCGGCCCCTACCAGCTGCTGAACTACAACGACACGCTCGACTCGGTGTTCACGTTTGCGCATGAAGGCGGACACGCCATGCACACCGTGTTGTCGTTTGAGAATCAACCCTTCGTCACCTCGGGCTACACCATCTTTGTTGCCGAAGTCGCCTCCACCACCAATGAGCGATTCCTGCTGGAAAAGCTGCTGAGCGACACCAAGGATCCGAAGGAACGCTTCCTGCTGCTGCAGCACGCCGTCGACTCGATTGTCGGAACCTTCTACACGCAGGTCATGTTCGCGGATTTCGAGCTGCAGGCCCATCGACTGGTCGAACAGGGGCAGCCAGTCACCGCCGAGGTACTCAATGCCCTGTACCTGAAGCTGATGCAGGAGTACTACGGCGACAGCGTGGTCATCGACGATCTCTACAAGTACTACTGGAGCCGGATACCGCACTTCTTCAACTCGCCCTACTACGTCTATCAATACGCCACCTGCTTCGCCTCGTCGGCCCAGCTGTTCAAGAACATGACGACGGGCCCGGAGGCCTCCCGCAAGGCGGCTACCGAACGCTACCTCACGCTTCTCAAGAGCGGCGGCAACGACCAGCCCATGAAGCAGTTGCAAAAGGCCGGCGTGGACCTGAGCCAGCCGGCAACCGTACAGGCGGTGGTCGACCAGATGGACGAACTGGTGGCCCGCATGGAAGCCGAGGCGGCCAAGATTCACTGACCCTGCCATGGACAGGACCGGCGTGATGGACCCGGCAAGCTGGACCCGCGTCGTGACCAACGCCACGGTCGCGACCTGCGCGGCCAGTCCCGCCCCGTACGGGCTATGCGAGGACGCTGCGGTCGCGCTGGCGGATGAGCGCATCGCCTGGGTGGGTCCGGCCGCCGGACTGCCCGCCCTCGGCGAGTCGGTCGAGGTCCTCGACGCCGCGGGCGCCTTGCTGACGCCCGGGCTGATCGACTGCCACACCCACCTTGTGTTCGCCGGCAGCCGCGCAGCGGAATTCGAACTGCGCCAGCAGGGAGCCAGCTACGAGCAGATCGCGTGCGCCGGCGGCGGCATCCTGGCCACCGTCACCGCGACCCGCCAGGCTTCCGACGAGCTGCTGCTGGCGCTTGCGCTTGAACGCGCGCGGGTGCTGATGGCGGAAGGCGTCACCAGCCTCGAGATCAAGTCCGGCTACGGTCTCGACCTCGAGACGGAATTGAAGTCGTTGCGGGTGGCGCGCCGCGTCGGCCGCGAGCTGCCGCTCACGGTCCACGCCACGCTGCTGGCAGCGCATGCCTGCCCGCCGGAATTTGCGGGACGGGCCGATGAGTACATCGACTTCGTCGTGGATGAGATCCTGCCGACGGCCGCAGCGGCGGGACTGGTCGATTCGGTCGATGCCTTCTGCGAGGGCATTGCGTTTTCACCGGCCCAGGTCAGGCGGCTGTTCGACGCCGCCCGCCGCCTGGGCGTCCCGGTCCGGTTGCACGCCGAGCAGTTGTCCAATCTCCACGGCGCCGCGCTCGCCGCCGGGATGGGCGCGCTGTCGGCCGACCACCTGGAATACCTCGACGAGGCCGGCGCGGCCGCCATGGCGCACGGTGGCACGGTGGCGGTGCTGCTGCCCGGCGCTTTCTATTACCTGGGCGAGACACGCCGCCCACCGGTCGAACTGCTGCGGCGCCATGGCGTTTCCATCGCCGTCGCCAGCGACTTCAATCCGGGCAGCTCACCCCTGCTGTCGCTTCGACTCGCGATGAACATGGCCTGCACGCTGTTCGGCTTGACGCCCGAAGAGGCCCTGGCCGGCGTGACGCGCAACGCCGCGCAGGCGCTGGGCGCAGCGGACGATCGCGGCACGATCGAGGTCGGCAAGCGCGCCGACCTCATCCTGTGGAACGCCGCGCACCCGGCGGAACTCGCGGCCCAGTTCGGCACAGTGAGCCCATCGCGAATCTACCGCGCGGGTCAGCTCCTCGGCTGAACGAGTCCTTCCGCGATTCGCGCGACCAGCCGCGCGGCCAGTCTCGCGGTGCGCAAGTCGATGTCGAACTTCGGGTTCAGTTCCGCGATGTCCGCGACCCGCAGCTTGCCGCTGGCCACCACGATGTCCAGCAGCCGCTCGACCAGCGCCGGTTCGATACCAAGCGCCGCCGGGGCGCTGACACCCGGCGCCGCCGCCGCCGGAAACGTATCCAGGCAGACGGTCAGGTAGAGATGACGGACGCGCCCGAGCAGCGCGGTCACCTCCCCGGCCAGGGCGGTGTAGCGGTCGGCGCGCGTCTCTTCGTCGAGCACCCAGCGCACGCCCAGCGAGCGGGCGCGCTCGAACAGCGCGGGCGTGTTGGCAAAACGGCTGACGCCGATGCACAGGTACTCAACCTGCCGGCCGTTCGCTGCAGCGTGTTCCAGGATCT
>Ga0316195_10001160_pt1 | contig 11573 bp, 11 predicted proteins | sample Phised1_MG_FD_204937 | JGI IMG/M metagenome (GOLD analysis project Ga0316195, IMG submission 204937) | Coastal sediment microbial communities from Maine, United States - Phippsburg sediment 1 | ecosystem: Environmental > Aquatic > Marine > Coastal > Sediment | place: USA: Maine | collected... | reverse complement strand
CGCGAACGCCTGGCGATGAAGCCTCGCTCGACGCGGCCATCGTGGCCCTGCGCGATCGCGGCCGGCCCTTCCTGGCCGACGCCATCCTCGACCCGATCCCGTTTGGCTTCACGGCCTCGATCGTGCGGTTCCAGCGCCTGCGCGATCGCTTCCCGGACATCGCCATCATGATGGGCGTGGGCAACCTGACCGAACTCACCGAGGCCGACACCAGCGGCATCAATGCTTTGCTGCTGGGCATCTGCGCCGAGCTCGGCGTGGCAGCGGTGCTCACGACGCAGGTCAGCCCGCACGCCCGTCGAGCGGTGCGAGAAGCCGACTGGGCGCGCCGCGTCATGCACGCGGCGCGCAGCCACCAGATGCTGCCCAAGGGGCTGAGCGACCGGCTCATGACCGTGCACGACAGGCACCCGTTCCCGGACACGACGCAGGAGATCGCACAGACCGCGACCCAGGTGCGAGACCCGAACTTCCGGGTCCAGGTCTCGGCCCAGGGGCTGCACGTCTACAACCGCGACGGGCTGCGCCTGGGCCAGGGGGCCTTCGAACTGTGGCCGCAGCTCGGGCTCCAGGACGATGCGAGCCACGCCTTCTACATGGGTGTCGAGCTGGCGCATGCCGAGATCGCCTGGCGACTGGGCAAGCGCTATGTGCAGGACCAGCCCTTGGACTGGGGCTGTGCCGTCGACGCGCCGGCGCAGGATCTGGCGGCCTGGTGCGCACCAGGCAGCACGCGGCCCGCCGCAACGCACAGCCGGCGGCCCGGCGATGAATGACCTGATCTACGAGGCCGTCGTCACCACCGTCTCGCCCGACGGCGTGGCCCACGTGGCGCCGATGGGCGTGCGCTATCGCGGAGCGAGGGTGGTCCTGATGCCGTTCAGGCCGTCGGCCACGCTGGACAACATCGTCGCCACCGGCCATGCGGTGCTGAACATCGTCACCGACACCCGCGTCTTCGCCGGGTGCGTCACCAGGCGTCGTGAATGGCCGGTGCGGCCTGCCGAGAAGGTGCCGGGGGTGCGGCTGGACTGCGCGCTCGGGCATGTGGAGCTTCAGCTGGCCGATCAGGTGGACGACGCGCAGCGGCCCGTGCTGCAGATGGAACGCGTGCACGAGGTGCAGCACGCGCCCTTTGTGGGCTTCAACCGGGCCCAGGCGGCCGTGCTGGAGGGGGCGGTCCTGGTCAGCCGGCTGAGGATGCTGCCGCCGGACAAGGTGGACCGCGAAATGGCCTATCTGCAGATCGCCATCGACAAGACGGCCGGCCCCGAGGAGCGAGAGGCATGGGCCTGGTTGCAGGAGGCGGTGGCAAGCCACGGGAGCGTGAACCGATGACGAAGATGCTGGTCAGCGTGCGCAATGTCGCCGAGGCCTTGACGGCCGCTGCGGGCGGCGCCGACTTCATCGACCTGAAGGAGCCGCGAGCCGGCGCCCTGGGCGGGCTGCCGGTGCCGGTCATCGCCGAGATCGTGGCCGGCCTGCGGGAGCGCGGCGTCGTGCGATCCACCAGCGCCACCATTGGTGATCTGCCGGCTACTGACCTGGCGCCCATTCTGGCGCGCGTCCATGCCGTGGCCGCGTGCGGCGTCGACTATGTCAAGGTCGGCATCGATCGGTCGCCGGCGGCGAGGGCGCTGCTCGACGCCCTGGCCGGCTGCGGGCACGCCGTGGTGCCCGTGTTCATCGCCGACCGCGGGCTGGACTTCGAACAGGTCGAGCATGCCTGCCGGCTCGGCTTTCCGGCCCTCATGGTCGACACCGCCGACAAGCACGCGGGCAGCCTGTTCGACATGCTCGATGCGTCCGAGCTGCGCCGCTTCGTGGAGATCGCCCGCCACGCCGGCATTCCGGCCGGGCTGGCCGGCGCGCTGCGCAGGGGCGATCTGCCTGCCCTGCGGTCCCTGGCGCCGGACTTCGCGGGCTTTCGCTCGGCGGTGTGCGCGGGCGATCGCGGGTCCGAGCTCGACCCGCGGCGACTGAGCGATCTGGCCCAGGCCTTGCGCGACCCGGCGCTGGTGCGTTGAACCCGGCGGCGCGGACGACCGGTGCCGCGCGCCGCCTCAGTCGCCGAGCCGGCGATCCACGCCGAGCAGCAGCGACCGCATGCGCGCGAGGTCGTCCTTGTTGAGGACTTCGATCGGGAACGCGGCGCCGTCGGACCGGACCGCGAAGTCGGCATCGACAATCCCGGCCTGCCCCAGCTGAGCGAAGTTGAGGGCGGGGTCGATGCTGCAGGACTTGACCAGCACCAAACGCTCCGCGTTCAGCTTGAACGCCAGGTCCAGCGCAATGCTGTCCGACGTGTGGCCCCAGTGCGTGTCGGGTTCCGGCACGTCGCGCTGCAGCTCGAACGGCAGCCACAAGGCCGTGCGGCCGGTCTGCAGCACGCGGCGAAGGTCATCGCCGCGGGTGACCGCCTGCAACTCGGGATTCAACGCCCGCAGCTGGTAGGCGAACTGCACCATGGCCAGGACGGCCATGTTGTGTGCCGCCAGGTCGTCGAACTCCCAGGTGGCCTGCGCGCGCCGCACCTCGTCGGCGAAGCTGCCGCCGCCGCAGACCACGGTCACGCGCCCGCCGCCCAGGGTGGTGAGCAACTCGAGCCAGGCCGGCAGCAAGGGGTCGTTGCAGAGGCTGCCGCCAATCTTCACGACCCACATCAGAAGTGCTCCAGGTCGAACAGGCTGGCCACCGCGACGGCGGGCGCGCAGACCTGCACCCAGCCGGCCAGGTCAGCGTCATCCGATGCAAGCCGAGCCACCTGCGTGGCGTAGGAGCCGCTGCCGGCCAGGGCCAGTGGCGCCACCAGGTCGGGCAGCAGGAAGTCGCCGCATCCAGCCCCGACCACCCTGGCGCCGCGATCCAACGGCTGCGCCGCCAGCACCCGTTCGAGCTGGCCGCGCAGCTCGGCCAGCTGCAGGCGGCGCCAGGCCCGTGCGCATTCGAGCCATTCGCCAGACTGCGCGTCGCGTGCGTCGTGACCGACCATGCGCGCCAGGCGCTGGCGGGTCGCTGCTGCGTCCTTCGCGGCGCCGTCGGCAGTGGGTTGCTGGTCATGCGCCGGCGGCAGCTCGCCGGTCAGGCGATAGACGTCCGCGGTCGTGGCGAAGAATTCGTTCATCACGTTGATGCACTGCCCGCGCCAGTCGATGCGCGGTCCCAGCGCACAGAGCGGGGTGCGCACCACGCCCTGGTAGACGAGCTCGCTCGTGGCCAGGCGCTGCGCATCGGTGCGCCCGGCTTGCCTGACGTGCCCCGCAGCGAAGGCGATCAGGTCGGTGGTCGTGCTGCCGATGTCCACCAGCACGCCGCTGTCGGTGGCCAGCGTCGCCGCCGTATGGGTGGCCGTGGCCAGCCAGTTGGCCGAGGCGACCGCCTCCCAGTCGGCCGCGACCCGCTCCGGTGCGTACCACCCGGCCTCGCCGCCGTAGAAGCGCGGCGCCCGCTCGACGTCCAGGCCCTCGGTCAACTGCGCCGCGATGCGTTCCACGCCTTCCTGCCGGTGCGCAAACAAGTCGACCATCTCGCCCGTCATCGTGGCGGCATGCAAGGCGGTCCGCAACCGTGGCCAGCGCGCATGGGCCGCACGCAGCACCTGGGCCAGATGCTGCTCACCCCGCCACAGGGGGCAGGCCCATTGAACGGCGTCGACGACCTCGCCCTGGTGCAACCGACAGGCCTTGACGTGGGCGCCGCCGATGTCCCAGCCATAGACCTCAGGCCGCGGCATCGGTCCGTGCCCTGGTGAGATACTGCACTTCGATGGCCCGCTTCATCTCACTGCTGGCACTGCAGCCATGACCGACGACATCCTGCTCATCCCCGTGATCGATCTGCTGCAAGGCCAGGTGGTGCGGGCCGTGCGCGGCGACCGCCAGTCGTACCGACCGATCGTCTCGACGCTGTGCGACGGCAGCGACCCATTGACGATGGCGCGCGCACTGTGCGACCGGTGCGGCGCAAGCCAACTGTACGTGGCGGACCTGGACGCGCTGATGGGGGGGCAGCCACAAATCGAGGTCCTGCGGGCACTTCTGCACGGCCTGCCCGACATGGAACTGTGGGTCGATGCCGGCTTTGCCGACGTCGCCGCTGCGCAGGCGCTGCAGGATGCCCTGGGTCCCCTGGCGTCCCGGCTGGTGCCGGTCTTTGGCAGCGAGTCCTTGCATTCGCGCGCCGCATTGGCCGCCTGCTTCGACGGCGAAGGCGCGCTCGCGGGCAGCGCTGCGCTGTCGCTGGACCGGCGTGACGGGGTCCGCATGGACGCGGCAGGCTGCTGGGATGCGCCCGCGCTGTGGCCGCAGCGGGTGATCGTGATGACGCTCGAACGCGTCGGTTCGGCCGAAGGGCCGGATCTGGAGACGATGCGCGAGGTCCGTCGGCGGGCACCCCGGGCGATGCTGATCGGCGCCGGTGGCGTGCGCACGGCCGCCGACCTGGACCAGGCCCGCTCGGCCGGTGCCGATGGCTGGCTGGTGGCCAGCGCCCTGCATGACGGGCAGTTGTCGCGACCGTACCGCTGACCGCCAAACTGGCGCCAGATCGAGGGGTTATCCGGCATGACGGCACTTGCATCACGAATCGTGCCACCCCGGCCGACCCCGCGGACCTGTTCGACGGGCGGCCAAAAGCGCCACACTGTGTGGCACAACTGGCCGCCCCAGCGGGCGGCGGGGACGCTTTGCCCGCGCCCGCGCGGTGGCACGTCGATTGCGACGTAGGGAGCGCATGACCGACGCTGTCCGGCCCTGGAGTTGCCCCTTCTGCCCCTTGCTGTGCGACGCGTTCGGCGTCGTCCGCGCCGCGGACGGGTCGCTCGCGCTGCAAGGCAGCGACTGCGCGCGGGCGCGGGCTGCGCTGGCCCACTTCGGCCCGGCAACAGGCGACGATCGTCCCCGGGTCCATGGTCGGGCGTGCGAACTGCATGTCGCGGTCGATGCGGCCGCGGCCTTGCTGCGGACCAGCCGGCAGCCGCTGTTCGGCGGCCTGGGCACCGACGTGGCCGGTGCACGCGCGCTGTACCGTCTGGCCTGCGACACCGGCGCCATCTGCGATGCGGCGCAGGGCGCAGCGCTGACCGAGGGCCTGCGCGCCTTGCAGGACCGCGGGGGCTTCACCACCACGCTGGCCGAGGTGCGCACGCGGGTCGATCTCCTGGTCTGCTTTGGCGGCCTGCCCACGCCGCGCCACCCGGAGTTCTTCCGCCATGCCGGCCTGGCGCCCGACGATCCGCGCGTGGTCGTCGTCGCGCCGAGCGACGACCTGTTTGCGGCATCGGCGCAGTTGGCCGCGCTGGTGGAAGGTCAGGTTGTCGACGGCGCGAGCGCCGAGCTACAGGCGCTCGCGCAGCGTTTGCGGGCCGCCCGCTATGCGGTGCTGGTCTACGAGCCGGCGCGCCTGCCGGTGCACGGCGCGCTCGTCATCGAGACCTTGCAGCGCGTGGTCGCCACGCTGAACCGCAGCACGCGTGCGGCGGCGCTCCCCCTGGGCGGCGGCGACGGTGCCGCGACCGTCAACCAGGTCTTCAGCTGGTTGTCGGGACTGCCCTTGCGCACGCGCAACGGCCCGCACGGCCTGGAGCACGAGCCGGTGTGCTTCGACGCCGGCCGGCTCGTGGCCGACGACGCAGTGGACCTGCTGCTCTGGATCGCCAGCTTCGGGCCCGCACCTGCGCCGCCGGCCTGCCGGCTGCCCCGCATCGTGCTGGGCCACCCGGGCATGGCCGCGGTCGAGGCCGACGTCTTCATCCCGGTCGCAACGCCGGGCATCGGTGCCGACGGGCATCTGTTCCGCACCGACGGCGTGGTCATGCTTCCGCTGCATGCGGTGAGGCCCGAGCCCTTGCCGACGGTGGCCGATGTGCTGCAGCGCATCAGCGCGGCGCTGCAGACGGAGCGTGCAGCATGAGGTCCCCGGCGTGACCACCGTACGACTGCGCGGCGGGCATGTCGTGGACCCGGCGCGGCAGGTCGACGCCGTGCAGGATGTCTGTTTTCGCGACGGCCGCATCGTGGCCGCGCAGGCGGCGGTCGACGAGGACATCGACGCCAGCGGTTGTGTCGTGATGGCCGGTGGCATCGACCTGCACACGCACATCGGCGGCGGCAAGGTCAACCTCGCGCGCATGCTGCTGCCCGAGCTGCAGCGCAAGGAGGTCGCGCGCACCGCCAGCGACCTGGAACTGGCGTCCTGCGGCGGCTGCGCGCCCGGCACGCTGGCCACGGGCTACCGCTATGTCGAGATGGGCTACACCTCGGCCTTCGAGCCCGCGATGCTGCCCGCGAACGCACGGCACGCGCACATGGAGATGGGCGACGTGCCGGTGCTCGACCACGGGGCCTACGTCCTGCTGGGCAACGACGAGCTGTTCCTCGAGATGCTGGCCCGCGGCGAGGACTTCGAGCGCATCCGCGACTACACGGCCTGGACCATTCACGCCAGCAAGGCGATGGGGGTGAAGGTGGTCAACCCGGCCGGGATCTCGGCCTTCAAGTTCAACCAGCGCCGGCTCGACGTCGATGAATCCCACGTGCACTGGCAGGTCACGCCACGCCAGGTGCTGCAGACGCTGGCGCGTGCGTTGCGCGAGCTGGGCGTGCCGCACCCGCTGCACATCCACGGCAGCAATCTGGGCGCGGCAGGCAACATCGAATCGACGCTGGAGACGATTGCCGCGCTCGACGGCCTGCCGGCGCACCTGACGCATGTCCAGTTCCATGCCTACGGCAACGAAGGACCGAAGAAGTTCTCGTCGGCCGCAGTGCAACTGGCGCAGGCCGTGAACGACAACCCGAACATCAGCATCGATGTGGGCCAGATCATGTTCGGCCAGACCGTCACCGCGTCGGGCGACACCATGCGCCAGTACGCGCAGTCGCATCTGGGGAGCCCCCGCAAGTGGATCGGTGCCGACATCGAGTGCGAGGCCGGCTGCGGCGTGGTGCCCTTCCGCTACCGGGAGCAGAGCTATGTCAATGCGCTGCAATGGGCGATCGGCCTGGAGTTGTTCCTGCTGGTCAACGACCCCTGGCGGGTGGTGCTGACCACCGACCATCCGAACGGCGGGCCGTTCACGAGCTACCCGCACCTCATCCGGCTGCTGATGGACCGGTCCTTCCGCGAGGAGCAGCTCGCCAAGCTGCACCCCGACGTCGCGGCCCAGGCCGCGCTGCGCTCGATCAAGCGCGAACTCTCGCTGAGCGAGATCGCCATCATGACGCGCGCCGGGCCGGCGCGCCTGCTCGGGCTGGCCGACCGCGGTCAGCTCGGCGTCGGTGCGGCGGCCGACATCGTCGTCTACCGCGAGCAGGCCGACCGGGAGGCGATGTTCGCCACGCCGGAACTCGTGTTCAAGGATGGCGCCCAGGTTGCCTGCGCCGGCCGCATCACGGCCGTGCCGGTGGGCGGCACGCACTTCGTCGAGCCCGAATTCGACCGCGGCATCGAGAAGCGCCTGCGCAAGCACTTCGCCGACCATGGCCAGGTCAACTTCGACCATGTCGCGATCGGGCACGACGAGCTGTGCCGCTGCTGCCGCGGCGGCCGCCTGCTGCCCGCCGCCTGCTTCGAGGGGCGCCCGACGTGATCCGCAACGGCGTTGCCATCGACGACACGTTTGCCGAGGCCTTCCCGATGAAGGCCACGCGCATCGTGATCACGGCCCACAACCCGACCTGGGCCCGCCACGCAGCGGTCAGTGCCACCGGATTTGCCACCTCCGTCATCGCCTGCGGCTGCGAGGCCGGCATCGAGCGCGAGCTCGACCCCGCCGAGACGCCCGACGGTCGCCCGGGCGTGGCGGTGCTCATCTTCTCGATGTCCGGCAAGGAACTGGCCAAGCAGGTCGAACGCCGCGTCGGACAATGCGTGCTGACCTGCCCGACGACGGCCGTGTTCGCCGGCATCGCCGAAGGCGAGGCTGTCGCGCTGGGCAAGAACCTGCGCTTCTTCGGCGACGGCTGGCAGATCTCCAAGGTCATCGCCGGTGTGCGCTACTGGCGCGTGCCGGTCATGGATGGCGAGTTTGTCGCCCAGGAGAGCACCGCCGTGACCAAGGCCGTGGGCGGCGGCAACCTGCTGCTGCTGGCGCGTGACACCGACAGTGCGCTGGCGGCGGCCGAGTCTGCCGTGCAGGCGATGCGGCGCCTGCCCGGGGTGATCATGCCGTTCCCCGGTGGCGTCGTGCGCTCCGGCTCCAAGGTCGGCAGCAAGTACCCCGCGCTGATGGCCTCGACCAACGACGCCTTCTGCCCTGGCCTGCTCGGCCTGGCCCGGCGCAGTGAACTGACGCCGGAGATCGGCTGCGTGCTGGAGGTCGTGATCGACGGCCTGACCGAGTCCGACGTGGCTGCCGCCATGCGGGTCGGCATGCAGGCCGGCTTCGAACACGGTGCCGAGGGGGGGCTGGTTCGCATCTCGGCAGGCAACTACGGCGGCAAGCTGGGGCCGTTCCACTTCCATCTGCACCAGCTGCTGGAGGCGGCGTGAGCCTGCACCTGTCACTGCGGCAGCGGCCGGGCCTGCGGCTGGACCTGCGTGGCCTGGTGCCGGCGACCCTGGCGGCGCTGAGCCCGGCCGAGATCGAGCGGATGGACATCGCCCAAGGCAATCGCTTCGTGCCGCTGGCCGAGTTCTTTGCCGTGACCCGACGCGGCGACGGCGACGCGCTGGTCCTGGAAGGCGACCTGTCGCGCTGCGACCGCCTCGGCTGGCAGCTCGCGGCGGGGAACATCGTCGTCGAAGGCCCGGTGGGCGACTACGCCGGCGCCTGCATGTCCGGCGGTGAACTGCACGTCAAGGGCAGCGCGGGCCTGCTGGCCGGCTGCGAGATGAGTGGCGGCGCACTGCGGGTCGAAGGCGACGTCGGTGACTTCGCCGCCAGCGCCCTGCCGGGCAGCATGGACGGCATGCGGGGCGGCAGCTTCGTCGTGCGCGGCCACGCCGGTCAGCGGTTTGGTGACCGCATGCGCCGTGGCACGGCCGTCGTGTTTGGCGACGCCGGCGACTTTCTCGGCTCGCGCATGGTGGCCGGCACCATCGCCCTGGGCGGCCGGCCCGGGGCCCATGTCGCCTACGGCATGCGCCGGGGCAGCCTGGTGTTCGCCGGGCCGCCGCCCGAGGTGGCGTCGACCTTCGTCGCCAGCGCGGCACCGATCCCCGTGTTCTGGCAATTGCTCGCACGGGACCTGGCGCGGCACGGCGAGCCGTTTGGCGCGCTCCGGGCGCGCCGGGCGCAGCGCTTCCTCGGCGACTTGTCCGCGCTGGGCAAGGGCGAACTGCTGCTCGTGACCTGAAACTCCATTCCCTGCCACAGAAGAAAGGCGACCATGAGCCCGAAGTACGTTTTCCATGCCGGCGAAGCCACGGTGCTGGCCCGGCCCGGCCAGTTCACCGACGCGATGCCGGAGATCCTGATCGGCCGCACCGACGGCCCGGTGGGCCAGGCGTTTGCCAACATGATGGCGCAGAGCAAGGGGCACACGGCGATGTTCGCCATCCGCGCCTGCAACCAGCTGGTGCGGCCGGCGACGATCATCGTGCCCAAGGTGACGCTGAAGGACATGGCCAATGTCGATCTCTTCGGCGGCGTGGTGCAGAGTGCCACCGCCGACGCAGTGGTCGATTGCCTGATCGAAGGCGTGATCCCGCGGGAGCTGGCCAACGAACTGTGCATCGTCAGCCTGGTGTGGATCGATCCTCGCTGCGCGAAGGATCCGAACCTGGACCGGAAGGACATGTACCGCACCAACCACGAGGCCACTGTGCTGGCGATCCGGCGGGCGCTCAACAACGAACCGTCGGTCGATGAGCTGATCGCCAACCGGCACAAGATCAAGCACGACATGGACGACTGGAGTTGAGCCGGGCGGGTGGGCCGGCGCTGGCGCTGTTCGACCTCGACCACACGCTGATCCCGTTCGACAGCGGTCTGGCCTGGACCCGGTTCCTGACCGACCTGGGAGAACTGCCCGACGACGCCGAGTTGCGCTACCTCGACTTCTGCCGCCAGTACGTGGCCGGCACGCTGGACATCCACGCCATGCACCGCGCCATGATGGCCCCGTTGACGCGGGTGCCGCCGGACCGCCTGGCGGGCTGGGTAGCGCAGTTCGAGCAGGCGATGGCGCCCCGCGTGCCACCGTCTCGTCAGGCGCTGGTGCAGCGGCACCTCGCTGCCGGTGACCTGTGCGTCATCGTCACCGCCACCACGCGCTTCATTGCCGAGCCGTTTGCGCGCCTGTTCGGCGTTGCCGATCTTGTGGCCACCGAGGCTGCGCGGCACGAGGGCCTCTTGACCGGCGAAATCGCGGGTGACCCCTGCTTTCGCGAGCACAAGCGGACCCGGGTCGGACACTGGCTGGCGCAGCGCCGGGCCAGCCTCGAGGATTTCGAGGAAAGCTGGTTCTATTCCGACTCGGCGAGCGACCTGCCTCTGTTGAGCGCCGTCACCCATCCGATCGCGGTGGACCCCGACCCGCGCTTGCGCTCGCACGCGCTTGCCGAGGGGTGGATGCTGCTGGAGCCGGCGTGAGGGGCGGTATCGATGCGCGCTGGTGTGGTGCGCCGCCCCTGTTCAGTACTTGTCGATCGACGTGCGCCGCGGTCACCTGCGCGACCGGACGCCTCGCCCCTGATGCAGCCCCCAGCGGCGCGATCGCGCGACGCAGAGGTCGGAGAGACCGGGTGTCCGCTGGCGGGCGGCAATTCGGGGGTCTCCTGACCTCACACAGCCGGCCACGAGCCGTCCTTCCCGGCGCGCTGGGAAATCTGATCGTGGAGCAGCGTTGAGGGGCAGGTCTCCGGCGAGCTATGCAAACCCCGTGGCGGCTCGACCCGATGAGGAGACACTCATTGGAGCAGCGCAGAGCCGTCAATCGACGCTGATGCTAGCGAAGGCTGCGCCGCCGCCTCAGCGTGGCGCGCCGCGCCTCTGCGCGAGCAGCCATTCATAGAGCTGCGGATCGGCATAGGCCTGTTCCCAGGCGTTGTGACCGATGTCCGGGTAGACGGTGAATCTCACTTTCCCGCCTGCCGCGCGCACCGCCTCGACCATCTCCTGTTCGCCGGCGAGCGGCACCGCGTCGTCGCGCGCGCCGTGAAAAGCCCAGATAGGCAACTGGGCGACGCGGGCTGCGCGGTCGATGTCGCCGATGCCGCTGACGGGCGCGATGCCGGCGAGCCGATCGGGGTAGTCGACCGCGTAGTTCCAGGTGCCGATGCCGCCCATGCTGAGGCCTGTCATCAGCACCCGGTCGGCGTCGATGGGCAGCCGCTGCAACAGGTGCGCGCGTAGCGCTTCGAGAGCGTCACTGTCCCAGGCCAGACCTTCGGGCACCTGCGGCGCCACAAGCACGAAGGGGTAGTCGGCGCCCGCCGTGGCGTACTTCGGCGGACCGTGGACCTTCACCCGAGACAAGTCGTCACCGCGCTGGCCCGAGCCGTGCAGAAAGAACAGCAGCGGCCATCCCCCTGCCGGCCGGCCTGCCTGGCGCGGCGTCCAGATCAGGAAGCGCAGCCGCACGCGCTTGCGCACGACGCCCGAGAAGGTCTGTGCGTGCTCGCCCGTCTGC
>Ga0316195_10001158_pt1 | contig 11582 bp, 11 predicted proteins | sample Phised1_MG_FD_204937 | JGI IMG/M metagenome (GOLD analysis project Ga0316195, IMG submission 204937) | Coastal sediment microbial communities from Maine, United States - Phippsburg sediment 1 | ecosystem: Environmental > Aquatic > Marine > Coastal > Sediment | place: USA: Maine | collected... | reverse complement strand
TGGCGGCCGACGTCGTGATGTGCGAACGTCCGGTCGGGCGTGGCTACGTCCACCTGTCCGAGACGGCGGACATGCCGTGGCCGCGGCGCGCGGCCTCGACGGTCAAGGCGCACGAGTTCCATCACTCCAGGCTCGTCAACGCGGATCCGTCGCTGCGCTTTGCGTACCGCGTCCAGCGTGGACACGGAGTGGATGGCGAGCGCGACGGCATCGTCCATCGCAACACCCTTGCGTCGTATGCACACCTGCGCGGCACGGGCGGCACCGACTGGCCGGCGCGCTTCGTCGAGTTTGCGCGGGCCATCCGGTTCGGCGCTCATCGGGAGGCACACGTGTCGATGGCAGGAGGACTCCCCCGATGATCGAGATCACGCCTGCGGCAGCGGAACGCATCCGGGCCGCGCTGAAGGAGGCGCCCGAGGAGCACCTGGCGCTGCGCGTGGCGGTGCGCCGCGACGCGGATGGGCAGACCGAGTACGGCATGGGTTTCGACGAGCGGCGCGAGCAGGACGAGGAAGTGGTCACGGATGCGGGGATCACGCTGCTCGTCTCGCCGCCGTCGCTCGAGGCGATCAACGAGACGGTGATCGACTTCGTGGAAATCGAACCGGGCGAACACCGTTTCGTCTTCTACCGGCGCGGCGACATCCCGCCGGAGCAGGACGGCACGGCCTGAGCGTCGCGGACCGGGCCCGCGACGACAAGAAGAACTGACGACCAGGGGAGGCAGGCAATGGAGTCATCGATGAGTCCCGCGACGATCGTCGTGCTCGGCGGTTTTGTGCTGGCCTTCGTCTTCGGCTTCTTTGCCAGCCGCGGAAATTTCTGCACGATGGGCGCGATCTCCGACGTACTCAACATGCGCAGCTGGGGCCGGATGCGCATGTGGCTGCTGGCGATCGCCGTGGCGATCATCGGCGCGAGCCTGCTGCACGGCCTTGGCCTCGTCGACCTGGCCAAATCGATCTACCCGCGGCCCCGGCTGGCGTGGCTGTCGGCGATCGTCGGCGGGTTTGCCTTCGGCATCGGCATGACGCTCGCCGGCGGCTGCGCCAACAAGAACCTGCTGCGCATCGGCGCCGGCAGCGTCCGCTCTGTGGTGGTCTTCGTCTTCCTCGGCGTCGCGGCGTACATGACGATCAAGGGCCTGTTCGGCCAGTGGCGCGTGGACTACCTGGATCGATTCGCGCTCGACCTGGCGGCGTACGGCCTGGCGGGGCAGGACCTTCCGACGCTGCTCGCCAAGGCGACCGGAATGCCCGCCAAGACTGCACTCGGCGCGGTCGCTGCGGTGATCGCCGGCGGCCTGCTGGCGTTCGTCTTCATGGATGCCCGCTTTCGGGCCAACCCGAACCAGATCGTGACCGGAGTGATCCTCGGCCTCGTCGTCACGGGTGGCTGGTACGTCACCGGGCACATCGGATACGTCGAGAGCCCGGAACTCGAGATGGTGTTCGTCGCCACCAACACGCGCTCAGCCGAATCGCTCAGCTACGTCGCGCCCATGGCCTACACGCTGGAATTGCTGATGCTGTGGACCGACAAGTCGCTGCACATCACTTTCGGCATCGCCTCGGCGTTCGGCCTGATCCTGGGCTCGATGGTCTGGGCGGTCGCCTCCGGCCACTTCCGCCTCGAGGGGTTCGCATCGGCGGCGGACACCCGCGACCACATCATCGGAGCGGTCTTGATGGGCTTTGGTGGCGTCACGGCGCTCGGCTGCACCGTCGGCCAGGGCATCACCGGCGTTTCCACGCTCGCCATCGGGTCGGTGCTCGCAACGGCCTCGATCGTCGCCGGATCGGTGGCGACGATGAAGTACATGCTCTGGCGGGAGGAAGCTGCCTGAACCGCCGCGCCCACGCGCGCGGGCGACCGGACTCAGCGCTCTTCCACCCCAAGCGCCTTGCGGTTCTGCACCGCGAACACCGCGGCTTCGACGCGGGAGCTGAGGCCCAGTTTCGCCAGGATGTGGCGGACGTGCAGCTTGACGGTGTCGTTGCTGATGCCGACCGTGCGCGCGATCGCCTTGTTGCTCAGGCCTGAAGCCACGTACCCGAGGATCTGGCGCTCGCGCCCGGTGAGCTGCTTGGCCAGACTGGCGGCGCTGCCCGGCTCCTCCCCCGACTGCAGGATGGTTGCCAGCTTGCCCGAGACGGCCGGCGCGACGACGAGTTCGCCACGCGCGACGCGGCGGATCGCCTCGATCACATCCGCGGGCTCCATGTCCTTCAGCAGGTAACCGCGGACGCCCAGCCGCAGCGCCGCCGCGAGGTCCTCGGCAGCCTCGCTCATCGTCAGCACCAGCACCGGCGTGTCCGAACCCTGCTCACGCAGGCTCTTCAAGAGGGAAATCCCGTCGGTTGGAGTCATCCTCAGGTCGAGGATCAGCAGGTCGGGGCGGTGCTCCTGCAGCAGCCCGAACGCCTCGTCGGCGCGACCAGTGGTCGCCATGACCTGCATCCCGGCTCCGCGCGACAGCAGGTCGGCGAGCCCCTGACGGACCAGCGCATGGTCGTCGACCAGGACCAGCTTGATCGGCTGCGCGCTCACAGGAGAGCCCCTTCCGCCGGACCATCGACGGTGAGCGTGACGCGCGTTCCACCCTCCGCCCGGGCCCCGATGTGCAGCCGGCCCCCGGCGCGCCCGGCGCGCTCACGCATGATCTGCAGGCCGTGATGGCCGGCTTCGGCCAGACGACCGGCACAGCGCGGATCCAGGACTTCGTCGCTGGGTCCGCGCCCGTCGTCCTCGATCACGAGGCGCAGGTCTTCGCCCACGCGTTCGATCAGGACCCGGGCGTTGTGCGCTCCGGAGTGGTGACCGATGTTCGCAAGCGCTTCCTGGACGATATAGAAGACCTGCAACTGGCGTTCAGCGCTGAGGCTGAAGTCATCGGCCCGGCAGTCGAGTGCGAGCTCGATTCCGGTGCGGTTGTGAAAGGCCGCGCCGAGTTCTTCCAGCGAACTGATCAGCCCGCGAGAGTCCATGCCGGCGCGGTACATCGAGATCATCTCGCGCAGCCGCGCATGGGCGCTGCGGAGTTCGTCGCTGGCATCCGTCCAGTAGGCCAGCGCGGACTGGGTCTCGTTCTGCTGCAGGGCATCGTGCAGCAGCGACATGCGCATGCGAACGAACGTCAGCGACTGAGCCAGCGCGTCGTGAATGTCGGCCGCCATCGACTGGCGCTCCGCGGCGACGCTCGCCTGCAGGTTCTCGCGAGCCAGGCGCTCGTTCTCCAGCGCCAGCCCGAGCAGCTGGCCGAATGGCCGCAGCAGATGGGAGATGCCCGCCGGCGGGTCTCGTCCCTCCGAGAAGAACAGGTTGAGAACGCCGATCGGCCGATCGCGATGGTCGAGCGGCACCGCGACCGCGCGCCCCTTCGCCGCTCCGAACGGGTCTGCCGAATGGAGGATCTCGCAGCCCAATTGCGCCGTCGCCTGCCGCGTCAACGCGCTCTGGAGGGCGGCGCCGCACATGCCGCAGTCGGCGGGCATCAGCGTATCGCGCTGGCAGACGTCCTTGGGCAGGCCGACGGAGGCAACCAGCCGGATCTTCAGGCTGTCCGCCGTGGGCGCGCGGATCGCGCCGGCCCGGGCACCGGTCAGCCGGACGACCAGCCCGAGGAAATCCCCAAGCACCGATCCGCTCGGCGCCTCAGGGGCGCGCGAGGGGGTCGTATCGGGAAATTCGGAAGCGGCCTCGACCAGGCCGTGCGCGTCAGTCTTCACAGGGGGCGCCCCGGCGGGGGCTCGTGTACGACCCTGCTAATACTATTCGAATTGCCCGGGCAGCGTGCTCACGCCACGGCCTGGTAGTAGAGGTTCTGCGGGTGGTTGGACTGGGCGAAGAAGAACCAGCGTTCCGCCAGGAGGCCGACGTACTGGACGACGAAAGCCGCCAGCAGCAGCGCGGGCGACGACAGCGCGAGCCCGCCGGCCATCAGCGCGACCGGAACGGGAAACACGAGCACGAGGAAGACCCACTTCACCGAGCGCAGGAAGGCTCGCGTCCGGCCGTGGAAGAACTCGCGCGTGTTGAAGGCGCCGCCCATCATGCCCTGCGACTTCTGCACGATGCGTGGATGCTTGATGCCGATGGCCGACTGCAGGTTCGACCTGGGCTTCAGGCGCGCATTCCGGATCAGCGACGCGCCGCGCGTGATCAGCGCGAACGTGACCAGGATCACAGCGGTCGCCGCAAAGAAGGGCGTCAGGGTGGGCGCGGCCGCCGCCGCATAGGCTGTCGCGAGCGTGAAGCCCGATGCCGAGCCCAGCAGCAGGTAGTTCGCCACGGTCAGCGGCGTCGCCCATTCCTGCAGGAACTTCAGGCACGCGTAGATCATCCCGGTGCACAGGAACAGTGCCAGCGCGAGCGCAGCCGTCACCGCCCCCAGCACCAGCGTGGACGGGACCGGGCCCGCGAACGGCGCATCGCCAGCCGCGAACCAGTGCAACGCGCCCCAGACGGCCGCGCCGGCGAAGAAGGCCGGCAGCACGATCACTTCGCGCGACAGCCACGATGTGCGCCAGCGCGCGGCCGCGCGCCAGCCTCGCTCGGGGCGGCCAAGGTGGAAGAAGGAGGCGACCAGCCCCAGGCCCATCAGGATGCAGACGACGATGGCACCGCCCACGTAGAAACCGTGGTCCGGACCCTGCAGCCATCCGATCCGCGCTCCCGCTTCGGCGCAGTACAAGGCGATGAACAGGCCCTGTCCCGCGCCGATCAGCGTCGTCAGGAAGATCACGGAGAAGGCTGGATGCATGTGCGGAGTCGCGTGGCGGCAAGGCGGCGGCCGGTCACCAGGAAGTCACGTCGTCGAGCGCCGGGTCCTTCAGGGGCGGCTTGGGCAGCTTGCCGTCGATCTTCAGCGGATTGTCGACGCGGATCAGTTCGTCCTGTTCGATCTTGATTTCCGTACGGCGCCGCGGCAGATAGTGGTTGGCCGGCTGCGTCCCCCACTCGGGCATCAACGGGTAGCCGCCGCGGTCGCGGATCGCCTGCGAAACCTCCGAGTCCGGATCGTGCACGTCACCGAACAGGCGCGCGCTGGTCGGACACGCCATGACGCACGCCGGCCGGCGCTCCGACGGCGGCAGCGCCGCGTCGTAGATGCGGTCGACGCACAGCGTGCACTTCTTCATCACCTTCTGGCGTTCGTCGATTTCGCGCGCGCCGTACGGGCAGGCCCACGAGCAGTACTTGCAGCCGATGCACTTGTCGTAGTCGACCAGCACGATCCCGTCCTCGGGTCGCTTGTAGCTGGCTCCGGTCGGGCAGACCGGCACGCACGGCGGTTCCTCGCAATGCAGGCACGATTTCGGGAAGTGGACCGTCTGCGTGTTCGGATACTCGCCGACCTCGAAGGTCTGCACGCGGTTGAAGAAGGTTCCGGTCGGATCGGCGTCGTAGGGTCGGAGGTCCGACAGGGTTCCCGCATTGCCGGACGTGTTCCATTCCTTGCAACTGGTCACGCAGGCGTGGCAGCCGACGCAGACGTTCAGGTCGATGACGAGTGCGAGCTGCGTCACGTCGAATGCTCCCCGGCGCCGCGGATCATCGCTTTCCGCCTCCGTCGCTGCGCGTCGTGTAGGCCAGCCAGAGCTTGCGGGCGGTGGCCATGCCGGGGAACGCCTTGAGCGGCGGAAACTGCGGCCACGTCACCTGCTCGTCCTGCGCATCGGCCCTGCGGATGCGGACGCGCACGTCGTACCAGCCCGCCTGCCCGGTGATCGGGTCCGAGTTCGACACGCGGCGGCCGCCGTCGGCGGGCAATTCGTCGCTGATCAGGTGGTTGAGCAGGAAGCCCTTGCGCGACTCGTTGGCGTCGGGCGCAAGCGCCCACGCGCCCGCCCCCTTGCCGATCGCGTTCCAGGTCCACACCGTGCCGGCCTCGACGGCCTCGGAGTGGCGGCACATGCAGCGGACCTTGCCCCACTGTGACTCGACCCAGATCCAGTCGCCGTCCTCGATGCCCGACTGGCGCGCCGTGCGCGGGTTGACGAACAGGTAGTTGTGCGCGTGGATCTGGCGCAACCAGGCATTCTGCGAGTCCCACGAGTGGTACATCGCCATCGGTCGCTGCGTGATCGCGGCCAGCGGGTACGCCTGCGTGTCGGTCGCCTGGACTTCGAGCGGCGGATAGTAGAAAGGCAGCGGGTCGAAGTAGGTGGCAATGCGGTCGCGCAGGTGCTCCGGTGGCTTGCGCGACAGGCCCCGGCCCTTCGCGGCGGTGCGGAACTTCTGCAGCACCTCCGAGTACAGGTGAATCAGGATCGGCTCGTCGTAGCGCGTGATGCGGTTGCGGCGCGACCACTCGAGATACCCCTTGTTCCAGTTGCGCATGTACTGGTACGAGGGCGGGAGCTTGTACTGGAACACGCAGTTGTTCTTCTCGTACAGCTCCCACTGCTGCGGGTTCGGTTCGCCGCGCATGAACTTCTCGCCGCCGTGACCGCGCCATCCCGCGAGAAAGCCGATGCCGGATCCTGCGTCCGTCTCGTAGTTGACGACGAAGTCGGGATAGCTGCGGAACTTGCGGCTGCCGTCGGGCCGGGTGAAGGCCGGCAGCTTCAGGCGCGAGGCCAGTTCGATCAGCACTTCCTGGAACGGCTTGCATTCGCCCGTCGGCGGCAGGATCGGCACCCGCACCGAATCCACGGGGCCATCGAATTCCGAGATCGGCCGGTCGAGCATCGACATCACGTCGTGCCGCTCGAGGTACGTCGTGTCAGGCAGGACCAGGTCGGCGAAAGCCGTCGTCTCCGACTGGAACGCATCGCACACGACCAGGAACGGAATCTTGTACTCGCCGCTCTCGTCCCTGTCGTTGAGCATCTTGCGAACCTCGACCGTGTTCATGGTCGAGTTCCATGCCATGTTGGCCATGAAGATCAGCAGGGTGTCGATGCGGTACGGGTCGCCGCGCCAGGCGTTGGTGATGACGTTGTGCATCAGCCCGTGCACCGCCAGCGGGTACTCCCAGGAGAACGCCTTGTCGATGCGGACGGGACTGCCGTCGTCGTTGACGAACAGGTCGTCGGGATCCGATGGCCAGCCGAGTGCCATGCCGTCGAGCGGGCTGTTGGGCCGGATCGCCAGCGGCGTGTTCGGCGTGCGCGCGCACGGCGGGATGGGGCGCGGGAACGGTGCCTTGTGACGGAAACCGCCCGGGCGGTCGATCGTTCCGAGCAGCGTCATCAGGATTGCAAGCGCACGGATCGACTGGAATCCGTTCGAATGGGCGGCCAGCCCGCGCATGGCATGGAACGCCACCGGATTGCCGGTGACGGAGTCGTGCTCGACGCCCCAGGAATCGGTCCAGGGTATCGGCAGCTCGATCTTCTCGTCGCGGGCGGTAATGCCCATCTCGTGCGCGAGCCGGCGGATCGTGGCGACCGGTATGCCGGTGATCTGGCTGGCCCACTCGGGCGTGCAGTCACGCACCCGCTCCTGCAGCAGCTGGAACGACGGCTTGACCGAGGTGCCGTCGGCGAGCTTGAAGGTGCCGAACAGGAAGGGATCGGCGCCCTCGGCATGCGTCAGGACCGGCGCGTTGGTCACGCGATCCCACCAGAGCTTGTTCTGCGGGTCGTAGCAGGCTTCCTCTTCCGGCACCTCGGTGCGGACGAACATGCCGAACTCGTCATTCGTCTCGTCGACGTTCACGAGCTGGCCGGCGTTCGTGTAGCGCACCAGGAACTCTCGGTCGTACAGGCCGGTGGCGATGAGCTCGTGAATCAGCGCGAGCAGCAGCGCCCCATCGGTGCCCGGCTTGATCGGCACCCACTCGTCGGCGATGGCCGAATAGCCTGTGCGCACCGGGTTGATCGACACGAAGCGGCCGCCGCGCCGCTTGAAGCCCGAGATCGCGATCTTGAGGGGGTTGGAATGGTGATCCTCGGCCGTGCCGAGCATGAAGAAGAGCTTCGCCCGCCCCAGGTCGGGGCCGCCGAACTCCCAGAACGACCCGCCGATCGTGTAGATCATTCCGGCGGCCATGTTGACCGAGCAGAAGCCGCCGTGGGCCGCGTAGTTCGGCGTGCCGAACTGGCGTGCGAACAGGCCGGTCAGCGCCTGCATCTGGTCGCGCCCGGTGAACAGGGCGAACTTCTTCGGGTCACTGGCGCGGATCTTCGCCAGCCGCTCAGTAAGGATGTCGAAGGCCTGTTCCCAGCTGATGGCCTCGAACTCGCCGGCGCCCCGCTCCGCACCCGCCTTGCGCAGCAGCGGCCGGGTCAGCCGCGCCGGCGAATACTGCTTCATGATCCCCGACGAACCCTTGGCGCAGATGACTCCGTGGTTCAGCGGGTGCTCCGGGTTGCCCTCGATGTAGCGAATCTTCCCGTCGTCCAGGTGCACCCGTATCCCGCAACGGCAGGCGCACATGTAGCAAGTCGTCGTCCGAACGTCGGATGAGCGTTCGGGGGCGCTTGCGGACTGTGGGGGCATTGACGAGGGCACCTGGTGCGATTTCAGGGAGCGGCGACAGGCCGGCAGCGCAGCGGGGACGAGCGCACGGGCGCTCCCGGGCGGCGCCAACGGGCAGCAGACGAATTAGGCGTGGTCGGCCGTTGCGCTGTCTACCCCCAAGGAAGGGGGCACGGCCGTTACCCACGTTGGTAGGACGCGCGACCGCGAGCGCTGGGATACTGTTCCCCCTGCGTCGGCGGACCCCCGGGGCCGCGTACTGGACGCTTCTCCTGCAGGGTATCGACGTGAAGATCGGTGTCGTCTCCGACAGCCACGACCATGGCGCGCTGCTTGCGGCCGCCGTCGAACGCGCTCGCGACTGGGGCGCGCAGGCGATCCTGCATTGCGGTGACATCATCGGACCGAACTCGCTGCGGCCGGCATTGGCGGTTGGACTGCCGCTGCACGCCGTCCACGGCAACAACCTCGGCGACATGCTGTCGATGCAGCGGATGGCGCTGGAATCGAAGGGCAAACTGGTCTACTACGGAGGCGATGCGTCGTTCAGCCTGGGCGGCCGCCGCCTGTTCATGACGCACTATCCGCACCTCGCCCGCGGCATGGCCTGCACGGGAGACTTCGACGCGGTGTTCTGCGGCCACAGCCACGTCGCGACGGTGGAGACCGTGACGGGCACGCATGGCGCCACGCCGCTGGTCAACCCGGGCACCGTTGCGGGCCTCGGCGCGGAACGAACGATGGTGCTCGGCGACCTCGAGGCATTGTCATTCCAGATCATTCTGCTGGGTGACGAGGGGGCGCGGCCGTAATGCCGACACTGGCGCAGCCGGCCTCGGCGCTGCCTGCGCGTCCTCAGCGAACTACCCGGCGCCGGTCGGGCCGATGCGGCGCGCGCTCCACGTGACGCTCGCCGAGATCCCGGACCGCAGTTGCTGCCGCGCAGCCAGATGACCTCGCCGTCGCACGTGGCGCGGCGGCAGGGGCCGTCCTTCCTTCCACCTCACGCTAAGGAGCCTCCACCAATGCTTCGCGCCATCGCCCAAGCCGCCGCGCTCGGCTTCACCCTGATCCTGCCAGCCGCCGCCCAGTCGCCAATGATGATGACCCCGCCCTGGGCCACGCAGGCCTGCGAGGCATGGAACAAGGAAGCCGTGCTGACCGGAGGGCTGGCCGAGTCCGGCTGGATCAAGAACGACAAGGGACGGGGCTTCAAGGTGATGCAGCTGTTCCGGACGGACTGCGCGAAGAAGCCGACGGCGGAATTGCGCGTGGCGCTGAAGGAGGGCAAGGCGGTCTGCGTGTACGGCGGTGCCGTGGAAACGGCCACGCTGGATTCCGACGCCGACTACGTCATGAGCGCCGAGACTCCCCGCTGGATCGAGATGGGCAGGGGCGAGTACGGACCGATGAGGGCGATGATGTTCGGCTACCTGGAGTTTTCCGGACCGAAGCTCGAGGCCATGGGTAACATGGGACCGTTTTCGTCCTTTCTGCTGCTGGTCGGCAAGGTGCCATCGGATGCTTCACGCTGTCCTCAGTGAGTCGGGCCTGAACTGTGCCACCCGCTTGAGCGGGTGACGGCGTTGTCGATGACAGCGATGTTCCGGGACAACACCCTGGCCTGGCTCGCCTTCGGCGTCAGCCTCGTACTTTTCGTCGCCTACGAGGGCTGGGTGCTGTGGGTCGGGCACCATGCGCCGCATCGCATGGCGCGCACCGCGCACGCCCGGATGCGCGCCAGCTGGGCCGACGCGCTGAGCCAGCGGCCCGGCTTCGAAATCGTCGCGGTCCAGACCCTGCGCAACTCGCTGATGTCGGCGACGATTGCTGCATCGACCGCCGCGCTTGCGCTCATGGGGACGATCACACTCGCAGGTGGGACAGTGCTGGAGACGATATCGCACCCGCAGGCCGGGGCGGGGCTCGCGTTGCGTCCCGTCCTGGAGGCGCTGCTGATGCTCGTGCTGTTTGCCTCCTATGTCTGTTCGTCGATGGCGATGCGCTATTACAACCACGCGGGTTTCGTCATGTCGATGCCGGTGCAGTCCGACGAGCGCAGACCGCTGGAGCCGATGGCACGGGACCACGTTGAACGAGCTGGACTGCTCTACAGTTGGGGGCTGCGCTTCTTCCTCATGGTCGCACCGCTCGTGGCCGGCATCGTCAATCCGCTGCTGATGCCGATGATGACGGCGGTGCTGGTGTTCGTCCTCTGGTTCTTCGACCGGCCCGCAAAGCTGGGCTGAAGCGCAGCCTCGGGAATCGTGTCGGCGCGGCCGTGGCCCGCGACCACATCGGCGGCAGGGGTTAGGGACAAACGCGAATGCGCCTTGAAGGCCGCTGCGCCGGCCTTATCTGCATCTTCTGCGACCCGTGACCAGGAGGCACCATGTTCGGACCGATCACCATTCCGTTCGGCGCGAAGCTGCTGTTCAACACGATCAGGCTCAAGCCGGGCGTCACCTACGACGACGTCGATCTGGCGCTGGCCGAAATGTGCAGCGTCGTCAAGGAGACCTATGGCGGCGAGCGGGGCGGGTTCATCGCCGGGCAGGTCTTCAGGTTCTCCGGCTTCCTTTCCGCCGAGGGCTCGCTTGGCAGTGACCGGGGCGCGGATCACGACCTCGTGATTGCGACGTACTGGCGTTCGTTCGATGAGCACGAACGGTCGCACGCGGACGCTGCATTCAGGGCCAGGTTCAGCGAGCTGGCCGAGCTCTGCGTCGAGACCAAGGAACTCGGCTACGAAATGAAGTGGCAGGGCGCGCCAGAAGGCCAGCCCGTCAACATGAAAGGCGCCGCGCAGCCCGCCTGACAGGGCACATCGCCGCATTGGCGGCGTGCGCTTCCATCGCTTGGCGGCGCTCGCGGCATGTTGTCTCTCTTCGTTTGATCTCGCGAACCGCACCGTGCCCGGGTGCGGTGCGGGAACCTTGAGTTAACGCAGTCCGGCAGCGCTCGGGACGCGTCATGCTCGATCCAGCAGGCACCACGGCTGCCCTCGGCGGTCACCGAACGAATCCCATCTCAGCGGAGTTCGCCATGACGGTTCAGGTACTGGTACTCGGCGATGGCACCGGCGGCCTGGTCGCGGCCAATCTGCTGGCCAAGGAAGCGCGACGCCGGGCGCTGGCGCTGCGCATCACGGT
>Ga0316195_10001156_pt1 | contig 11593 bp, 9 predicted proteins | sample Phised1_MG_FD_204937 | JGI IMG/M metagenome (GOLD analysis project Ga0316195, IMG submission 204937) | Coastal sediment microbial communities from Maine, United States - Phippsburg sediment 1 | ecosystem: Environmental > Aquatic > Marine > Coastal > Sediment | place: USA: Maine | collected... | reverse complement strand
TGCCGACGCCGGGCAACGCGTGGCGCGTATCGATGCCGGCTTTCTGCAGCCACGCCGGATCGCCGACGCCGGAATTCTGCAGGATTTGCGGTGAATTGATCGCGCCGGCGCTGAGAATGACCTCGGCGCTGGCGTTCGCGGTGTTGTGTTCGTGTCCGCGCCGGTAGTTGACCCCGGTGACGCGCTTGCCGTCGAAGACCAGGTCGGTGACCTGGGCGCGGGTCACCACGCTCAGGTTGGCGCGGCTCCTGGCGGGGCGCAGGAAACTTTTCGCGGTGCTCCAGCGGAACCCGTTATACGCGGTTTGCTGGAAATAACCGACGCCCTCCTGCTGGCTGCCGTTGTAGTCTTCGTTCAGCGGGATGCCGATTTCGGTGGCCGCCTGAATGAAATGTTCGGCGATCGGGCGCCGCAGACGCAGGTCGGAAACCTTTTGCGGCCCGCCGACACCGTGAAACGCGTCGGCACCGCGCGAATTGTCTTCCGATTTTTTGAAGTACGGCAGCAGCTCGTCGTAAGCCCATCCCGGGTTGCCGAGCTCGACCCAGCGATCGTAGTCCTCGGGCTGGCCGCGCACGTAGAGTAAACCGTTGAGCGCGCTGGAACCGCCGAGCACCTTGCCGCGCGGCCACTGCAGCTGGCGGTTGGCAATGCCCGGATCGGGTTCGGTCAGGTAACACCAGTCGAAAGCCGGGTTGTGCATGGTCTTGAAATAACCGACCGGAATGTGCAGCCACGGGCTTAAATCCCTACCGCCGGCCTCGAGCAACAAAACCTTGTGCGCCGGATTTGCCGACAGCCGATTGGCGAGCACGCAGCCAGCCGATCCGGCGCCAACGACGATATAATCGAATTGGTCCACGAGCCTCTTGTCATTAATTTAAGCGGTTCGACGATACAATAAGCGTCACTAAAAAGGAACTAATATTCTCGTTTAAGGCGTTTTGACGAATCTATCAGGTGCCCCTACCCTGAATAGCGCCATCGAGTTCGGTTTTTGGGATACCGAGCTGAGACGATATTTATGTGTATTTATCGCTGTTACTCCATCGCAAATAAATGTAAGATCGAGACCGGGAGTCTCATTTAAACTGAGTTTTAACGGTTTCCGGCATTCAACTGAGGTCGGATTATCGGCCCAATAAGCTCCGGGGCGCTGCCTTCAGCCTCGCGACGCATAATATGGCGAGGGCTTTATTAATTATGAGGAGTAAACAATGATCAAATTAAAATATGTGGTTGCCAGTGCAGTAGCCCTGGCACTCATGACGTCTTCAGCCATGGCGGCTGACAAGACCAAGGTCTTGCGAATCCAGTCGGTGCTACCCAGTACAGCTGACGAAGTCGTTATGTTGAAGGAGTTCGGTAACGATGTCGCAGCCCTGACTAACGGGTCGCTCAAAATCGAAGTTCTGCCGGCAGGCGCTGTTGTTGGACCACGCGACATCATGGATGCCGTCGACGCGGGTCTCGTTGAAGGTGGCTTTGCCTGGACACACTATTGGGGTGGCAAGCACGTCGCGGCCAACCTGTTTGGCGCGCCTATTGCAGGTGCCGGTGTAGGACTCGACAACATCGCGTTCCTGAGCTGGTTCCAGTACGGCGGTGGCAAGGAGCTGTATGACCGCCTGTGGGATGAAATGGGCGTGAACGTCAAAGGATTCATGCTGCAGCCGGTGGGCCCCGAGGCACTCGGCTGGTTCCCTAAGCCGATCCGGTCGATGGATGACTTCCGTCAAATGCGCTTCCGCGCACCTCCAGGCATGGTTGGTGCCGCATACGCAGAGATCGGTGTTCCTGCTGTTGCCATGGGCGGCGGCGACATCCTGCCAGCGCTTGAGAAAGGCACGATCGACGCAGCCGAGTGGTGCTGCCCCAAGCCAGACTCGGTCTTTGGTTTCCAGAAAGTGTTAAAGCACTACTATCTCCAGGGTCTGCACCAGGTGGTCGTGAACGCGGACATGTATGTGAATCGCGATTTCTACAACTCGCTGACCCCGCTTGAACAAAAAGCAATGGAAGTGGCGGCAAACGCGTCTCTGTCGAAATCCATGTCCTACCGGATCTTTGAGAATGGTAAGGCGCTGAAAGATCTGACAGATAATCAAGGCGTTATCCTCGAAGATACTCCAGCGGATTACTTCACAGAGTACATGGCGGCCGCTAAAAAGTTGCTCGAAGCAGCTGCGAAAGAGAACAAGTTCTTCGCAGAAGTGTGGCAGTCGCAAAAGGATTTCGCCGACACCGTGGTTCCATTCTGGGCCGGTGCACAGACTTCGAATGCAGCTTTGGGTAACGCACACGCAAAAACACTCAAGAAGTAAAAAAGACTTCGTTGCGAGGCCCATCGAGGCCTCGCTTCGAAGTTTCTGTCAGGGCCCTGGCCCTGATTATAACTAAATAATGAGAGCCCAAAATGGGCACAAACATGACAGGGGAGATGGGGGCATGGCTGAAGAAGAGGTAAATCCAGAAAATCTCGAGATTGCCGACGAACTGATTGCGGAGCGTCGTGCCGAGGCTCCGGGTGAAACGCCAGAGGATATGACTCCCTGGCAACGCCCGATAACCGCAGCGATTGACGTGATTAATTACCGGGCGGGCCAGATTATAGCCCTGCTCATGGTACCGCTCATTGTCGTCGTGGTGCTCGAAGTCATTTCCCGTAACTCCTTTGCGATCTTGCAAAGTGCCGGGTTCGAAAATCTCGCCCGAACCCTTGGACTTGGCCCCACGCTCTGGGTGTATGACACCAGTCGTATGATAGCCGGAGTGCTGTTCATGGCGGCCGCGGGCTATGGCCTGATGCGCGGGGTTCATATCCGTGCCGACTTCCTCTACCGAAACTGGTCGGCAAAGACACAGGCGACAGTGGATGCATCGCTGTACCTCCTGTTCTTTATGCCTTCGATGATCATCTTCACCATCATCGCCTCAGAATTCTGGTGGCTTGCCTTTTCAAGGGGCGAAACCATGCAGATCGACAGTGCCTGGGGACCACTGTTGTGGCCCGCGCGCCTGGCGATGCCAGTCGGTGGCTTCCTGTTGATGCTGCAAGGCATCCCTGAGATTTTCCGCGCGTTTCACAAGATGGGTAAAGCGCGAGAGCGCTTGTTCGTAATGGCCTTGCCTGTCTATGTGATCGCTTTGACCTGGATCTTCCTGGCGATATTCCAGCCGGATATGGTCCCCGGTGGCGAATGGTTTTCCGACATCATGGCTGCCCGCCCGAACATGGACAAGGCGACCATCGGATTGATCATGCTGACAGCCATGCTGTTCGTGATCTTTATCGGCTTCCCAATTGCGTTCACGTTGATCTTCCTTGCCTTTGTCTTCGGTATCTGGGGCGCCAACTTCAAGTTGACCACGCTGTTGATGACGCTGAACACAAACTCCACCATGTTGAACGATCAGCTCATGGCGGTGCCGCTGTTTGTTCTGATGGGAATCGTAATGGAAGCGGCGGGCTTGATGGATCGGTTGTTTGCCTCGATCCAGATGATCATGTCGCGTGTCCGCGGCGCGCTGTTCATTGCCGTGCTGATCGTATCCACGATTTTTGCAGCGGCCACTGGCATCGTGGGTGCTTCGGTGACCCTGCTTGGGATCATGGCTGGCGCGACCATGAGCCGGTCCGGCTATGATGTCAAGCTTGCGGCCGGAACCATCACCGCCGGCGGCACACTGGGCATTCTGATCCCGCCCTCGATTATGCTGATCGTCATGGGGCCTGTTCTGGAGGTCTCGACGCTGGACCTCTTCCGTGCAGCCTTTATCCCTGGCGCCCTGCTGGCGACCCTTTACCTGCTCTACACGCTGGGGCGCTGCTGGCTGAATCCGTCGCTTGGTCCAGTTCTGGCAGAAGAAGACCAACCCAAAACCTCCGCTTTTTATGGTGCTGAAGTGGCGCTGATCTGTCTTGGCGTTTTGAGCGTTTGTCGCGTCTTTGGCCTTGCCATGGGCGGCACCTTTGGCGGCGTCATTCCGTTTGGCGGCCTGGTCGTTTTCGCCATTGCCGGTGCCGTAGCCTATGCCGCTTACCGGCGTTTGAACGTACTCAGGATCGTTGTCCCAATCGCGGTGATCTTCCACCTCTATATGATCGCTGCGAATATGGGCGAGGATGGTAGCCTGCCGATCTGGTCGATCACCTTAGCTGCATTCACCGTGCTGTTGGCGTATCTGGGGCGGCCGATTTATAGCGCCGCGGCTGAAACTGAGTTCCGCTTCTCGGATCTCTGGGACGAGTTCTTTGCCGGGCTCATGCCGCCCACGATCCTGATTTCTTTTGCGTTGGGGTCGATTCTCCTTGGCTTCGCAACACCTGCTGAAGCCGCAGCGATGGGCGCCTTTGGCGCCATCTTGTTGTCTGTGGGTTACGGCAAGTTCACCTTTCCCAGTTTCTTTGACAGTCTGGTTAAAGCCCTGGAGATCACGGTTTTGATCATGTTCCTGGTTGCCGCATCGAACTTCTTTGGCGCCCAGTTCAGTGCCCTGGGTACGCCAAAGATGATGACTGAGTTGCTACTTGGCCTCGAAATGTCGCCTTACCTCATTCTGATCCTGGTTATGACATTGATCTTCCTGCTGGGATGGCCACTGGAGTGGGTGCCTATTGTCCTGATCGTGGTACCAATTTTGCTGCCGACGGTCGAGGCGTTGGAGGTTCACGGGCTGGGTCGCTACGACCTGATGGTCTGGTTTGGCATCCTGGTCGCGGTGAACCTGCAGACAGCGTGGTTATCCCCACCTGTGGCCTTGTCAGCCTACTTCCTGAAGGGTGTCGTGCCGAACTGGGATCTCAAGGACATCTACCTGGGCATGATGCAGTTCATGGGAATTCAACTCATCGGTCTCATCCTGCTGTTTACCTTCCCGCAAATGGTGCTGTGGCTACCCAGAATAATGTCTGGTGGGTAAATCTTAAGGTGTATCTTCCTGAATATACCCTGGCATGGGCAGGCGCCCGGCATGCTGATATCTGTCGTGGCAAAGGCGTGCGCGTATGAAACGCGAACGCGGTTCCACGATCGAGCGCGTGCTCGATATTCTCGACACCGTCGCCGCATCGCCGAAGCCGCTCAGCGCAACCGAGATCAACGAGGTGCTGGGGCTGCCCAAGGCAACCGCGCACCGGCTCTGCGCCGAGCTGGAGTCACGTGGCTACCTGCTGAAGCGCATCAATGGCAAGAGCTACCAACCGGGCAATCGGCTGTACGACGTCGCGGTCGGTGTACTCGCGAACGAGCGTTTCAGCGCCACCCGCCACGCCATCCTCACGGCGCTATCAGAAAAAGTCGGCGAAACCTGCAACATCGCTTACCCTGACGGCCTCGCCATGGCCTACTCGGGGCGTGTCGAAACCAGGGCGCCGTTGCGCCTGCAATTCCCGATCGGCATGCGCGTGCCGCTGTATTGCACGGCCAGCGGCAAGCTCTACCTGAGCACGCTGCCACGATCACGCCGCAAACTGATCGTCAGCAAGCTGCAACTCGAGAAACACGCGAAGAACACCATAACCGATCCGGACATGCTCATGGCCGAGCTCGATCTGATTGAACAGCGGCAGGTATCGACTGACAACCAGGAGCTTTTCGACGATGTCATCGCCATCGCGGTGCCGATCAGGGACAAGCACGGCCGTTTTTACAGTTCCCTGGCCATCCAGGCGCCGGCATCGCGCCTGTCGGTCGAGGGCAGTGATCGCTACGTACCCCTGCTGCGCGAAGCGGCGCAGGAGCTGTCACGGCTTGCCGACGACGACTGATTGTTGCTGTGGACGCGACGCGGATTGCGCCAGCAAAACCCCGATCGCCACCAGTACAGCGCCCGCCGCCTGCCACCAGTTCCAGGTTTCACCGAGCAACATCACGACGACTACCATCACGTAAAACGGCACCGCGTTCATGTGCAGTGAAGCGAGCAGGATACCGAGCCCGGCGGCGCCGCGAATCCACATGAACTGTGCCAGCGCCAGCGAGGCTACCCCGGTAAACAGCAGCAGGGTAATGTGCACGGGGTCAAGCGCGCCAATGCCGGTGCCGGGAATTTGCAGCAACAACATCAGCCCGTAAATCACCGCCACGACGATGAAGCTTCCCGACAGCGTAATCGTGGTCTGACCCAGAAAAGAAAGCCTTCGAAAGCGCTGGTTGGTGGCGCGTGTGGCCCAGGCAAACAGGACCACGGAAAACAGGCACAACAGGCCGCCCCAGCCGAAATTACCCTCGCCCAGACGCGCGCCGGTTGCCAGCAGGCCGCCCAGCAGGGCGAACGCGATGCCACCCAGCAGGCGTGGACGCAAGCGTCGCCCATCCAGCGTCACCTCCAGCAACGCGCCGACGATCGGCATCATCGAGGCGGCAATCGCCGGTGTTACCGCGTCGGACAGATGCTGCCCGACCAGGAAAGTAATCGAGCCGAGCCCAAAGCCGATACCGCCGACGTGCAGGCCGCCACGCCAGTCCGCATTGCGGATCACGCGAAAGCCGTCGAGCCACCACCAGATCGCAAACAGTACGACGACGCCCACCAGCAGTCGCGCCAGCACGAGTGCGACCGTACCCCAACTGGCCAGCATGAACTGCGCGATCGGAAACGCGAACGACCACATCACCATCGCCGCAAAACAGGTCGCGTTCGACACCACGATCCCCGGCCGGGGTGGAATCAGTAGATCAGCATTGCTGGACATGGTTCTCGATCTGGGCTGGCAAAAAGATCGGGACTGCCATGCAGCAGCACAGACCCGTATCGGTCGGTGAATTATTAACGGATTCGCCACAAAAATACCAGCATTGCCGTTGCCTGCGTCGGCTTGCTAAAGCTGCGATGGACGCTGCCCGAATATTCATGCCAGACTATGAATTCTGTCCAATCCGAAATAGCGCTCACGCCATGCCCGATTTGCAGTCCCTGTTTGTGATCCTGGTCATCCTGATCCTGGCGTACCTGATCGTCGACGGCTGGACGACGCGTGCAGTCTGGGTCAAGGGCAAGCGCGAGGGCCTGGTCAGTTTCCGTCAATGGGCACACAAGCGCGAACGCGACGCAGAGCCCTGGCCGTACTGGTTTGCAATGAGCTTCTACGCGGTTGCAATACTTTGCCTGTGTGCATTGTTGCTGTTCGAATGAAAGTCCTTCCAGGCTGTCGCGCAAAGCCGGGCTTTGGCAGACGGCACTGATCCGAAGACTCGCCGTAACCGTACACCTCCCTGCCAGCGCAGGACTACGCAAGCGCAAATCCATGCACGCTGGCAGCCTGTCAACCGCAAACAACCGGGGCACTGAGCGCTCGTGAACATATTCGTACTGGACACCGACATAGAACGCTGCGCGCGCTATCACTGCGATCAGCACGTCGTCAAGATGATTCTCGAAAGCGTGCAACTGCTGTGCACCGCGCTCAACAAGAAGGGCCTGTCGACACCTTACAAGTCGACGCACGTCAAGCACCCCTGCGTGCTCTGGGTGGAGCAATCCTGGCAGAATTTCTGCTGGCTGGAACAGCTCACGCGTGCGCTCAACGCCGAGTACCGTTATCGCTTCGACAAGTCGGTCGACCACAAGTCACTCGAAGTCCTCGCGGCAATATCCGCGCATCGCTTCGAAGACCATGGTCTGACCGAGTTTGCACAGGCGATGCCCGATCAATACAAGGTTCCGGGCGATGCAGTGCTGGCTTACCGGCAATTTTACCTCGGTGAAAAAATGCACTTCGCCCGCTGGACGCGGCGGCGCAGGCCCGCCTGGCTGACACAGGCCGCACAACCACCACTCTCCGCTTCGGCGTAACGGCGATACCGACTGCCTGAGCGTCGTGCACCGATAGACTGCTGCCGGCCGGGATTTTCCGGTATGCTCGCAGCATGAGCGAGCAGTTCACCGATCACAAGCTGACGGCCATTTTTTATGCCGACATTGCCGGCTACAGCCGGCACAGCGCGCGCGACGAGCGTGGCACGCATCGACGTGCCATGGCATTGCTGGATTTTGCCAGCGAAACGATTGTCGACGGCAAGGGTACGGTACTGCGCTATGCCGGTGATGCGATCCTGGCGGAATTCTCCAGCATCCTGAAGATGCTGCGTGTGGCAATTGATATTCAGACGGAGTTGGCACGGCGCAACGCGGCTTTCACCATGGATGAACGCGTCGAACTGCGCATCGGTCTGAACGTGGGTGAAGTACTGCAGGACCGCGGCGAGATCTATGGCGACGGTGTCAACCTGGCCGCGCGCCTGGAGGCAGCGGCCCCTGCAGGCGGTATCTGCATATCTGCAGCAGTCCATGATCAGATTCGTGGCAAAATCGACGTGGTATTCCTGGACGTTGGGCTTACCCGACTCAAGAATATCGAGACTCCGGTAAGGCTATATCACTGGGCCCCGGGCGTGAACGCCAACGCTACAGCCGCGTATTCCAGGACAAACCTTGCGCTACCCGATATTCCGTCAATCGCTATTGTCGGGTTCGAAAATATGAGCAACGACCCGGAACAGGATTATTTCAGCGATGGCATTAGCGACGACATTACGACCGCACTGTCGAAAATCAAAAACCTGCTGATCATCTCCCTCGACACGGACGAAACCCATAATCAAAACGACATACGCAGTCTCGGCCGCGAGCACGCGGTGCACTATCTGTTGCAGGGCAGTGTGCGCAAGGCCGGCAATCGCATTCGTGTCAGTGTCAAACTGACCGATACAGCAAACGGCCAACACGTCTGGGCAGAACGTTACGATCGCGAGCTGGAAGACCTGTTCGCGGTTCAGGATGAAATCATGCGCGAAGTCGTGGTTGCGCTCGATGTCAAACTGGTAGCTGGTGAACAGGCCCGTGCCTGGGCCAGCGGCACAACCAACCTGGAAGCCTGGGAATGCGTTCGCCAGGGCGCTTACCTCGGAATTCATCGATCCGACCCCGAAACCAAACTGCAGGCCAGGCAATTACTGGAAAAAGCCCTGCAGCTCGACCCTGACTATGCGATCGCCTGGGTCATGCTCGGCTGGATTTACCAGCAATACGTCGATGTCGCTTCGCTTGCCAGCGCTACCGAGAACCCGGAATCATCGCTGGCGTCGATGCTCGATTGCGCGCACAGGGCAATTGCCGCGGATCCCGATTGTGCCGACGCCTATTGCTTGCTAGCCATGTACTATCTTGAGATCAAGGCCTACGACGAGGCGCTGGAAATGGCGCAAAAATCGGTGAAACTCGCACCCTTCAACGGCACTATTCTTGCCGAAGCCGGCATGGTGCTCAACAAGACAGGGCAACCGCAACGCGCACTCGAACTGAACAAAAGGGCCATGCAGGTCTGTCCGATGTATCGTCCCGGATATCTGCGCGGGCTCGGCCTGTCATACTATCTGCTGCAACAAAATGACGCCGCAATTCGCGCTTTCGAGGAATCCATTGCGCGTGAATCCGAATACCTGTCGGCCCACACCAACCTTGCCGCAATTCACGGCGAGCTCGGCAACCAGCAGGCCGCCGCATTGGCGGTCGCCGAAATTCTCAGGTTGGCGCCCGATTTTTCGATCAGCGATTACGTCCAGGGCCTGTCGTTTCGGGACGACCCGGTTTTACGGCGCATGGAACAGGGACTGCGCAAGGCCGGACTCCCCGAATGAAAAAAGACAGGACACAGGCAATAAAGTGTTATCCCATCACCCCCTTCTGCGGTCGTGGAACCCTGACCTGACTGCTGGACAGGAGTCCGGTGCAGGCTGCAGGCTCGTTGTCTGGCGATACAGGAGTAATTGTGATTCAATGGTTTTGTAATTTATAAAAACCATCGACCAAGGGGGAACCCATGAAAACGTCCAACTCAGCGCCAGTGCGGACAACCGGACTGCTGATTCCGGCCCTGGTATTACTGCCCTGCGCCGCGCAGGCGGTCGAAGTCAGTGTCTCCGGACAGGTCAACCGATTGCTGATGAGCGTCGACAACGGCGTCGAAAGCGGCGTCGTCCATGCCGACAACTCGGTCAGTGGCACACGCTGGCGTTTCGCCGGCAACGGCGACCTGGGCAATGGCATGACAGCCGGCCTGCTGTATGAGAACCAACTGCAAAGCAACCCTTCCAACCAAATCGAGGCATCGACTCTCGACAGCGACGGTATCGGCGGCAACGTCGGCAGCGGCGACTACTTTTCGCTCAGGCAGGCCAACGCCTGGTTCAAGGGCAATTTTGGCAAGGTCACTATCGGGCAAGGCAGCGGCGCGTCCGATGGCTCCGCCGAGATCGACCTTTCAGGTACCAACGTTATCCAGTACTCCGCCGCTGGCAACGACCTGCTCGGTTCAATGGAATTCGGCAATTCGGGCGTCAAGGTTGGCGACGTGCGTTCGAACTTCGACGGTTTGAGCCGTAGCGACAACCTGCGCTACGACGCCGCACTCGACAGGCTGAGACTGGCCGCCAGCATCGGTAACGGCGATAAAATCGAGGCTGCTGCGCTCTATGAAATCGACAATTTCAAAATCGGGGTCGGCCTCTGGGATGAGCAAGACAGCGGCGCCGGACGTTCCGGAAACGCAATTTCCGCCAGCTGGTTGGGCGATAGCGGTTTCAACGTGACCGCCGCGACGGGCGGCGACGACCGCGACGGTGACCCGCGCAATACCTATCTGAAACTGGGCTACAAGAGTGGCGATCACGCCTACGCGATCGACTGGTCCGAAACGACCGATCTCGGACCCGGCGATGCCAGCTCCTACAGCGTCGCCTGGGTCGGACTGATGATGCAGGGCGTCGAGCTCTACGCCACCTACCGTGTCGAAAGCCTCGACAAGGTGGCCAACGCCGAGGATATCAGCGCCCTGGCCGGCGGGGCCAGGATCAAGTTCTAGTGAATGCCCGCAGCAATACACTGTCCTGGCTGGCGGCGTCGCTATTGCTGCTGGCCGCTGCGGGCTGCAGCAATACCAATCTCGGCGATATCGACGAGAGCGTCGATAGCCGCGAGGAAATGCCCGGACCCGGTATTTTTGCGGATGAATCCGGCGAAACGAAACTGAAATGGAGCAGTGACGGCAACCAACCGTCGGCAGCAGTAACGGTCCCCGTGGATTCCGCGACTGCGGCCGAAAAAGCCGAGTTCGAGCAATTCAAGATCTGGAACGAACTCAGAACAAAAGGTGCCGATTCGAAGGAATACGGGGAGTTCCAGCAATGGCTGGAATACCAGAAATTCAAGACCAGCGACTAGCCGGGCTGAAATTTCGGGACTGGTGGATGAGGCGATCCCGGGGTCGCCCGTAATCAACACGAAATACCGTGACCCCCTCTCTGCATCTCCTCGATCGGCACGATCATCAGCCGTTGCCGTTACTCAGGTTCGCCCATTCATCGGTGACCGGCAGCTCAGATTCACAGTTTTCGCCAGCGGCATCTTGACGCAGGGGCTATTCCCGCTTCAATCTCTCGACCCCGTCGGGTTTCAGCCACCGCTGCCGATAAGTGCTGTTACCGGCGACAGCCGAAACCATAATATGCAACGCTGTTGAGCGCTCAGAAGCTGACGGTGAAGAGTAATTCAGGAGAGGTGATTGAGCACTCGGTGAATCTGGAGCAATCCG
>Ga0316195_10001155_pt1 | contig 11594 bp, 10 predicted proteins | sample Phised1_MG_FD_204937 | JGI IMG/M metagenome (GOLD analysis project Ga0316195, IMG submission 204937) | Coastal sediment microbial communities from Maine, United States - Phippsburg sediment 1 | ecosystem: Environmental > Aquatic > Marine > Coastal > Sediment | place: USA: Maine | collected... | reverse complement strand
CTGCTCACGACCCGGCAGGAGCGTTCGATCGACATGCCGCAGGCCGCGCCCGTCTCACGCCGGGCCGTGATCCTCTTTCCGGTTGTTACCGGCCTGCTGGCCTCGCTGGCCGTGCCCGCCGCTGCGCCCCTGCTCGGCATGCTGATGTTCGGCAATCTGCTCAGGGAATCGGGCGTCACGGAACGCCTGAAGAAGACCGCCGGTGGTCCGATGATCGACATCGTCACCATCCTGCTCGGGCTGGCCGTCGGCGCGACCATGAGCGCGCCCAATTTCCTCAGCTGGGACACGCTGAAGATCCTCGCGCTCGGCGCGGTGGCGTTCTCGTTCAGCACCGCCGGCGGGATCCTGCTCGCCAAGCTGCTCAACCTGTTCCTGCGCGAGGGTCACAGGATCAACCCGTGCATCGGGGCCGCCGGCGTTTCCGCCGTGCCGATGTCCGCAAGGGTCGTGCAGAGCTTCGTCTCGAAGGAAACCAACGGGCGGGTCAACCCGCTGATGGCCGCGATGGGACCCAACGTCGCCGGCGTCATCGGTTCGGCCGTCGCGGCGGGCATCTTCCTGATGCTGCTGGAGTGAGCGGCTACCGGCCCGCCCGGACCCGGGCGGGCGACCGCGTATACTTGCCCGCCATGCCTGACGGAAGAGAATTCGCTTGAGCGCCGCACCCGGGCTGCTGGTACGCCGCGAGGGTGGCCTCATGTGGCTGACCATCAACCGGCCGGCCAGGCACAATCCGCTTTCACGCGGCGTGCTGGCCGAACTGCGCACCGCGATGGAACGGGCGGCCGCCGAGCCGGAACTCCTGGGCGTGCTGTTGCGCGGCGCTGGTGGCGAGTATTTCGCTGCCGGCGGCGACCTGCACGACCTGCGCAGCATACGCAGCGCGGCCGAAACCGAGGCGATGGTGATCGAGGCGCGCGCCATCCTCGACGCCGTTCGCGAGTGTCCGCTCCCGGTCATCGCGCTGCTCAACGGCGACGCCATGGGGGGCGGCGCAGAACTGGCCGTGGCCTGCGACATGCGGATCATGGCGGCACACGCCCGCGTCGGCTACATGCACGGACGGCTGCACGTGTCCACGGGCTGGGGCGGGGGTACCGACCTGTTCGACCTGGTGGGACGTTCACGGGCCCTGCGTATGCTGGCGCGGGCCGAGATGGTCACTGCCGTCGACGCCCTCGCCTGGGGCCTGGCTGACGTCGTGGCGCCCGCGGGTGAAGACCTCGAGGCCTTCGCCCTGAGTTTCCTCCAGCCCATGCTGCAGCAATCGCCCCGACTGCTGCGCAGCTTCAAGGCCCAGGCGCTGGCAGCACGTCGCGGACTGGGTCGGGACGCACGCCGCGAAGCCGAAATGCGGGAGTTCATCCAGGCCTGGACGCACGATGACCACTGGGCCGCCGTCGAGCGCATCCTGGCCGGCGGCCGATCGGAGTCCGGACGGGAATGATTGAAATCGATGAAAATGCCTGACGGCCGCCAGGTGGGCCGACAACCAAGCCGGAGTATTCGATCATGACAGGACCCCGACCACCCAGAACGACGGGAATGTCCTACTCCAAACCGCGCCCCTTCGCCCGCGTGCGGCGACTGAAGGATCGTGGCGCCTACGACGCGGAGACGATTTACTCGATCTTCGATGCCGCGACCCACTGTCACGTTGCGCACCTGATCGACAATCGTCCCGTCGCCATGCCGACGCTGCACTGGCGCCGCGGTGACCGCCTCTACTGGCATGGCAGCACCGCCAGCAGGATGATCAACGCGAACCGGGCCGGCGGGGAGGTCTGCGTGACGGCGACGCTGATCGACGGCTTCGTACTGGCGCGCTGCGGCTTCAACCACTCCGTCAATTACCGCTCTGCCATGTGCTTCGGCGTCGCCGAGGAGATCGACGATCCGGCAGCCAAGGGTGCGGCCCTCGAACACTTCATGGAGCACTGGTTCCCCGGTCGCTGGCCGACGCTGCGGCCACCGACGCGCAAGGAACTTGCGGCGACCAGCGTGATGTCGCTCGCGATCACCGAGGCATCCGCGAAGTTGCGGGAAGGTGGCCCACACGACGCCACGAGCGACCTCTCCTGGCCGGTGTGGGCGGGGGTCATCCCGCTGACGGTCCGGGCCGGTACCCCGATCACGGCCGAGGACTATGCCGGCGATGCGAAAGCACCCGCCATCACGCGCCTGCGGCGCAAGTCGGGCGCCTGAAGCCAGGATTCGGCACGAACTGATGACCGTCGGGCGCAGCTTCCGGGGCAGCGAGACGGTATCGACGCACCCCTGTGCCGGGTGGGCTCCGGAGGCTTGAACTGACGCCATCCAACGCCAAAACCGCTGTGCTACATTGATTCATGCCCGCCGACGCCGAGAAGAATCCGTCGCACTTTGATCGCTGGCGCAGCGCGACCCTGGCGCCGTTCGAGCATCGCGCATTCGCGCTGTTCTGGTGGGCCTCGCTGGCATCGTCCTTCGGCGGCATGATCCAGACGGTCGGTGCCTCGTGGCTCATGACCACGATCGCGCCCTCCGCCAGCCAGATCGCGCTGGTGCAGACTGCCGGATCCCTGCCGTTCTTCTTCCTGTCGCTGATCGCAGGCGCGCTGGCCGACACGCGCGATCGCCGTACCATCATGCTGGTCTCGCAGGTGCTCACGCTGCTGGCGTCCGCGGGTCTCGCCGCGGTTACCCTGGCCGGAGGCATCACCCCGTTGCTTCTGCTTGGCCTGACCTTCCTGGTGAGTTGTGGCTCCGCATTCTTTGCCCCCGCCTGGCAGGCCGCGATTGGCGACATGGTCCCCCGCAACCAGATTGCCCCGGCCGTCATGGCCAATGCGGTCGGGTTCAACCTGGCGCGCAGCGTCGGACCTGCCATCGGCGGCTTCATCGTCGCGGCGGTCGGCGCGGCCGTCGCATTCATCATCAATACCGTATCGTACCTGGGCACCATTGCGACCCTGCTGTGGTGGCGGCCGGTGCGCTCGCGCAGCGAGCTACCCCCGGAGCCTCTGGTATCGGCGATGGCCGCCGGCGTGCGCTACGTCAGCCTCTCGCCACACCTGCTGGCGATCCTGATGCGCTGCGTGCTGTACACGATTCCCATCGCCGCGGTGCCGGCCCTGATGCCGGTCGTGGCTCGGGACTTGCTGGCGGGCGGCGCGCCGACCTACGGCTTCCTGCTGGGCGGCTTTGGGGTCGGCGCGATGCTCGGCGCGCTGGGCAGCGCGGCGTTGCGCAGCCGCTTCACGAGCGACGCCCTGCTCAGGCTGCTGTCCGCCATGGCCTGCGTGGCGATGGTCGCCATCAGCCAGAGCCGCTGGACCAGTGTGACCTTGCTGGCCCACGTGCTCGCAGGTTCAGTGTGGACGCTGGGTTTTGCGAACTTCAATATCGCCGTGCAGCTCTCCTCGCCACGCTGGGTGACGGGACGCATGCTGGCCACCTACCAGACCGTCGCGTTCGCCGGCATCGCCCTCGGCAGCTGGTGGTGGGGCGAATTTGCCACGGCGCAGGGAGTCCGGGAGTCGCTGGCCCTGGCCGGGATCACGTCGCTGGTATCGCTGGTAGCCGCACGCTGGTTGCCGGTGTCGGTGGCGCATCTTGGCTCGCTGGACCCGCGTGCCGATGTCCAGGCAAGCCTGCCCAGTGTCGAGATCCACCCGGCGTCGGGTCCTATCGTCGTGACCATCGAGTACTGCGTGCCCCGGGAGAACGCAGCCGCGTTCGTCGCCGTGATCAACCAGCTGGGCCGCCTGCGCAGGCGCGACGGCGCGCGCGGCTGGTCCGTGTGCCAGGACATCGACGCCACGGATCTGTGGGTCGAGCGTTTCGAGAGTCCGACGTGGATGGACTACCTGCGTTGGCAGACACGGCCGACCGAGTCGGACCAGTCCGTCAGGGAGCGGATCGCCGGCCTGATCGCCGGCGAGCATGGCAGCGTGCGCCGCCTGGTCGAGAGACCACCGGGCGCGGAGCCGCTCGGCCTACCGCCGACCGCCGCCCAGGACGGCGTGACGACCCGCGAACTGGACCCGAGCGTCCAGCGCGACCTGCATGGCGGCCTGGCATCCTGACCAGGACGCGCCCGGACTTCAGGCCTTGGAGTACCAGGACTTTACGCCCGGGTGGTCCCGGACGGCGTCATGTACCCCTATGAGCTTCGGATAATCGGCAAAGATCGTGGCAGGGACATGGTCCACCTTGCCGCCGATGAACCAGCGCACGGCCATGTGGATCTTCAGGTCCACGACGTGGATTTTCTCCCCGCCGAAGAACGGCGAACCCGGGATGTTCCGCTCCGCGGCCCTGGCCCACGCCGGCATGAAACCCGCAACGATGGCCTCGCGGGCAGCTTTCTTCTCGACCTCGCCCATGCGGATGGTCGGGGCGACGACGCTACGCAGGTCTTCGACGTGCTGCATCATTCCCTCGTGTTGCGCCGCCTCGAAGTCGTCCGTCGGATGCAGTTGGTGGCGGCGGCCGATCAGCACCAGGATCGCGTTGGAATGTGCCAGCGGAGGCTTTCCAGGCAGTTCAAGGACCGGCAGGCCACCGTAGGGCGTTTGCTCCTTCAACGCGGGCCAGTCGGCGCCTTTGATCCGTACGTCATCGAAGCTCACGCCCGCAAGGTGCAGCGCCAGGCGGCATTCCTCCCCGCGGCTCACCGGAGCGTCAAAATAGATCAGCTTGGGCTTGTTCATGGGGCTGAGAATACCATGGCCCTGTTCGCCCGGCGTCCGGGTAGCGGCCCCGGACCACCACCCACCCAGGGCGACCCGCCGCCCCCGGCCAGCCGCGCGCAGTTCCGGCGACCCGTCGCTGGGCACCGCCCGCCGACGATCCGTATGTTCCACCGCTTGCGACTGGCAACCTTCTGGAGTATCGTCATTTATACTTCGATAGTTACTAAATTATGAAAGAATCATCGGTCGTCAAGGCACTCACTGCCCTGTCCCAGGTCAACCGCCTGCGGATCTTCCGCAGGCTGGTCGTCGCCGGGCCTGCAGGCTCGACGCCGACCACGATTGCCAGGCAGACAAAGTTGCAGCCCGCCACTCTTTCATTCCACCTGAAGGAACTGATGAACGCAGGTCTCGTCACGCAGGAACGAAGCGGGCGCAACCTGATCTACCGCGCCCATTACGCCCGCACCAACGAATTGCTGGCCTACCTGAGCGAGAACTGCTGCCAGGGCGAGCCGCCCCGACCGGTCACCGGCGCGTGCGGGACCACAACGTAGAAGGAGATCAAGCCATGAACCAGGTCGACATCAAGCAGGTCGTCAAGGAACGATACGGCGAGGCCGCACGCAAGGTCACTGGCGCCCAGACCGGCGGATCCTGCTGCGGCAGTGCGACGGAATGCCGCGACCCCATTACATCGGACCTCTACGCTGCGGCGCAGACCCAGGGCCTGCCCGAGACGGCCGTGCTCGCCTCGCTGGGCTGCGGAAATCCGACGGCCCTGACCGAGCTCAAGCCGGGAGAAGTCGTGCTGGACCTGGGGTCTGGCGGCGGCATCGACGTCCTGCTCTCCGCACGGCGGGTCGGTCCACAGGGGAAGGTCTATGGATTGGACATGACCGACGACATGCTGGCCCTGGCGAACGCCAACAAGCTCAAGGCGGGGGCCACGAACGTCGAGTTCCTGAAGGGCGAGATCGAGAACATCCCGCTGCCGGCAGGCTCCGTCGACGTGATTATCTCGAATTGCGTCATCAACCTTTCGGCCGACAAGGACCAGGTGCTGCGCGAAGCGTTTCGCGTCCTGCGACCGGGCGGTCGCTTTGCGGTATCCGACGTAGTGACCCGCGGCGCGATTCGTCCCGACATCCGGCGTAGCGTACTGGCCTGGGTCGGTTGCATCGCCGGGGCGCTGGATGAGGAGGCCTACCGCGACAAGCTGGCTGCCGCGGGGTTCGTAGACATCGACGTCGAACCGACCCGGATCTACCAGGCGGCGGACGCGCAGGAATTCATCGCCGCCAGCGGCCTGGACGCCGCTGCGATTGGCGCCGAGGTCGACGGCAAGTTCCTGAGTGCCTTCATCCGGGCAACGAAGCCGCCTCGCTGAGCACGCGACCTTCGTACGCGGGAAGCCGTGCGACATTCTTCATGGCGCACCGCACTATGCAGTACCGCAAGCGGCAGTTCGTAGGTAGTCACCTGCTACCAAACGAGCGCCGATGCACGCAAAAATGTTTGGTTGTTTTCGCAATCCAGGTCGGGGGATAAGGACCATGAACAAGACTGAGGCAGGCTCGGGTAAGTCTGTCTTGATCGCCGGCAGCCTGCTCGTTGCCGCCGCTGCAGTAACCGTCCTCGTGTCGTTGCCGGTCATCGCGGCCAACGCCCAGGAACGTCCGCGCGTCGGGCTCGTGCTGGCTGGAGGCGGTGCCAAGGGCGGCGCCCACATAGGTGTGCTCAAGGTCCTCGAGGAACTGGAAGTTCCCATCGACTGCATTGCGGGCACCAGCATGGGCGCCCTGGTCGGCGCGGGCTATGCCTCGGGCATTCCCGCTGACAAGTTACAGGAGTTCATCGTCGGCATCGACTGGAAGTCCGTGGTCGGAGGGCTGGGCCGACGCGACCTGGAGCCCATTGAGGAGAAGCGCGCGGGCGTCACCTACAGCAATGACCTCGAGCTCGGCCTCAAGGACGGGCGCATGCAGTTGCCAGCCGGCCTGGTCAAGACGGCCAGCATCGAGGACCTGTTGCGGACCTATGTCGCCCAGGCCCGCATGCAATCGGATTTCGACAAGCTACCCATCCCGTATCGTGCGGTTGCGACCGACATGCTCTCGGGAGAGATGGTCGTTCTTGGCAGTGGCGACATCGCCACGGCGATGCGGGCCAGCATGGCGATCCCAGGCGCCTTCGCGCCGGTCGTCACCGACAAATACATCCTGTCCGACGGCGGCATGGTCCGGAATATCCCGATCGATGTCGCCCGGCAACTCTGCGCCGACGTGGTCATCGTCGTCGACCTGGTCGAGCCGCCGGTCGTGCCGGAAAAATTGCAATCGGCCACGCAACTTCTCAGCCGCAGTACCGACGTGATGATCCGCGCCAATGAAACCCTGCAGCTACAGACCCTCAAGAAGGGGGATGTCCTCATCAGCGTGCCGATGGGCGATATCGGCACCGCGGACTTTGAGCGGATACCGGAAACCATTCCACTTGGCGAGAAGGCCGCTCGTGTCGTTGCGGACCAGCTGGCTGCTCTCTCCGTACCCAAGGAGCAGTACACAGCCTGGCGCAACAAGGTAACCGAGCCACAGGCTGTTGAAGCGCGTCTTGCGGATGTTCGATACGAAGGATTGAAGCGGGTAAACCCCGCCTTCTTGCAGCAGCGCGCCGGGATTCACGCTGGTGATACCGTCGACACAGTCGCGATCAGCGAGGAAGCACTGCGCATGGCCGCGTTACCGGACTTCGAGTCGGTCGAGTATCGGCTGACCGGTGATCCTGCCAACCCGACGCTGGAGTGGCTGCCACGCGAGAAGAGCACGGGTCCCGACTACGTCCGGGCGGATCTGGGCATGTACGGCTCGGCGGGGGGCAGCCTGGCGTTCGTCCTCTATGGTCAACACACGCGAACGTGGGTGAATTCGCTCGGCGCAGAATGGCGCAACGAAGCTCAGCTTGGCTACGAAACCCTGTTCAAGACCAGCTTTTACCAGCCCCTCGATGTTGGCCAGCGCTGGTTCGTTGAACCCAAGCTGGGAGCCAACCAGACCGTTGAGGATGTCTATTCGAACGGTGATCGCATTGCCCGCTATGACTTCAACGACATTGGCGGCAGTCTCGACTTTGGGGTGAACATCGATAACCGGGCGCAGGCACGGGTGGGCTATTTGTACACCCACCGAAGGGTCAACCTGGAAACCGGCTCTACTCTTCTGCCAGAAGACAGTCGCGACGACGCGGGCCTGTTACTTTCAATGACCTACGACAGCCGCGACACGCCCTTCAACCCGACCCACGGTGTCGCTGCGGCGGTTGAGGTGCAGTACGCGGACAGGTCCCTCGGTGGCGACCGCGACTGGAAGAAGGCCGAACTGGGACTCGGGGTCGCGATTCCGACCCGACGCGACGTGGTCTGGCTAACTTTGGCGGCCGGCTCGGATCTTGGCAGCACGCTGCCAGTGGATCGATTGTTCGCGCTCGGTGGCCCAGGCAGCTTCCCCGGCTATGAGCTGGGGGAATTGCGTGCCCCATCCTACTGGTCGGCCAGCGGCAGTTACCTGTGGAAAATGACGGACATCATGTCCGTACGTGGCCAGGCGCTCTATGCGGGAGTACGGCTGCAGGCTGCGCAGGTCTACGATCGATTCGACGGGGTGGACGACGGTGCAGTGTACGGCGGGTCCGTGTACATCACCGGCCGGACTATGGTCGGTCCGCTCACGCTGGGGCTGGGCAGGACCAGTACCGATGTATGGAGCCTGTGGCTGGCGATCGGCCGACCCGTCGGGCACGGCACCATCCTCGAGCGCGGCATCTTCCGCTAGGCAGCCCCAACACGGAGGCCGTGTCCGATCAGGCTGACGGCAACGGGCCGCGTCGACACCGCGACAACACGGGGGCCGGCACGGCCCCCGTCCTCTCAGCCCGCAATCACGCCGTGTGATCCGTGTGGCACATCAGGCACTCGTTGTGCCCCTGCTGGTTCCACTTTCGCGCCTTCTGGGTCTTCGTGTCCGGCCCGTGGCACTTCACGCAGTGGGCCGTACCCTCCGAAGGCTGCCAGGCTGGCGCCACCCAGGTACCCGCAAAGAATTCGTTCAGGGCCATGGTCACGGTGTAAGCGACTTCCCCTGCAACTTTCGCACAGCGCTCGATCTTGTCCTGGTCCTTGATCTGCACACCGGCCTCCATGACCCACTTCGACACCGAGATATGGCACAACGGGGACATGGCCTTGACCTGGACTTGCTTGGGCATCGGCGAAATGTCGTCGAAGCGATCGGTCGGGAAATTCTGCTCGGCGTACCACCAGAACAGCCGATCCACGATCTGGTTGTTCTGCTGATACTCGTCACGCTTCTCACCGAAGGTGACCATGTTGATGATGGTCGAGGCGCCCGCCAGCGCACCACAGAGGGTGCCATGGCCACCAAAACCGGCCGCAGCGTGCGCCATCATCATGTCCGGCATCGTCGTCCAGGGATAGCCGACCTTTTCCTTCAGCATGCTGAGCAGGCTCAGGTACGAGGCGGTGCCACAGCCACCCTTTTCCTTGTAGAAGACATATGCCCGTCGGCCGGCCTCGAGCGGATCCAGCGCGACCCATTTCCAGGGCAATGGCGGGGCGTCCACCGGCACTTCGTCTCCGGCCGCAGCCCGGGCGGTGGCAGTCACGACACCGCCAATCGCACCCCCAGCCAACAGGGCCGCGGATCCGACGAGCAGACTCCGCCTCGACCATTCCTCATTGCGGCGGTCATGAGAAGCCATACGAACCTCCCTGGTTCAACAGATTGATTCACCTGCGCCAGAAGGGCCACGCCCTTGGCCGCAGGCAACGAGCCCGGCGCGCCATTGTCTGATATCACCCGGGAACTTCCATCGTGGAAAGTAGAAACCCCTCCGGGCAATTTCCCTGCATCGATTCAGGTGAATCATCCGCGGTCCCGGCTGGAAAACACGCTGCGAACAAGGCTCTGGGTCTTGCAGAATGCCGGGCCCCTTTCACCCAGGCTGCGCTCCGAAGGTCCCGACGTGTACGGTGGTCCTTGAATTCGCTCAGTGACGGTGCGGTGATACAATTGTCCGGGTTGGTAGCCCGGGTATTTGCTGGCACCGTGGAGGATTGACGATGAACACTCGTGGCATTCGCAAGGTCGCTTTCGTCGTCGCCAGCGCCATGACAGCGTGGCTGCTCGTGGGCTTGGCCGGCACCGCTGTCGCTGCCAAGGACGAGCTGCCCGAGGTGAGTTCCGACGGGCTGCACCTGATCAAGGGGTCCACGGTCCGAATCGCCTATGCCAAGCCTGGCGCCACGCTGAACCAGTACAACAAGGTCATCATCCTGGACTGCTACGTCGACTTCGTGAAGGACTGGCAGCGCGACTTCAACATGAATGAAGTCGGCCTGTCCGGGCGCGTTTCCGACAAGGATGCCGAGAAGATCAAGAAGAGTCTGGGCGAAGAATTCAACAAGGTCTTTACCGAGCAGCTGACTAAGAAAGGCTACCAGGTGGTCGAGGAAGCGGGTCCGGACGTACTACTGCTGCGACCCGCATTGCTCAACGTTGACGTCACGGCACCCGACATCGCGACGTCCAGCAGGTCGAGAACCTGGGTCCAGTCTGCCGGCGGCATGACTCTGTTCCTGGAAATGTACGATTCCACCAGCAGCACGCTGCTGGCCCGGGTCATCGACCCGCAGGCAGATCGCAGTGCATTTGCCCAGCAGGCCAATCGGATGACCAACAGGGCCGCCGCCGATCGCATCCTGCGCGATTGGGCCGATTTGCTGGCAGAGCACCTCGGTGAAATCAAGACGGAGAGTGCAGGAAACTGACTGATGGCGCGACGCATCCCCGCCTAGTCGGGCGGGGATCGGAGACGTCAAGCGCAGACCGGCAGCAGACGGCCGCTACAACCGGGCGCGAACCAGATCAATAGGCAGCCGCAGGTTATAGACCAGCGGCGCATAAGTAACCGGAACGCGCATCCGCTCTACGCGTCGCTCGAGCTGCTCCAGACGATCCCGTAAGTCTGGGTGGTGATCGGCAGCCGTGCCATCGCCGAGATCTTGCTCCAGCAACTTCAGCTCGCCATGGAGTCGCAGGATGTGCTGTCGCATCGCCCAGCCATACAGGGCCGGGGCAAAGCGCAGTATCGAGTACAGGACCCCGACGAGTGGAATCACGACGTACAGCAGGCGCGTCGCCAGGATCGCGAGCTCGAACGGCAGGTACCGCTGCAGTAGCGGCAGGCCCGATTTGTAGTACTGGATGGCGCTGTTGCTCAGCGGCAGGTCGAACCCCTGCGCGGCCGGGAAGCGGCCCGCCGCATTGAACATGCCGGCGCCGTCGTGAATCTAGCTGGCGGCATCCAGCAGCAAAGCCTGCAACGCAGGCTGCATGTCCGATCGGACGCCCGGGCTCACCGGGACCCCAAAGGTAGCGGTATCCCGCGACGGGCGATTCCGCGCCAGGTTGCCGACCCCGTCGGGCACGTTCAGCTGAAGCAGAAACGGGTATCGGGCAACACAGGCAGCCGCTCGGCGAACGCTCCCGACCAAGACCGACCGGGGGTCCCCTGCCTCGGTCTCGATGGCACAATCGGGCATCGGCATGCGGGGCGCCGAGCCTGGCCGGGAGCTGCACGACCGGTCGCCTGTAGCCTGGCACCGACACGGTACGGCAGGCTGCGGTATCGTCGGCCCAACCATTTGAGGAGACCGGCAACATTGAGTACCAGTACGGCGACCGAATCGCTGCAGTTACGTTCACTGCTGAAAGAGGGCGGCGAACTCGAACTCTCGCTCGTCAGCACCGCAGTCCCCGCCCCGGCCGCAGATGAAGTGGTCATCCGCGTCGAGGCGTCCCCGATCAACCCATCGGACCTCGGACTCCTGTTCGCCGG
>Ga0316195_10001154_pt1 | contig 11596 bp, 10 predicted proteins | sample Phised1_MG_FD_204937 | JGI IMG/M metagenome (GOLD analysis project Ga0316195, IMG submission 204937) | Coastal sediment microbial communities from Maine, United States - Phippsburg sediment 1 | ecosystem: Environmental > Aquatic > Marine > Coastal > Sediment | place: USA: Maine | collected... | reverse complement strand
GGCTGCCTTGTTGAGGCTGGCGAGTTCGGTCGATGCGGTAATGAGTTCCAGCGGACGCGTCACGTAGCGGCGAAAGACGAAATGGAAGACGACCTGTGTCAGCAGAAAGATGCAGGACAGCGAGACCAGCATGTACGCGAGGCTGTTGTTCACCGTCCGCAAGGCAATGTGCGCCGGCACGGTGACGATGCGCGCGCCGACGACTTCGTTCAGCTTCCAGCCGAAGCCGTTGCTCGCGCCGTAGATCCTGATCATCGGCTTCGGTGCGAGTTCCGGGTCGCTGTGGCACGCGAGGCAGGCGTCGTCGGTGATCCTGATCGGCTGGGCGAGAAAGTAGTTCAGTGTGGTTCCCCCCGCGTGCTGGCCTGACAACTGTTCCCTGTCAGGGAAGTCACGGAAGGTTTGAACGATGCCGACCTCCCAGCCGTTCCCGCGATCCGAAGAATTCGTCGGGTTCAGCGCGACCTCTCGATAGGAATATTCCGGAAATCGAGCACGCAGCTTCTCCATCGTTGTGTGCGCGGCGTAAGAGGGTACGGTTTGCGGGAAGAACGTATCCGCGCTGTGGTGGGCCAGCGCGGGGCCGACTTCTTCTATCGTGTAGCTGCGCACCGCCTGGCCGTACGCCAGCATCAGGGACGCGTCATGCAGCAGGGCGTCCTCCGCCTGTGTCACTTGAAGCTTGTAGTACACGGCGCCGGAGACGGACAGTCCCAGCAGCAGGCAGGCTGTGACGATCAGATTGAGCCGCGTTTCCAGTCTCATGTCGATTGCCGCCTGGATGGTTCGAGTCCCCGCTCGCCACCATCGGGAGAACGGGATACGGAATGCCCTGGCGTCGTTCGACGCTGGTCTGACGGCGGGCATGGTTCCTCGCGCAGCGCCCGCCGTCCAGACCGCATGATGCATCGCGCTGCGCACTTGCGCCATCTCCGGGACCCGCCGCGAGCCTCGAGGCGCCTTAACGGTTCTTCATCTTTGCTCATCGACGCCGAGCTGGACGCGCTGCCGGTACTGGTGGAGGGTGACCCGACCCTGCTGCGCCGGATGCTGCGCAACCTTCTGGAGAACGCGCGCAGGCACGGGCAGGGAAGCCCGGTGCTGGTCACAGTGCGCGTCAAGGCAAGTCCGGCGCCAGGCGCGCCGAAAGGCGCACGGAGCCGTGCGAAGAGCGACGCAGCCGGCAGCGGCCCTGGGCTCGCGCAGGCGCGGCTGGAGGTGTGCGATCGCGGTCCCGGCGTGCCGGCCGAGGAACGCGAGCGGATTTTCGAGGCCTTTCATCGCGCACCGGGGACGAGCGAACGCCTCGGGGGCGTCGGGCTCGGCCTGTCGCTGGTGCGCCAGATCGCGCAGGCGCATCGCGGAACGGTCAGCTGCCTGCCGCGCAAGGGCGGCGGCAGCTGCTTCCGGGTGACCTTACCCCTGCGGACTGAGGTTCGTCAGCGGCCGCGACCGGCGTAGTTGCGCGAGGTGCCCCGGAACCCGGTGCGGGGCGTGCCGGGCTGCGCGGTCTTCGCCGGCTGCGGCTGTCCCGCGGACCGCTGATCGTCGCGCGGCGCGCGTTGCGGCTGAGGCGCCGCGCGCTCCGGCTGGGCGCTCGAGCGCTGCGGCTGCGATTGAGCGCCCGAACGATGGGTCGCACCGTCGCCGCGCGCTCCGCCGCCGCCGTGCTGTCCGCGCTGCGGTGCACGCTGGCCCGGACCGGCGCCGCGCTTGGCTTGTCCGCTGCCCGCGCCACGCCTGGACTGCCCGGCGCCGCTGCGCGGCTCGAGCGCTTCGCCCAGTCCGTCGTCGTATTGCTGCCCGCGACCGCCGCGACCCATCGGGATCGGCACCGGCCGGATGCTCGGGTCCGGCTCGAAGCCGGCGACCTTCGTTCGCGGCAGCGGCCGCTTGAGCAGCCGCTCGATGTCGGCCAGGAACTTGAGCTCGTCGACGCAGACCAGCGAGATCGCCTCGCCCGTCATCCCGGCACGGCCGGTGCGCCCGATCCGGTGCACATAGTCCTCGGCCACGTTGGGCAGCTCGAAGTTGACCACGTGCGGAAGTTCCTCGATGTCGAGTCCGCGCGCCGCGATGTCGGTGGCCACCAGCACCTGCAGGCTGCCTTCCTTGAATTCCGACAGCGCGCGGGTGCGTGCGCCCTGGCTCTTGTTGCCGTGGATCGCGAGCGCGGTGATGCTGTCGCGGTTCAGCTGTTCGGCGAGCCGGTTCGCACCGTGCTTCGTGCGGGTGAACACCAGCACCTGGTGCCAGTCGTTCTCCCGGATCAGCTTGGACAGCAGCTCGCGTTTGCGCGCCTTGTCGACCTGGATCGCCGACTGCGCGACCAGTTCCGCCGGTGCGTTGCGCCGGGCGACCTCGATCATCGCGGGACGGTCGAGCAGGTCGTCGGCCAGCGTCCTGATCTCGTCGGAGAAGGTCGCCGAGAAGAGCAGGTTTTGCCGCTTGCGCGGCAGGAGGGCCAGAACGCGCCGGATGTCCTTGATGAAGCCCATGTCGAGCATGCGGTCGGCCTCGTCGAGCACCAGCGTCTCGACGTTGGAGAGGTCGACGGTGCGCTGTCCGACGTGGTCGAGCAGGCGCCCGGGCGTGGCGACGAGAAAGTCGACGCGGCCCTGCAGCTGCTTGATCTGCGGGTTGATGTTGACGCCGCCGAACACGGTCATCGAGGTGAGCTTCAGGTGGCGGCCGTAGTCGCGCACGCTTTCCTCGACCTGCGCGGCGAGTTCGCGCGTCGGGGTCAGGATCAGCACGCGGATCGGCCAGCGGCCGGACGCGGTCTTTGCCGGTGCCGGTGCCGTCGACAGCCGCTGAAGCAGCGGCAGCACGAAGCCGGCGGTCTTGCCGGTGCCGGTCTGGGCGCCGGCGAGCAGGTCGCCGCCGGCGAGCACTGCCGGAATCGCCTGCATTTGAATGGGTGTGGGTTGGGTATAGCCGAGTTCGGAGACGGCACGAAGAATGGGCTCGGCGAGGCCGAGCGATGCGAACGACATAGATTCCCTGATGGGTGGCACTGCGTCGACCTGCCGCGGCGGGGGTTGCCCGGCGGAACCAGTCGGGAAGACGAAGAAGATTTCAGAAGCAGTCGGTTGACAGCGGCGCGCAGACTGGTAATCGATGCCGCTGGGGCGCATTGTACCGGCAATTCGTTTCCGCCGCCGGCGTGCGCGATCGGCGGTCGCGGGTGTCGCTTTGCGTTCACGCGCCCGCGGGCAGCGCCCGCCCGCGGGGGTCGCGGCGCGGTCAGTCCTTCGGCGGTGTCCGCACGCCCACGCAGACCGGATAGTCCGGGCGCCCGGTGCGCAGCCAGCTGACGATGTTCATCGCGGCCTTGCGCCGCAGTTCCACCTCCGACTCCGCGGAGTAGAACGCCGAGTGCGGGCTGAAGATCACCCGCGGGTCGGCCAGCAGCGGGTGGTCCGGCGGCACCGGCTCCACCGGCAGCACGTCCAGGCCGACGCCGGCCAGGTGATTCTCCTGGACGACCTCGGTCAGGTCGCCGATGTCGACCACCGCGCCGCGCGCGGTATTCACGAGGTAGGAGCCCTGCTTCATCAGGCGCAGCAACGGGCCGTTCACCATGCCGCGCGTCTCGTCGGTGAGCAGGCAGTGGATCGAGATCGCGTCGGACTGCCGGAACAGGTCCTCGCGCGACACCCGTTCGACGTACGCCGGGAAGTCGCCGTCGATCAGGTAGGGGTCGTGGGCGATCACCCTCTTGAACAGGTTGCGCGAGACGTGCGCGAAACGCTTGCCGATCCGGCCGAGCCCGAGGATCCCCACGGTCAGGTTCGACGCGCGCGGAATGCGCCCGACGGTGGTGTAGTGCCACTTGCCCTGATGAATGTCGTCGTCGTAGCGTGCGATCCCGCGGATCACCGACAGCAGCATGCCGAGCGCGTGCGTGGCCACCTCACCCACGCCGTAGTCGGGCGAGTTGGCCACCCAGACGCCGTGGCGCGCCGCGTCTGCGACGCTGATCGTGTCGTAGCCGGCGCCGATGCGCGAGCACAGGCCGATGCCGGGGCGCGCCTGAAACACCTTGTCGCCGATCGGGGCGTACTGGATCAGCAGCGCGCTGCAGCCCTCGGACATCCGGATGACGTCCTCCTCGGTCCGGCACTGGCCTTCGACGAGCTCGATGCCGGCCTCGCGAAAGATCTCGCGCTCGAGCGAAATGTCGAACATGTCGAAATCGGTGAACAACGCTTTCATGCGAAACTCCTCGGCAAGAACGCGAATCTAAGAACGCGAATCTATCATCGGCCGGCGCAGGCGCCCCGGAGCATCCGGATCGGAGGGCGGCGGGCGCGCGGAGACGTGCCGAGCAACTGGAGGGAAGGAAGGCAATGAATCGGATCGATCTGGAGGGCCGCTGCGCGGTGGTGACGGGCGGCGTGTCGGGCATCGGGCTGGCGATCTGCCAGCGCCTGGCCGCCAGCGGCGCGCGCGTCGCCGTCTGGGACCTCGCCGCGCAGGCGGCGTCGGACGCGGCGGCGAGCCTGCCGGCGGTCGCGGGCGGCGCGCACATCGGCGTGCCGGTCGATGTCGCCGCCGACGCGTCGGTGGCCGCGGCGATGGCCGAGACGCTCGGCAAGTTCGGCCGCCTGGACATCATGGTCTGCAGCGCCGGGATCACCGGGCCCAACAAGGTCACCTGGGAATACGATCCCGCCGACTGGCGCAAGGTGATGGACGTCAACGTCAACGGCGTGTTCCTGTGCAATCGCGCCGCGGTGCCGGCGATGCTGTCCAACGACTACGGGCGCATCGTCAACATCGCCTCGATCGCGGGCAAGGACGGCAACCCGAACGCGCCCGCCTACAGCACTTCGAAGGCCGCGGTGATCGGGCTGACCAAGTCGCTGGGCAAGGAAACCGCGAAGACCGGCATCCGCGTCAACTGCATCACGCCGGCCGCCGTGCGTACCGCGATCTTCGACCAGATGACGCAGCAGCACATCGACTTCATGCTGTCGAAGATCCCGATGGGCCGCTTCGGCCTGGTGGAGGAGATCGCGTCGATGGTTGCGTGGCTCGTCTCGGAGGAGTGCTCGTTCTCGACCGGCGCGGTGTTCGACCTGTCCGGCGGACGGGCCGTCTACTGATGGCCGGCTCGGTTCAGCGCTACACGCCCGACGCGCTCGCGGATTTCGCCTGCGAACTGCTGACCGGCGCCGGGATGGCCGAGCCGCTCGCGCGCGACGTCGCCGAAGTGCTGGTCGAGGGTGACCTGCTCGGCCACGACACCCACGGTCTGCAGCTGCTCGCCGGTTACCTGTCGGAGATCGAAAAGGGCTCGATGGCGCGCGATGGCGAGCCGCGGGTGCTCGCCGAGCGATCCTCGGTCGCGACCTGGGACGGCGAGCGGCTGCCCGGTCCGTGGCTGGTCCGCCGGGCGATCGACTGGGCCCGCCCGCGCGCCCGGATGCACGGGGCGGCCACCGTCGTGATCCGGCGCAGTCACCACATCGCCAGCCTGGCCGCGTACCTGGAGCCGGTGTCGCGCGCCGGGCTGATGATGATGCTGGCCTGTTCCGACCCCGCGGTGGCCAGCGTGGCACCCTTCGGCGGGACCCAGGCAGTGTTCACGCCCGACCCGATCGCGATCGGCATCCCGACCTCGGGCGATCCGATGATGATCGACATCTCCGCGTCGGTGACCACCAACGGCATGAGCGCGCGGCTCAAGAGCGCCGGCCAGCGCGGCGCGCAGCAGTGGTGGCTCGACGCGCTTGGGCAGCCCACCGACGATCCGTCGGTGATCTTCGCGCAGCCCCCGGGCACGATCCTGCCGCTGGGCGGGCTGGACGCGGGACACAAGGGCTACGGCCTGGCCCTGATGATCGAGGCGCTCACCGGCGGGCTCGCCGGGCACGGACGCGCGGACCTGCCGGAAGGCTGGGGAGCGACCGTCTACCTGCAGCTGTACGACCCCGACGCCTTCGCGGGCACCGGCGCGTTCACCTGGCAGACCGACTGGATCGTCGACGCCTGCCATCGTTCGATGCCCCGCGACGCCGAACGCCCGGTCCGCGTGCCGGGCGAGCGCGGACTCGCGCGCAAGCGCGAGCAGCTCGAGCGCGGCCTGGAACTGCACCCGGCGATCATGCCGGCGCTCGCCGGCTGGGCCTCGAAGCTGTCGGTCAAGCCCCCGATGTCGAACCCGACCAACCTTTGACCTGAAGACATGAGCAAACCGAACATCCTGGTGATGGACACGATGTACCAGCCCAAACTCGACGAACTCGAGGCAACCTACACCTGTCACCGCGTCTGGACGGCCGACGATCCGGCGGGCCTGATCGCCCGGCTTGCGCCCGAATGCGAAATCGTCGTGACCAGCGGCGGGCGCGGGCTGAGGGCCGACGAGATGAAGCAGCTGCCCAGACTCAAGCTCGTTGCGTGCTTCGGTGTGGGCGTTGACGCGATCGACCTGGCCCATGCGAAGGCCAACGGCATCGCGGTCACCAACACGCCCGACGTGCTCACCGAGGACGTCGCGGACATGGCGCTCGCGCTGCTGCTCGGCACGGTGCGCGGGATCCCGCAGGGCGACCGGTTCGTGCGCGAGGGGCGCTGGCTCAAGGGCGGCATGGGCATCACGATGAGCCTGCAGCGCAAGCGCGTGGGCATCGTCGGACTGGGCCGCATCGGCCGCGCCATCGCCAAACGCTGCGCCGCCTTCAACACCGAGATCGGGTATTTCGGGCCGAACCCGAAGTCGGACGTCGACTACACCTATTTCGACGACATCGTCGCGCTCGCGCAGTGGGCCGACGTGCTGATCGCCGCCTGTCCGGGAGGGCCCGCCACCTACCGCGTCGTGTCGCGCGCCGCGTTGCAGGCGCTGGGGCCCGACGGCGTGTTCGTGAACATCGCTCGCGGCTCGGTGGTCGACCAGGCTGCGATGATCGAATTGCTCGCCTCTGGAGCGCTGGGCTCCGCGGGCCTGGACGTGTTCGACGACGAACCGCGGGTGCCGGCCGAACTCATCGCGCTGCAAGACGTCGTGCTGCATCCGCATCAGGCGAGCGCCACGCACCCCACGCGCACCGCAATGGGCCAGCTCGTGCTGGACAACGTGGCGGCGTTCCTCGCCGGGCGTGCGCTGGTGACGCCGGTCTGAGGCGCTAGGGCGAACGCAGCCGGGGCGGAGGCCTTCAGGGATTCGTCACGGTGCCGAGCGAATCCGATCGGCCAGCTGCTCGGGTTTCTGCGCCGCGGCGGCGCCGCCTGCGCACAGGCGCGAGTAGAGCGCCCGATACTGCGAGTTGCGCGTGTCGTCGCGTTCCAGCGGTCGCCACTGCGGCTTGCGGAGCACCGACCAGGTGCCGTCCGCGCGCGCGATCGCGAGCAGCTGCTGTTCGCCGCTGTAGCAGCGAAACGCTTCATAGCTGACGTTGCGCACGCCGCTGGAACTGGTCACGATCAGCGTGAATCGGACGACCGATTCGCCGTCGATCGCGAGGCTCGCCGGATCCACCGCGAAGCGATTGGTCGTCGTCGCGCTGCCCTGGAACGCCAGGGTGTCCTGCGGCGCGGGCACCCTGGGCATCGGGTCGGGCAGCACGGCGTCGATGGGATCGTGGTCGCGCCCGAACAGGCTCTGCGCCTGGGCGCCGGGATGCAGGGCTGTGAGCGCAAGCGCGAGCGCGAGCGCGTTGCGTGTCGCGCGGCCCGCCTTGCGGTGCGTCATGGCGTCCCGTCGTCGCCGGTGGCCATCGCCTGCTCGCCACCTGCCGGCGCGACCCGCGGACGATGGCGCGAACGCTGGCGCAGGAAGCGCACGTGTTCGTGCTGGGCGAACAGGTGGCGCGACAGCTCCTCCAGCGCCAACCGGTAGACCTCCCGCTTGAATTCGATCACCGACTCCAGCGGCACCCAGTACTCATGCCAACGCCACGCATCGAACTCCGGGTGCTCGCTGGCGCGCAGGTGCACGTCCGAGTCCCGTCCGATCATCCGCAGCAGGAACCAGATCTGCTTCTGTCCCCGGTAGTGGCCGCGCCACTCGCGGCGCACCCAGTGATCCGGCACTTCGTAGCGCAGCCAGTCCCGCGTACGCGCGATGATCCGCACATGCTCGGGCATCAGACCGACTTCCTCGTGCAGCTCGCGGAACATCGCCTGCTCCGGCGATTCGCCGCGCTTGATGCCGCCCTGAGGAAACTGCCATGAGTGCTCTCGTATCCGCTTACCCCAGAAAACTTCGTTCCTGCTGTTGACCAGAATGATGCCGACGTTGGGGCGGTAGCCGTCTCTATCCAGCATCCCGACACCCCTCGATCCCTTAGAATTGGCTCGATTATACGGCGGAGAACCCCGTTCGCCGGCGTTTCCCCCTTCAAGAAAAGAGCAATGAAAGCAACCAGATTCCACGTCTCGACGCTCAAGGAGGCGCCCACCGATGCCGAGGTGGCCAGCCACAAGCTGATGACGCGCGCCGGAATGATCAAGCGGCTCGCCGGCGGCATTTACACCTACATGCCGATGGGCCTGCGCGTGATCCGGCGCATCGAGAACATCATCCGCGAGGAGATGAACCGCGCAGGTGCGGTCGAGCTGCTGATGCCGGTGGTGCAGCCTGCCGAGCTCTGGATGGAGTCGGGGCGCTGGGAGCAGTACGGCCCCGAGTTGCTGCGGATCAGGGATCGCCACCAGCGCGATTTCATCGTGCAGCCCACTTCCGAGGAAGTGGTCACCGACATCGCGCGCCAGGAGATCCGCAGCTACCGGCAGATGCCGAAGAATTTCTATCACATCCAGACCAAGTTCCGCGACGAGCGCCGGCCGCGCTTCGGCGTGATGCGCGGCCGCGAGTTCACGATGAAGGACGCGTACTCGTTCGACCGCGACCGCGAGGCCGCGCTGGCGAGCTACCGCGCGATGTTCGACGCCTACGTGCGCATCTTCGACCGCATGGGCCTGACCTATCGCGCGGTCGCCGCGGACACCGGCGCGATCGGCGGATCGGCGAGCCACGAGTTCCAGGTGATCGCCGACACCGGCGAGGACGCGATCGCCTACTGCCCCGACTCCGATTACGCGGCCAACATCGAACTCGCGGAAGCGCTGCCGCTCGTCGCGGCGCGCGCGCCGGCGTCGCACCCGCTCGAGAAGACCCCCACGCCCGGCAAGGCCCGCTGCGAGGACGTCGCCCAACTGCTCGGCCTGCCGCTCGAGCGCACGGTGAAGTCGCTGGTGCTCGCGGTCGACCTGCGCGAGCCGGTCAAGGACGGCGCCGAGGACTTCACCGACCCGGGCCGCATCGTCGACACCGAGATCTGGCTGCTGCTGGTGCGCGGCGACCACGACCTCAACGAAGTGAAGGCGGGCAAGGTGGCAGGCCTGAAGGGCTTTCGCTTCGCGACGGAGGGCGAGATCGTCTCGCATTTCGGCTGTCCGCCCGGCTATCTCGGGCCGATCGGCACCCCGAGGCCGGTGAAGGTCGTCGCCGATCGCACCGTCGCGAACATGAGCGACTTCGTCTGCGGCGCCAACGCGGTCGACTTCCACTACACCGGCACGAACTGGGACCGTGACGTGGCGCCGGCGCTGGCGGCGCACGGCGTCGAGATGGTGGTCGCGGACATCCGCAACGTCGTCGAGGGCGACCCGTCGCCCGACGGCAAGGGCCGCCTCGCGATCCAGCGCGGCATCGAGGTGGGCCACGTGTTCTATCTCGGCACCAAGTACTCGTCCGCAATGGGCGCCAGCTTCATCGACGAGGACGGCAAGAGCAAGGTGATCGAGATGGGCTGCTACGGCATCGGCGTCACCCGACTGCTGGGCGCCGCGATCGAGCAGAACAATGACGAGCGCGGCATCATCTGGCCGCGCCCGATCGCGCCCTTCGAGGTGGTGATCTGCCCGCTGGGCTACCGCAAGTCCGACGCGGTGCGCGAAACCGCGGACAAGCTCTACGCCGAGCTGCAGGCGGCGGGGGTCGACGTGCTGCTCGACGATCGCGACGAGCGCCCGGGCGTGATGTTCGCCGACTGGGAACTGATCGGCGTACCGCTGCGCGTGACCGTCGGCGAGCGCAGCCTCAAGGAAGGCAAGGTCGAACTCCTCGTGCGGCGCGGAATGCAGACGAGCGCGGTGGCGGCGGGTGACGCGGCGGACGCAGTGCGCGCGGCGCTCGCTGGCGGCTAGACGGCGCGCGCAGACAGGCAGGCCGAACAGCGTTCGCGCCCGCGCGATGCGGGCAGCGTGCGTCGCGCGGACGACCCGCGCTCAGGCCTTCTTGCCGGCCGGGGGGGGTCCGCCCGTGTCCGTCGCGGTCTTGTCGGCGCTCCACTTCTGATAGCAGTCCAGGCCACAGAAATAGAGCACGTACTCGCTCCCCTCGGCGTTCATCGCCTCGGTCCTGGGGACTTCCTTCAGGCAGATCTCGCAGGAGATCTGTTCGGGCATTTCAGGCTTGTGTGGTTCGACCATGGGGCACCTCCCCGATCGCCGCTGTCTCCGATTCATCGGTCGCGCATTCGACGCCACCGCGCTGACGTCCTCCGGGTCTTGCCGGGCATGTACACCGGACCTCTTGTCTCACCAGCATACGACCGCAGGCTGCGGGTGTCCAACCCGCCCGGTCGGCATGCGCAGTGTGGCGCCGGCCTTACGGATCGGCCGTCCGGCGGTGGGCGCGCGCGGGGAAACGCACTAGACTTCGACAGGGGACGTTGACGGAGCGCTCAGACCCGTCCAAACCCGCGCGCGGTGAGCCGCGACGACCGTTGGTCCAGCGTTACCGGTCCTTCGTCGCGCCGCGGCTGCGTTGGAGAGCATTCGAGTGCGAGAGTCGGAAGAGCTTGGGCGGGTCGGACGCCCGCGGGCGCCGCGTCCGCACGGTGATGCGCCTGACCGGTCGACTGCCCCCTGCGACGAAATGCTGAAACTGTCACCTCAACCGATGCCTGCGCCGACGCCGGCCAACCGCCCCGGGATCTCCGGGTCGGATGGGAGCGCCTGAGATGTCCGGCACGCGCGAACGCTGCGGATTCCGCGCACGGGTGCGGCGCCTGCCCGCATGGGCGGCGTTGTCGTGCGTCGTCGCGGCCCTGCTCGCACCGCCGGCGCTGGCGGGGAACCAGCAGTACGAACCCATGACCGCTTCGGTGCGCTCCGCGCTGGCGGCCGCGGTCGCCGATGACCGCACCGCCCCGGAGCCGCGCTTCGTGTCGGTCATCGAGAAGGTCGACTGGCTCAGCGCGATGTCCGCGCGGCTGCCGCGCAAGTGGAAGCCCGACTACCAGCAGCGCGTCGAGTTCCTGAAGTCGGTGCGCTACGAGGCGCAGCGCGCGGGCCTGGACCCGCACCTTGTGCTCGGACTGATCGAGGTCGAGAGCAATTTCCGGCGCTACGCGGTGTCGAGCGCGGGCGCCCGCGGCTACATGCAGGTGATGCCGTTCTGGACCGACGTGATCGGCGACGGCGACGCCTCCATGCTCTTCGACATGCGCAGCAACCTGCGCTACGGCTGCGCGATCCTGCGTCACTACATCGACCTGGAAAACGGCGACCTCTTCCGCGCGCTGGGCCGCTACAACGGCAGCCTGGGTCGGCCCGAGTACCCGAACGCGGTGCTCAA
>Ga0316195_10001153_pt1 | contig 11597 bp, 12 predicted proteins | sample Phised1_MG_FD_204937 | JGI IMG/M metagenome (GOLD analysis project Ga0316195, IMG submission 204937) | Coastal sediment microbial communities from Maine, United States - Phippsburg sediment 1 | ecosystem: Environmental > Aquatic > Marine > Coastal > Sediment | place: USA: Maine | collected... | reverse complement strand
CGGGGGCGGCGACAGGGACGGCGACGACTGAGGAGCGGGCGGCGGACGGAACGACGGTGGACGCCGCGCCGGGAAGATCGCCGCCAGCCTGACGGTGGCCCGCGCGATGCCGCGAGGTCCGGGCGCCGGTGCGCGCGGAACCTCCACGCCCTACAGGGGCTCGAAAACGCCCTTTTCCCGGTTCTTGCGCACGTTGTGCCAGGGGAAGAGGACCGCGTTCATCGCGATCCACGTGCCGTGCGGAAGCGAATTCGCGCAACCCAGCGCGAAGCCCAGGTTGAACAGCGCGTCGGAGCCCGCGACCTCGTAGGGAATCATCGCGCCGGTGACGACGATGGTCTTCTCGAGCGCCGCCTCGCCCAGCACGCGGGCGGTCTCCACCATCGTGTCGGTGCCGTGCACGACGACGATCCGCCGTTCCGCGCAGGCAGCGCAGGCGGCGAGCACCTCCCGGCGGTGCGCGTCGGTCATCTCCAGGCTGTCGATCATCATCGGCACGTCGATCGTGACCGCGCCGGCCATCCGGGCACGCTCGACGATCTCCGGCAGGTGCGACTGCCCGAACGCCAGGCTGCCCGCCAGCGGGTCGTAGTGCTTGTCGAAGGTTCCGCCGGTCGCGATGATCCGCATGGGCATCGTTCTGGGTCCTCAGGCGTCGAGCCAGTGGGCGTTCAGTGTACCGTCGCGCCAGTCGAAGGCGGCGCGGCGATGCGCCCCCGGGTCCACCAGCAGCCAGTCGAGCCGATCGACGACGACGCGGATCAGCGCGAAGTCCTTCGCGCTGCGGTAGTTGGCGCGACTGTGCGGCGCGAGCCGCTGCCACGCGTCGGCGGCGAGCGCGTCGTCGTGATGGATCGTCGCGTCGCCCCACAGACGCAGCTGGGTGCGCGCGTCGCGCCGGTGGCCGACCAGGCAGACCCGCGGCTGCGCCCGGATCTGGGCGATCTTTCCGGTGCCGACGTCGCTGTGGACGTCGACATGACGCTCGGCCGGCACGCAGGCGCGCAGCACGACGGTGCGCGCATCGGGTCCGGGTTCGGGCGCAACGGTCACGCTCGCCAGCACCGGCCAGTGCAGGTCGTCCCGGGGATCCGCGGCACCATGCTCCAGCGCGCGCCATGCCGCGGCTAGAATCTGCTGAAGTTCGTCCGACAGGGGTTCGTGGCCATGCATCGGGCCAGTGTAGCGAAGCGACCCCTCGAACGGACCGCCGTCGGCCAATTCCGAGCCGGCTGGCATTCATGCCGAACGGAGGAGCGATGGCGTCGAGACTCGATGGACAAGTGGCCTGGGTGACCGGCGGAGGCACCGGCATCGGCCTGGAGACGGCCCGCGCGCTCGGCGCGCAGGGCGCGACGGTCGCGATCTCCGGGCGCCGGCAGGCCGAGCTCGACGCGGCGGTCGCCACGCTCGCGGGCGAGGGCATCCGGGCGAAGGCGATGCCGCTGGACGTTTCGGACGCTGACGCGGTGGCCCTGGCGGGCAGCGCGCTGCTGGCGGAGTTCGGCCGCGTCGACGCGCTGGTCTGCTCGGCGGGCACCAATGTCCCGAACCGGTTCTGGAAGACGCTCACGCCGGAGGCCTTCGCGAAGGTCACCGCGATCAACCTGAACGGCGTCGCGTTCTGCGTCTCCGCGGTGCTGCCGGCGATGCGCGCCGCCGGCAGCGGCACGATCGCGGTGGTGTCGTCCTGGGCCGGCTGGCGCTATCTCGGGTTCACCGGCGCAGCCTACGGCGCGACCAAGACCGGCCTGGCGCCACTGGTCGAGACCATCAACGACCAGGAGGGCCGCAACGGCATTCGCGCGACGCTGGTCTGCCCCGGTGAGGTGGCGACGCCGATCCTGCGCACGCGCCCGGTGCCGCCGCCCGACGAGGACATCGCCCGCATGCTCGTGCCCCGCGACGTGGCCGACGCGATCGCCTACGTGGTCTGCGCGCCGGCGCGGGTGTGCCTGAACGAGGTCGTGATCAGTCCGACCTGGAACCGCATCTACATCGGAGCGGACGACCTGAAGCCGCGCTGACCAGTGGTCAGCGGGGTGGGCCGCTCGTGCATTTCGCGCGGCGCACCACCCGCGGCGCGCCAGCGGTACGCGCCGCTAGCCGGCCTCGGCAGGCACTGCGCGCGCGATCAGCGCGTGCCACTGGGCGTCGTCGACCGGCCACGCGCGCTCGCCCTCGTCGGCGAGCTGGCGCAGGATCTGCGCCAGGTGCCAGGTCGGCGGCTGGCCGAGCGCGGCGGGCGCCTCGCGCCAGAGCCGCCGGATCAGGTTGTCGGCGACCGAGAAGCGCTGTGCGAGCGCCTCGATCACTGCCCGGTCCTGCCCGGCGTCGACGGCACGCTGCAGGATCGCGGCCCATCGCTCGCTGTGACTGCTCGCGCTGCGCGCCGCGATCGCGCGAAGGTCCAGCGTCTGCTGGGTGTGCGACCCGCGGGCGCCGCGCCGCTCGTGTCGCCCCGCATGGGGATCGCGTCCCCTGGGATCGACCAGTACCTCGCCCGCGTCGGCGTCCGGCGCGTCGGGGTCCGAGACGACCGCCTCGAGCAGCGCGGCCTGCGGCGGCACGAGGGCTTCGGCGAAGAACGTCGCCAGCCCGGGCAACTGCGTGAGAACGTGGGCGCGCGGAGCGGCATGGCGCGCGTCCAGGCGCAGCCAGTTGTAGCAGCCCAGGTGGCGGCCGACGCCGGTGCGCGCGAGCTTGGCGAGGGTCACCGGGTCGAGGGCCGCTTCGATCATCGACGCGATGCGCTCCTCGGCGCTGGCCTCGCGCAGATCGATCGAGCGCAGCGCGCGGCCGTAGAAGGCCACGTCGACGATCTCGTCGCGAAGCGCCGCGCGCAGCTTCGCGAGAAAGTCCGGATAGCGGGTCTCGCGCGAGAACAGGCTCGCCGGCACCTGCGGCTCGAGCCGGTGCTCGACGTCGAGGTGGCGGCCCCAGCCGCGCGCGCGACGCTGCAGGATGGTGAGCATCTCCCTGGCGAGCGCGGCGAACAGCGCGTCCAGCAGCTTGGGATCCTCGGCCGAGTCGGCACTCAGCAGCTCGACCAGCAGCTTCAGGGTCACGTCGGACAACAGGCTGCGGAAGTCGTAGGCCAGGCCGTCACGGTCGACGCCGACGAAGCGCACGTTCAGACCCCAGGCCCGCGTGAGCTGCGCGAAGATCGGGTTGACCATCAGTGACAGGCGCGAGGCCAGCGGCGGCAGCAGCACGAACAGCCGCCAGTCCGACGACGGGTTTCGCCAGATCAGTGCGCGCGGGCTGCGGCGGTAGACGCCGGCGAGGTGCGCGAGCTCCGGCCCCACCGTGCCGGCGTCCTGCAGTTCCGCGTCGACCGGAAACTGGTCGACCCTGAGGGCTTCGAAATCCATGCGATTGGCTGGCCGGTCCTGCCGCTACGCGGTCGGAAAGGGTACTGAATGGATCGGCGGCCGGCGCGCGTTCGCGCGGTGCGGGCCGGGTTCAGTCGGCCCGCTTGGCCAGGAACAGCAGGCCGCCGCCGAAGACGAGCAGCGCGCTGGCGATCAGCGTGCGCGCGACCGAGCCGCGCCAGATGGCCTCGGCGGCGAACAGCCCGCCGAGCATCATCAGGATGCGGGCGGTGCCTGCGGTGCGCTGGGCGGGACTCGACTCAGTCATGTTGAAGACTGTACCTCAGATGCATTACGACCGGCGCGAACGGTGCTTCATTCGGTGCGCCTGTTCGATACTAACGACACGATCTCCGGGGTGAACGAGGACTGAGTCGCCGGCGGCGAGTTTTCCCTGACGAACGACCGAGCAGTAGAAGCCGGTGTAGCCGCTCTGCACCATCATCTTGGTCGCCCAGGCGAAGCCCATGCGGGCGTTGAACTTGAAGCACGGTGCGCGCGGGCTCTCGATGCGCAGACCCACCTCACCGATCGTCAGCCGATCGCCGATCCAGGCTTCCGTCTCCAGCAGGCCTTCGATCAGCAGGTTCTCGCCCATCGCGCCGGGCGCGAGCGCCTCGCCGTTCCCGGCCTGCGCGCGCACGGTCTGCCAGAACGCGTAGTGCTCGCGGGGGTAGAGGTAGACCGCCTTGTCGAGACCGCCGTGCACCGACAGGTCCGCCTGTTCGTCGCCGGCGACGCCGAGCGGGCCGACCTCGATCGCGGCGGCGGCGTCGAGGGTGCTCACCGGGGATTTCACGATCGCGCTCGCCACCGCTTCGCTCGCGCCGCGCCCGGCGACGACCAGCGGCGCGCAGCGGCCCGCGCAGATCGCGAGGACGCGGATCATGCCGACGCTCGCCGACCCGGCGGACCGACCGTGCGCATCAGCGCGTCGACAGCACCAGCCCGGGCAGGTCGATGCCCGACAGCCGGGTTTCCCAGCGCTGTCCCGGCGCGAGCGGCTGCGCGTCGGTCAGGGTGCCGGTCGTGACAATGTCGCCGGGCGCGATGCGGTCGCCCCGCCGTTCGAGTTCGGCGACGAGGTGGCACAGCGCCAGCAGGGGGTTGTCCAGCACGAGCCGCGCCGCGCCACGCGCCACCGGCCGCCCGTCGCAGTCGAGACTCAACTCGACGGAAGCGAGTGCTTGCCAACCGGGAACGATAGATTGGGCGTGGGGCGGACCAACGAGCAGGGCGCCGTGCAGCGACTGCGCGGCGATCGCCTGGGCCGCGTCGAACTTCCAGTCCGGATACGGGCACTGGACCACTTCGAAGCCGTGCGCGATCCATTCGATCGCGCCGAACACCTCGTCCGGCTCCGCGCTCGACGGGCTGCGCGCCAGGCGAAAGACGATCTCGGGCTCGAGCCTCGGCTGCGTGAAACGGGCCACGCGGACCTCGGCCTGGGTGCCGTCGAGCAGTGTCAGCGTGCTGTCCCAGATCGGCGCCCAGATCGGGTGGTGGACGTTGTAGACCGGCCAGATCGACCGGTTGGTGAAGCCGATCTTGTAGCCGAGCCGACGCTCACCGCGGGCCTGCCGGATCGCGTTGATGCGCGCCTGGATCGCCTCCGCGTCGGCGAGCGACGTCGGGCGAGGGCAGGACCGAGCGGCGATCGTCGCGCCCGAGTCGCAGGCCTCCAGAAGGATGGCGACGGTGTCCGGCGCGGAGTTGGGCTTGTTCATCGCGGTATCGGGCTGACGGCCCGCGAGGGCCGCCGCGCGCCCCCCGGCGGGCTTACTCCGGGGCGCCGCCTTTGGCGATCGCGCGCAGGCCCTCGGCCTCGACCCGGAAATGGCGGCCCTGGCGATCGAGGTTCACCAGCAGTCCTTCGCGGCGGAACACCGCGACCGCCCGGCTGGCGGTCTCGGTCGTGATGCCGAGCATCGCGCCCACGTCTTCGCGCGAGGGCAGCAGCACCTGGCGCGTGGAGTCGTGCTGCGAGAGCCGCAGCAGCAGCCTCGCCAGTCGCTGGCGCGCACTGCCCGAGGCGAGGTCGGCGATGAAATCGTCGGCCTGCTTGAGCGCTTCGTGCCATTTGCGCAACAGTTGGGCGTGCAACCTGGGCGACTCGGCCTCGAGGCGCTTGATCACCGCCTGGGGGATGCGGCAGGCGTGAACCGGCGTAACGGTGATCGCCGTCGAGTCGTACTCCGCGACGGCAGTGCTCTCGAGCCCGGCGATATCGCCGGCGGTGAGCAGCCGGATGATCCGTTGCGACCCGTCCGGCTGGAAGCGCACCAGCTTGACGAGGCCCGCACGAATGGTGAACAGGTTGGCTCCGGGCGCGCCTTCGCCGAACAGCGTCGTGTGCGCCTCGACCTTCATGTCGTGGATCGGTTGGTCGATCAGCTGGAAATCGGCGCTGTTGAGGTCCTTGAACAGCGACTGATCCCGAATGCCGCAAGCGGCGCAGTCCTTTTCTCCAACCGATTGGATTCGTACTTGCATTTTCTTGCCTCGCGTTGACGATCGTCATCGCGTCCTTTCGAACATTATGCGTTAGATCGCTGTTCGGCGTCAGGAACGGGTTCCGCTTGGGGGGAATTTGGTCGCTTCCGGTCGGTCCGCGCCTCGCCTCGCGCGCCAGCCGCGCGGCAGTGACGTCCTGGTGTGACGTAGTGCCGCCCGCATCGTTTTCAGGCGCTTTCCGCATTGCGGGAGCGCGGGAGTGCCCGGTGTAGAATCGAAGGTTTCCCGGAATCCGACCGCGGAGCAGGGATGCACCGACACAAAGCCACTCGGAGACTCGCATGAACCATCCCAAGGAATCCTCTGCCGTGACCGGCGTGGCGACAGCCGCCGCAGGCCATGGCGCAGCGCAACGGGCCGATCAGACCGCCCGGATCGGGGCTCCCGACTATGTCCAGCACAGCGGCCTGATCGAATGGGTGGCGTCGATCGCCGCGTTGACCAAGCCCGACCGGATCCACTGGGCCGACGGTTCGCAGGCCGAGTACGATCGCTTGTGCGCCGAGATGGTTGCCGCGGGCGCGATGCGCAAGCTCAATCCGAGCAAGCGTCCCAACTCCTATATCGCCTGGTCGGACCCGACGGACGTCGCACGGGTCGAGGACCGCACCTTCATCTGCTGCGAACGTGAAGAGGACGCCGGACCGACCAACAACTGGGTCGACCCCGGCGAGATGCGCGCGACGATGAACGGCCTGTTCGACGGCTGCATGCGCGGGCGCACGATGTACGTGATCCCGTTTTCGATGGGCCCGATGGGCAGCTACATCTCTCACGTGGGCGTGGAGATCTCCGACAGCCCGTACGTGGTGGTGAGCATGCGCACCATGACGCGCATGGGACGCGCGGTGTACGACGTGATCGGCGAGGACGGCCACTTCGTGCCCTGCGTGCACTCGGTGGGCAAGCCGCTGGCGCCCGGCGAGAAGGACGTCGCCTGGCCCTGCAACCCGACCAAGTACATCGTCCACTATCCGGAGAGCCGCGAGATCTGGTCGTACGGTTCCGGCTACGGCGGCAACGCGCTGCTCGGCAAGAAGTGCTTCGCGCTGCGCATCGCGTCGAACATGGGTCGCCAGGAGGTGCTTGCCGGCGGCATCGGCTGGCTTGCCGAGCACATGCTGATCCTCGCGGTCACCACGCCGGAGGGCAAGAAGTACCACGTCGCGGCGGCCTTCCCGTCGGCCTGCGGCAAGACCAACTTCGCGATGCTGATTCCGCCCGCCGGCTTCGAGGGCTGGAGCGTGAAGACGATCGGCGACGACATCGCCTGGATCAAGCCGCACACCGACGGCCGCCTGTACGCGATCAACCCGGAGGCCGGCTTCTTCGGTGTGGCGCCCGGCACCAGCGCCAAGACCAATCCGAACTGCCTGGAATCGCTGAAGGAGAACGCGATCTTCACGAATGTCGCGCTCACCGACGACGGCGACGTGTGGTGGGAGGGCCTGTCGGAAGCGCCGGCGCGCCTGATCGACTGGCAGGGTCGGGAATGGACGCCCGAGATCGCCAAGGCCAATCCGGTCAACGGCAAGCCGCGGCCCGCAGCGCACCCGAACTCGCGCTTCACCGTGGCGGCGGCGCAGTGCCCGTCGATCGACGAGAACTGGGACAGCGTCGATGGCGTGCCGATCGATGCATTCATCTTCGGTGGCCGTCGCTCGACCACCGTGCCGCTGGTCACGCAGGCGCGCGACTGGGAGGAAGGCGTCTACATGGCCGCGACGATGGGCTCGGAGACGACCGCCGCGCAGGCCGGCGCCACCGGGATCGTGCGCCGGGACCCGTTCGCGATGCTGCCCTTCTGCGGCTACAACATGGCGGAGTACTTCGCGCACTGGCTCGACCTCGGTCACCGGCTGCAGGTGGGCGGCGCGAAACTGCCGGCGATCTTCTGCGTCAACTGGTTCCGCACCGACGAGAACGGCAAGTTCGTCTGGCCGGGCTTCGGCGAGAACATGCGCGTGCTCGCGTGGATGCTCGGGCGCCTCGAGGGCAAGGCTGGCGGCGTCGAGCACGTGTTCGGCGTCACCCCGCGCTACGAGGACATCCAGTGGAAGGGGCTCGAGTTCTCGCGCGCAGCCTACGAACGGATCACGTCGATCGAGAAGGAGGCGTGGCAGCGGGAACTGGAACTGCACGCCGAGCTCTTCGGGCAGCTCGCGCACGGATTGCCCAAGGCGCTCGTGCGCGTGAAGGGCAGGCTGGCGGAGCGGCTGGCCAACTGAGGCCGGGATCAAGATGAAACCGAGCACGAGCGAAGCGGCGCGGCGGGACCTCGCCTATCACCTGCACCCGACGACCGACCTGGCGGGCATTCAGCGCGACGGGCCACTGGTGATCAGCCGTGGAGACGGCGTCTACGTCGTCGACGACGCCGGCAACCGCTACCTGGAGGGGATGGCGGGGCTGTGGTGCGCCGGCCTGGGCTTTTCCGAGCGGCGCCTCGCCGAGGCGGCCTACCGGCAGATGAAGGAATTGCCCTTCTATCACGCGTTCTCGGGCAAGGTCGCGGCGGTATCGACCGAGCTTGCCGAGCGCATGGTGGCGATCGCACCGGCCGGGCTCTCGAAGGTGTTCTTTGCGAACTCTGGCTCCGAGGCCAACGACTCGGCGGTCAAGATGGTCTGGTACTACAACAACGCGCTCGGCCGGCCCGACAAGAAGAAGGTGATCTCGCGCAAGCGCGCCTACCACGGCGTGACGATCGCGGCCGCGAGCCTCACCGGGCTGCCCTTCGCGCACAGCGACTTCGACGTGCCGACGGCGCGTTTCCTGCACACTGAAACCCCGCACCACTGGCGCGGCGCGAAGGCGGGCGAGTCGGAGGAGGCCTACGCGGCGCGGCTGGCCGACGAACTGGAACGACTGATCCTCTTCGAGGGCGCCGACACCGTCGCCGCGTTCATCGCCGAGCCGGTGATGGGCGCGGGCGGCGTGATCGTGCCGCCGGCCACCTATTTCGAGCAGGTGCAGCGCGTGCTCGCCAAGCACGACGTGCTGATGATCGCCGACGAGGTGATCTGCGGTTTCGGACGCACCGGCAACATGTTCGGTTCGCAGACCTACGGGATCCGGCCCGACATCCTGACCTGCGCGAAGATGATGACGAGCGGCTACCAGCCGATGTCGGCGATGCTGGTCTCGCCGACGATCTACGGTGTGCTCGAAGAGCAGTCGCGCAAGCTCGGCGTGTTCGGGCACGGCTTCACCTACTCCGGGCATCCGGTGCCGGCCGCGGTGGCGCTCGAGACCCTGCGCATCTACGAGGAGCGCCGGCTGATCGAGCACGTGCGCGAGATCTCCCCGCTGCTGCAGGACGGGCTCGCGGCGCTGGCCGATCATCCGCTGGTGGGCGAGGCGCGCGGCGTCGGTCTGATCGGCGGCCTCGAACTGGTGCGCGACAAGTCCACGAAGGCAAGCTTCGATGCGAAGGCGGCAGTGGGCGCTCAGGTGGTCAGGAACGCGCAGCGGCGCGGGCTGATCGTGCGGGTGCTGCCGAGCGACGTGATCGCGGTGTGTCCGCCGCTGGTGATCGAGCCGCACGAGATCCGCGCGCTGCTCGACGGGGTCGCCGGTGCGCTGGACGACACCTGGGCCTGGGTTCGGGAGAACTCGCTCGTCTGAAGGCCGGAGGGTCCGGCCGACGGTGCTGTCGCTGGCTGCAAGGGCTCGCCGGAGCCGGTACGAGGAACTCTGTTCCGGGGAATTGCGGCCCCGGGGCGCGCCCGAATGAAAAACGCCCCGTTGCCGGGGCGTTCCTTCTCGGGGTGCCGCCGAGATCAGTAGTACAAGGTGGTCGCGCTGAGGGTCTGCGCGGCGACGGCCTGGCGCGTCACGTCCGCGCGACTCAACTTCTGGACCGGTACATCGGCCTGGGGCATCAGGCCGGCCGGGTAGTCGATTTCGGTCACGCCGCCGACGTTGAGCTGTTCGGCGCCCTGTCGCTGCACTTCGGCGCGGCTCGGGCTCTGGTACTGCTGTTCCTGACCGAGGCTCGGCGTGTCGAGCGGGTAGCTGGTCTCGATGAGGCCTGCGGCGTTCGCGGAGAATGCGGCGAAGACGAGGGCGGCGGGGGCGAGAACTTTGGTGATGGCTTTCATTTGAGGCTCCTGGTTTGTTGACTGGTTCGACGTGTGTGCTCCGTCGATGAATGCAGTCTGAGGTCTCACCGTCACCCGCGGATGGCCGCGCGGTCCCGCGGTCGAACCGAGTTGGTCTCGGTTCGGTCTCGCGCGGCCCGCACCGGAGCGGACGGCGGCTTAGCTGCGCTTCAGGTAGAAGCCTTCGTCGAACAGCCTCACGCCGCCCGGCAGGTAGACCACCAGCAGGGTGGTGAGCATTCCCTCCAGCCAGGCCTCGCCGCTGGCCAGCAGCAGCGCGTACGGCACGAAGTCGTCGAGCAGCTCGCGCGGCACCGAGGGCGCGAGCGCGACGAAGGCGATCGCGGACGCCGCGAGCTGCACCGTGTAGGCGAAGAACAGTCCCAGCAGCCCGCAGCCGAGCAGGAACACGAAGGGGTTGCGCGGCAGCCAGCGTTTGCTCGCCGACACCACCAGCCACATCGTCCAGACGGGCAGCGCGCCGGCCAGCAGCATCCGCAGGCCCCAGTGCTGGGGCTCGCCGCCGATCGGGCCCGATGACGCGAGGGCGCCGTCGATCGCCAGCACCGCGGCCATCGACAGGATCGCGCGCGGATAACCCAGCAGCAGCGCGAGGAACCCGGAGCCCAGATAGTGGAGCTGGAGCCCGGTGGGCAGCGTCACCGTCATCCGGTGGCCCAGCAGCACCGCTGCGGTGGCGATGGCCCAGACCAGGTGCTCGAACACCGGCGCGTTCCAGCGCGCGCGGCGAGCGGCCTCGACGACCAGCGCGATCGAGACCAGCGCGAGCGCCCAGGCGGCGACCGGGTTCAGCGGGTAGGAGAACAACAGGCTGCGCGCCGTGTTCAGGCGCGCCGGGCGCCCGCCGACAACGCGTCGGCCTGCCGGATCGCGGCGATCAGGCTGCGCTCGTCGGCCAGTCCGTGCCCCTGGGCGTCGAGCCGGCCGGCGATGTCGAAGGCGGTGCCGTGGTCGGGGCTGGTGCGCACGAAGGGCAGTCCGATCGTGATGTTGACGCCGTCGTCGATGCCGAGGTACTTGACCGGGATCAGCCCCTGGTCGTGGTACATCGCGACGACCACGTCGTAGTCGGCAAATCCGCGCGCACGCATGAAGACGGTGTCCGGCGGGTGCGGGCCGCTGGCGTCGATGCCGCGCGCGCGGGCGTCGGCGATCGCGGGAGCGACCATGTCGATCTCCTCGCGGCCGAACGCGCCGCCCTCGCCGGCGTGCGGGTTCACGCCGGCCACTGCGATCCGCGGCGCGTCGATGCCGGCGCCGCGCAGCGCGTCGTAGGTGATCGCGATCGTCTCGCCGATCAGCTCGCGCGACAGCGCCTCGAGCGCGTCGCGCAGCGCCAGGTGGATCGTGACGAGCACGGTGCGCAGCTCGTGGTTCGCGAGCATCATGCGCACAGGCACGTGGCCGGCGAGCTCGGCGAGCAGCTCGGTGTGGCCGGGATAGTCGTGTCCTGCCCGGTGCAGCGCTTCCTTGTTGATCGGCGCGGTGACCACCGCGCGCACTTCGCCGCGCATCGCCAGCATCGCGGCCCGTGCGATGTAGCGGTACGCGGCGTCCCCGGCGCGCGGGTCGATCCTGCCCACCG
>Ga0316195_10001152_pt1 | contig 11597 bp, 11 predicted proteins | sample Phised1_MG_FD_204937 | JGI IMG/M metagenome (GOLD analysis project Ga0316195, IMG submission 204937) | Coastal sediment microbial communities from Maine, United States - Phippsburg sediment 1 | ecosystem: Environmental > Aquatic > Marine > Coastal > Sediment | place: USA: Maine | collected... | reverse complement strand
GCCTACTACCTGTATGGACGGTTCAAGGAGCTAGAGGCAACGCCATGACGATCGAAAACTGGACGTGCCCGATGCCGCTTCGGGACCACCCGACGATTGTGATGGGCCACGGCGGAGGTGGGCAACTCTCTGCGGAGCTCATCGAGTACCTCTTCCTACCGGCGTTCGGCAACGGAGAGCTCGCCGAACTCGCCGACGCTGCGGTGCTGGATCTCGAAGGGAGCATCTCCTTCTCGACGGATACATTCACCGTTCACCCGCGGTTCTTCCCCGGTGGCGACATCGGAGAGCTGGCCATCAACGGGACGGTGAACGATGTCGCAATGCGAGGAGCCGTCCCGCGATACCTGAGCGTCGGCCTCATCCTCGAAGAAGGACTGCCGATGGCAGAACTCGGCGTCATCGTCAATTCCATGGCCAAAGCGGCGGAGCACGCCGGTGTGACGATCGTCACCGGCGACACGAAGGTCGTCGACCGTGGTCACGGCGACGGCGTCTACATCAACACCACCGGGATCGGGATCATGCGCGAAGGCACCGACATCCGCCCGCAGAGAGCAACCCCCGGTGACGCGATCATCGTGTCGGGCACCATGGGAGACCACGGCATGGCGATCATGTCGGTCCGCGAAGGCCTCGAGTTCGAAGCGTCGATCCGCTCCGATTCGGCCGCTCTCAACCACATGATCGGTGACGTGCTGGACACCGGTGCCGACGTTCACGTGCTCCGGGATCCGACCCGTGGAGGACTCGCCGCATCGTTGAATGAGATCGCGAAAGCCGCGAACGTCGGCGTTCTCATCGAGGAGCGCTCGATCCCTGTGGACCGCACGGTGGCCGCAGCCTGCGAGATGCTGGGTATGGACCCGATGTACGTTGCGAACGAGGGGAAGGTGGTCGCGTTCGTGGGGGCCGATGATGCCGACCGCGTTCTGAATGCGATGCGCTCGCACCCGGAGGGAGTCAACGCAACGATCGTCGGAACGGTCACCGACACGCACCGTGGGATGGTCGCTGCCCGAACGCCCCTCGGTTCCACGCGGGTCGTCGACATGCAGGTCGGTGAGCAGCTCCCAAGGATCTGCTGACCGACGGAGGCTGTCGCCGTATCCTGCCAGGATGGAACTCGAGGTCCGTCCGCTCACGCCGGAAACCTGGGATGACTTCGAAACGGTCATGGGTCCGCGGGGCGGCGACGCCGGCTGTTGGTGCATGTTCAACAAGCAGACTTCTCGCGAATTCGACGCTGCCAAGGGTGAACCAAACCGAGCCGCCATCCGTGCCATTGCTGACAGCGGTGAGGTCCCCGGCCTCATCGGGTACCTCGACGGAACGCCGATTGGGTGGGTCGCCGTGCAGCCACGAGAGGTCTACGGCCGCCTCTCCCGCTCACGCGTCGCCAGGCCGCTCGACGAACGTCCGGCATGGGCCGTGACCTGTTTCGTCGTTCCGAAGGAGCACCGCCGACAAGGTTTGGCATCGGCCCTCCTTGTGGCGGCGTGTGAATACGCGGCGGCCCAGGGCGCAACCCTGATCGAGGGTTATCCGGTCGAGCCGCGAGAGGATCGGATGCCCGATTTCTGGGCATGGATGGGGTTCGCTTCCATGTTCGAAGACGCCGGCTTCGAAGAGGTCGACCGCCGCACCGAGACCCGCCCCTTCATGCGCAGAGAGTTCTAGCCCCATTCCCACGGACCATCGGAGCCGCGAGGACCATCTGGTACGTTGAGGTCGATTCGACCATTCAGTACGAACTGATGGGTACCTTCGAACGCAAGGGTGTGCCGGGCGGGTGGGACCTGGATGAGATCCTGTAGCGGTCCTCAATCAGTGTCGCATGCTCGCTCTGAGACGGATCAGTGGATCGCTAGGATCGGCACCACGACCAAGGGGGTTGCGAGTTGGCGCTGATGGACTGTCCCGAGTGCGGCTATCGGGTCTCGTCTGCGTCACCGTCGTGTCCACATTGCGATCACCTCCTGATTGCCGCTCCAGAAGTGGTCTCCGAGGACACGGAGACCCACGACACCTCACCGCGGCCACCCCCAACTCCTGTGTCCGGAACTCAGCCGCGATCTCAGAGCAACTGGGTGGTCGGGATTGCCGCTGCGGCGGTCGCTGGGGTGATCCTGATCGGCATCGCCGCCACGGTGTTCCTCGCCGGGTCGATCAGCATCAGCAACCCGTTCGAAGACTCCGACACCGTCGAAGCCGGCGTCCCGACGACGGTCGTTGCGACCGCAGGCAACGACTACGAATTGGTCGTCGGTGAGTGCATCGATGACGACGAGTTGGAGAGCTACTTCGCCGGCGACGACTACGAGACGACACCGTGTGACAGCCCGCATGACAACGAGGTCTACTTCGTCCATGAGTTCGCGGCTGGTCCGTACCCGGGAGAAGATACGGTCAGCGATGAACTGGCCGACGTGTGTGAGGATGAATTCGGGGCGTATGTCGGCCGTGACTACGAATCCTCGTCGCTCGTCATCTACCGGCTCTGGCCCGGGCCGGGCCTTTGGGATTCGGGGGGGCGTAGCGGCGAGTGCCTGCTGTATGACCCAGACTTGAACAAGCTGACCGGATCGGCGTACCAGAGCGGCTGGTGACACCGTCCGCAGCGGGCTATCAGACCGGGCGTGTGTCGTACACGAGGCGGAACGCGCCGTTGGGGTAGGCAACGGACTCGACCAGCCGCATCGGCCCGTCGTACGCATCGGTGAAGAGCGGAATTCCGCCGCCCAGCGCCATCGGGATCACCATGATGTCCAGCGTGTCGACCGCTCCACCGCGCAAACCTTCGGTGACCACTCTCCCTCCGCCGAACACCCACAACCGTTTCGGTGTCGCCGCTGAGAATGAGCGGATCGCATCCGGTGTGGGCACCGCCGCGAAGCGAATGTCGGCGCCATCGGGAACCGGGAGGTCGGTGCGAGTGGTGAGCACCATCGTCGGTCGATCACCCCACATCCACCCCCACTCGACCGCCTGTTCATAGGTGGTGCTCCCCATGATGAGTGCACCGATGCCCTCGGCGAAGGAATCGAAGTCGAAGCCCTCCATGGGATACTTCTCGAGGTAATCAACGGAACCGTCCGCTCTGGCTACGTATCCATCAAGGGTCACGGCGAGGCTGGCAACGACATCGGAATCGCTCATCCGTTCACCCTACGCCAATCGAACGTGGTCGCGAACCGACCTCCACCGACGACACCCGGGTATCCGTCTGCGAAGCGGCAACCCCACCGCCCGATCCTCAGCCTGTGGCGAGTTCGATTCCGGTCTCGACCGCTTCGAGGTTGATCTCGGCGAACGAACCGGCACCTGCCGTCTCGCGAAGTGCGTCAAGCGGGTACGGCTTCGTGATAGTGAGAGCAGCGGACAGGTAGACGAGACCCATCGAAGTCTTCGGGATGCGGTTGGGGGCGGACTTCGGATCGATCACGACGACCCGCGCCTGCGTTTCGAGATCCCGGTGGTCGGGAATCGTCAGCACCAGATCCTCCGCGGTCATCGCAGCGAGATACGGGCCCGCCTTCTTGTATCCGTCGGACGAGATGATCGCCAGGACATCGGGGCTCGTCACCGCAGTCAGCGGCATCTCCGCCGGAGCCAACCAAAGCTCGGTCACTGAGTGACCCGACTTCACCGTCACCGGGTAGTCGTCGCGCTGTGCCGCCCAGAGACCGGAACGAATCCCACCCAGCGCCACCAGGCGCACCGCCGACCGGACCTTCCCGCCCGCAGAGCCGGCAACGACGATTGACATCGGACGGTCGAGGGTGTGGGCGTAGCCCACCGGCACAGGACGGGCACCGGCGACCGGCGTCCCGACGATGGCCGCGTGGGCTGCGCGATACCCGACCGAGTACTCGACGGTCTCGCGGTCGTAGAGAAGGCCGGGCTCCATCCCCCAGGATCTCATCGAATCCTCCATGCCGGCCCGGGTGAACTTGTTCGCCCGTACGTAGTAGGCGGTGCAGAGGTCCCAGACGTCGAGCAACGCAAAGCCGGGCTTCCTCATCGCCGCTGTGAATCGATCGGCGAGATCGCGGTCGAACGACGTTCCGCGGTAGACGTATGCGGCACCGTTCACGCCGACCGTGGCGCAGATGTCGAGTGGGTGTTCGAGGTTGCCCAGCGGCGTCGTCGAGGTGATACCGCCCTCTGGTGTCGTCGTCGAATGCTGACCGCCGGTCATCCCGAAATTCAGGTTGTTCATCACGATCACGGTGATCCCGATATTCCTTCGAGCCGCCGAGATGAGATGCGTTCCTCCGATCCCGGTGCCGCCGTCACCCATGATCACGACGACCTCGAGGTCGGGATTGGCGAGCTTGATGCCGGTCGCGTAGGTGGTCGAACGGCCGTGGAGGCCATGGAACGCGGACGTGACGAAGTACTGGTCGGAGAGCCCTGAACACCCGATGTCGGAAACGATCACGACCTTCGTTGGATCGAGGTCGAGTTTGATCATCGCTTCGTTGAGCCGGTCCAGGATCGGTCCGTGCCCGCAACCGGGGCAGAACGGGTACGGGTCGTCGGTGCGGAACGTCGACATCGGGGTGATCGTGATGGCGCTCATCGCAACGCCTCCATGATCTCGTCGATCGTGATGAGTCCGCCGTCGATGCGATTCACCCCGACGACCTCTCGGCCCGCGGCGATCCGCTCAACCTCCCTGCGGTAGAGACCCATGTTCAATTCAGGCACAACGATCCGCTCGACACCCTCAAAGGCGGTGGCGAGGGCATTCTCCGGGATTGGCCAGAGGCTCTGCACGACCACGTTTGACACCGAGACTCCTTCGGCCCGTAGGCGCTCAACCGCAGCCCGGGCCGCGCCGGCCGTGACCCCGTAGGAGACCACGATCGTTTCTGCACCGGAGACGAGGTCCACATCGGCCATCTCGATCTCGTCGCGGTGGGCCTCGATCTTCGCGACGAGGTGCTCGTTCAACGCGGCGACCTTCGCAGGGTTCTTCGTGATGTAGGCACCTTCGTCGTGGGTGGATCCGGTGAACCGGAAGGCACTTCCCTCCCCGTAGCGTCGCATCGGTTCCACCGCGTCGGCCGGTTCCCACGAATACGGCAGACCATGGTGCTTCTCCATGCGCTCCGCTCCGCGAGTGGATGGATACTCATCTACATCGACTGCCGAGAGCGTCATCGCCAACTCCTTGTCGGTAAGGAGGAACACCGGGCAGCGGAATCGCTCGGCAAGTTCGAACGCCTTCACGGTGAGTGAATACGATTCCGGCACGCTGGACGGGGCGAGCACGATGACGGGGTAACCGCCGGCTGTCCCCCACCGAACGAACTGAACGTCGCCCTGTGCGGCGGTCGTTGCCCCACCGGTCGCAGGACCAAGACGCTGGACGTCGACGATGACGATCGGAACTTCGCCCATGATCGCGAGGCCGATGCTCTCCGAGTACAGACTGATCCCCGGACCGGAGGTGGCGGTCATCGCCTTTGCTCCCGACATCGCCGCCCCGAGGCACATCCCCATCGAAGCGATCTCGTCCTCGCCCTGCATCGCCACCCCGCCGACCTTCGGCAGTTCGCGCATCATCGCCATCAGAATGCCCGATGCGGGCGTAATGGGGTATCCGGCGAAGAATGTGCACCCTGCGTCGAGCGCTCCACGAACAATGGCGGTCGCACCGTCGACGTACTCGCGTCTGGGCGCTTCGGTGTTCGTCTTCATGTTGTCAGGCTAGATACGGCGCGGACCATCGGGGACGAATCCGTCGCATGTGCCTACGTGTCTTTCGGAGCGACACGCAGGCACGTGCGACGAGGGAAGCCTCGTGGTCAGTCCTGAGAGTTCGCTTCCGACTCGGCTGTGATCTCGGCCACGATGTCGGCGTTGGCCAGTGTCGTCACATCACCGAGTTGGCGCTGTTCCGAGATGTCCTTCAGCAGCCGTCGCATGATCTTGCCGGACCGGGTCTTCGGCAGATCGGCGGTGAATACGATGCTCTTCGGCTTCGCGATCGGGCCGATCGACTCGGCGACGTGATTGCGCAGCTCCTGGAGCAGCGCTTCGTCACCGACGATGCCGCCCCGCAGCGTCACGAACGCAGCGATCGCCTGACCGGTGACCGGGTCCGCGCGGCCGACGACCGCAGCCTCAGCGACCGACGGATGTGATACGAGCGCCGACTCGACCTCGGTCGTCGAGATGTTGTGTCCCGCGATGAGCATGATGTCATCGACCCGGCCGAGCAGCCAGAAGTAGCCATCACCGTCGCGCTTGACGCCGTCGCCAGGGAAGTACTTCCCGTCGAACCGCGACCAGTACGTATCGACGTACCGCTGGTCGTCTCCGTAGATCGTGCGGAGCATCGCGGGCCACGGCTCCGTGATCGCAAGGAATCCACCGCCCGGGATGCCTATCTCGTTGCCATCCTCGTCGACGACCGTCGCCGCGATGCCGGGGAACGGACGGGTTGCCGAGCCGGGTTTGGTGGCCACGGCGCCGGGGAGCGGCGTGATCATGATCGCTCCGGTCTCGGTCTGCCACCACGTGTCGACGATCGGGCAGTTCTCGTTCCCGATGTGCTCGTTGTACCACATCCACGCTTCGGGGTTGATCGGCTCGCCGACCGTACCCAGCAGCCGGAGCGACGACAGATCGTGCATCGCCGGATACTGATCGCCCCACTTCATGAAGGCACGAATGGCCGTCGGAGCGGTGTAGAAGATGGTGACCTTGTAGTCCTCGACGATCTGCCAGAGTCGATCAAGTCCTGGCGAATCGGGGGAACCCTCGTACATGACGCCGGTGACGCCGTTGGCCAGCGGACCGTACACGATGTAGGAGTGGCCGGTGACCCAACCGATGTCTGCGGTGCACCAGAAGACGTCATCGTCTTTGATGTCGAACACGAGATCGTGGGTGGTCGTCACGCCGGCCAGGTAACCGCCTTGTGTGTGGACGATGCCCTTGGGCTTTCCTGTGGTTCCGGAGGTGTAGAGGATGTAGAGGATGTCCTCGGCGTCCATGACCTCGGGCTCGCAATCGGTGGACTGACCTTTCATGAGGTCGTTCCACCAGATGTCGCGGCCTTCGGTCATGCTGACCTTGTTCTTGGTCCGCTCAACGACGACAACATGTTCGATGGTCGGGGACGCGGCGACGGAGACGTCGGCGTGATCCTTGAGCGGGAAGATCGTGCCCTTCCTCCACGAGCCGTCCTGCGTTACAAGTACTTTCGCCTTGCCGTCCTGGATGCGGTCGGCAAGCGAGTCGGACGAGAATCCCCCAAAGACGACGGAGTGGACGGCGCCGATCCTCGCACAAGCGAGCAGCGTGATCGGCAACTCAGGGACCATGCCCATATAGACCGCAACTCGGTCGCCCTTCTCGACACCGAGCGACTTCAGGCCATTGGCGAGCTTCGTGACTTCCTCGTAGAGATCGGAGTAGGTGAGGTCGCGGGTGTCCCCCGGTTCACCGACCCAGTGATACGCGACTTTGTCGCCGATGGTGTCGAGGTGACGATCGAGGCAGTTGTAGGAGAGGTTGAGCTTCCCGTCCTCGAACCACTTGAAGAACGGGGCGTTCTCGGTATTGAGGCCGATCGTCGGTTCCTGGTACCAGGTGATGCGCTCGAGGGCCTGCTTCATCCACCACGCTTCCGCATCGGCAGACGCTTCGTAGATCTCGGGTCCGACGTTCGCTGCAGCAACGAAAGCTTCGGACGGCGGGAAGAGCCGATCTTCAGACATTAGGTTCTCAAGGGTGACGTCGGCCACGGCTTACCTCCGGATCGCGAATGGATACCCGCAGGCTATGCGGAAGAGCCGCCTATCGGGAGGGCCGGATGACCCTGAAGATGGGGCCGGAGGACCCTGCTCGGCCTGTTCACAAGGCGTCCGGGTCGATATACTCCAATACTCACTGCCTATCCGAGGTCGTTATGCTTTCGGGGCCCTGCCCCCATCGTCCAGCGGCCTAGGACTCCGCCCTTTCAAGGCGGCAACGGGGATTCGAATTCCCCTGGGGGCACGATCGGGGGCGTGGTGAAGTCTGGAGTTCACGCCGGCCTGTCAAGCCGGAGGTCGCGGGTTCAAATCCCGTCGCTCCCGCCAGACGCTGCCGCCCGGGTTTCGGCCCGGGCGTTGGTGTCTGCCCGGTCAGGTAGCTCAGCTGGTAGAGCGCTGGTCTGAAAAACCAGAGGTCGGCAGTTCGACCCTGCCCCTGACCACCACCTGGAACCCCTGTCTAGGTGTGCTCATCCCCGCCATCGTTCTCACGACACAAACGTGGAGAGCTCGCCGCCGTATGCGCCCATGACGGCACCTATGGGCAGCCGTTCACCGCCCGACCGGGCGTGCAATACCGACCCCCATCATCCCTCCCAGCCGGTTATGGGCGGGGAGAGGATGTGTCCTTGGCCTCTGATTCCTTGATGGTCTGGGACCTATGGTCAGCAACGGATAGGCAAGGTCTCGATGTCGAAAGCTAGGGAGTGCGGTGATCATGGCTGAGGTTGAGCGAGTTTCTACGACGGTGCCGTTGGACTGGTCAGAGGTGTGGTTCACGAACTGTCCGATGGTGTCGGCGAACAATGTTGATCAGGAGTTGGGCTGGTGTCGTGAGGAGTTCAAGAAGATCGGCGTGGAGTACGCCTATTTCCGTCACGCTCCGGAGAACAACTGGTATCCGCACTACATCCACAACCTCGACAACCTGATCCGGTTCGGTGGCCTGTATCCGCCGATCCATGTCAACGCAGATCTGCGTCGTACCCGGCTGCTCGGTGCCACGTGGGTGCATGAGGGTGGCTGCATGGCGGTGCGTGCCGGTGATCCGTTGATGAAGATGACGGATCTGAGGGGCAGGAAGGTCGGCATCTCGAAGAGTCTGAACACCATCAAGAACGACTGGTGGCGCATCCAGGAGCACATGGGCATCGTGAACATGCTCGAACTCAATGACATGGCGATGGATGACATCGAGTTGGTCGAGTACCCGTATGCGGATGACTGGTATGACAAGCCCGAGATGCTTGTCAATCAGATGAACAACCCGTCGGAGCTGTGGATGCGCCGCGATCACAAGCATGATCTGGCGTTCCGGCCACTGGAGAACGCCCTGCTTGCCGGTGAGGTCGATGCGATCTACACGCAGAGCAAGGTCTTCCAGCATCTCCAGGAGGCGACGGGCAAGATCAAGATGATTGAAGACCTGTCGCTGCGGTCGGACTGGACGATCCAGGTCGCCAACACCCCCGCCGTGATCACCTGTTCTGATGTGATGGCCGAAGAGCATCCCGAGTTGGTCATTGCCTACATGAAGGCGATGATCAAAGTCGGTCGCTGGTCGAACGAGCACAAGCGCGCCGCTGGGGCCATCCTCAATCGGCAGACGTTCTATCTGGATGCAGAGGACACCTATCAGGGCATCAAACAGGTTGACATGGTGCCGAGCCTGGATGCAATGAACATGGCCACCATCAAGATCGGCAAAGACTTCATGCTGGAGCACGGCTACATCCACAACGATTTCGATGTAGATGAGTGGGCGGCACCCGAGTTCCTCGAACAGGCAGCCAAGGAGGTGCTTGCGGAGGAATGGGAGAGAAGAAGTTGGTCCAAGCTCCCTGAGGGGAGCACCCTCGAGATCAGCGACACCCGACTCGGCTAGACGGGAGATGTGATTGACGATGGATACATCGGAATCGGACTATGACGTCCCCGAAGGCTGTCGCACGAGGCTCGACTTGTACGTGACGCCCACCGAGGCGTACGAGCGGTGGGCGGCTGACACCGAGCACGTCAAGGTCCTCGACGTGCGCACACCCGAGGAGTACGCCTTTGTCGGGCACCCGGAGATGGCGATGAACATTCCGTTCGTCATGCACACCTACGAGTGGGAACCGGAGCGCGGACGCGTCGCGATCGAGGGGAACCCACGCTTCATCCCCGAGGTGACGAGGTGGGCAGACCCAGGTGACACGATCCTGGTCATGTGCCGCTCCGGCGGGCGGGCCGCCCTCGCGGTCGACGTCCTCGCAGATGCCGGATACGGGAACGTCTACAACATCCTGGAAGGCATGGAGGGCGAACGGGTCAACGATCCAAGAAGCGTGTTCCACCGCAAGAGGATGGTGAACGGCTGGAAGAACGCCGGATTGCCATGGACGTATGACCTCGAACCAGCACAAATGAGGTTCCCGGAACGACCCTAGCTCGACGACGGGCACCCCGCCCATATCGGCACACATGGGCGCGGCCAGCACCGCCCGACCGGGGCGTGCAACACCAACCACATCATGCCCCCCAGCCCGATAGGGGCGGGGGTAGGACGCTTCACGTGACTGTTTATCGATATAGTATTATTGTTTATCGATATGGAGATGAAAGTCATGTCAACTACCAGCCGACTCCCGAGGATCCTGCAACGACTCACCGAGATCGGCATCGCCATCACGGCTGTCGTGGCGGTCGTATTCCTGGTCGCTGTCGTGTTCACGGACTCAGCACTCGAAACACCGATGGAGTTCACACCCGACGAGGACACCTACTCACTCTCCAGTGAGGCATGGGGAACAGGAACCATCCACGATGCGGTCGGTATCGTCGATTTCACCGACAAGAGCGCAGCCTACGTTGCCCTCTCAGCGGCGAAGGTCCTCGCCTATGCCGCAGCCTCGCTCGCATTGTTGGTGCTACTCAGGCGGATCCTCCAAACATTGTCAGCCGGTACACCCTTCGTCGACACGAACGCAGACCGAATTCGAGCCATCGGCATCCTCATCCCCGCCTTCGGGTTCCTCATCCAAGGACTCCACTGGGCGACCTCCCTCATGGTCATGGACACCGTCACGGCCGAAGGACTCCACATCGAAGCCCGACTCACGTTGAACCTCACCTACCTGTTCATCGGCCTCGTCATCGTCGCCCTCGCAGAAGCCTTCCGCTACGGAACACACCTGCAAACCGACGCAGACCTGACCGTCTAGCGAGATGCAACCCATGAGTATCGAAGTGCACCTCGACCAGCTTCTCCTCGACCGAAAGATGACCCTCACCGAACTGTCGAACAGAGTCGGGATCACTCAAGCCAACCTATCGAACCTGAAGACCGGCAAAGCACGGGCCATACGATTCACCACGCTCGACGCACTCTGCAGTGAACTCCACTGTCAACCCGGAGAGCTACTCAGCCACACCACCGAACCTGACCGTCTGCACTTGTGAGCGGGTGCGGGCTGCGTGGATTCGAAGTCCCGCTCCTACCCGCGCGGTTCGACGGAGGCCGGTAGGCGGAGTGTGGCCTTTGTTCCGCCGAGGCTGCTCTCGTCGAGGATGATCGTTCCGTTTTGGTGTTGTGCGATCTCTTGGGCGATTGCGAGTCCGAGTCCCGCGCCGCCGTGATTTCGGTCGCGGGCCTCGTCGAGTCGTGTGAATCGGTCGAACACTCTTTCGCTCGCTGGCTCGAAGCGTATCGATACGACGAGGCACCGCGGACCGGCGACGAGCGCCCGACCAGAATCGTCGGATGACGCCGCTAACTGTTCGTCTGCAGACGGGCGGTTGAGTAGGGTCGCGGCCGATGCTTCGTGAAGACACTCGTGTGAGCGC
>Ga0316195_10001151_pt1 | contig 11598 bp, 1 predicted proteins | sample Phised1_MG_FD_204937 | JGI IMG/M metagenome (GOLD analysis project Ga0316195, IMG submission 204937) | Coastal sediment microbial communities from Maine, United States - Phippsburg sediment 1 | ecosystem: Environmental > Aquatic > Marine > Coastal > Sediment | place: USA: Maine | collected... | reverse complement strand
TATGTAAAAGATGCCAATGGATGTATTGCCTTTAATACGGTTTCTATTTTACCATTACCAACCTTAACAGCTGCAACAGTAGGGATTGCAACGCCAATTGATTGTAATAATACAGGTTCAATAGCCATAACTGTGACTGGAGGATCAGGTAATTTTAATTATCAAATGTTGCCAGGTGGCATTCCGCAAGTATCAAATATATTTAATATTACCTTACCAGGAGATTATTATTTCCAGGTGAATGATTTAACTACTGGATGTACCATAGCAACTTCAGTATTTACAGTGGCGTCTTTTGATCTTATTGATGCCGTGGCAGCACCTACTGCTCCTGTAACTTGTTTTGGAGATACAGATGGTGCTTTAGAAATAAATGTAAGTGGTTATGCAGGACCTTATAACTATGAAGTATTTGATAATTTAGGAGCTTCAGTTTTAACAGGAACGGGTAACACTACTTTATTAAATCCACAAACAATAACAGGCTTATCTGGAGGAAATTATTCAATTTTAGTTACTGAAACTGCCAGTCCGTTTTGTGCAGTTACTTCAAATGTCATTACTATTGCATCGCCATCAGACCCATTAACACTGGTTGCTGCAGAAACAGCCAATGTAAGTTGTTCTAATAATCAAGGAACCATTACGGCTCTTGCAAGTGGCGGTTGGGGAAGTTATGAATATGAATTAACAGGGGCAGCATCAGTACCTTATTCAATCAATGGTGCGTTTATAAATTTATCAGCTGGTAATTATACCGTAAATGTGAGAGATGCAGGCGGTTGTATAATTTCTCAAAATGTAACATTATTAATACCGGCTCCTATATCTGCCACCGTATTACCTAGTACAAATTTATTAACCTGTTTTGGCGATACAAATGCTTCAATTACAGTAAGCAATGTTATAGGTGGACAAGGAGGTAATTTTTCATATACCCTGAATAAAATTGCTCCTACAGTTAGTTCATCTGGACCACAATCAAGCCCTGTATTTAGTGGGTTAGGAGCAGGAACCTATAATGTGGTAATAACAGATGGCTATAATTGTGCTTTTACTTCTGCTAACATCGTGATTGCTGAACCGACTAAAGTGCAATCAACATTAGTAAAATCAACATCTCAAACTTGTTTAACAGGTACAACCCTTACACTAAGTGCAACAGGAGGTACTGGTATATATACTTATAGTGATACCGCTTCGTTTGCCACAATTTTAGGCTCATTTGCATCATCAACAACTATTACGGTAGCGCCAGGAACCTATGTCTATTATGTTAGAGATGCTAATAACTGTTATGCTGACGTGTCAAATCAAATAAAAATAGACCCCTTACCTGCACTAGTAGTGACTGTAGATGCAACCAATGCTTTTATAAATTGTGCCGGAGATAATACTGGCGTGATAGTAGCTACTGCTCAAGGCGGTTTAGGAAATTATATTTACACATTACAGGACGCTTCAGGTATAAATATACCCGGAGCCGTGCAAAACAGTCCTGGTATTTTTACTGATCTTTTTGCAGGAACTTATCAAATACGAGTGGATAGTAATGATTGTACGGTTACATCTTCAGTAATAACTATTTCAGAGCCGGCATTACCTTTAACAGTAAGCTACTCATCTACCGATGTAACCTGTAATGGCGCTAATAACGGATTGTTGCAGATAAATGCGTCTGGAGGAACCGGAATTATAAAGTATGCTATTTCACCGCAGTTGAATCAATTTTTTGAAACATCAACATTTGAAAATCTTGCTCCAGGAACATATGATGTAATCGTACAGGATGAATTTGGTTGCTTTGTGTATTTCCCAGTCACTATCACTGAACCCAATCCATTATTTGTTTCAGTCGTTCCAGGGTCATTAATTCCAGAAGTTTGTTCTGGTGATATGGATGGCGAATTTAGTATTGATATTTCAGGAGGCACAGAACCATACAGTGTGAGTCTAGACGATATTAATGGCGTATATACAATAGGAATAGTAGGTCAAACACAATTTGATTTCACAGGTTTAGAAGGCGGCGATCATGTGGTTTATGTGAGGGATAATGTAGGTTGCGAATCAGAATGGAATATTACCTTCCCAGAGTCTGTATTAATCAATGCTGAAGTTGAAATAGATTATTGCACCAATAATACGGATGCATTAAGTAATACAGTGGCAGTATATATAGACGATAGCACCGTTGATCCTGCAGATATAGATTATTCATTAGATGGTGGTGTATATCAGACAAGCAGTGTGTTTAATGACGTGACGTCAGGAAACCATATTATTTATGTCAGACATACTAATACCTGTGAAAAAGCTATCAACTTTGACGTAGAGCAGTTTGACCCCTTACAAATAGCTATTGATGATGGTGACCTTAACGAAATTGTAGTAACAACTACTGGGGGATCTGGTATTTACGAATATGAGCTGACAAATTTAGCAACGTCTACTACCGAATCATTTGGAAGTACAGAAAGCTATTTTATTTATAATTCAGGAGACTATACGGTTACAGTAACCGACAGTAACGGCTGTATAGCAAGTGCAACCAGATACTTTGAGTTCATAGATGTATGTATTACTAATTATTTCACTCCTAATGATGATGGCTATTTAGATGAATGGGGTCCAGGATGTACCAACCAGTATCAAAACTTAACATATGTTGTTCTTGATAGGTATGGCCGAAAAGTGGCTGATTTGAGAGCTGGACAAAAATGGGACGGTAAGTATAATGGTTCAGAATTACCTTCAGGAGACTATTGGTATGTAATAAGACTCAATGATAGAAAAGATAATCGTCAGTTTGTGGGACATTTCACATTATACAGGTAACAAATTAGTGGTTTAACCCTCTAAATTAAAAATTATGCAAATGCAAAAATCAATCATATATCTGTTTCTCTTAGTCATCATAAAAAGTTATGGTCAAGAGTTGAACTTACCTGTTTTCACCCAATATCTGGCAGATAATAATTTTGTTATATCGCCAACTTATGCAGGAATTGGAGATAATTTAAAAATCAGGGCGAATGGTCTGACTCAGTGGGTTGGTATAAAAGGGGCACCAGATAACCAGTCATTGTATGCCGACTTTAGAATAGCAGATCGATCTGGTATTGGAGTTTCTTTATACAATGACAGGAATGGTAACACCATACAAACGGGAGCCAAGTTTTCATTTGCACATCATCTTATTTTAGATTATTATTCTAAGCAGTATTTGTCATTTGGTATTTCATATAACATTAACAATTTTAAAATTGACATCAATAATTTTAATACCACTTATGAAAATCCAACGGTAGATCCTTTTATTACTGATGATAGACGGACTTCAAACAATAATTTTGATGTTGGTGTTTTGTACAGAAATAAAGGCTTTTATTTCAGTTTTAATGCTAATAATATTCTGGAGAAAAAAATAGATGATATTAGAGTGGCAGAACCGAGCTTACTTTTAAATTATCAGATATATTCAGGATATGTATTCAATGGTCCCGGAAAGAGCAATTTAGAATTTGAGCCTTCAGTATATTACCAAATGTTTAGTAGTGACAAAAGATCAAGTACCGATTTAAATTTTAAAGTAAGAAAGTATAATAGAAATGAAGATTATTATTGGGCAGGTATATCCTATCGTTTTCTTAATGATCAGTTTTTTAAACCATTAAATGTAGGGCCTATGGTAGGTTTTAAAAAGTCTGTATTTTATTTTGGATACGCTTATCAGGTAACCATTAATGATTTATCAAGTTACAATTCAGGGACCCATGTCGTTACTATAGGCTTAGATTTTCTACGAGGCATCAGTAATTGTCCTTGTACACAAAGTCCTGTTCATTAATTAACGGTTTTATAATTTACTTAATAGTAGTAATTAGAATAGGAAAATCTATGTTCCAAAGTTTGATCATTAAATAATTCAAACCTGAATTATAAATGATTTTATTTTAATAAATAGATTTTTTGTACTGTTATTGTCTTTTAATGGTATATCTTATAATAATTAGATTTCTTAATTATTATTAAACAAGCTATAACCCCATTATGTTAAACATAAAAGCTGGGGGAATCCAACTATTTTTTTGTTACTATTTTTTATACTGCATTAAGAAATTCTTTTTAAAAAATATTTAAATTCTTACAAATAGTATAGTAAAACCGTTTAAATGCTTAAAAAATGGACAAACAACGATTAAATACTTAATTTATTGTAGCTGTCTTTGGTTTTATAAATTTTTTTAATACATTTATGCTGTTAAAAGGCAATAATTTAGGTTGAAATGAATTTCAAGTAATTATATACCTACAATTTAATAAAACCATCTTTTTTCTTTACCCCAAATGAAGGAAAAAGATTAGAAAATTAACCTACTATGAAAAACATTACTTTCTTAAGCAAAGGGCTTATTGTTATTATGTTTTTTGCTATTTCTCAGTTATTTTCTCAAAATCTTGTTCCTTTTATGCCTAGATACGATCAGGCAATTAAAGGTGATATTCTTTTAATTGGAAATAGTAATGTAGGTATACATGTTTCAAATCCTTATAATGGAACAGATACTAATGATAGGATTGATGCTGCAGTATATGTTGATATTGATGGTGATCCAAGTACATTCAATTCCAGTAGTGCAGACTTAGATGTGCCAAATAATGTAAATTGTTATAAAATTGTTTATGCCGGTTTATATTGGAGCGCTGTTGTTAATGGTGCAGATCCTATTTCTGATATTAAATTCAAAGTACCAGGAGGTTCTTATACAGATATTACTGGTACCCAAATTTATTTTCAAAATGCCGCTGATAATACGGATTCTAATACTTATGTATATTATCAGGATGTCACTAATTTAGTGGCGGCATTGGCGAATCCTGAAGGAACTTACGCTGTTGCTAATATTTCTTCATTAGTTGGACCAAAACCAAATTCAGAAGGTCTTTCCGCAGGTTGGTCTCTATTTATTATCTATGAAGATCCACTGTTACCTAGTAAGTATATAACCTCATTTGATGGATTTACAAAAATTACAAGTACTATAAATGAAACATTTCCGGTTTCTGGATTTACAACCATACCTGTAGGACCAGTAAGAGCTAAATTTGCTTTTAGTACTATAGAAGGTGACCGAAGATATACGGGAGATTATTTAAGACTTAATGGTTCAACAATAAGTGCTACAAATAATGCTGGTACAGTCATACGTCCAGGAAATAATTTTTTCAATAGTACAGTTTCTTATATAGATCCGGTTACCAATACTCCTGAGCTTTTCACTACCAGAGTTCCGGATGGTTCAAATACTTTAGGTTTTGATGCCGGTATTATAAATATTCCAAATGCAGGAAATACCCTAATTCCAAATGGAGCTACTTCTGCAACCATCAGTTTGGGAAGTAATTTAGATATTTATTACTATTATTTTAGTGCCTTTGCCATTGAAATTATTGCACCGGATATTGTGCTTACTAAAATAGTTGAAGATGAATTTGGTAATGATATTGGTGGTCAAATAGTTAATTTAGGTGATGAACTTTATTATACTATTGCTTTTCAAAATAAAGGTAACGATGATGCTACAAACCTGACCATTAGAGATATTTTACCAACCAATATTATTTTTAACTACCCTGCAGATATAGGATTTTTACCTCCTGGAGTTACAGTCCAAAGTTATGATCCAATTACCAGAGAGCTGATTTTTAGAATTGACGAATCCATTGTTGAAGAAAATGATCCAGTTTCAGAAATACGCTTTAAAGTTACTGTGGTGTATACTTGTAGTTTGTTAAGTGATGCCTGTTCGAGTAATATTGATAATCAGGCATATGCAACTTATCAAGGTACCATTAATCCCAATTTTACTATATCAGATGACCCTAGTTTTAATACTAATACAGGGTGTTTATTAACGCCGGGTCCGGCAAACTTTTTAGCAGATATAAGTAATTGTGCTTTTGAAGAAGAAGTGATTTTATGCGGAACAAATGTAACATTAACTGCAGGAAGTGGATATGATACTTATTCTTGGTCTACTAGTTCAACAGGTACTCCCGTTATAGGAACCACACAATCTATAACGGTGACAACTCCAGGCACTTATTATGTGCATAATACCGCCATAGCACCTTGTCAATCAATTGATCAGGTGTTCAATGTTGTTACTTTTGGGGTAGGCGTTACCAATCCATTAATCCCATTTGCAGATCAAGTGGTTACTTGTCCAAATGATGGAAAATTATTACCCAATTTTTTCTTATGTGGCGCTAATGATTCGAGATTTATACAGACTAATATTACAGATGCAACATCTATAATATGGGAGAAATTAGATGAAACAAGTTGTTCAGCAGTCCCCGATATAGATTGTGCTAATGAAAACCCTTCTTGTACCTGGAATCAAATCGCTTCTGGTCCAGATTTTATGATTGATACTGCCGGGCAATATAGATTAAGTTTGAATTATACTGGCGGGTGTTTTAATCAGTTTTATTTTAATGTATATGAAAACTTATTAGTCCCTACTGTTACCTCTAGAGATATCATATGTACTACTCTAGGAGAAATTACAGTTGGAGGTGTTCCAAGTGGTTATGAATATAGTATTGATGGTGTAAACTATCAGCCTAGTAATATTTTTTCTATTGCCACACCAAATCTTTATCAAGTATATATAAGACAAATAGGAGTCACTCCAAACCCTTGTATTTTTACAGTTCCTGATGTTTTAATTAGACAAAGAGATTTCACAGTTTCAACAATTATTACTCAGCCATTTTGTTATGGTGAAAAAGGAACAGTAATATTGGCTGCCAATGATGTTGGTGCACAATATTTTTATTCCATATATCAGGGGGCCACTTTAATTAATAGCGTTGGTCCTGTAATGGAAAGTGATTATACTTTTGCAAACCTGAATCCAGGTACCTATACAGTCAATGTATCAACTGATGATGGCTGTATCTATACAGGAAGTATTGATATTATTAATCCGCCGTTATTGACAGCAACATCTGCACTTACAAAACCATTGACTTGTACAGATGGGGAGATTACCGTATATCCAGTAGGTGGAACACCGCCTTATTATTATTTTGTAAACAGTACAACGGTTTTTCAAAGTACACCAATAATTACTGTATCTACTTCAGGAACCTATAATATTACAGTTGTTGATTCTAATAACTGTTCTGCAGATACTTCAATCACTGTAAATGCAATACCTGCACCAGATTTTAATGTGACACAAACCAATATTCTTTGTGCAAATTCAGGGAACAATGGGATTATAAATATTAATGTTACCAATGCCAACGGCAATAGTTTGATGTACAGTATTGATAATGGAGTAACTTTTTTTAATTCACCGATTTTTACCGGATTGGCCATTGGAAATTATAATGTAGTGGTTCAGTATTCAATAGGAACTGATGTTTGTACCACAGCAGCTCAACCTATAACTATTACAGAAGTTCCTCCAATCAATGGTACGGCAACAATATCAACTCCATATACATGTACTACTAACGGAACAATAACTGTTTCTGGAGTTTCTGGTGGAACAGCTCCGTATACGTATAGTCTGGACGGTTTAAATTTTCAGCCCGGAACTAATTTTTCAGGATTAAAAAATGGAACTTATGTTGTAACGATAAAAGATGCTAGTGGATGTTTCTTTGCCATAGCTCCAATTACTATAGACCCTTTAAATCCGCCGACGGATTTGGCCTTTAGTAAAACTCCGTTAACCTGTCCTTTAAATGTTTCGACGGTAACATTAACTCCAACTGGAGGTACTGGAATTTTAGAATATCAAATAATTCTACCCGTTGCAGCTGCTACAATTTATCAAACTTCAAATGTGTTTGCAGGTTTAACACCTAATACGTATACCTTTAGAGTCAAAGATGCAAATGATTGTACGTATATTGAGTCTTTTACCATTGCACCGCTGCCAGTAACTACAGTAAACACCGTTTTAACAAAAGATCTTGATTGTTCCATATCTCCAGACGGTATAATAAATGGTAATATTTCAGGTGGAACAGCTCCATTTGCATATCAAGTTTCTTTTAATGGAGGTGGCTTTGGTGCTTCCACTGCAGTGACAGGAACCTCATTTTCACATACGGCTGCAACTAACGGAACCTACCAGTTTTTAATTACAGATGCAAACGGCTGTACTGCTCAATCTGGAGTGCAAACTATTAATATTCCAGTTTTAGTAACGGCCTCAAGCACATTTATTAACCCTACATGTAATGGTTTTAGTGATGGTTCTATTAGATTGAGAGCTTTAACCGGTCAAGGACCTTTTACATATAGTATTGATAGTGGAACTACTTTTGTGTCTTCAAACGTATTTGGTGGTTTAGTTGCCGGTAGTTATAATTATGTTGTAAGAGACTCGAAAAGTTGTGAAGCAATGGGAACAATTAATTTAGTTGATCCTTTGCCAATAGATGTTTCTATTATTAGAAACCCCGTGCAATGTATTTCAAACATTCTTGGGAGTTTAGATATAACTATTAATTCTGGAGGCGTTGCGCCATTTGTTTATACTTTATACAACAATGCCAATGTTCAAATTGGTGCCAGCGTTACTACGGCATCAACAACTAACACTTTTTCTGGTTTATATTTTGGAGATTACTATATTACTATAGTTGATTCTAAAGGTTGTGAATTCAGAAGTCAAAGACAAAGAATAGAAACACCTCCAAATATTCAATTAGACGGGAATGTATCAACAGGTTCTTGTGCTACAGGTGCTACCGTTGATATATCAATCTTAGCGGGTACAGGACCATTTATTTATTCAATCTATGGTCAGCCAGCAACAGCTGTTGGTCCTACAGCATCGACAACAAATACGTTTACCGGATTAAATCATGGTGTTACTTACCAATTTGAAGTTGAAGATGCCGGTGGTTGTTTTTCAATAATAGAGGTTACAACACCCGTTTTATCTCCTATAGATATTGATCCTATTAATACAGCAAATGTAACTTGTAATGGAGGAAATGATGGTAGTGCAAGTTTTACGGTTATCAATTATGATGCCTCTGTTACTTCATTATATTATGAAGTTTTAGACGAATTAACTAATGCTCCAATTATACCAGCACAAAATGGAACATTTACAGGTTTAACTGGCGCTTCAGTCAGTGGTACTATCACAGGTTTGTCTGCCGGTAATTACACCTTATTTATTAGAGAAACCGATGGTACATTATGTACTGTGTCAAAACCGTTCCAAATTACACAACCCATACAACCACTTTTTTCAGTTATTATTTCAGAAGAAAATGCCAATTGTAATGTGTATTCCCAAGTTACTTTAACTACAATAGGTGGAACGGGTCCGTATTTATATGCAGCCGGAGCTCCTGGTTTTATTCCTACGGCTGGAGATTTTGGTCCAATAAACGTTTTAAACCTGGATTACAACATTAGAACCAATTGGGATATTGTTGTGAGAGATATAATCGGCTGTGAGGTAAGATTGAACGAATCCATTGATTTAGATCCAGCACCAATTATTGCGGCTACAATAAACAATCAATGTGCCGTGACTGAAGGTAATTTTGCGATTGATGTAGCTTTAACAACGGCTGGAATTCCTCCATATGCTTACAGTATCGATGGTGGTTCGTTTCAAACAAGACTAGCTCCGTTTACCATATCAAACTTGGCTTCGGGTACTCATACCATAGAAGTGCATGATGCAAACGGATGTGGAAATTTAGAAACTATTATTATATCTCCACCATTAGAATTGATTCCGGCAGTCACCGTATTACCAACTTGTAATGATGATGATGGTGAAATAACATTGACTGCTTCAGGTGGTTCTGGTAATTATTCTTATGAAATTTTATCACCCATTATCGTGCCGGCTCAGGCGTCCAATATTTTCACGGGATTAGGTACTGGCACTTATACACTAAGGGTAACTGACCTAACTGATGCTTGTTTTAAAGATATAACAGCAGTTTTACCTGCCGCAATACCATTAACTTTTACAACTTCGTCAACCGCGGTAATCTGCTTTGGTGATACGGGTTCATTTGAAATGAATCTAAACGGGTATTCAGGACCCTATAATTATGAAGTTTTTGATAGTCTAGGAGCGTCTTTTACAACTGGAACTGGAGACTCTTCATTATTAAACCCAGAAACGGTTAGTCTAATACCGGCAGGGAATTATACAGTAACAGTTACAGAGTTAAACAGTCCATATTGTTCTGCAACCTCTTCTGTTATTATAGCATCACCAATAGATGTCTTAACACTTTTAGCTTCGGAAACATCAAGCGTAACCTGTGATGACGGACAAGGAACTATTACGGCTCTTGCTAGTGGTGGTTGGGGATCTTATGAATATGAATTAACCGGAGCGGCAACAGTACCTTATTCTTCAACTGGCATATTTAGAAATTTATCAGCTGGAAACTACACCGTAAATGTTAGAGATGTTGAAGGATGTATTGCAACAACTAATTTAACACTTGTCATACCACCACCAATCAATGCAACAGTTACAGCAACCAATTCTGTACTTTCATGTTTTGGTGATACAAGTGCAACTATTACCGTAAATACTGTTAATGGAGGTCAAGGAAGCAATTATACCTATGTACTTAATATGGTTTCACCAACAACAAGTTCATCCGGGCCTCAATTATCACCCGTATTTGATGGGTTAGGAGCCGGGGTTTATAATATTACAGTAACAGATGGCTATAATTGTTCATTTAATTCACCCAATTTAGTGATTACTGAACCAAGTGAAGTACAAGCTCTTTTGGTTAAAGGAACAACTCAAACCTGTCTCACTAATGCCACGTTAACACTGAGTGCGAACGGCGGAATAGGACCATATGAATATAGTGATACGGCTTCTTTTACAACAATTTTAGGATCCTTTGTATCCTCAACAACAATTAATGTTGCTCCGGGAACCTATGTTTATTATGTGAGAGATTCCAATGGATGTATTAATAATGTCTCTAATCAAATAAGTATTGACCCATTACCAACATTGCTAGTTAATTTGGATGTTACAAATGCAACCATCAATTGTAATGGAGATAGTACAGGAGTGATAATAGCCCTAGCTGAAGGTGGATTAGGTAATTATATTTATACCTTACAGGATGTCTCAGGAACAAATATACCAGGAGCCATACAAAACACTCCGGGGGTTTTTACTGATCTTCCTGTTGGAACCTATCAGGTAAGGGTTGATAGCGGCGATTGTTTATCAACTTCTGCAACAATTACTATTACTCAACCAGCTTTACCGTTAACAGTTAGTTATACAGTAAATGATGTAACCTGTAATGGATCCAATAATGGCGTCATAGACATTAATGCCTCTGGTGGAACGGGTATTATTAAGTATGCTATTTCACCGCAACTGAATCAATTTTTTGAATCATCTACTTTTGAAAATCTATCCCCTGGAACTTACCAGGCTATAGCTCAAGACGAATTGGGTTGTTTTGTAATTTTTGATTTTACCATTACAGAACCAGCGCCTGTAGTGCTAAGTATTGTTCCTAATTCAATCATTCCAGAGGTATGTT
>Ga0316195_10001150_pt1 | contig 11600 bp, 9 predicted proteins | sample Phised1_MG_FD_204937 | JGI IMG/M metagenome (GOLD analysis project Ga0316195, IMG submission 204937) | Coastal sediment microbial communities from Maine, United States - Phippsburg sediment 1 | ecosystem: Environmental > Aquatic > Marine > Coastal > Sediment | place: USA: Maine | collected... | reverse complement strand
CCGCCGGGCTGCAGCGTGTCGACGACATTGAGTCGATACTGCGAGATTACCCGAGCTACCGCGATCGGCCCGATCTGGATGCAACGACCAGGCTTTCGCCTTACCTGTATTTTGGCGAGGTCAGTGTCCGCCAGGTCTGGCACACCGTCCGCCAGCTGGAAATGCCTCTTGGCTCGGCGGCCGGTGGCGACGCCTTGCTGCGCCAGCTGTACTGGCGCGACTTCAGTAGTTACCTGCTATTCCATTTCCCCGATCTGCCGGACAAGCCGCTGCGCGCCGAGTTCGAGCACTTTCCATGGTCGACCGACGAAACGCTGCTGCGCGCCTGGCAGGACGGCATGACGGGGTATCCGATTGTGGATGCCGGGATGCGCCAGCTCAAGCAAACCGGCTGGATGCACAATCGCGTACGAATGATCGTAGCGTCGTTCCTGGTCAAGGACCTTTTCGTGCCCTGGCAGACTGGTGCCGAGTGGTTTCTGGAGAACCTGGTCGACGCCGACCTGGCAAATAATTCCGCCAGCTGGCAGTGGGTCGCCGGCTGCGGCTCTGACGCTGCGCCGTATTTTCGAATCTTCAATCCGACCCTGCAGGGCGAGAAATTCGACCCAAACGGGAGTTATGTTCGTCGTTGGGTGCCGGATGTCGCGGGACCCTCCTACCCGGCACCGATCGTGGACCACGGCGAGGCGCGCCGGATAGCCCTTGAGGCCTATCAGTCGATCAGGGGAATACGGACTTCGAAACAGGCGCCCTGACCGCCAGACTTGCATAATTTGAGCGTGCCGCCGTGGGCTCTTGCGATCAGGGTAGCCAGGTACAGGCCCAGCCCGGTTCCGCCCGATTCGCGCGCGCGTGACGGGTCGCTGCGGTAAAAGGGCTCGCCGATATGCTCGGCCTGATCCTGCGATAAACCCGGGCCATTGTCCGCCACGTTCATCACGAGTTCGCTGCCGGTAGAGACGAACCGCAGGGTAATCGGCCCGTCTTCCGCCTTTGAATAGCGCAGCGCATTGCCAAGGAGGTTCTTTAGCAGCAACGTAATACGCGCTTCGTCGATCGATGCCGTGACCGGTGCGGGTGGCATCTCGACACGGATCCTGTCCAGGTCCCGGGAGAAGAAGTCGTTCAGCAAATCGTCGATGAGGTCGGCGACATCAACTCGTGACCGCGACAACTGTGCGTGTCGACTGTTCAGGCGTTCGGCTTCGAGCAGGGTGACGACGATCTTCTCCATCTCCGCGATTTCTGCTTTGAGGCTGTCCGCCTTTTCTTCGTCATCGAGGAACTCCAGTTCCAGTCGCATTCTTGAGAGCGGTGTCCGTAACTCGTGACTGATCCCGAGCAGCAGCGCCCGTTTCGCATCAAGTATGTTCTCGACATCGCCAGCCATGCGGTTGATGTCCGCAGCAAGATCGCCGAGCTGGTCACGACGCACATTGGAAATACGGAAGTCAAAGTTGCCTTGCCCAATATGCTCGGCACCAGTACGGATCGCCCTGATTGGCTTAATCAGCCAATTGACGGCGGCGTAGGCGAGTATCAGCAGAAACAGGCCGAGCCCAAGCACGAGCGGGATCAGGGCAGGCCCGCTGGAAACCTCGGAAATCCTCGGTGTCGACACCACGATGTCGTAGCCACCCTGGCGAATGCGCAGGAAGTCATGTTTGGCCAGACTCGCAAAATCCACGCCCTGCAGCTCGTCGGCAAACGCGGACGAATCGCCGCTAAACCTTGGGCTGGGTGCGAATTCGAGCTGCTCCAGGCGCGGGAAGGCCGGATCAGACGCCCAGTCAACGTCGGGCCCGAATATTCGAATATCGACAGGAACTTTTTGGGTTATCGCCAGTGCCCGATCGATGCTCGGCGGTACGCCGATATCTTCACGAACATAGCTGACGTGTAACGACAGGTGTCCGCTGATGAGTCCGCGAATCTGATCACTGCTATAGAAGCGCTGAATAGCCTTGAACGTGCCGAACACGAAAGCGCTCCCCAGCACGAGGAAGATTACCAGCAGGCGAAAAGACAGCGATCGCGAAAGGCGTCTAAGCATCGGTCCGGGGTATGCCAATGAAGGAATAGCCGCGACCCCAGATCGTCTGGATAAAGCGTGCGGGCTTGACTGTGTCGCCAAGCTTCTGCCGCAGGCGGCTGACCATGATATCGACAGACCGAGTGAGAATGGCCGCGTCAATGCCGCGCAGTTCGCTCAGGATATCGTCACGGGATAGCTTTCGTCCGTGGCGCCTGGCGAGAATCAGGAGGAGTTCGAATTCCATCGACGTCAGGTCCGCCAGGTTGCCATCGACAGTAACTGAACGGGTTTCGGGCTCAATGGTCAGCCCTTCAAAGCAAAGCTTTCCAACCGTGGGCCCGGCAATTTCCGACCGACGCAGTATCGCCTGCACGCGCGCGACCAGCTCACGGGGTTCGAACGGCTTGCCGATATAGTCATCGGCGCCCAGTTCGAGACCCGATACGCGGTCAATGACATCACCGCGGGCCGTGAGCATGATGATCGGAATGTTACTGCTCTTGCGAACCTCCCGACAGATCTCAAAGCCATCCTTGCCCGGCAACATGATATCGAGCAAGAGCAGGTCGGGCTCCTCCCGCGCCAGCTTCTTGAAGCCTTCGACGGAGTCATAGGCACAGATCAGATTAATGCCAAAGCGTTTGAAGTACGCCTGCATCAGTTCCGAGTGTTTTCGGTCGTCATCAATGAGAAGGACTTTGGTCATGGCCCAATCATAACGCTTGTTGCGCCATGAGTCGCAGTCTACTGGCGCGCCGTTACATTCAGAAACACCCTGTTACACCAATGGGCAGAACTCCGTGTCGCAGATCCCTAGGATTCGTTCTCGAACCTGACCATCCAATTTTACAGACCGGAGATCAAAATGAAGAAGCAAGCTTACCTGGCGACCGTTGTGTCGGCCTCCATCTTCCTCGCAGCATGCGAAGGTGATGACGGTCTCAACGGCGCTGATGGTGCCGATGGCACCGACGGACTCAACTCACTGGTAGCGACACGCGACATCCCCAAGGGCGACGCAGTATGCCTCGGTGGTGGCCTGGCCCTGGATAGCGGCCTTGATACTAACCGCAACGACGTGCTCGACGCTGGCGAGGTAACCTCAACGGAACTCCTCGAGTGTGCGGCAACACCAACGCTGCGCGCATTGCACGCATCTCCGGACGCACCGGCTGTGAACATCTGGGTTAACGGCGCCCCGGCACTGACCGGCGTTGATTACACGCAGGGCTCCGGCTTCGTCCCTGTCATTGAGGAAAACAACGTACAGGTTGAGGCCATCGTACCGGGCGGCAATCTGGTTGTTATCGATGCCGATCTGAGCCTCGATTACAGCACCGAGACCACGGTCATCGCTGTCGATGACGTATTCGGCCCCGTACGTCCGCTCGTGCTGACGAATGCCTCGGACACCCGCATTACCGATGGCTACTTCCGCGCACAGGTTGTTCACGCTGCCCAGGGCGCGCCCGAAGTTGATATCTTCGTAACCGCGTTCGGCGCTGATCTCGGTGCCTCGGCACCGATTAACGGCGCAGGCACTGCAGTGTTCTTCGAAGACTACACGGGCCAGCTCGAAGTACCTGCTGGCGACTACCAGATCCGCATCACGCTGGATGACGACCCGGCATCGGTGGTTTACGACTCAGGTGAGATTTCGCTGGCCGCTGGGGCTGATCTGATGATCGTCGCCGTTGACAATACGGGTCCTGGTGACTCGGCGGTACAGCTCGTCGTCCTCGACGGAACCGCTGCATCCATGCTGTACGACACCAATACGCCGGCATCGGCTGTAGCCGTACACCTGTCTCCGGATGCCCCGGCTGTCGACATCCTCGCCGACGACAACAGCACCGCAGCGGTTGAAGCGATCAAGCTGGTTGAGAACGTCTCGTTCACGGAGTTCTGTGACATCAACGGCGTGCCTGCGCCGGGCGACTACACGATCAACGTCGCGCTGAACTCTGACAACAGCGCCATCGCAACATCGTTCCCGCTGAATGTTCTGCAGGGCGACGAGGCTACCGCCATTGTCAGCGGTTTTGCGACGGGTGGTTTGACGCCGGCGCTGACGCCGATCGCACTGCCGGGCAACACGCGTAGCGTTATCACCGAGACGAAGCTGCGCATTACGCATGCCTCGCCGAGCACGGGTCCCGTTGACCTCTACCTGGTACCTGCCGGTACAGTGATTGACGACACCGTTGATGCGACATTCGCCGGCGTGCCGTTCGGCGCTGATACGACGCAGCTCTCGATCGCAGCCGGCGACTACGACGCAGTCGTAACAGGCGCTGGCAGCAAGACGCCAGTCATTTCGCTGCCGGGCCTCCAGTTCACCGGCGGCGAGGTGCTCGACGTGATCGCACGTGATCCGCAGGATCCTGAGACCGCGCCGCAGGCTGTTGTTATTAACTACGCGACGGTGCCTGCCTGCCCGACCCCGTAACAGCTGCAGATACTCTATCCCCCGCGCATAACTGCGCATTCCAAGCTTATCCCCGCCTCGTGCGGGGATTTTTTTTTCAAGCAGCTATACTTTGAGAGTCATGGAGATTCCGCTTTTTCCCCTGAATACCGTCCTCTTCCCGGGCGGCCCATTGCCGCTGCGCATTTTCGAGTCGCGCTATATCGACATGATCAGTCGCTGCATGAAGCAAGATTCGCCCTTCGGCGTGTTGTTGATCAGGGAAGGGCAGGAGGCCGGGCCGGCCACGACGCATACGATTGGGACGCTGGCAAACGTTACCGACTGGTACCAGGGAAGTGATGGCTTGCTGGGCGTAACGGCGATAGGAACCGATCGCTTTCGCCTGCTGGACACCAAACGCGAGCGTGACGGGCTCAACATCGGGAATGTCGAGTTGCTGCCGGCGCTGCCTTCCCTGCGGTTACCTGACGCCTATCTGGCGTTGCCGCCCATTCTGCAGCGCGTCATGAATGATCTCGGCCGCCTGTACGAGAACCTGGATCCTCGCTTTGATGATGCAGCCTGGGTCGCCCACCGGTTCGTCGAGATTCTGCCGATCGGCCTTGAGCAAAAGCAGTATTGGCTTGAAAGCGATGATGTGCTGGCCTGTCTGAAGCTGATAGAGGAGGTGTTACACAGCTAAGTGTGGGGGGAATTACCCATAGAGTTGCCGTAAGGTCGAGATAAAATAGCAACTAGATGAATCTCTTCTTCCGCAACCGGCAGTTCCTGCTTGTCGCCACACTGGCGACGCTGTCATTGCGTGCGTTGGCGCCGGACGGCTACATGCCGGGCTCGGCCAATAGTGGCCTGCTCTACGAGCTCTGCCCCGAGGGCATGCCGGTCGAGATCATGCGGGCCCTCGCGGGTGACGGTCACCACCATCATCATCATGGCAACGACGATGGCGGCACCTCGGCCAGCGGCTCCGAGCAATGTCCGATCGGTCACATGCTGGCATCGGCCATTGCCATGGATTCCACTCCGACCTCCGAGATGTTGCCGGATACACCGGCCTATGACGATGTCCCGGTCGCAGTCCTGTTCCGCACGTCAGTCATCGCCTATCGGTCCCGCGCGCCACCGGCCTAAACAGCACTTACCCATACCTTTTCAGATCGCGCCGACATACCTGCGCGATCGAGTGCTATTTAGGAGAAAACAATGAATTTTTGCAAAACCACGGCCATGGCGGCCGTGCTGCTGCTGCCTGTCGTCGTGGTCGCGCAAGAGCCTGCGGGCCGCGGCGCAACTGACGTTGATGAAGTCATCGTGATTGGCAGATCGGTGGCAACCGGCCTGGCGCAGATTGAGGTCGACCGGGAAATGCTGGTCGATACCGCCACGGTACTGAAAGACATACCCGGTGCTAACGTCAATGCCAACGGTCCGATAACCGGCATCGCCCAATATCGCGGCATGTACGGTGATCGCATTTCGGTCGTTATCGATCACCTTGGCGTCGTTTCAGGGGGTCCAAATGCGATGGATGCTCCGCTGTCCTATGTATCGCCCATGATCACCGAGGAGCTGTCCGTAATTCGCGGTATCCCTGGCGTGTCGCTCGCACCTGAGTCGATCGGTGGCCATGTCTCAACGACGTTGTCACGGGGTGAATTCAGCAAGGCCGGATCGGCATTGTCCGGGTTCGTCGGCAGCCGCTACTCGGCGAACGGCAATGTCAATACATCGGCGGGTCGTCTCACGTTGGCGAACGACAGCCACAAGGTGTCGTTAGTTGCCGAACTTGATGATGGCGATACGATCAGTACGCCAGTGGGCGAGATCCGGCCGTCTCAGTTACACCGTGAGCGCTCGGATCTGAGCTACGCATTCAGCGGTGACAGGATTTCGGCACTGCTGTTCGCGGGGCGACTGGACACCGACGATACGGGCACTCCGGCGCTGCCGATGGATATCCGTTTTATCGATACCAACCTCGCTGGTGCCCAGGCAACCGTCGAGCTGAGCGAGTCCGCCTCGCTGGAGGCCCGCATCGCGTGGAATGACGTCGAGCACCTGATGGACAACTTCGGCCTGCGGCAGGCGCCGATGCCGCCGATGCATCGGCAGAACTTCACGACCGGCACGGGCACACAGGCCAGTCTTGCAACAGCGATCGCCTTGTCGGGGTCGACGCTGAAGATCGGTATTGATGTAACCACAGCTGATCATGACGCCACGATTACCAATCCGAACAACGCCATGTTCCGCGTTGATAATTTTGTCGATGTGGAACGCGATGTGTCATCCATATTTGCTGAGTGGCAGCGAAATGGAGAACACGGCGACATCGAAATCGGCCTGCGTGCGAAGCGCGTCGAAACAACTTCCGGCGAAGTCGGAGCCGCCGGCATGATGGGCGATATGGGGGCCAATGTTGCTTTGCTGGCGGACGCATTCAACCAGGCCGACCGCAGCAAGAGCTGGAGTTCGATTGATGCGGTGCTCAAATATCGCTGGCTTGTTGAGTCGGGCACCGAGTGGCGATTTGAGGTGGGGAGCAAGACGCGTGCGCCGTCCTACCAGGAGTTGTACCTCTGGTTGCCACTCCAGGCGACGGGCGGCCTGGCCGATGGCCGCAGTTATATCGGCGACCTCGACCTTGACGAGGAACGATCCAACGAAATCACGATCGGTTTCGGCAAGGACGTGGGGCGCTTCACGATTTCGCCACAGGTGTTTTTCAAGCGCGTCGACGGCTATATCCAGGGCGTCCCGTCGACCAACATGGTTGCCAATATGGTGTCGCAAATGATGTCGGGCAATCCTGCGCTGCAGTTCAGTAATGTCGATGCCGAAATCTATGGCGCAGACCTTGCCTGGAAATATGAGTTGTCGGAGCAGTGGTATCTGGACGGCATCGCTTCCTGGGCACGCGGCAAACGTCGCGACGTCAAAGACAATCTGTACCGCCTGGCGCCGCCCAACGCGTCTGTCGGTGTCACCTGGGAGAACGCTGGCTTGTCAGTCACGACCGAGCTGGTGGCCTATGCCAAACAGGACAAGGTATCTGTCTACAACAATGAGCAACGCACACCGGGTTACGAACTGGTCAATGCGACCCTGATCTGGAATGCCACGGATTCGCTACGCGTCGAGGCGCGGGTCGATAACCTTCTTGACGAGACCTACCAGGATCATGTCGCGGGCATCAATCGAGCCGGCGGCTCCGACATTCCGGTCGGTGAACGGCTGTATGGCGCCGAACGGACGCTGTCGGCCGGTGTGATCTGGTCATTCTAGAGCGTTGCGAATACCCTGGCCGCGGCGGCGATGGTCTGATCGAGATCATCGTCGCTGTGTGCCGCTGACACGAATCCTGCCTCGAAGGCTGACGGCGCAAGGTACACACCCTCGTCCAGCATGCCGTGGAAGAAGGCCTTGAAGCGCTCGACATCGGCTGCGGCAACCTGCGCATAAGAGCGTACAGGGCCCTGGTCCGTGAAGACGAGGCCAAACATGCCTCCTTCACACTCAACCGACACGGGAATGCCCGCGTCGCCCGCAGCGGCCGCCAGGCCGTCAACCAGGTATTTTGTCCTGGCCGTCAGATCGGTCCAGAAGCCTTCATTGTCGATTAGCTCCAGCGTCTTCAGGCCTGCCGCCATTGCGACCGGGTTACCCGACAGCGTACCGGCCTGGTAGACCGGACCGTCCGGGGCGATGCTGGCCATGACATCGGCACGGCCACCGTAGGCCGCCGCCGGCATGCCGCCGCCGATGACCTTGCCAAGCGTGGTGATGTCCGGCGTGATGCCATACAACGACTGTGCGCAACCCCGAGCGACGCGAAAGCCGGTCATGACCTCGTCAAAGATCAACAGGGCGCCGGCGTTGGTGCATTCTGTGCGCAGCGTTTCATGGAAGCCCTCGACGGGCGGCACCATGTTCATGTTGCCGGCAATCGGTTCGACGATGACGCAGGCGATCTGGTCGCCGATCTCGGCAAAGGCTGCCTTAACCGCATCGATGTCGTTGTAGGGGAGGGTGATCGTGTGTTCTGCGAGACCGGCTGGCACGCCCGGTGAGCTCGGAACGCCCAGCGTCAGCGCGCCCGAACCGGCTTTGATCAGCAGAGAATCGGAATGGCCGTGGTAGCAGCCTTCAAACTTGACGATCTTGTCGCGACCCGTATGGCCACGCGCCAGGCGGATGGCGCTCATCGTCGCCTCGGTGCCCGAACTGACCATGCGTACCTTGTCCACGGACGGCAGCATCGCGCAGATTTTCTCGGCAATCCGGGTCTCCAGCACGCAGGGCGCGCCGAAGCTGAGGCCGCGCCTGGCAGTGGCGATGACGGCCTCAATCACGTCCGGGTGTGCATGGCCGAGGATCATGGGTCCCCATGAGCCGACGTAATCGATGTATTCCTTGCCGTCCTCTGACTGGACGCGGGCACCCTTGGCGCTCTTGAAAAAGACGGGTTCGCCGCCAACGCCGGCAAATGCCCGCACCGGGGAGTTCACGCCGCCAGCAATGACCTCACGGGCATCGGTGTAAAGACTCATGGTATTTCTCCTGAAGAGGAGCGGATGCTACCGGAGTGACGCAGGCTCACTCAACTGATGAATACCGAAACCCCGCTTGTCGAGCAGAGCCGGAACACCCTGGTCGCCGACCAGGTGCAGGGCACCGACCACGATAAGGTAGTCCTGCTCATCATCCAGCCAGGTCGAAATGGTCTCGGCCCAGCGCCGGTTGCGGCTGTTCACCAGGACTTCATTCAGCTCGTCCAGCCCGGCGGCCGAGCTGAGCAAGGCGTCTTCCAGTGCTGCGGTATCGCCGTAATGCCAGGCCTCGATCAGTGCGCCTATGGATTCGCTCATGGCGGCACCTTCGGAGAGAACCTGCAAGAGCATTTCGCGCTGCGCATCGATTGGCAGACCGTCGAGGAACGCCAGTTGTTCATCGATGGTCTCAAGACCCTCGATGGGCTTGCCGTCGGCGGCAGCCCGCTGCGAGATGGTCATCTCTACGCCCAGCGCCGGGTTGAACCCGATCCGGTACAGCAGCATGAGTTCGACCGTCATGGCGGCCAGCCAGGGCTCGCTTTTTGCCAGCATATCGAGTGGGATATCAATGGCTGCCGCTGCATCACTCGCTGCGGCGAAAGCCTCCTCACCCATGAGATCCTGTAATGTCGTACCGTCTCGCAGTACGCCCGCACGATTGAACGCCGCCTGCGTGTATGCCGGGTCGACATCGTCCATATCGATCTCCATCACGATGACGTCCGCATCGTCGTAGGCTTTATCGATAACCCCTGGCAAGGGGTGATCCTGCTCGCGCAGAAGGTGGATCGAGCCCAGCAGGTAGATGGAGTTCGTCTCACCGGCTATATGCCAGAGAGTGACGGGATGTCCCTGGGCGCCGGCTGTCGCGGTGCCTGCCAGCGCGCACAGCGCCAGTGCCCCAAGCCAGCGTGTCATTCGCCGACCCAGACGAGTTCGGTATGAATGCTGCCGTCAGCGTTCAGCTCGATCCGGCGATACGCCGGCGGATTTTCGTCGACGGCAAAATCATCGCTGCCGCGCTCGAACTGCCTGCATGTCGAGGGCGTCGCAATGATGCGTATGCCCTTGTGTTCCGCGTCGTATTCCTGGTGGACGTGGCCGAACACAGCGACGCGCACTCGCTCGAGCGTGCGCAGGCGCTCGAGAAACTCGTCACCGTTCCTCAGGCCGACCGTGTCGAGCCACTTGCTGCCCATCGGTACCGGCGGATGGTGCAGGCAAACAATCACGTGCTTCGCCGGACTGTTGATTACGATCTCCGCCAGCCGCTCGAGTTCATCGGTCGTCACATGGCCGCCGGCATCCTCTTTGACACAGCTGTCGATGCCGACTATCAGCCAGTCGCCGATTTCTTCCCAGGCACAATAGGAAAACGGCGGACGACAGCAGACCGGACGCATGAGATCGCGAATGTCGTGATTGCCGGGGACGCAGTGAATGCGGAGATTCAGCGGTAACATCAGCTCGCGAAAGCGATCGTAGGCTTCCGGGGTGTCATCCTGAATAAGATCGCCGGTGACCAGCACACGTTTAGCGCGCCAGTCACCGGCGCTGTAATGATCCAGCACCCTTTGCAGGGTAGCGGCGGTAACGGTGCCACGGAGTTCGCCGTCGGCACCGGCAAACAGATGCGGATCCGTCAGATGCAGCACCCGAATCGCGTCGTTGTTACCTTCCGCTGTTGCTTGAATAGGCGCTGATCCTTAGTAGCGGTAGTGCTCAGGCTTGTACGGGCCGTCTTTGTCGACACCGATGTACTTGGCCTGTTCGTCAGACAGTTCGGTGACCTTGGCACCAATGCGATCGAGGTGCAAGCGAGCCACTTTCTCATCGAGATGCTTCGGCAAAACGTAGACTTTGCGCTCGTAGTTTTCACCGTTCTGCCACAGCTCGATCTGTGCCAGCACCTGGTTGGTAAATGAGTTGGACATGACGAAGCTCGGGTGACCGGTGCCGCAGCCCAGGTTTACCAGGCGACCCTCGGCCAGCAGGATAATGCGCTTGCCGTCCGGGAAGATGACGTGGTCCACCTGTGGCTTGATGTTTTCCCACTCGTATCGTTTCAGGTAGGCGACGTCGATCTCGTTGTCGAAGTGACCGATGTTGCAGATGATCGCCTGGTTCTTCATGCGTTCCATCTGCGGCCCGGTGACGATGTGATAGTTGCCCGTCGCAGTCACGACAATGTCGACCTGGTCGATGACGTCATCAAGTTTGACGACGCGATATCCTTCCATCGACGCCTGCAGTGCACAAATAGGATCGATTTCAGTAATCAGTACCGTCGCGCCAAGTCCGCGCAGCGATTGTGCAGAGCCCTTGCCGACGTCGCCGTAGCCACAGACAACGGCAACCTTGCCCGCGACCATCACGTCCGTAGCGCGCTTGATGGCGTCAACAAGTGACTCGCGACAGCCGTACAGGTTGTCAAACTTGGACTTGGTGACCGAATCGTTGACGTTAAATGCCGGGCATGCCAGCGAACCGTCTTTCATCATGTCATACAGACGCTTGACGCCTGTCGTCGTTTCTTCAGACAGGCCTTTGACGTTCTTCATGATCTCCGGATATTTGT
>Ga0316195_10001149_pt1 | contig 11604 bp, 12 predicted proteins | sample Phised1_MG_FD_204937 | JGI IMG/M metagenome (GOLD analysis project Ga0316195, IMG submission 204937) | Coastal sediment microbial communities from Maine, United States - Phippsburg sediment 1 | ecosystem: Environmental > Aquatic > Marine > Coastal > Sediment | place: USA: Maine | collected... | reverse complement strand
TCATCCAGAATTTCGATGGGGGCCGTTAGCCATTCGAACCGGACTCCCTCTTCCTCGGCGTGCTCAACCTCCTCAACGCGGGCAGGGCTCTCTTTACGGGTCCGGCGATAGAGGCAGTAGACTTCCTCGGCACCGGCGCGCAGGGACACGCGCAGGGCGTCCATCGCGGTGTTTCCCGAGCCGATAACGGCAACTCGTTTGCCGAGGCCCAGCGGCGTGTCATTGGCGGGAAAATCGGTGGCGCCCATCAGGTTGCAGCGCGTAAGAAGTTCGTTAGCCGACAGCACACCGTTCAGCGACTCGCCATCGATACCCATGAAGCTCGGATAGCCGGCGCCGGTACCGATGAACACGGCATCAAAACCGAGTTCGTCGAGCATTTGCTCGATGGTGAAAAGGCGTCCAACCAGCGTATTGCACTTGATCTTCACACCGAGCGCTTTCAGGTTCTCCAGCTCGGCATCCAGCACTTCGTTCGGCAGCCGAAATTCCGGGATGCCGTAACGCAGTACGCCGCCCGCTTCATGCAAAGCCTCAAAAATAGTGACATCACAACCGGCTTTCGCCATGTCCGCGGCGCAGGCCATGCCGGCGGGGCCCGAACCGACGATGCCAACCCGGAAGCCGTTCGGCTCGATGTAAGGTACGTTGCGCCAACCGGCCTTGATCGCCTGGTCGCCGACCCAGCGCTCCAGGCGGCCGATCGCCACGGGATCGTACTTGGCACCGACGGGGCAGACGCCCTCGCATTGATCCTCCTGCGGACAGACGCGGCCACAAATGGCCGGCAGCAGGGTGGACTCGGTAAGGATGTCGTAGGCGCCCCGATAGTCCTTGTCGCAGATTTTCTGGATGAACCCGGGGATATCGATGTTGACCGGGCAAGCCGCCACACATTTCGGCTTGGGGCACATCAGGCAGCGCTCGCACTCGACGAGGGCGTCCTCAAGCTGAAAGCCGAGGGCAACCTCATCAAAATTGTGGGTGCGTTCGACCGGGTCCTGGACCGGCATCTCGGCACGATCCTTCGGGATATTGCGTATCGTCTTCTTAGCCACTTATACAGCCGCCTTTTGCCAGTTGTCAGTTGCTTGCTGCTCGTCACGGCGGAATCGTTTCAGGCGCCGCATCAGGTCGTCGAAATCGACCTTGTGAGCGTCGAATTCAGGCCCGTCTACGCAGGCAAACTTGATTTCATTACCGACTGTCACGCGACAGCCACCGCACATACCAGTGCCATCGACCATGATCGGGTTCATGCTGACGATGGTCTCCACGCCCAGCGGGCGCGTGGTTTCAGCGCAAGCCTGCATCATGACAGGTGGGCCGATGGCGATGACCCGCTCGGTGTCAGGGTGCTGGGCCAGGGCCTTTTCCAGGCCTGCCGTGACCCGACCCTGCATTCCGGCGGAACCGTCGTCCGTGCAGATGATCAGTTCATCGCAGTATTTCTCGAATTCGTCCTTCCAGAAGACGAGGTCGCTGTTGCGGAAACCGACGACGCCCACCACGTAGGCACCGGACTCCTTGAACGCTCGCAGCTGCGGGTAGATAGGCGCAACACCGAGCCCGCCACCAACGCAGATGACCTTGCTGACATCGAGTTCGCTCGGGTATCCCATCGGACCAACCAGGGCATGCAGGTACGTACCTGCAGCGCATTGCTGCTGCATTTCACGCGTTGACTTGCCAACGGCCTGAATAACCAGGGTGATCGTGCCTTTAGCGCGATCGAAATCGGCGATCGTCAGCGGAATCCGCTCACCATGGTCATGCAGGATCACAATGACAAACTGACCGGGTTTCGCGGCTTTCGCCAGTAACGGGGCGTTGACTTCGAGCAGGAACGTGACGTCGGAAAAATCCTCCCGGCGGCGAATCAGGAAGCCCCTGTCGTCGTCGGGAATGGCCGGCTTCCGGCAGGCGCGTTCGTGCTTCGGGCCCTTGCGGGCCTCATCGATTTCGTCGCGGAGTTCAAGGACGACGGCATCGCGGGCGCGAATCGCTTCGTCGAGGTCCTGCGTATGCAGAGAGCGGCGCAAGTCATAACCCAGCGTGTCACGTAGCAGGCGGGGTACCGCCACTTTGACCCACCAGGTCTTGTTCCGCTGGAAGAGGTATTTCGTGTTAGCCATCGTGTACCTTTCCTTCAGGTTTTGTACCTTTTGCACGGTGCGCCTTTGAATGAGGGCTGCCAATACGCGCATGCCATTGCTCAGTTAGGTGCTTATCACGATAGACAGAGATCCGGCGATTCCGTACTGTCGCCACAGCGCCCGTGATTGCCGCATATCCGGGCGTCCCCGGGCGCCGCAATATGCTGTAGAATCGCGCCACCAACTCCCAATTCAAACTGTATTTCAGAGGCTATCGTGAGCAACGCAGACCAACTCGAGAAGATCAAAAACGCACCAGGATTCATTGCTGCACTCGACCAGAGCGGCGGCAGCACGCCCAAAGCACTCGGCCTGTATGGCGTAACGCCTGACGCCTGGTCGAACGACGAGGAGATGTTCGACGTCGTACATGCAATGCGCACGCGCATCATGACCAGCCCGTCATTCGGCGGCGACCGCATTCTCGGCGCCATCCTTTTCGAGAACACGATGGATCGCCAGGTAGAAGGCCGATCAACGGCAGGCTACCTGTGGGATGTGAAAAATGTCGTCCCGTTCCTGAAAGTGGACAAGGGTCTGGCAGACGTCGTCGACGGTGCGCAGTTGATGAAACCGATGCCCGACCTCGAGAAATTGCTTAAAAAGGCTGTGGCGGCCGGTATTTTCGGCACCAAGATGCGCTCCGTCATCAAGGAAGCAAACGAGGCCGGGATCAAGGCCGTCGTGGCACAGCAGTTCGAGATCGGTCGCCAAATCGTTGCGGCGGGCCTCGTACCGATTATCGAGCCGGAGGTAGACATTCACTGCCCGGACAAGGCGGCCGCTGAGGACATGCTGCACGCCGAGATCATGCGTCACCTCGACGGTCTCAACGCTGACGAGATCGTCATGCTGAAGCTTACGCTGCCTGAAAAAGACGACCTGTACGCCGATTGCATCGCGCATGCGAATGTCGCCCGCGTCGTCGCACTGTCCGGCGGTTACTCCCGCGAGGAGGCGAATGACCGGCTGTCTCGCCAGCACGGCATGGTGGCGAGCTTCTCGCGTGCACTGTCGGAGGGCCTGAGCGCCCAGCAGTCTGAGGATGAGTTCGATGCCACGCTCGATGCCTCGATTGCCAGTATTGCGGCGGCTTCAGCGACCTGATCGAACCAACAGATCCAAAATGTCCGAGAAAGGGGCCTGCGGGCCCCTTTTTCGTGTGTCAGCGGAAAGGCTGGCAATAGTGTATTTTCCGTATTTTCGGCGGATCTCGAAGAGTCGAAAATACGGAAATATTATTAACCCGAGTGAGCGCTCCCATGACCGAGAAGCAAGCAGGCCGGACGGATACTGTTGTTGACATTGCCCAGCCCGAGCAGGAAATCGACAAAGCGTCGCCGTCCCATATTTTCGGTGAGATGCGGCACAGCCCGGAACAGATCAAGGATTTGTTCCGTAATGGCAAGTACCCGTACAAGACCAAGATTCGAAAGAGTGCCTACGAGCAACACAAAGAGGAGCTTCAGGTAGAACTCCTGAAGGTACAGAGCTGGGTGAGGGAAACAGGACAGCGCATTGTGATCTTGTTTGAAGGGCGTGACGCGGCGGGTAAGGGTGGCACGATCAAGCGCTTTATGGAGCATCTGAATCCGCGTGCCGCGCGGGTTGTGGCGCTCGAAAAGCCGACGGAGTATGAGCTTGGTCAATGGTATTTCCAGCGCTATATCACGCATCTGCCATCGGCAGGCGAAATGGTCTTCTTTGATCGCTCCTGGTACAACCGCGCGGGCGTGGAGCGGGTCATGGGGTTCTGCGACTCGCTCGAGTACCTCGAGTTTATGCGCCAGGTCCCCGACCTTGAACGCATGCTGGTCCGCTCCGGCATTCGCCTGTTCAAATTCTGGTTCTCCGTGACCCACGAGGAACAGGACCGTCGCTTCAAGGCACGTATCGGCGATCCGCTGAAGCAATGGAAGCTGAGCCCCATTGACCAGGAGTCCCAGGGCAAGTGGGATGAATACACCGAGGCCAAGGAGGCAATGTTCTTCTATACGGATACGGCCGACGCGCGCTGGACTATCGTCAAATCCGACGATAAGAAGCGCGCAAGGCTGAATTGCATGCAGCACTTCCTCGCGGAGCTCGACTACCCGGGCAAGAACCTGCACGTTGTGCGCGGTCCTGACCCCCTGATCGTCGGTGCCTCATCCCAGGTCATCGAAAAAGACAGCCACCTCTGGGGTTGATAGCGTTTGTATTGGTGCTGGCCAGCGGCGATAATCGCCGCCGGTCCGCGTCGGCTTTCCCGCGACGGTCAGCCGTGAACTCCGCCAGGCCCGGAAGGGAGCAACGGTAGCGGTGATACCGGGTGCCGGGAAGCGGCTGGCGCGGGCCACTTTACGATACACTTGTCCGTCCGGAACCAGCCCCACAGGCATCTGATCTCCTATGAGTTACCTCGTCCTGGCCCGTAAATGGCGGCCCAAAGACTTCGCGGATACGGTTGGCCAGGAGCATGTCCTCCAGGCCCTGATCAACGCCCTGGATTCCGGGCGACTGCACCATGCCTATCTCTTTACCGGAACACGGGGCGTCGGCAAGACGACTATCGCCCGGATCCTGGCGAAAGCACTGAACTGCGAGAAAGGGGTCTCGTCCGAGCCCTGCGGCGAGTGCAGTGCCTGTGTGGAAATCGACGAAGGCCGATTCGTGGACCTGATCGAGGTGGACGCGGCTTCGAAGACGAAGGTCGACGATACGCGCGACCTGCTGGACAATGTTCAATACGCTCCGGCGCGCGGGCGCTACAAGGTGTACCTCATTGATGAGGTCCATATGCTGTCCAAAAGCTCGTTTAATGCGCTGCTAAAGACGCTTGAAGAGCCGCCGCCGCATGTGAAATTCCTGCTCGCGACGACAGACCCGCAGAAACTTCCGGCGACGGTGCTGTCGCGTTGCCTTCAGTTCAACCTGATGCGCATGACGCCGCGCCTTATTTCGGACCGGCTGGCCCACATCTGTGATGCTGAGTCCATCGAAGCGGAGCCGAAAGCGCTGGCAACGATTGCCCGCGCTGCGGATGGCAGTATGCGCGACGCGCTCAGTCTTCTTGACCAGGCCATCGCCTACTGCGGCGGCAGGATCGAGGAACCTCAGGTCGCGAAAATGCTGGGCACGATCGACCGCGATCACGTGGTGCGGCTGTTGCGGCTCCTGGCTGACAACGATGCGAAAGGCATCGTCAACGCAATTCGTGAGATCGACGAACAGTTTCCGAACTATTCGCGCCTGCTGGAGGATCTTGCACGAGATCTGCAGCGCGTCGCTGTTTACCAGGTCGTAGGTACCTGTGATAGCGAAGATGACCTCAGCGAACAGGAGTTCGCGGAGTTGTCCGAGTCGTTGCCGATGTCGGATGTACAGCTGTTTTACCAGGTCGCGATAATGGGACGACGCGACCTGCATCTTGCGCCGGACCCACGCAGTGGCGCGGAGATGACATTGTTGCGCATGCTGGCGTTTCGTCCTGCTGCGGCAGCGGACGGTGGCAGTGCGTCGGGCGGTGGAGTGGCCACGCCCACACCGACCGCTAAAGTTTCGTCGCCGAAGCCGCGAGCCGCAAAGGCCAAGAAACAGCAAGCGGCCGCGCCGACGCAATCCTGGGCGGAGCCAGACTGGAGCGCTCTCGTTGGTCAGCTCGGGCTGACTGGCGCAGTGCGTTTGCTCGCGAGTAATTGCGCGTACCTGCGCCGTGAGAGCAATACCGTCCACCTGGGCCTCGATCCACGGTCCGAGTCGTTGCTCACACGGCAGCGCAAGGAGACGCTTGCCGAGCGCCTGTCTGAGCACTTCGGCGAGAAGCTGACTGTAGAAATCGAGCTGGGTGCCGAGACCGGTGAGACCCCGGTACAGGAAGAGTCGCGTATGGCGGACGAGCGCCTGGAGGCTGCACGGCAGACGCTTGAGGCTGATCCCAATGTGCAGGCATTGAAAGACATGTTTGGTGCAGAACTAAAGACGGATTCAATCGAATTGATCAAGCCGTCGCAATCTGAGTGAAGGAAATATAGATGAAAGGTGGTATTGGCCAGTTGATGAAGCAGGCCCAGCAGATGCAGGCCGATATGAAGAAGGCCCAGGAAGAAATGGCGTCGATCACGGTCACCGGAGAGTCGGGCGCCGGCATGGTGCGGGTCACGATGACTTGCCAGCATCAGGTGCAGAAGGTCGAAATTGACGACAGCATGATCGGGGATGACAAGGAAATGCTCGAGGACCTTACAGTCGCCGCATTTAACGATGCCGTTCGGAAGGTTGAAAAAACCGTGCAGGAAAAATTCTCTGGAATGGCTTCTGGAATGAGTTTGCCGCCCGGCATGAAACTGCCGTTCTGATCCCGGATGTCCTATTCACCTCTACTGCTTCGCCTCATAGATGGCCTGCGTTGCATGCCGGGTATTGGGCAGAAGTCTGCGCAGCGCATCGCGTTCCACTTGCTTGAGCGGGATCGGGAAGGAGCCAGCCATTTATCGGCAGCCCTTGCTGAGGCAGTTGCCGGCATCGGGCACTGCAGCCGCTGCCGCATGTTTACCGAGCACGAATTGTGTTCGATCTGTTCCGCGGCGGGTCGTGATACGACCCAGTTGTGTGTCGTTGAGTCGCCTGCCGATGTTATGGCGCTGGAAGATGCGACCGGCTTCCGCGGCCTGTATTTCGTCCTGATGGGACACCTGTCACCGCTCGACGGTATCGGGCCCGAAGAGTTAGGGCTAAACCAGCTGGACGACTGGCTCGGGCAAGGCGAGGTCACCGAACTTATTATCGCGACCAATCCTACGGTCGAAGGCGACGCAACTGCTCATTATCTTGCGGACCTCGCAACCCAGCGTGGCGTAAAGGCGAGTCGAATTGCGCATGGCGTACCGTTGGGTGGTGAGCTTGAGTACGTAGACGGCGGCACGCTGTCGCATGCATTCTATGGACGTCGTACTGTTGACTGAAGGAGTCCTCATGTCGAATGACAACTGCCTGTTCTGCAAAATTATCAATGGCGAGATTCCTGCTGAAATCGTATACGAGTCCGAGACGGCGATAGGGTTTCGGGATATTAATGCAAAGGCCCCGACGCACGTGCTGGTGATTCCGCGTAAGCACATCTCCACCATGAACGACATCGAAGTGCACGATGAAGCAGTTATCGGCAGCCTGTATACGGCAGCTCGTGAGATTGCGGCCCAGGAAGGAATCGCGGAAGACGGCTATCGCGCTGTTATGAATTGCAACGAAAGTGCAGGGCAGACCGTGTTCCACATTCACCTGCACGTACTCGGCGGCAGGCAGCTGGACTGGCCGCCCGGCTAGTCAGTACTTGCCGTCTGCAAGCTGCTCGGTCAGGTGCACCATGCGTTTGAAGCTCTCGTAACGCCGCGGACTGATAGCGCCACTTTCGCAGCGGTCCTTCACCGCACAACCAGGTTCACGCAAATGCCGGCAATTGGCAAAGCGACATTCCTGCGCGGCATCGCGAATTTCGCGAAACCCTTTTGACGCGATCGTTGCTGACTCGAGCGCTGGCGCGTAGTCACGAACACCAGGTGAATCAATGATCACGCCGCCACTCGGCAACGAGATCATCGCGGAGTTGACAGTCGTGTGCCGTCCTTCGCGCGACTTGTCAGAGATTTCCGCCGTCTTCTGCACGTCATCCCCCAGCAGCGTGTTAATGATGCTGGATTTACCAACGCCGGACTGACCGACGATGATCGCGCGATGTGTTGCGAGCAGCTTGCGGACATTGTCGATACCTTCCCCGGTCAGCGCGCTGCAGGCCACTACGTCATAACCAATGTCGAAGTACGTATCCAGTTCATACAGAACGGATGACGTGCCCAAATCGCTCTTGTTGAAAACGACGCAGGCGTCAATTCCCATGATCTCGGCTGCGCACAGGTAACGATCCACGATAAACCAGTCGGGCTTCGGTTCTGCCGCAGCGACAACAATCAGGTAGTCGATATTGGCTGCGAGCACTTCGATCTGGCCACGCATGTTGGGTCTTGTCAGTTCATTGCGACGTTCTGCAATACCGGTTATCAGCCAGTCCTCTTCATTATCAATTGGCTGCACGTCGACCAGGTCGCCACACACGGGCTTGATGCGCTTGCCCTTGATGCGCGCCTGAACTTCGCGTCCGTCGGCGAGCGCCAGGCGCATGCGTCGGCTGTAGGTGGCTATGACCGTGGCGTGATTCATGGCGGAAGTATAGACTGCGTGAACCATGACCACACCCGCTAACGACCCTTCAAGCAACCTGATCTGGATCGACCTCGAAATGACGGGGTTGTGCACGATCAACGATACGATCATAGAGATCGCGACGATTGTGACGGACAAGTATCTTAATGAGCTTGCCGAAGGGCCGGTGCTTGCGATTCGTCAGTCGCAGGAAACGATGGAAGGTATGGATGAGTGGAATGCCCACCAGCACGGCAACTCCGGACTGACAGCACGCGTTCTTGAAAGCAAGGTTGATGCAGCCGAAGCGGAAACTGCGACACTCGCTTTCCTGCAGAAATGGGTTGTTGCGGGTGCTTCACCGATGTGCGGCAACAGCATTTGCCAGGATCGCCGTTTTCTCTCTCGGGAAATGCCCGAGCTCGAGGCCTTTTTTCACTATCGCAACCTCGATGTGAGTACGCTCAAGATACTGGCCCAGCAATGGGCGCCGGCCGTCGCGAAAGGATTTGTCAAGGAGTCGGCACACCTGGCGCTGTCTGACATTCGCGATTCGATCGAGGAGCTAATCTGGTACCGCGACAATCTGTTCGCAGCGGAGGTTCTCGACATTCCCGGTGACAATGACTGAGCGGCCGTACGCTGAGTCCGCGGCGCGCAATGCGGCACCCATACTCGAATTACTGGAACGTGAATTTAGCAGCGCTTCTCGCGTTCTCGAGATCGGCTCGGGAACAGGGCAGCATGCGGTTGCTTTCGCTGCAGCAATGGACCATCTGCACTGGCAGACCAGTGATCTTGACGAGAATCACGCGGGTATTCGGGCGTGGATTGATGGCTCCGGCATCGAAAATATTGCGCCGCCACTGTCTATGGACGTACGCGAGGCCGGTGTAGAACAGGGCGCCTACGATGCCGTATTTTCAGCAAACACCGCACATATCATGGGCATCGATGCGGTTGAGAAAATGTTCTCTCTGGTCGGTGAGGCTCTGCGGCCCGGTGGCGTCTTCTGTCTCTATGGCCCTTTCCGGCAAGGTGGTGAATTCAACGCGCACAGCAACGCAAACTTTGACGCAAACCTGCGGCAGCGTGATGCGGTCATGGGTATTCGGGATATTGAGAAACTGGACCAGCTTGGGCTGGCGGCAGGTCTGCATCGGGTACGGTTTTATGCTGTCCCGTCAAACAACAATGTTGCGGTCTGGATCAGGGGAGACGAAACATGACCACACACTCCGGCGGTTGCCATTGCGGGCATGTCCGGTTCGAGGTCGATGCGCCGGCGGTCATTGATGCCACTGACTGCAATTGCAGCATCTGCCGCATGTCGGGTTTCCTGCATTTGCTCGTGTCCGACAGGGACTTTAGATTGTTGCAGGGTGAGGATGCGCTGACGACCTATACATTTAATACGGGCGTCGCACAGCACTATTTCTGCAAGGTTTGTGGCGTTAAGTCGTTCTATATTCCGCGCTCCCATCCGGACGGCGTCAGCGTCAACGTGCATTGCCTTGATCCGGAGACGGTGGAAAAGGTGACTGTCACCCCCTTCGATGGGCAAAACTGGGAGCAGAACGTCGCCACACTGTCGGCGATAAGCGACTGATTTAGTTCGAGATTAGCTGGAAGGATATTACCGCTTGCCTTATAGTTGCCGCATGATGAAAAGACTACTCCATATCACGCTACTCGTGAGTTCGCTGGCGGCTTCCACCGCCCTGGCACAGTCAGCATGGGTCACCGACCAGTTCGAGATCACGCTGAGGTCAGGTCCCAGCACCAGCAACGCCATTCAACTCATGGTCAGCAGTGGCACCCGGCTCGAGGTGATCGAACGCGACGCCGAGAGCGGCTACACGCATGTACGGACGCAGGGCGGTACGGAAGGCTGGGTGCTCACGCGTTACCTGATGAACGAGGCGAGTGCGCGCGAACAGCTCGAAACGCTCACCGGTCAGCTGACCAACGCGACCTCACGCGGCAGCTCTCTGAACTCGCAGCTCGGTGCCATCAAGGGCCAGTACGATGCGGCGAATCGCCAGATATCGACGCTCGAGCGGGAAAAAGCCAGTGTCGAAAAAGAGCTGGCCGAGATCAAGCGCACGGCAGCGAATGTGTTGGCGATTAATGACCAAAACAAATCGCTGATGGACGAGCTGGCCGCTGCACAGATACGTGCTGACACGCTCGAACAGGAAAATCGCGTACTCGCCAGCCAGACAACCCGTTACTGGTTCATGGCAGGCGGTCTGGTTCTGTTGGTGGGCATTGCGCTGGGAATCTGGCTGCCGCGCATTCGCTGGCAGCGTCGTTCACGCTACGATCGCTTCTAGCGTCCCCGTTCTCAGGCGACGGCTTCACCCGCGAGAAACATCCACGTTTCGATGACCGTATCGGGGTTGAGCGACATGCTCTCGATGCCCTGATCCAGCAGCCAACGGGCCAGGTCCGCATGATCGGAGGGACCCTGGCCACAGATGCCGACGTACTTGCCGCGCGCCTTGCAGGCTGAGATCGTCATTGCCAGCAGCGCCTTCACAGCATCGTCACGCTCATCGAAGGTATCGGCGACAAGTGCCGAATCACGATCAAGGCCCAGTGTCAGCTGCGTCATATCGTTCGAGCCGATCGACATGCCGTCAAAATGCTCAAGGTACTGGTCCGCGAGCAGCGCGTTGGTGGGCAACTCCGACATCATGATGACCTTGAGGTCATTCTTGCCCCGCTCCAGTCCATTGAGTGCCATCAGGTCGATGACATCTTTTGCCTGTTGCACGGTGCGCACGAAGGGAATCATGATTTGTACGTTGGTGAGTCCCATGTCCTCGCGCACCCGTCGCAGGGCACGGCATTCGAGCTCAAAGCAGGGCTTGAAACTCTCAGACACGTAACGCGCCGCGCCGCGGAAACCGATCATCGGATTCTCTTCGACAGGCTCGTAGCGTTTGCCGCCAATCAGGTTGGCATACTCATTCGATTTGAAGTCCGACATGCGCACGATAACGGGCTCCGGCGCGAATGCCGCGGCAATGGTGGCAACACCTTCCGTAAGCTTGTCGACGAAGAACTCGACCGGGTCAGGATAACCAGCCATTTGGTCATCGATGGCAGCCTTTGTATTGGCATCCTGCGAGTCATATTCGAGCAGTGCCTGTGGGTGCACACCAATCATGCGATTGATGATGAACTCGAGGCGCGCCAGGCCCACGCCGTGATTCGGAATGTTGGCGAAGTCGAACGCACGGTCCGGATTGCCGACATTCATCAT
>Ga0316195_10001148_pt1 | contig 11608 bp, 14 predicted proteins | sample Phised1_MG_FD_204937 | JGI IMG/M metagenome (GOLD analysis project Ga0316195, IMG submission 204937) | Coastal sediment microbial communities from Maine, United States - Phippsburg sediment 1 | ecosystem: Environmental > Aquatic > Marine > Coastal > Sediment | place: USA: Maine | collected... | reverse complement strand
GGCATTGTAGGCCGCAAGCGCCAATTCCAGGTCGTTGTTGAAACGACGCAGAAGATTTTTCAGATATTTGGTACCCCCCATAATGTTTGCCCGGGGGTCGAGGGGATCTTCAACGCCCAACGAACTTGCGGTACGGGGCATTAACTGCATCAGACCGCGGGCCCCGACACGACTGACCGCCTGCGGGTTGAAACCGGATTCCGCCATGATAACGGCCTTGATGACCGCCGGGTCCATGTCGTAACGTTCGGCCGCGGATAGAATATAGCGATCATAGGCTTCATCCCCATTTTTTCCGCGGAAGGGCGCCATGCCCGGCAGTAAAACCGGCGGGGTTTGCCATCTTGCCCTGGGCGGCAGGGCGGGATGGGCATGACCCACCTTCCGCAAGGCCCTGCCGGAGGACGCCACTGCGTTTTGAGCTGCGGACGGCGGGTGGGCAATCGTCTTAAAAACGATGTTCACGGTTGAGGGTGTTTGCGAAGAAAGCCGCAGTAGGGTGATGAAGACCGCCAACGTTAACACAAGCAGGGCTATCTTCAACGGTTGAATCTCGATGGATTGGGCCTTCGCGCCGGTCATTGCGTGTCTCCTCTGCAAAGTAACAAGGTTTAAGGCCCACCATAACAAGACCCGTGCCAACGCAATAACCATTTGATTATTATCTATATTCTATTTTTTGCGATAGATCGCCGGCCGTTGTGACAATCAATTTGATCGGCATCGGGAAAGGCCTGGCTATCAAATTGATAGATTCTACCGGATTTGGTAGGCTTTCAGCTTGCGATAGAGGGTGGCTTCGCCGATGCCGAGAAGGCGCGCGGCCGCTTTTCGATTGCCGCTGCTCTTTCGCAGGGCATTGACCACGGCGGCCTGCTCGTAGGCCGCGAAACTGTCGCCCGGCGACGACGGAAGGGAACCGGCTTGATCGCCGGGGTTTCCGGTGATCGCTTCCGGCAGATCGCCCGGCATGATGGCGCCGTCCCGGCCCAAGACCAACGCGCGACGGATGACATTTTCCAACTCGCGCACATTGCCGGGCCAATGGTATGCCAGCAGGCAGGCCATGGCATCGTCATGGATGGGTTTGGGCGATGTGAAACCGGCACTGAATTTGGCCGCGAAATGCTCCGCCAGCAGGGGAATGTCATCGGCGCGCGCGCGAAGCGGGGGCAGCGCGATCGGCACCACGCTCAGCCGGTAATACAGATCCTCCCGAAACCGTCCGGCCTGGACCTCTCCGGCCAAATCGCGGTGGGTGGCCCCCACGATGCGGATGTCCACCGCGACGGTGTGATCGCTGCCCACCGGCCGAACCGCTTTTTCCTGGAGGGTGCGCAGAAATTTGGCCTGCGCGTTCAGGGGCAACTCGCCGATTTCATCCAGGAAAAGGGTCCCGCCACTGGCGGCCCGAATCAATCCCATGGCGGATTGATGGGCGCCCGTAAAAGCCCCTTTGACATGGCCGAACAATTCGCTTTCGACCAGGCTATCGCTGATCGCTCCGCAGTCGACCGGGACAAAAGACTGGGTGCTTCTGGGGCTTTGGTGATGGATGGCCCGGGCCACAAGCTCCTTGCCGGTGCCGGTTTCACCGTAAATCAGTGTTGTGGCATCCGTGAGCGCCGCCCGGGTGATCGTCTGTTTGACCGCCTGCATGGCCTGGGCCTTGCCGATAAGCTGATGAAAACCAGACGGCGGGTCGCTGCGGTTTTTAAGGCGGCGGTTTTCGGATCGCAGGCGCCAGATTTGAACAAGCTGTCCCATACGGGCACGCAACGCCTCGGGCTGGAAGGGTTTCTCCAGAAAATCGGCCGCACCGTCTTTCATGGCCGTGACGGCTGTTTCGATTTTTCCCTGGCCGGTCAGCATGATGACCTGCATCAGCGGATCCACCTGGAGCAACCGCTTGAGAAGTTCGAGCCCGTCCATGCCCGGCATCTGGTAATCGATCAGGGCCGCATCGGCCGGAGCGCTCTCCATCAACGCCAGGGCCTCGGGTCCGGACCCGGCCGTAACCAGCCGGTAGCCGTCCTTATGAAACAGGCGCTTGAGGGCGGACAGGGTCTGGGGGTCGTCATCGACCAATAGCAGCGCAAAGGCATCGGGTTGGTTCAGCATGAAAAGAAATCTAAGGGATGGGCATCATAAAAACAACCCCTATCTATCATTATGATAGTCGCCGCCCTTGGCCCGCAACCCCCGTCAGGTTATCCCCATCCTCGGCGTTATCCCGTTAATCAAAAGGATTGGGTTGCAAACTTTATGGAAATAGGTTGAAATCAATGATCGCCTGTCTCACACCCCTTGCGGACGTGATGAGATGATCACCTGCAAGGAATGATTTCACAACACCTTCAACGACAGGATGCCCGCCATGAAAACCGACACCCGTGATGCTGGTCGCCGGCTATGGTTTTTTCCGATATTGATCCTCCTGCTGTTATCTCCGGCAGGATGCCTGTCCACCGGTAAAGGGAAAAAGCCTGCGGCCACCCCCCTGACGGACATCACATGGCAATGGGTCGAATCCGTCGAACAGGAGGGCGGCGCACTGACAACCGTGCCGAATCCAGAAAAGTACACCATCGTTTTCCGGGGGAACGGGACTTACCACGGCATGGCCGACTGCAACCGTATCAGCGGCAGCTACGCACAGGTAGAGGGGTTTAAAATTGTCCCCGGGCCATCGACCATGGCCTACTGCGGAGAAGACTCGTTGGACAAGAAATTCCTTGAGTTGCTTGGTCTGGCCGTCGCGGGAGGACTCGACGGCAACGGCCGGCTGGTGCTGGAGCCGGCCCGCGGCACCACCCGCATCATATTCCGCAACGGAGGCGTTGCCCCCTGACAGGCATCGGTATGAAATATCTCCTTGTCCTGCTTATCGTTATGACCGGCAGTGCCGCCCTGGCGGATATCTACAAGTGCGTCGATGCCGATGGCACCATCACCTACTCCGACACGGGGTGCCCTGAAGGCGCCAAACAAATCGACCAAAGGCCGGAAATCGCCCCGGCCGAAACCAAAAAACTGAAACCCCGTGAGCCACTCACAGATCGCCTGAACCGCCTGTGGACCGTCGACCGGTATCGCACCCTTACATCTCCCCGGATGGTAATGGGGGTGTACGGCCTGATGAGCATCTTCTGTTTCATTGCCACCTATCGCGACAAACGCAAATCCATGAACGGGCAATGGCGCACGCCCGAGGGAACCCTGCATCTCCTCGAACTGCTGGGGGGCTGGCCCGGCGGCCTGGTGGCCCAGCAGGTATTTCGCCACAAGACCCGTAAACTTTCCTACCAGCTTACGTTCTGGTGTATCGTGGGGCTGCATGGCCTGGTTTGGGCCGACATCTTGCTTCAGCACACGATGTCCCGGGCGGTGCTGGATTTCGCGCGCCGCCTTTTATAAGAACCGGATTTGAGTGGACCCCGTCCCCGTGAAAACCAAATGGACCGCCTTTTTCTTCCCTGACATCAACCGCGCCTTTATCTTTCGGTTGCTGACCGTCGCGCTGTCGGCCGCCATTATATTCGGTTTCGTCCTTAGGCCCTTCCGCATCCAGGGGCACAGCATGGCGCCCACCTACCGCGACGGGGGATTCAATTTCTGCAATAAGCTGCGGTTTGTTTTCAGACGCCCGCAAACGAAGGATGTGGTCGCTATCCGCCTGGCCGGCCAAAGCATTATGCTGCTCAAGCGGGTGGTCGCCCTGGAGCATGATGTGGTGGAATTCCGGGCCGGAAAGTTGTTCGTGAACAACCGGCCGGTCTGCGAACCCTATGTCCATGATCCGGTCGCCTGGAATCTTTCTCCGCGCACGGTAGACCGAGGCCACGTCTATGTCGTGGGGGATAACCGCCGTGTGCCGATGCATATTCACCAGTTCGGCCAAACGTCCATCGACCGGATTATCGGAGGACCGCTGTGGTAGCAAACAAGAAATGGGGGGTCATCGGTGTTGTTCTGGCCATCGGGGTCATCCTGTTTTTCACCCTTCAGCCCGGAGACGCCGCCCGCATCAAAAATCAGTTCGACTTTCTATCCGCCAACATCGACAAAGCCCCGGATGAAAACCAGCTGATCGGGGCCGCCCACGCCAAACGTATCCGGGACGCGTTCACGGAGACCGTGAGCATCCATGCGCCGGCCTACCACTATACCCGCGATCTGGCGGCGGCCGAGCTGCCGGCCCTGGTCCTCAGTGCCCGTGCACCCTATACGGAACTGTCGCTGGCCTTCTTTGACTACACCATCGATGTTCCGCAGGAAGGCCGGGCCGAGGTCCGGGTCACGTCGCGGCTGCGGGGACGATTGCCATCCGGTGAGGCCGTCGAAGATATCCAGGAATTGAACTGCCGCTTGCGGGAAATCGATGGCAATTGGCGATTTGAGGCAATTGAAACTGTCGAGGTTCTCGAGCAATGATGCGGCTTGCGAACGGGTCGGCCGATCCCGTTCCTTGATGGCGTTCCTTGCGCCGGGCCTCGCCGCACGAGCAATTTTCCCATGGGTTTCCAGGCCGCTTGAACTTGCCAAAACGTTTGATCGCCTTAGAGTAACGTTAGGTTCGCCGCATTAAAGACAAAGTATACTGCTCGACTCGGGAGGAAAACCATGCGATGGAGAAACCAGCGACGAAGCACCAACATCGAAGACCGGCGCCGCAGGCCCATGTCGCGCAAAGTGGCCGGTGGCGGCCTGGGAACCATCGTCCTGGTTCTGATCGGGCTGTACTTCGGTATTGACCCGGGTGTCATTTTGCAGAGCACCGGCACGCTGTCGCCGCCTTCGCAGACCTCCCCGGTCGCGCTGTCTCCGGCGGAAAAGGAACTGGGCGAATTCGTGGCGGTGGTTCTGGCCGACACGGAAGACACCTGGCACGCCATTTTCCAGCAAGAGGGCAGCCGTTACCGGGAACCCACATTGGTGCTCTTTTCCGGCGCCGTGGAATCCGCCTGTGGCTATGCCCAATCGGCCACGGGGCCGTTTTATTGTCCCGCCGATGAAAAGGTGTACATCGACCTGAGTTTTTTCGAGGCTCTGCAAAACCGGTTCGACGCCCCGGGGGATTTTGCCCAGGCCTATGTCATCGCCCACGAAATCGGCCATCACGTACAGACCCTGACGGGTATTTCTGAAAAGGTGCACGCCGCCAAGCGTCAACGCTCCGAGCGCGAAGCCAACGCCTTGTCCGTCCGCCAGGAACTCCAGGCGGATTGCTTTGCGGGCATCTGGGCCTACCACGCAGACCGCGCCCGCCAGTTGCTGGAAAAGGGTGATATCGAAGAAGCCCTCAACGCGGCCAACGCCATCGGCGATGACCGCCTTCAGATGCAGTCCCGGGGCCATGTCGTCCCGGACTCCTTTACGCACGGATCATCCGCCCAGCGAATTGACTGGTTTAAGCGCGGCTTGGCCACCGGAAGCCTGTCCTCCTGCAACACCTTCAAGGACTAACCCATTGACCAACCAGACAGGAAACGTCGCATCCGCCGGCAGGACCGTCTGCCGCGCTGCCATTTCAGCGGATGCCACAGGAGAATCGATATGACGAAAATATCCCGCGTACTGGAGATACCTCCGGCCAGCCCCACGGAAGCACACGCTTACTTCCATCAAAAGCTGTCGCTCGAAACCGACCCGGCCGATGTCCATGAGGACCTTGAGAACGGTGTCGAAGCATTTGTCCTGGTGGATGTACGCAGCCCCCAAGCCTATGTGCGGAGCCATGCCAGGGGGGCCATCAATATCCCGCACGCGACCATGACGGAAGAACGGCTGTCCGCCTTCGCGCCGGATACCGTTTTTGTCGTTTATTGCTGGGGGCCGGGATGCAACGGCGCCGATAAAGCAGCCTACCGCTTGAGTAAACTCGGCCGGCCTGTTAAAATCATGATCGGCGGCATCGAATATTGGGAACACAAGGAAGGCTATCCGGTCGAGCAGGGGTGATCAGGTGCGGGAAATTGTCACAAAATTACACGGAACCGCTCTCAGCCTGGCGGTTTTCGTCGGAATGGCCCTTGTCCTCATCATGGGTTCGGCGGCCGGCGCCCAGACCGCCGATCTGGACTTTTTTGTCGAGGAGGTTCGTGAAAATCACATCGACAAGGTCCGCGCCTTCATTCAGAGCGGAATTGATGTCAACGCGCGCGACGTGTTTGGCAACAACACCGGGCTGCACTGGGCCGCCAGTTTAGGTCTGGCCGAGATGGCCCGCCTGCTCATCGACAACGGCGCCGACCTCGACATCCGCAACGAAGACGGCGACACGCCCCTGCACTGGGCGGCCGGAGAAGGTCAAAAGGAACTCGTGGTGATCTTGATCGCCCACGGGGCCGACACCAACGCCCGCGGCAAAAATGGATGGACCCCCCTGCGCCTGGCCGAAGCCCAGAGCCAGAAAGAAATCGCCCGCATCCTGGTGGCGGCCGGCGTCCGGCGCTGATCCGCAAAGGAGATCGTGTGCAACCCCAAGACGCCTTCACCGCCATCAGCACGACCGAAAGGGTCGCTGCGTCACTCTTCAAGTGGATTACCGGCAACCGGGGCCTGAAACGCACCGTCGCCATCGAGTTGAAAGAAAATATCGAACTGGTGCGGCTTTACGTCGCAAGCGGCACCGACCCGCGCGAGCTCATCCCGAAGCTTAAAGAAGATGCCTTCCGTAACGCCCTGGCGCAGGGCTTTAATTTCAACACGCTGACGCGTTCCAAAATCTCCGCCGCCAGTACCAAAGACATTCCCCAGCTGAGAACCTATCACGGCTGGTCCACCCAGAAGCTTTTCGAAAGTGTCTACGCAAAAATCGCCACCCTGAAGCACGCCGCAACGCTCCACAACACCCGCAAACCGGTTCGCATCGGCGTCCGGCTCATCAACGTGTTCAAGCTGATGGTCGTGCTGGCCCACCACATCGGGGAATGACGTCCTGGCACCTGCGGGACCGTCTGGACTATAAGCGCTAAATATGCGATGCTGGCCGATAAATCATGCTGCCGGCGCATTGTCGCGATCTAACACCCAAGGATACGCTTCAACGGCATTGATCCATTCGCCCTATCATGTGGCGTTGTATGCCGAGCCCACATCCGGCGCCGCCAACCATCGGTCCTCGATTTTTCTGCTATAGATTGAGCCGCTGATGTCCACTAACCCAATAGCACGAAAGCGAGAACGATCAGGCTATGAATATTTATATCGGAAACTTGGGCCCCGGCATCACCGCCGACATCCTGAAAGCGATGTTTGTCGAATTTGGCGAGGTCGAAAGTTGCAAAATTATCAACGACAGGCGCTCGGGACAATCAAAGGGCTTCGGATTTGTCGAAATGCCCAGCAATTCGGAAGCCGATCAGGCCATTAAAAATTTGAACGGAAAATTCATCGAAGGGCAAAATATCAAGGTCAACCATGCCGACCCCGGTGGCAAAAAAAAGAAACAGCGCTCACGCCGCAGAAGATATTAGCCGCGACGCGCGCGACCATCCCGTTGTACTTATCACCGGCGCCTCATCCGGCTTCGGCCAAGCTTGTGCCCGGCACCTGAGCACCCACGGCTATCGCGTGTATGGCACCAGCCGCCGGGCAGCCTGGAGCCCGGACGGCAAAAGCGCCTCCCCCGAAAGCGACCCCTATCAGATGATCCCCATGGACGTCTGCGATACGGCGTCGGTCCACACCGGCGTGGATTTCGTTGTAAAAGACGCCGAACGGATCGATGTTGTTGTCTGCAATGCCGGATTCGGCCTTGCCGGAGCGGTGGAAGACAGCGACGTCGAGGAAGTCAAACGTCAATTCGAAACCAATTTTTTCGGCACCTGGCGGGTCTGCCGGGCGGCACTGCCACACCTGCGGCGGCGAGGTGCAGGTTATCTTGTCATCGTGGGCTCCCTGGCGGGTCTTATGGGCATTCCTTTCCAGGCCGCTTACAGCGCGTCCAAGTTCGCCCTGGAGGGCCTGGCAGAAGCGTTACGCATGGAAGTCAAACCGTGGGGCGTCCACGTGGTTCTGATCCAACCGGGCGATTTCCGCACCGGCTTCACCCGCAATCGCATCAAGACGGCCGCATCCGGCCAAAACCCGGATTATGCCGCGACCTTCGCCCGCGCCCTGGCCGTCATGGAGAAGGATGAACGCCAGGGACCGGCCCCCGAAAGCCTGGCCCGCCTATTGGAGCGCATCATCACCCATCCGACTCCCCGGCTGCGCTACACCGCCGGGACAATTTCCCAACGGATCGGGGCCCTGCTGAAAAGAGTCTTGCCCGGTCGGCTGTTCGAATGGCTCATGATGACGACCTATAAGCTGAATTGACCCCGTTGTCTTTTTGCGGCACACCATCCGACGCGCCGGCAGGATACGCCCCGCATGGCCATCGTCCATGCCGCCTGCACCTTCAGGTGCCGTCTCATGGCAGGCCGGGATTTACTACCGCAGATACCTCATAAGTATTGAAGCCGCTCTGATACGCGTCATTCCTCCCCCCGGAGGCAGCGTCTCCTGCCGCCCCAGCGCACCGGATTGACTTCCGTCCAACATGCCACGTCGGCCCATCATTTGAAGCGTGCGTCCGCCCTGGTTTGTCGAAACTCGGCGCCTGTCTTTTCCAGCCAGCCCAGCCGTTCCGGTTGGCGATGATCAAATGCCGGCACATAGGGTTTGATGTCCAGCAGCGGCGTGCCATTCACAATGTCCACATCCTCGATCTCCAGAACGGTTTCCCGAATTTCGATTAATCGGACCGTGGAAAGACCGATGGCATTAGGATGATTGGGCGAACGGGTGGCAAAAACGCCCCGCGGCGTGGTATCCAGAAAGGGTGTCACCACCAGGCGCGTTTCCTGTGTCAAATGAAAATGATAGAGCAGGATGAGATGCGAGAAACCTGCCAGATCCTGCAGCCCCGGCGCGTATTCAGGTAAAAGCGTAACGCGGCCCCTAACCCCCTCGCCGCCTTTGGCCTGGATCGGCATTCCTTCCCGGGTCGCAAAAGGCGTTTCGATAACTCCGATCGGATTATAACTTACCGGTTTCATAATGGTTCCTCTCGATCAGCATCTGGCCACGGCATTGTCGCTAAAGCCTTTGGTAAAAAGGCCGATAAGCATGATTGGTTTTAGTGTTTCATCAACATTTTCAATTCACAACGGAGGTGTCCTAAGTGACGGAACGGTTACTTGCAATGCTGTTTGTCGGAATCGGGTTTTATTTTCTATTGAGTGTAACCATGCGCATGATCTACGGAAAATCGATGGTCACACGCTTGTGGACGTTGCTGGCACCGGGGGTAATCCTGGCCTCCCTTTTGTCCGGGCTTGCCGCGAAACTAGGCGAGATGGGCATTGCCCCCTGGATCACGCGCGGCGCGATCCCGCTTGCGGCATCGGTGGTGCTGGTGTCAAGTTTTATCCTGGTGGCCCGCAAACTAACCACGCCCCTGCAAAGATCCATCGTTGCTTTGAATCGAGGCACCGACCAGATTGCCGATGCTTCCGATCAGATTTCATCGGCCTGCCAAGCGCTCGCCTCCGGCGCGACCGAGCAGGCCGCCTCCATCGAAGAGACGTCCTCCTCGCTGGAAGAAATGGCCAGCATGACCCGGCAGACGGCCGACAATGCCGGCCAGGCCAACCAGATCATGCAAGAGACCAATCGTATGGTCACCGAGGCAAATCAGGCCATGAACGATTTGATCCGCTCCATGCAGGAAATTTCAGAGGCCAGCGAAGAAACCCAGAAAATCGTCAAAACCATCGATGAAATCGCCTTTCAAACCAATCTGCTGGCCCTCAACGCAGCTGTCGAGGCCGCCCGGGCCGGTGAGGCCGGTGCCGGCTTTGCGGTCGTGGCTGATGAAGTGCGCAATCTGGCCCTGCGCGCCGCGGAATCCTCACGTAACACCGCCGCCCTGATTGAAGGGACCGTATCCCGCGTTGGACAGGGCGAGCAATTGGTTTCAGCCACCGGCAAGGCGTTTGAAGCCGTCCAAAACAACTCTGCCAAAGTCGGCGATTTGATCGGCGAAATCGCCGCGGCCTCGGGTGAGCAGGCCCAGGGGATCGAACAGGTCAACCGCGCGGTTTCCGAGATGAACCACGTCACCCAGCAAAATGCGGCCATTTCAGAAGAATCGGCTTCCGCATCGGCCGAAATCCATTCCGAAATCGTGGACATCCGTAGCTACGTCAGGGACGTTGCCGAATTGGTGGGTGGTCACCAGGCCAGGCCTCAAAACCCATCGGCCATGTCCAGCCGCCCCGAGCAGGGAACTATGGCGGAGACTAACGCAATAGCGCTTTGATGCAACCCAAAAAAGATGGTCTTGCAAGCCTGCCGGAAACGGTTGCCGTAAGCCCGGTGCGCCGGAGGGGCCTGGCTTTACAACCCGCCTGACCGTCCTTAAAATATGACTGGCAGCGTGGCTATCGAACCGGTCTCTACCCCGAAGTGCTGAAGCGCGCTGGAACGACCCGGCCCACGACACGATCCGCTTGATCCCCCCACGATGCCCGACCCAAGACACATGCAACGGCAGGCGCTCCTGGACCGACACGACAATGACATCCGCCGCGCAACAGCCTGTATGCGGCGCCATCATTTTCAGTCAAAAGGAGGTGCGTCGATGAACACGCCCCGCAAGCGCGTCCTGTTGGCCGTTGACGGTTCCGATTCATCATTGGCAACCGTACGCTATGTCGCCAAGATATTTCCACCCGCCCGCACCGAGGTGGTCCTGTTTCATGTGGCCGCCAATATCCCCGGGATTTTCTGGCACATCGGCGAGGAATTTCGCGACCGCACCGCCCCAGCCCGGGCCTGGGTCCATGAAACGCACCGCGCCATGAGCGCCTTCATGCGCGAGGCCGCCCATGAATTGACCCATGCGGGTTTTGCCCCCCAAACAGTCACCGCCAAAATTGAAAGACAGCGCAACAGCATCGTCCACGGTATTGTCGCCGAGGCCAGCCACGACTATGATGCCGTTGTGGTCAGCCGCCAAGGCCGCAGTCGCACCAAAGACACCCTGATCGGCAAAACCGGCAACCACCTGATGACGCGATTGCGCGATATGCCCATCATCGTTGTTAGCGGCACCCCATCCACGCAGAAGGTCATGATCGCAATGGACAGCACGGATGACGCCTCCCGCGGTGTCGTCTGCGTCGGGCAACTGCTGGCCGAAACACCGGCCAGCATCACGCTGTGCCATGTGATCAAATCCCGCATGATTTATTATCTGCCGGCCAATCTGTATTATGCCGAGAGCCAAGACGATACCTGGCTGACCCGCAGCCGCCAACACATCGAGCCGTGGATCGAAAAAGCCCGTGGCCGTCTCATCGGCGCCGGCGTGACGCCGGAGCGAATCAGCGTATCCATTCTGGAGGACTGCGCCAGTCGCGCCACAGGCCTGCTGGAGGAGGCCCGCAACACCGGTATCGGTACCATTGTTGCCGGCCGCCGCCACCTGTCGGCGCTGGAATCATGGCTCTTTGGGAGTGTCAGCCGCCAGATCGTCAACTGGGCCCGCGGCATGGCGGTATGGGTGGCCGCCTGAACCAACGGCATCACAACTGCTATCGGAGAGGGGATAGGC
>Ga0316195_10001146_pt1 | contig 11610 bp, 10 predicted proteins | sample Phised1_MG_FD_204937 | JGI IMG/M metagenome (GOLD analysis project Ga0316195, IMG submission 204937) | Coastal sediment microbial communities from Maine, United States - Phippsburg sediment 1 | ecosystem: Environmental > Aquatic > Marine > Coastal > Sediment | place: USA: Maine | collected... | reverse complement strand
CGACATCAAGAAAGAAAAACTCAATAAAGCCCGTTCGGTGGGCGCCCGCGCCGTGATCGATGCATCACGGGTGCAAGAAGTCGTTCAGGCCATCCGGGATATTACCCATGGGGGCGCCCATGTGGCTGTCGACGCTTTGGGCAGCCCGACCACCTGTTTCAACGCCATTGCCGGTCTGCGCAAACGCGGACGCCACGTCCAGGTCGGGCTGATGCTGGGCGACCACAGCACCCCGCGCATACCGATGGACCAGGTCATCGCCAACGAACTGGAACTGCGCGGCAGCCACGGTATGCAAGCCCATCGCTACCCGGAAATGCTGGCCATGATTGCCGCCGGCAAACTGCAGCCGGACCGGCTCATCGCTAAAACGGTGAATCTGGAGGAAGGTCTGCGGGAGCTGCAAACCATGAACCGCTTCGATACGACCGGCGTCACCATTATCAATCAATTCTGACCCATACGGCCGGCAATGCTTGTTTTGATTCTAAACGTCGCGGCACAACCATCCGCGTCGGCCGCATGGGTGGTTGCGCACGGGCCAATTCTTCTTTTCTCCATGAAACCACTTCCGAACGACTCGAAGGACCTGTTTGGCAGGGCCTGCAACGCCTGGAAGATGACGCCGCACTTTACATTCTCGGCCGGAACTGGGTATACAACCAAGTTGATGCCACGGTTACAAGTGCGTTCCCGAAGAAGGAAAATAATCATGGGCCCCTTCACGATGCGAACCCCTGAAAACGACGGAGGCCCCGTCACCCCCCCGACGCGTCATGGGCGTCATTCCCCGGCCGCGGCGCTGATCGTATTGACCACCCTTGTTTTTCTCTGGGGCTGTGTCTCGCCCAATAGCGAAACACCCGATCGCGCAACCGCCCTTGAACTCACGAATCGTCTGGTGGGCACCTGGGTCCGCCCCATCGACAACCGCCCCGAGACCCTCGAGGGCATCCGTTTCGACGACGACGGACGCTTGGGCCTTATCGGCATCCACACCATGCACGGACTGCATTGGGCGTTGGAAGATAATGTCGTGGTGTTGACGACCAACACCGGGCGCTATCCCGAACCGTTTGAAACACGCCTGTCCATTGAAACCCTGACGGACACAACCCTGATCCTGGAAGGCGACGCGGGTTATTTACGCAGTGCCTGGCGTCGTGACGACATGGCCGCCGGGCGCATCACCGGCCATGTGACTTACCGGGAACGAGTCGCCCTGCCACCCGAGGCCGCTATCCACCTGACGCTTGAAGACGTATCGCGGCAAGACGTATCGGCCACATATATCGCCAGCCAGGTCACCCCGACCCAGGGTCGCCAGGTACCGATCCCGTTCGCCCTCTACTACGCCACCGGCGGCATCGATCCAAGGCACACCTATCAGGTGCGGGCCGCCATCGTTGTCGACGGACAACGCCGCTTCCTTACCCCACAGGCCTATCCTGTTTTGACCCGCGGGCATCCGGACCATATCGAAATGACCGTTCACGCAATGCGACCGGAGCCGTCCCCGTCCGCCCAACTGCCTGACAAGGCCCTGCACGTGGAAGACCTGCATCTGCCGGCCACCTATTCCGGACCGTTGGAACGCCCCACCGGCAACCCGGATCGCATCACGCTCAATCTTTATCCGAATCGCATTTTTCTTCTGCGCAAACCGGTGGGGAAGACATCGGACGACCCCAAGACATCCGACCATGATCATGGCCGGTGGTACCTGGCCCATGGCGGCCGCCAACTGGTTCTGATCGGACGCGCCGAAGCCCCCTATAAGCTGGCCGTAAAGGACAGCGAAACGTTTCGACTGATGGGTCTCAACGGCGGCGAAGACCTCTTGCAAGATCCAATCAACCTGATCCGGAAGGATGAACTGGATCCATTCGAGGATCCTGTTCTCCTGACCGGCATGTTCCGTTATATGGCCGACGCCGCCCTGTTCACGGAATGCCTGACCGAAACCCCGTTCCCGGTGGCGCCGGAAAACGATTATCTGGCACTGGAACGCGCCTATCTGGTACACCGCCAGACACCCGGAGAACCGCTGCACGTTGCGCTGGCCGGCCACCTGGGACAGCGGCCACCAATGGAGGGCGACGGCATGGAAACCGTGTTGGTCGTCGACCGGTTCGAGACCATCGGCACCCGACCCGCCTGCCCGGCCCGCCCGGCACTGGCCGGGTTGGAAAACACTTACTGGAAACTGACCGAGCTGTACGGCAACACCATCCAGTTCACGTCAAGCGGGCAGGGCGAACCCCATCTGATGCTGCGTCCCCCGGAACGCCAGATGAGCGGGTTCACGGGCTGCAACGGTTTTTTCGGTCTTTACCGGACGGACGGCCGCCACCTGTCCTTCGAGGATACGGGGGCCACCATGATGGCCTGCCCCCTCAACCCCGATCTGGAAAAGACCTTTTTCAAGGCCCTGAAGACGACCGAGCACTTTAAAATTTTCGGTGAAATGCTGGAATTCTGCCACGGTCGAGACGTGGTGGCGCGCTTTGAGGCCGTCTATTTTTAATCCACAACCCCTCTGTCGGAATAACGGATGACGCTGACCCGTCTAAAACCCGCCGTTCCCAAACACTGGCTGATGGCCATCGCCGGCCTGGTCTGGTCGGCGGCCGGCGGCATGCTGTGCCACCTGGCCTGGGGCTGGCTGCGTCCCCTGCCGTCCCTTCGTGTCTTTGGTTTGATCACGGCAGGCCTTGCGCTGGCGCTGGTTCTCCACCGGTTCATGCTGGCCCGCATCGCCCGACGCAATATGGACCGCATCTGCACTTACGCCGAAAAAGGCTGCGTGTTCGCCTTCCAAGCCTGGCGCAGCTACCTTATGATCCTTGTCATGATTTCCGTCGGTTCCTTTTTGCGTCACACGATGATCTCGCGAGAAATTCTGGCCCTTCTCTACATCGGCATGGGTGGTGCCCTGATCCTGTCGAGTCTGGCCTACTTCTTTCTTTTCTGGCGTGTCAGCGTGATGGGCGCCGCCTGCCCCCCGAACGAAGACGATCCCCCCTGCTGAACTGCCCACCGCACTTTTATGTTGTTTTTTTTATTGTTGCTGTTAATTTCTCAGAGAAAATTCAAGGTCGGATCGAATAGACCGATAAGACACCCCAACCCGCCCGTGTTCGAGTTTTTCTCAGTAGCTGCGTATGATCCACAGACACGGGAAAGACTGCTTTCCAACGCGACCCATGCCACAAAATACACCCAAAATTCAGCTCGCAACCACATTCATGTTGGGCATCCTTGCTGTTTCTTTTCTATCGTCCGTAATACTGGCTATTTTCTGGATCGGTTCAGAATATCGCCAGTTTCAAACCCTGTCCAAGGAGATGGAAACCCAATATATCGACTCCCAGAAAGACCTGCTCAAATCGGAAGTCGCGCGCGTGATCGACTATCTCGAACACGAGAAAGTCAGGGCTGAAAACCACCTCAAAGCGGACATCAAACAACAGGTGAGCGAGGCGTTCGCCCTGGCGGAGGGCATCTACCGCAGGCACAAGGACCATACCCCCGTCCCCGATATCCAATCCATGGTGATTGAAGCCCTGCGTGACATGCGCTTCAATGATGGGAGGGGTTATTTTTTTGCCGCGGGTCTCGATGGCATCATACGGCTGTTTGTTGACAAGCCCGAATTGGAGGGCCGCAACCTGCTTGCAACCCAGGACACCCTTGGTCAGTACGTTATCCGTGACATGATTGCCCTTGCGCGGACAGAGGGTGAAGGGTTCTACCGCTACAATTGGACCAAACCGGACACCAGCGGCAAGGGGCATGCCAAAATCGCCTATATCAAGTACTTTGAACCCTTCGACTGGTATATCGGCACCGGTGAATATCTCGAAGATGTCGAAAGCGACATCAAAGCCGAAGTCATCGAGCGCATCGAGCGGATTAAGTTTGGCACGGACGGCTATATCTTCGTTGGTACCTATGAAGGTTTCAGCTTATCCAAACCCGCTAAAAACAAGAACATGTGGGACGTGCAAGATGAAAACGGGGTCAAGATCGTCCAGGAGTTGATTGCCAGGGCGCGCTCCGGCGGCGGGTTCGTTGAGTATGTCATGCCCAAATTCAAGGGTCTTCCCAGCGCCCCCAAACTGAGCTATGCCGACCGATTCGAGGCCTGGCAGTGGTATGTGGGCGCCGGCATTTACATAGACGAAATCAACACGGTGCTGAACCGGAAGCGCGCGGAACTGTGGCAACAGATCCGACAGCACTTAATCATGATTGCATTGACACTCGCCGGGGTCGTTGTCCTGACCGTGCTTGCCGCAACCGCCTTTACACAGCGTCTTCGCCACAACATTCAATCGTTCACCCAGTTTTTTAAAAACACCCCGTCCGAAGGCACCAAAATCGATCCGTCGCAAGTCCATTTCAGGGAATTCGATCACTTGGCAGCCTCGGCCAATTGCATGCTGGACGAACACCGCAAAGCGGATCTGGCACTGAAGGAAAGCCTGGAATGGAACCAAACCATTTTCACTTCGATCCAGTCGGGAATCGTGGTCATCGATGCTGAAGCCCACCGGGTGGTCGATGTCAACCCGGCCGCCGCTGAAATGTTCGGGCTAGCGCGGGAGGAGATTATCGGACGGGTCTGCCACGATTTCATCTGTCCCTCCCAAAAAGGTCAGTGCCCCATTCTCGATCTCGGCCGGGAGGCCGACCATGAAGAGCGTCTGCTGGTGCGACCGGACGGCACCGAAATTCCCATTTTAAAAACCGTCGGCCGGATCGATGTCGGCGATTCCCCCTATCTGATCGAGGGATTTCTGGATATATCCAAACAGAAGAAACTGGAAGCGGAATTGAAGCAGGTCCAAAAAATGGAGGCCATCGGCACGCTGACCGGCGGCATCGCCCATGACTTCAACAATATCCTGGGCATCATCCTCGGAAATACCGAACTGGCGCAATCCTCGATCCCCGCCTCCGAGGAGGCCTATGCCAACCTGGAGGTAACCAAGGAAGCCACCCTGCGGGCCAAGAAAATCGTCAACCAGCTTTTGAGCTACAGCCGCAAGACAACGGCGGACAAGCACCCCATCAACATCAATCGGCTTGCGGACGAAACCATCGGTTTCATCAGGGCCCTGATCCCGGCATCGATCCAAATCCAGCCGCATATCACCGATGCGCCGTGTGTGATCTTCGGCAGCGCCACCCAGATCCACCAGGTCCTGATCAATCTCTGCGTCAATGCCTCCCATGCGGTTGACCACGAAACGGGCATCATCCAGATAAGTGTCTCCCAAACAACGGTCGCTCGCGGCGAATTCTCCGCTTTTCCGGACATCGGCGGCGCCTGCGCCGAACTCCGTGTCATCGACAACGGCCACGGGATTCCACCCGGGATTAAAGACCGCATCTTTGACCCCTATTTCACCACCAAGGAAGTCGGGAAAGGCACCGGCATGGGCCTTGCCGTGGTCCTGGGGATCGTCCAGGATCATGCCGGTGCCATCGCCATCGAGAGCCAACCGAATCACGGTACAACCGTGCGGATCGTGCTGCCCCTGACAGACCGCGACCCGGAAGCATCCCATCCACACGCACCGCAAGATTATCCCCTAGGGAACGCGGAAACCATCCTTTTTATCGATGATGAAGAACTGCTGGTCAGACTCGGCAAAGATCTTCTGGGGAGGCTTAACTACAGCGTTGAGGCCTACATGAACGCCCGGGAGGCCATGGAACGGTTCCGGTCCGCTCCGGAAGCGTTCGATCTCATTATTACCGATATGACCATGCCCGAACTGAGCGGTTTCCGGGTCGTCGAGGAAGCCCGGCGCATTCGGCCCGACATTCCCGTGCTCATTTGCAGCGGCTACAGCGACAGCATGGATGAAACGCGGGCCCATGAGTTGGGCTGTCAATTCATCCAGAAGCCCATCGAATTGCAAAAACTGTCGGCGGCTGTCCGCAATGCTCTCGATACGGGTTAACCCTGTATCGCATTCCCGCCGCAACGATATCGCCCCACCCGACACACCTTCAATCTAAGGCATACAGTTCTTGCAAATGCCGTCCAGGCGGACTTCCACCTTGTCAATTCGACCGGGGAAAGTCTTCCCGAACATTTCACTGTCCAGGTTCAAGCTCGCGGGATTGAGGCACTCCATCTGGCCACAGCGCTTGCAGTAGAAGTGCGGATGGGGCGGATGATGCGCGTTGGGGGCCAGGCCGAAATAAGCGGCGCGCCCGCCGGTACTGATGCGCTCGACGAGGCCGTGCGCCACCAGCAGATCCAGGATGCGGTAAACCGTAACACGGTTAATGGCGGCCGAACGCTGCAGGGTCTGGAAGATGTCGCCGGCGGAAAGCGGGTAGCTGTTGTTGCCGATCACCTCCAGCACCCGCCGGCGGTTATCCGTCACGTCCAGTTGCGACGTGCTCAATAAATTTTCATAGTCGCATTGCAGGCACATCAGAATTCCTCTGTTCGCGGTCATCTTTTTTCGCTTGCCGGGTTTACAAAAGAATAACGACGTCGCGCTAGGGCATCGGCGTTGGGCTGCGCCGCACAAGCCATCGTTCCGCCAGCAGGGCAAGGAAAAAAGCGACGCCGGCCACCATGATGATGGAGGCGCCGGACGTTAAATCAAACGCGTACGACAGCCACAAACCTGTCACCGTAAAGACCGCCCCCAGCACACTGGACCCGATCATCATCTGAAACAGGGACTGGGCATACTTTTCGACGATAAACGGCGGGATCGTCAGCAACGCAATCACCAGAATCAACCCCACCACCTGGATCACCATGACAATCGTTACGGCCAGCAGGCCGATCAATGCAAAATACAGGGTGTGGACCGGCACTCCCCGAATGCGGGCAAACTCTTCATCATAGGACAGGGTCAGCAAATCCTTATAAAAAACCGCCACAAAACCGGTCACCACAATCCCCGTTCCCAGCATGATCCACAGATCCGTGGTCGGCACCGTGAGAATGCTGCCGAAGAGGTAGCTCATTAAATCCACATTGTAGCCGGGCGTCAGGTCCAGCAGAATAATGCCGGTGGCCATCCCCACGGCCCAGATGACACCGATGATCGTGTCCGCCCGATGCCGGGCCCGCAGTGTGACGGCGGCCATGACCAAACCGGCCGCCAGGGAAAACCCGATCGTGCCCGCCAGGTAAGGCCAGCCCATGAAAAATGCCAGTCCGATACCGCCGTAGGCCGCATGCGCGATACCGCCGGAGAGAAAGACGATGCGGTTGGTGACCACCAGCGTCCCCATGATGCCGCATATGACGCTGGCCAGCAGGCCGGCCACCAGGGCATGACGCATAAATTCAAAATGCAGGGCATCCAGCATGGCATCAATCCTCGTGGTGTTGGAGCACCCGGTGCGGCAGGCCGTGGGCGACCAGTTCGACCGGACAGACCTCTTCCACCGTGCAGGGGTACATGGCTTCCAGCATCTCGCCGGTAATTTCCGCCTGATGGTGATAGTGAAGGCGTTTGTTCACGCAGGCCACCGATTTGACATAGGTCGATATCACCAGCAGGTCGTGGCTCACGACCATGATGGTGACCTCGCGGTTCAAGCCCTTGAGCATATGGAAAAATTCCGCCTGGCCTTTGGTATCGATGCTGGCCGTCGGCTCATCCAACAGCAGCAAGCGGGGCTGGGTCACCAAGGCCCGTGCTATGAAAACCCGTTGGCGCTGGCCGCCGGAAAGTTCTCCGATCCGGCGCTTGGCGTAGGGGGCCATGTCCATGCGCTCCAGGGCCTGCAGCGCATCACGACGATCCTGGGCGGTGTGGCGGGCCCATCGCCGCCGCGGATTCAGCTTGCCCATCAATACGACGTCCAGGGCGGAGATCGGAAAGCTGCGGTTGATGTGCACATCCTGGCGCACATAGCCGATATGATGGGAAGCCTCGCCGGGGCTGTTGCCCAGAACACGGATACGGCCCGTGTCCGGCCTGAGCAATCCCAGGATCAACTTCAGCAGTGTGGTCTTGCCCCCGCCGTTGGGGCCGATGATGGCGACAAAATCCTCCTGCGTAATCTTCAGGTCCACATCCTGGAGAACCGTCTGGCCGTTGTAGGCAAAAGAAACATTCTCGAGTTCAACAATCGTCGCGTTCATTATAGTTCCTGTCCTATTTCAAGGCCGCTTCGAACTTGCCGGCCACCGCACGCAAATTATCCAGCCAGTCCAACGCCAGGGGATCCGCAAAGGCGACCTGGCCGCCGATTTCCCGCGCCACGAGTTCAGCCCGTTTGACCGAAAACTGCGGCTGAACAAATACGACCCGGATGTGCTGTTCACGGGCGTATGCAATCAGCTCCTGAAGCTGCGCGGGTTTCGGGTCCTTGCCTTCGATCTCGATGGGCACCTGTTGCAGGCCGTAGGCTTTTGCAAAATACCCCCAAGCCGGGTGAAAGACCATGAACGCAAGACCTCCCTTGCCGGCAAACGTCTTCTTTAAGACACGATCGAGATTCTGGATTTCCGCGACAAAATCCCGGTAATTCTCATCATAGTCCGCGCCGTGTTTCGGATCCGCCGCTTTCAGGGCGTTTAGAATCGCACCGGCCTGCTGTTTGACCAAGGGCGGCGACAACCAGATATGAGGATCCAGAATACCGTGCTCGGCAGGTTGGTCGTGGTCGCTTTGCCCTTCAAGATGCGTGCCTTCCCCGCCATGCTGGTGGGTCGCCATGGGCATCTTGGGGATACCCTCATCCGTTCGCACCAGGGTCAGGGCCGGGTTGGCGGCCATAATCTTTTCGAGCCAGACGGATTCAAACGCCACACCGATCGAAAAATAGAGCCGGGCGCCGGCCAGGGCCGCCATCTGTCGGGGTTTGGGCTCATAGGTGGCCGGGCTGGCGCCGGGTGGCACCATGACCTGAACATCCACCCGGTCCTTGCCAATTTGTTGCACGAAATATTTCTGGGGCAACACGCTCACGAAAACAGGCAGCCGGTCATTGGCCGAAGCCCCGGGGATTGCTGCAACCGCCAGTAAACTCAAATAGAGATGGATCACCCATCGATGCATTGTCGCGCCTTTCGGAACCCCTGCCCTGACGATCAGAACCCGTTTATTGAGTGATGCAAATTTATTGCATTAACAACCGAATTTCAAGGGGCATGCTTCGGGAAAAATGCACCCGCCGGCATTCGTCTAGCGCCAGTCCTGTGTTTCCAGACAGATCCGTAGATCGCTTGCCGTTCTGAATTTCTTCGAAATCAGGGAGCGTTTAAGACCGCAGCAAATCATCTTGACCTGCCGGGAATGCTGGGCATAACGCTGGCGTCCGCCAATGGCGTCGTAAAAGAGGCGGATGATACTGCAGATATCGTCCTGGCGATTCTCGCGCGTGGCCCGCCCCCGGTTGAACAGGTCTAACAGTTTCAGTTCAAAGGCAAGGCCGAGCCGCCGCACGACAACATTGCCCGCGTGCAGATCACCGTGGTATTCGCCCAGATGGTGAATGCTCTCGACCCCCGTCGCCAGGGCATGCAGCAAATGGACTCCCTTGAACACCGTCAGCCGCTGGCCCCTTTGCCGAGCCAGGTAATCGGACAAGCGCTCCCCTTCGACATATTCCGAGATAAACGCTGTCAGCGGGGTACCGTTGTAAGGGATCTGCTCGAAGGTGTGATATTGAATGAGCAGCGGACACGCGCGGAGTTTGTGCAACTTTTTGGCATAGCTGATCGCGCTGCGGTTGTCCGGGTTGCGATGGGGAAAGAAGATCTTGGCCGCACGCTCGATACGCGTTTTCAGCTCGCGGATCTTGTAGACCTCGCTTTCCCAGCCGCTGCCCAGACAGGCCAGAACTTCATATTTCCCGGCCAATATGCAACCGGGCTGTAAACCGAATGATGCGATCATCGCACTCCTGACATTTTAGTCCCGCGGCGGCCCCCGAGCTTGTCCTTCCGGCGCAGGTCGTCAGCGTGTGGTTGGGGTTGTCGTTCCTGAAAGGAATCCCGGCTTCTACCCTGAAAGCATTACGTTGTCAATTTGGCCGCCAACCACCGTTAGAATGCGCCGACCGGCGTTACCCGGCGACACTCAGTCGCGGCGACGGTGATGCAGACGGCAAACCGTTCCATTTCAGGGTCCTGACCGAGCGATAGGGCTGCTGCCCGGCAAGATACCCGCTCAAGGCCGCCAACGTGGCTGGATCGATCAGTTCCCAGAGGGGCTGAGGCACGGCCCGCACATGGCGCAGCGCGTCACGAACCTGTGTGTCCCAGACATCCCCATAACGGTCGATGTCCGTCGCGCGCACCACCTTTCGGCAGTTCGTACACCCGCAGGTGACCCTGATGGGAACAGCGATGTTGAAAAGTCCGTATTCATCGGTGATTTCTTCCCCGGCGGCGATATCCCGCAGGGCGATTTCAAAACCATACCCCGTGCTGATGGTATTGCACGCGCACTTGTGGTTCACATATTTGGCATGATCCCAACTCACGATGCGAATGCCCCGCTCATCGATGTAGGCATACTTATCGGCCATCTTCCGGCTGATGGACTCCAGCTGGGCGAATTGCTGATCGGTAATTTCGATATCCAGTGAATCTTTGGCATACACAATCGTGCCTTGGGGGATCGGGGCCGTGGCGAAAACGCCGACCCCGATCTCGGGGCTCACATGCCGCAGTTCGGTTTGGGGATGAATCATGTCTATCCTCCCTCGACACGCTTGACACGGTGCATAAAAGCGGTGGACGCGAGAAGCGTCCGGCACACGATGGTTACAAAATAGCGGCCTGCCCTTACGGCAAACACCGCCCTCAGCGCCCTCTGCCTCTCCTGCGCTCGGGCTGGATGATCAGCAGATCCCCGTCGCATGTCAGAATGCCGAGCAGGATGGCACACACCAGGCGGTCGATACCGACGGCATAGTACTGGCCGTCCGCCAGGGGATTGAGCAGAAACGGATCGGCCACCAAGGCAAGGCGGGTCTCCCGGCTGTAGCCGGCCAGCACCACGAAGTGGCCGCAGGACGTGCCGCGGACATCATCGTAGACCACCCGGCCATCCGCATCGTATTCCCGGGCCGTCCTGTAGAGGTAGGTGGCGCTCAGACCGGTCAGGATGGGGATACCGCGCTTGAGGTAGGTGCGCACAAGGTTCGCCGTCAACACTTCGAAACGCAGACGTCCACCCAATTCAAGGTATTCCAGATACGCATCCGTAATACCTTCGAACCCCGGCAGCTCCTGTTTGACGTCACGCTGCTGCCGGAGCCTGACCATGATTTCCGCCGGCGGAAGGTCGGCCCAGGTGGGATCGAAGATCTGCAGATTGTACGGGATGATCGTGGTCCGGTACCCGCGGCGCAGGGCGTGGGTCGCCAGGTAAACCGACAGGGTCCCGCCCCCGTCCAGCGTGGGCACTTCGTCAATGATCTGCGACAGGGCAATCGGATCGTCGAAATAGCGGTAGACGGCGTGTAGGCAGGTGGGACCGCAGGTGGAATTGTCGGGCTGGGGCCAGATATCGAATTGCAGGTTCTTCATAAACGATCGATCACATCTGTTGCGCTACCTGAGGGCGAAAAGCAGCCGGCCGGTTTCCAAACCGCCACCATGGCGTT
>Ga0316195_10001145_pt1 | contig 11614 bp, 14 predicted proteins | sample Phised1_MG_FD_204937 | JGI IMG/M metagenome (GOLD analysis project Ga0316195, IMG submission 204937) | Coastal sediment microbial communities from Maine, United States - Phippsburg sediment 1 | ecosystem: Environmental > Aquatic > Marine > Coastal > Sediment | place: USA: Maine | collected... | reverse complement strand
GATTCCGGAGCGTTTGGCCGCGCCGCCGTGCCGTCGGGCGCCTCGACCGGTGCCCGTGAAGCCATCGAATTGCGCGACGGTGACCCCACGCGATTCCTTGGCCGCGGCGTGCTCAAGGCCGTGGGCCATGTCAACGGCGTCATCGCCGACGCGCTGGTCGGATCCGACGGAGCGGACCAGGCGGCGCTGGATCGCAGGCTGATCGAACTGGACGGCAGCCCCAACAAGGCCAACCTCGGCGCCAACGCGCTACTGGGCACATCGCTGGCCGCCGCCCACGCCATGGCCGCCCACGATGGCGAGGCGCTGTGGCAACGCCTGGCCCGAACCGGATCCGGTGATGTGCCGCCGCAGCTGCCCGTGCCCATGATGAACATCGTCAACGGGGGAGCCCATGCCGACAACAGCGTCGACATGCAGGAATTCATGATCGTGCCCTGGGGATTGGATACCTTCGCCGACTCGCTGCGCTGCGGCGTCGAAATTTTCCATACGCTCAAGTCCGTGCTGAAAAAACGGGGTCTGAGCACGGCGGTGGGCGACGAAGGCGGCTTTGCCCCGGACCTGCCGTCCAACGAAGCAGCCGTCGAGGTCATTCTCGAGGCGGTCGAACAGTCCGGTTACCGCATTGGCCGGGACGTCAGCCTGGCGCTCGACACCGCTTCCTCGGAGTTCTTCCGCGATGGCCAGTACCACCTGGCGTCGGAGAACAAATCGTTCGAACCGGCCGCCTTCGCCGAATACCTGGCCAGCTGGGCCCGCCAGTACCCCATCGTCAGCATCGAGGACGGCATGGCGGAGGACGACTGGGACGGCTGGGCGGAACTCACCCGCCTGGTGGGTGATCGATGCCAGCTGGTCGGCGACGATCTCTACGTGACCAATACCGAGATCTTCAGGCGCGGGATCGAGATGGGCATCACCAATTCGATCCTGATCAAGCTCAACCAGATCGGAACCCTGAGTGAGACCCTCGGAGCCATAGCGATGGCGAAGGAGGCAGGGTTCAGTGCGGTCATTTCCCACCGCTCCGGCGAGACCGAGGACACCACCATCGCCGACCTGGCCGTCGCTACCACGGCTACCCAGATCAAGACCGGCTCGCTGTGCCGGTCCGACCGGGTCGCCAAGTACAACCAGCTGCTGCGGATCGAGGAAGCGCTAGGCGCGGACGGCCGTTTCGCCGGCCGCGGGGCATTCTCGAACATACGCAACTGGAGTTGATTCGGAGACATGCGCGTGCTGCTCGCCATTCTGCTCCTGTTGCTGGTGGCGCTGCAGTTCAAGATGTGGTTCGGCGAGGGCGGTTACCGGGATGTTCAGCGCCTGGCGCAGCGCGTCGACGAACAAGCCGAGGAGAACGAAGCGCTGGCGCAGCGTAACCGTGAACTGCAGGCTGAGGTTGAAGACCTGAGGCAGGGCCTCGAGGCGATCGAGGAGCGGGCCCGCAGTGAGCTGGGGCTGATCAAGGAAGACGAGGAGTTTTACCAGGTTGTACCCGCACCGGAGAACAGACAGTGAGTGAACGGCAAGTTGATGCACTGATTCCTGCGGCGGGCCAAAGTGTCCGCTTCGGTGGGACCACCCTCAAGCAATACGCGCACCTGATGGGGCAGCCCGTCATCGCGCACAGCATCGAAGCGGTCAGGCGTCATCCAGCGGTCGCGTCGGTGACCGTGGCGCTGGCTCCGGATGACGGGATCTACGATGAACTGGTGGGCTCCGGTTACCCGGGAGTGCATACCGCGATCGGCGGCGACAGCCGGGCCAGGACGGTGTTGAACGGGCTGGCGTCGATCCTGCAGCGTAATCCCGCCAGTGAGTGGGTGCTGGTTCATGATGCGGCGCGGCCCTGTCTGTCCATCGCGGCGCTGCGGCGCCTGCTGACCGCCGGCCTGGCCAGCGAGCACGGCGCGATCCTGGCCGTGCCGGTCAGCGATACGCTGAAGCGAGCCGATTCCGACGGCTGCATCGAGTGTACCGTCGACCGCAACCGCTTCTGGGCGGCGCAGACGCCCCAGTTGTTTCGCACGCGGCAGCTGGCCGGCCACCTGGAAGCCGCGCTCGCCGCGGGTGAGTCACCCACGGACGATGCAGCCGCGATGGAACGGGCCGGTTTGCATCCGCTGCTGGTCGAGGGACCGCGCAGCAACATCAAGATCACCGGGCCCGAGGACCTCGCGCTCGCCGAGTTCATCCTGCAACGGCAATCGATGGATGAGTGAGGCCATGAATCCAGGCATCGAGTTCCGGGTCGGCCAGGGTCTGGACGTGCATGCCTTTGGCCCTGGTGACCACCTCATGCTGGGCGCTGTGCGCATCCCCCATGAGCGGGGGCTCGCGGCCCATTCCGACGGCGACGTGGTCCTGCACGCATTGTGCGACGCTCTGCTGGGCGCCGCGGCGCTGGGCGATATCGGCCAGCATTTCCCACCCGGCGAGGAGCGCTGGCGCGATGCGGACAGCTCGCAATTGCTGGCCCGCGTGCTCGAACTCCTGTCGACTCTGAACTGGCTTCCTGTCAACGTCGACCTCACCGTGGCCTGCGAGCAGCCGCGCATTGCGCCGCACGTTCCCGCCATGCGTGATGCCATTGCCGGCGTGCTGGGTCTCGCAACGGACGCGGTGTCGGTGAAGGCCACGACGACCGAGAAACTGGGCTTCTGTGGCCGCGGGGAGGGCATTGCGGCGCTCGCCGTGGTCCTTGTCCGGCGCGGTTGAGTGCCACACGCCGACCGGGAGTTTCCGGACTGGCAGCGGTACCTCGAAAGGCCCGCGGCTACCGGCCGCCTGCGCGCCACCCCCGAGGATTTCCAGGTCTGGGAATTGCCGCTGATCGAGCCGCAGGGAACGGGTTCGCACCTGTGGCTGGAAGTGCGGAAACGCAGCGCCAATACCCAGTGGGTGGCCAGCCAGCTGGCGGCGGCCGCTGGTGTGCCGGAGCGCGACATCGGCTTTGCCGGAATGAAGGACCGGCATGCCGTCACCACGCAGTGGTTCTCCATCGGGCTACAGGAAGCCAGGAGCGCCGAATGGACGGCCTGGGAGATTCCGGACGTCACTCTGCTCCAGGGCCATCGCCATGGCCGTAAACTGCAGCGCGGGGCGCTGCGCGGTAATCGCTTCCGGATCGTTTTGCAGGATCTTCAGGATGGCGGTGACGCACTGGAAAGCCGCCTTGCAGCGTTGGCGGCGAGCGGCGTGCCCAACTACTTCGGACCACAGCGCTTCGGCCGCGACGGCGCCAACGTCAGGCGCGCCGTGCAGTGGCTGGAAAGAGGCGGCCGGATCAAGCGCAGCCTCCGCGGTATCTACCTCTCCGCCGTGCGCAGTTACCTGTTCAACCTGCTGCTGGCGGAGCGCGTGCGGCTCGGCAACTGGAATCGCCTGGTCGACGGCGACCTGGCCATGCTGGACGGCAGCCGTTCCACCTTTGCCTGCAGCCTGCCGGACGCTGAGTTGGTGCGACGCTGCGCTGAATTCGACATTCATCCGACGGGCCCGCTGCCGGCCGCAGCAGCAAGCGCGGCGGCAGCAGTCCCGCCGGCGAGGCGGCGTCCCTGGAACAAGCCGCCCTGGGTCGGCACCGTGAGTGGGTGGAGGCGCTGCAGCGCGCGGGGGTGGATGCCGATCGGCGCAGCCTGCGCGTGGTGCCCAGCCGACTGGATTGGCAGCTGGAGGAATCCCGGTTGACGCTGCAGTTTGACCTGCTGCCGGGCGCGTACGCGACCAGCGTACTGCGGGAACTTGTATTGACCGACCCGAACACCATATCCGAAGACACATGAGCACCTATCGACTCAAAGGCGCTTCGGGCGCCGTCATCAACCAGTCTTTCACCCTGGGCGCGCGAACCGTGGTGGGCCGCGCCGACGACTGCGACCTGCGGCTGGACCAGGATGGCGTCGCCGGCCGTCACGTCGAAATCCTCGCGAGTGAGGGCCGCCTGGTTTTGCGCCGCCTGGACCCGGCGGCGGAGGTCCTGCTGAATGGCCGGGGTGTGGAGGAGGCTGATCTGGCCAGTGGCGACGAAATCCGCATCGCCAACTGCCGCTTCGTGCTGCAGGCGCCGGGGCTCAGGCCCGCGAAAGTCCTGACCAGCGAAGCGGTCAGCCGCCGTCGCGGTTACCTGCCCTGGCTGATCGTGGTTGCCCTGCTGGGCGCCGCGGCCGCAGCCTGGTATTCGGGTTTGTTGACGTTCACCTGAGCGCGCTTTGCCGGCCGGGCGGCGCCCCGAAATACCTATTGTGCCTGCCGTTGCCTGCGTAAGCGGCTGTCGACGTCGTCAAGATAGGCGCGCGCAGCCGCCAGCAGCAGATCCGGATGCAGACGCACCGTGTAATCCGGATTACTGTACTGGAAGTGGATCAAGCCGTCGGTTCCAATGATAAAGGTCGACGGGACCGGCAGCACGTGGTGCCCTTCGCCCGAAGCAGCTTCCAGATCGATGCCGTGCTGGAGGTATTTCGCGACCACGTCGTCTGACACCCGGAATGCCAAACCGAAGGCCCGCGTCGCGTCCAGTTTCGCGTCGGAAAGAAGCTGGTAAGCAATATCCGGCTGGTTGAGGCTCTCGTAGAGCAATTCCGGCTGGTCGATGCTGATAAACCAGATATCGAACCCCATCTGCTTCAGCTCGGCCTCTGCTTTACGCATTTCGGCGAGGTGCAGGTTGCAGTATGGGCACCAGCCGCCGCGAAAGAAGGTCAGCACCAGCGGTTGCGGCAGGTGCTGTGGATCGAAACGAACCGCTGTGCCACGGGCATCCCTGACCTCGAATGCTGGCGCCTGCATGCCGGGCAACAACGGCCAGACCTCGCTGGCGTCTGCGTGGATGTCGCTTCGCTGCGTTTCCGCAGGAAGGGTGCCCGGCAAAGCTGCCAGGCACCAGCAGAGCAGCGTGAACGCCAAGGCCTTCACGTTGCCGACCCTTCCTCAGTCATTATTCGGAATGCCATCCCGGCGTTCGGTCACAATATAAGAGCGCGCATCGTTGCAATCGACCAATCCGTCGAACAACTCGTCCGCTTTCTTGTAGCCTTCCTTGCCATATTGATCATAGTCCGCACCGAGGCTGGCGTAGTTGCGATAGCTTTGGACAAATTTGAAATCAAAGTCGGCATCGCCTCCGCCGTAGGCAGCCCACAAGACCCACATGCCGGCCTGTGATCCGTGCCCGGCGCGGTATTCGCTCCAGGCCGCGAGGGCAGGGGCGACGTCGTCAAAGGATTTGCCTTCGGCAATTTCGCAGTCTGAGAAGTTGAGAATAAAGGACTTGGCGCCGTCATTCGGGGGTTCCTTGACCCTCATCGTCGCATAGTTGACGTGGGCCCCGCAGCTGGCGAATTCTGCGAACCCTGCGTTCAGCGCCGGATTCGCCAGGTACTTGTCATAGGCTCGCCCCAGCGCGGCGGCATCGGGCGACGTGCCCAGCCAGATGAAGTCGAAATCCTGCTCCGCACCGAAATAAAAGGGGGTGAGCGTCCAGGCGGAGTAAGGCTCGGGGTCTCCATCCAGCCAGGCGTTCCATTGTGTCACCCACTGATCGAGATCGGCGGAGCCTTTGCCCTCATGAAAGTTGCACGTGTAAATCTCCACCGGGAAGATGGCTGATCCCTGGTCCGACTCCTCCTGTGCAATAGCGCTGCTGCTGAACGCCAGGATGGCGATGACGGCCCCCCGGCCGAGCGGTGAAAGCAGATTCTTCATATGTTGTTGCTCCTCGAGTTCATTACTGTACATACCGGAAATGGCCCGTACCTCCAGAGTATAGACAAACTGTCCGGATTTACTCCGGCCCTCAATCGGTCTGCCGGACCCTGAAGCTGGGTCGTCCATCGGGTCCGATCAGGCCGTGCCGCCTCAGCCAGGCCCGTGCATCCTCTGCATCCCGCTCGAACCAGCTACGGGCCGAGCCCAGCCGGAAGCTGTAGCCCCAGGCGTCCATGTCCGTCATCATTCGCTCACGGCCAAATCCCGCCAATTCGTCAGCGAGCAGAATCTGCAAGTAGCACACCGCGTTTTCCTCGTCGTAGTCGCCACCCGCGTCCGTGTCCAATCCCGCACGCCGCGCCTCGTCCATGCAGACGTAATGGCAGGCTTCATGCAGGATCGAGTGCAGCGGCGTGTCGGCGCGCAGCAACACGCTGCCATGCAGCAACCCCGCTTCCTCGTCCCCCCAAAACGATCCCGGTATCGGACGGTCCCCGGGGGTCTCGCGGACCGCCAGGCCATACCGCGCCAACAGTGTGGAAACGGCCGCGGCGTCGCTGTCGCGGAAGCGAAGCACATCAGCTGTGGTCAAAGTGGCGTTCTGGCTCACGGACGTCCCGTCGTGGGTTCGAAAAGCATGGGCATTGGCGGACTGCGGTAATATTAGCCCATCTTTTGCCAGGAACTGATATCCAGGCCCATGGACCTCCTGAAAGACAGGAACCGCCCTATCGAGTTATTGCGCCTCGCCGGTCTCTTCGCCTGGCTGTGCGCGACGGTTCCCCTGGTCCTGATGCGGTTCTGGTATTCCGAGCCGCTGGGCAGCGAGCAGTACCTGGCCTGGGCGATTCTGCACCTGGTGTTCGGATTCACCTACTGGAACCAGGTCCGGTCGTTGCCGGTAAGGACCAGCCTGGCCCACCGTCTCTTGACGGTTTCGGTTTTGACCGTCAGCGCCCTCGGCGTCAGCGTCGTCGCGCAGACCGCACTGGGCGGTATCCTGCTGCTGGTTGTCGCCGGGTTGCTGCCATGGATCCTGCCCGTGGCGCTGGCGCTGGGCTGGCTGGTCGGACAGAACCTGCTGCTGGTGCTGGTGCTCCACAACATCCCGGACATCGCGTTCGCCGATGCGGCGTTGACGGGCGGCCTGTTCCTGGGGATTTCCGGGTTCGCGTTCATGACCGGCATGATCGCTCTGCGTCAGCACGCCGCCCGGGACGAGCTGAGAAAGGTAAACTCTGAATTGCGTGCGACGCAGGCATTGCTGGCCGACAACACCCGCATCGCGGAGCGGGTGCGCATCGCGCGTGAACTCCATGACCTGGTGGGTCATCACCTGACGGCCCTCACCCTCAACCTTGAAGTCGCGACCCACCTGGTCGAGGGCAAGGCGCTGGAGCACGTACAGCAGGCGCATTCGCTGGCCAAGCTGCTGCTGGCCGATGTCCGCGAAGTCGTCAGCGAGATGCGACTGGATGACAAGGTCGACCTGGCGGCTGCCTTGCGCACGTTGGTCAGCGGCACGCCGGAACCGAGGATTCACCTGGACCTGCCGTCAGCGCTGGCCCTGACCGACCCTGTGCGCGCCCAGGTGCTGCTGAGGTGCACGCAGGAAATGATCACCAACAGCGTGCGCCACGCCCAGGCCAGCAATCTGTGGATCAGCTTGATGCACGATGACAAGGGCATGGCCCTGACGGCCCGTGATGACGGCCGGGGTGTCGACGAGGTTGAGGTGGGTAACGGTCTCAATGGCATGGCCGAGCGCCTTCGGCAACTCGGCGGTGAATTGGATATAGAAACAAGCCCCGGCGCTGGCTTTGCCTTGCGCGCGTGGATGCCCATGGAGGAATTGCGATGATCAAGGTGATGTTGGTAGACGATCAGAACCTGGTGCGGAAAGGCGTGCGCAGCCTGTTGGAATTGTCCGCTGAGATCGAGGTGGTCGCCGAAGCGGTGGACGGGGCGGAGGCGATCCGGACGATCCCGGAGGTCAATCCCGACGTTGTTTTGCTGGACATGCGCATGCCGGGGTTGTCTGGACTGGACGTGCTGCGCGATCTGGCAGGAAAAGGCACGCTGCCCCCGACCATCATCCTGACCACCTTCGACGACGACGAGCTGGTGCTTGCCGGAATCCAGTCCGGGGCGCGCGGTTACCTGCTGAAAGACGTTGCGCTCGCCGACCTGGTCAACGCGATAAAGACCGTTGCGGAAGGCGGGTCGATCGTCAAGCCGGCGGTGACACAGCGGTTGCTGAAAGGGCTGGAGCATCTGCAAAACCAGTTTTCCAGCCTGGATCAGCCGGACCCGTTGACCGAGCGGGAGACCGAAATCCTGCGGCTGATGGCCGGGGGCTACAGCAACAAGGAAATCGCCAACTCACTGGGCGTGGCGGAGGGCACCGTGAAAAACCACGTGTCCAACATCCTGTCGAAAATGGGGGTGCGCGACCGGACCCGCGCCGTACTCAAGGCTTTCGAACTCGGTCAAATTTGATCGAGGAGGGATATCAGCCGGCTTTATCGAGGCTATCGAACTGGCGCTTGAGGTCTTCCTTGTTGTCGGTGACGATCCGTTCGAGGGTCTCGACCCGCGCGCGAAGGTCGGAGTCCAGGGCATCTAGGCGCCGCGCCAGCTGTTCCAGCGCGTCGCGGTCGGGTGCGGCCTGGCGAGCCTTGATGTGGTGCCTCCAGGCCTCGCCGGCGACCGCGGCGATCACGATCAATACAATGGCGGTCCACATGCTCATGAAGCTCTACTCCTCTGATCCACTGTCGACATATTTGGGCATTCCGTGCCCCGCGCGCCAGTGACATTAGTCATGCCGGCGGCCGAGCTCGCGAAGAAAATACGCGGTCAGTCACCCTGAGCTCGGGCTGTCGGATCGCTCCATGCCTTCCGGCAGCGGATCGATTCCCGTCACTTCCTCGTTGTCCTCGAAGTGAATCCGCTCCATCAGGTAACACAGGCAGTCCTGCTGAATCACGCGGCGGTCCTGCGTGAGCATCGACGGCATCACGTCGCGGCTGGTGCGCACCTCGCCCTGGTCGAAGCGGAAATAGGAATCCGTGACCTCCAGCCCCTCGGTATCGACTGCGACCAGCGGCGATGCCGTGCCGTTGCGCAGGTCGCCGATCGAAGTGCCGGCCGGCAGTTCGCAGAAATTGAACTGATCGAGGTTTTCCCGAAACGCCAGCTGGGCGGGCACCCGCCCGAATCCAAACAGCACGTCATCGCGTACCGTGACCGTGGCGACCATGTGGAACAGGTGCACCGCGTCGGCATCGACCGGCGTGAGCGGGATTTCCTCGAGGTGCAGGCAGGCCTCGAGAAAAGCCAGGCTGTGGTCCGTGCCGTGGGTCTCCCCGGCCTGGCCGCACTCGAGGGTGAGCGAAGGACAGAACTCCGACATCGAGTGCGAGAGGGTGCCGCCCGGCATCGTGAAATAGACTACCTTGGATGAAAACAGGGAGGCCAGCCGCAGATAATCGGACCGGATCCGGTTGACGGCCGCATAATGCGGATTGAGCCCGGTGTTGTTATGCACATCGATGCAAGCCAGAGGCCGAAGTTGCAGCAGCCGGTCGTGGATACGGCGGAACAATCCGGCGTATTCCGGGTCCACACCATTACCGCCGGGCCAGCAGCGGTTGAAATCCGGCTGTTCGTCGAGCCGGCGTAACCGGTGTTTCGCCGCCAGCGGGTTGCCCACGAGGATGACCAGTGTGCGTGGCAGTTCGTCATGCTGGTAATGACTTTTCAGGAGGCGCTGCACGGCCTCCCAGCCGGTGATCTCATTGCCGTGTTGCAGAACGGACACGACCAGCGGCTGTTCCCGCTGACCGCGCAGCGTGATCAGCGTGGGTCCCCGCAAATGCTGGTGGAGCGCGGAGGCCGGGCACTCCAGCAGTCCTGCTGGCAGGTGGTCGAGCTCGATCAGTTCCGGTGCGGCCATGGGGTCCGTGAGTTTGCGTAACGTCGGGTGGCGGCCAAGATACCGCTATTGAAACCGCGAAGAAAGGGCGGGCTTGAAATTACGGGTGGCCGGCCAGAAATTGCGGCAGGAATCTTAAAGCACAAGCACCTTGCGAGGGATGCCGATGAGTGAGTTGAGGATAGAGGCGAGACAGCTGTGCAAGAACTACGGCAGCCTCGTCGCCGTGGACCAATTGAGTTTCGAGGTCGGGACCGGTGAGGTGCTCGGTTTTCTGGGCCCCAATGGAGCCGGCAAGTCGACCACCATGAAGATGCTGACCGGCTTTCTGGCCCCCAGTTCGGGTACGGCCTTGATCAACGGGCACGACATCGTGACCGATTCCCTGGCGGCACGGCGCTGCATCGGCTACCTGCCGGAGGGGGCGCCCAGTTACGGCGAAATGACCGTCAGGGCTTTTCTCGAATTCGTGGCCCGGGCCCGTGGCTTCGCCGGCAAGCGCGCGCTGAACGCGGCTGGGGCCGCCATCGAGCGCCTGAACCTGCAGGGCGTGGTCGAGCAGCCCATCGAGACGCTGTCCAAGGGTTTCAAACGCCGCGTTGGGCTGGCTCAGTCCATCATCCACGACCCGCAGGTACTGATCCTGGACGAACCGACAGACGGCCTGGACCCCAATCAGAAGCACGAGGTCAGGCACCTGATCCGTGACATGGCGGAGGAGAAAATCATTGTCATTTCCACCCACTTGCTGGAGGAAGTACACGCCGTGTGCAACCGGGCGATGATCATTGCCGACGGCCGCTTGCTGGTTGATGACACACCGGCCGGCCTGATCGCCCGGTCGCGCTACCACGACGCGGTTACGCTGGTGGTCGAACAGCCGGAGCGCGTCGCCAGCGTGCTCAGCGAGTTGCCCCAGGCCCGCAAGGTCGAGCTTCGAGAGGGCGAACTCACCGTATTTCCGGCGCCGGGCCAGCGTTTGTTCGAGGTCGTTTCCGACACGGTGCGTGAAAACCGCTGGGCGGTCGCCGAATTACGGCTGGAGGCGGGCCGGCTGGACGAAGTATTCCGCCAGATCACGCGCGGGGAGGTGTCCTGATGAGCAACTTCACCAGCCCGGTATCGAATGTCCTGCGGCGTGAGTTGGCCGGCTATTTCGCCACGCCGGTCGCCTGGGTGTTTATCGTGATTTTCCTGGTCATGGCCGCTGCGTTCACGTTTTACATCGGCGCCTTCTATGACCGCGGCATCGCGGATCTCGACCCGTTTTTCACCTTCCATCCCTGGCTGTACCTGTTCCTGGTGCCGGCCATGGCCATGCGCCTGTGGGCCGAGGAACGCCGCTCGGGCACCATCGAGCTGCTGCTCACCCTGCCGGTGACGCTGTGGCAGGCGGTCCTGGGCAAGTTCCTGGCGGCCTGGCTGTTCGTCGGCCTGGCGCTGCTGCTGACGTTCCCCGTATGGCTCACCGTCAACTACCTGGGTGATCCCGACAATGGCGTCATCGCGGCCGGCTACATCGGCAGCTGGCTGATGGCAGGCGGTTTCCTGGCGATCGGCTGCTGCATGTCGGCGGTGACCCGCAACCAGGTGGTGGCGTTCATCCTGTCGGTGGTGGTGTGTTTCGGCTTCCTGGTCAGCGGGCTGCCCATGGTCATGGACCTGTTTTCGTCGTGGGCGCCCCAGCCGCTGCTCGACGCGATCGCGGAGTTCAGTTTCCTGGCGCACTTTTCGACGATTTCCCGCGGTGTGATCGACCTGCGCGACCTGGTCTACTTCGCGCTGGTGATGGTCGTCTGGCTGCTGGCCAACACCATGGTCCTTGAAATGAAAAAAGCGGATTAGGGGTTCAGAAATGCAGAAAAAATCCATTTATTCGCTGGGATCGCTGGCTCTGCTGCTGGTGCTTTTCGTTGCCATCAACATGCTGTCCGGCAGCCTGCTGCGGGGCCTCCGATTCGACCT
>Ga0316195_10001144_pt1 | contig 11618 bp, 9 predicted proteins | sample Phised1_MG_FD_204937 | JGI IMG/M metagenome (GOLD analysis project Ga0316195, IMG submission 204937) | Coastal sediment microbial communities from Maine, United States - Phippsburg sediment 1 | ecosystem: Environmental > Aquatic > Marine > Coastal > Sediment | place: USA: Maine | collected... | reverse complement strand
CGCCGCATTTGCGTCGTCCGAGAATCCAACCAGGGAGCGGCCCTGCTGTTTTGCATATTTCACCAACAAGTGCCGGGCAAGAATTAGCCGCCCCTCCTCCCTGTCGCGGAACGGCGGAATGTCAATTGTAATCTCACTGACCCGGTAATAGAGATCCTCGCGAAACAGGTCCTGTGCAATCAGTTCAATCGGGTTTTGGTTAGTCGCGCAAACGACGCGCACGTCGACCGATATTTCCTCGCGACCGCCCACCCTTTCCACGACCCGCTCCTGCAGGAAACGTAACAGTTTCGCCTGCAGGGAAACCGGCATATCGCCGATTTCGTCGAGGAAAAGCGTACCGCCATCGGCTAACTCGATCTTGCCGTGTGTTTGCTTAACGGCCCCGGTGAATGCGCCTTTTTCAAACCCAAACAGTTCGGACTCGAGGAGGTTTTCAGGAATCGCTGCGCAATTGATTGCCACGAATCGATTACTGGCACGCGGGCTAAGACGATGCAGCGATCGCGCCAGCAACTCCTTGCCGGTTCCACTTTCCCCAAGCAACAACGTCGTCACATCAGTCGGCGCCACCTTTTCGATCATTCTGCAAACACTCAGCATGGCTTCGCTGGCGGCCACAATGCCGTCCAGCGGCGACTCACTGGCCATGCTTTGCAGCCGCCTGTTTTCACTTTCAAGTCGCGAGATTGCGAATGCGCGCTCAACCAGAAGTTGCAAGGTCTCGGTATCGACGGGTTTCTGGTAGAAATCATAGGCACCAAGCGCCACCGATCGCAGGGCGTTCTCCTGATCGCCATGCCCGGTGACAACGATGACTTTGATATGCGGTGATAATTTCAGCAACTCTTTCAAAGTCGCCAGACCCTCATCGACGCCTTCCGGGTTAGGTGGCAAGCCGAGGTCCTGCAATACGACGGCTGGCTCGTGCCGGCGCAGTTCGTTAATTGCAGAACTGCGATCTTCGGCCGTAACCACGTCGTACTCCTCGAAGCACCAGCGAAGTTGCGACAGCAACCCGGGATCATCTTCGACGATCAGTAGTTTTCTGCTTTCCTGGTTCAAAATTGCCCTTTTGCGCCCGCGAAGCCTGGTCTCTCGACCGGGCCTGCAATGTTGCCATGTCCGGCACTAACTTTGCAGGGCTTCGAGCACACCGTAAAGCGGTACTGGTTCACCCAATCGGGTGACAGCCAGGCCGCGGACAAGCGCCCCCGCTGCCGACAGCCGGGTGTCTTCATGATGCACAATGAATTGCTACCGAGACCTCGAATATTATGTTATTAATCATATGCTTAAAGGTTACGTCCCAACCGACCCGGTTTTCCTGCCAGGACAGTCCGGAGCGAAAACAGTAAAGGAGCTGTTAGCCAGCGGAATCGCAGCTGGCGCTTTTCGCCTGCATTGGTGGCGAAACGCCGTGTTCAATACGGATCCAGCCCGCGGATGCGCGCCAAACGGGGTTGTCGACGACAATTACCAGCCCGCGTGCGGCGCGGCCGTGAAAAATCAGCCTGCGGATCCGCGGCGGGCAGCTGTCCGGTCGGTCATCAGTTGCAGCTGGACAGGCCATTGACCCAATCCGTCAACAAGGTGATGCCAGCCGTGTCGATGAGGGTTGACCCGATCGGCGGCATAGCGTGAACGTCGCGTCGACTCGCCCTTTCAATCACGATCGAGCGTGCCGGATCTCCAGGCGCAATCAGAAGGCCGTTCTGCACGCCGATCCTGCCCAACAACGGCGGCATATTGCACGCGTTTGTATCAGCCAACGCCGTCGTATAGCGAAGATCCATGGACGATGGCGTCGGCCCACCCGGCTGATGACATTGTGCGCAGTTTGTATGCAGGTAGGCACGCGCGCGATCCTCGAGCGTTTCACTGGAGTCCCCTGGGGCAGCGAGCGACGGCAATTCCGATGCGTCGCCAGGCAGTGGTGCCGTAAACATCATGATGTGGTCCAGCGTCTCGAGTTGATTGGCATTCCGTTGTGTCGACGGATAAGTGAAACTCCTGTTCATCTGTGCCGTCTCTGGCCCCAACGCGAATCCCGCCGCGCTCGTGTGGCATGCCATGCACTGTCCCTCCGATGGAAATATCCATGCCTGGCCATCGATGGTGACTGTCTTGCCACCCAGCACGCGGGTCGCTTCCGTTTGCCCGGAATTCCATTCATACGTATAGCCAGCCCAGACACCATCCGGGTGACGCATCAAATGACGGGTTTCAACGAGATTCCCGCCGAGTCGAAAGTTTTTGACAATGACGGTTCCGTTCGGGAATTCCCAATCGTCGTTAATCTTGCGAGCAATTGCAGTGCCGCCGGGGAGACCGAGGTAACGGTCCTTCGCAGCCCCGTCGGACCAGAACGGCGCGTTAATGTCGTACGGAACCAGGCCGGCGTAAGGCTTTGTGATATCGGCCGGATCCGTGCAGCCGGTATCGGACAGCAGGGTCGGAATGGAATCGGTTGCGGTTGCGCCGACAGGCACAAGCGAACGAATCGCACCATTGCTGATATCCGTAAAATACAGCTCACCGTTTGCATCGGCAGCAAACGAGGTTGGCCCAAAATTCGTATCCGCCAGCTCGTCATTGATATAGCTACCCTGTCCATCCGGCTGCAACGCCCAAATCCTGCCGGAACCGTAATCTGCGAAGACATATCGACCATTGATTTCCGGAATTGCCGCGCCCCGGTACACGCGGCCACCGGTGATGGAACTGCCAAGCCCTCGACCGTATTCCGTCACGGGGTCGATATAGCCCGTGCCGCATCCCGCCATATTGAAGTTATGTGCGCCCTCTCGGCAGCGCCAGCCGTAGTTGCCGCCCGATTCAATCAGATTGACTTCCTCGTAGGCGCCCTGCCCGACATCCGCGAGCCACAGCTCGCCGCTATCCGGATCAAAACTCCAGCGCCAGGGGTTTCGTAATCCCCACGCGTATATTTCGGGGCAGTCATTGGCATTTGCAGACGGACCGCAGTCGGCGTTGCCAAAAAACGGATTGTCGACCGGGATATCGTAAGGATTGCCCGGATAGGAAACGCCAGCGCCCGTCACATCGATTCGCAGCATCGCTCCAAGCAATCTCGTCGTATCCTGTGCCCGATTGTTCGGATCGCCCCCGCTGCCGCCGTCGCCGAATCCAATGTACAGGTAGCCGTCAGGACCGAACGCTATGTCACCGCCATTGTGATTATCGAAATCCTGATCCACTCGCAGTATGACCTGCTCTGCGGTGCCAGGACCCGGTGATGCCACATCGTCGAGAATGAACCGCGACACAACCGAACGCATGTTCGGGCCCGAATGATTGATGGTGTAGGAAAGAAATATCTCGGGCGTAGCCGGATAATCCGGATGGAATGCCATTCCCAGCAGCCCGCCTTCCGAGTTCGTGCGCACAACGCCGGACAGGTCAATGTAAGTGGCCAACGCTGTTGCGCTGTCCGGGTCGAAGGTAATCAGTTGCCCGGTTTTTTGCGTCACGAACCAGCGGGGACTCGGAACCGGTTCCAGCAGAATCTTCGTTGGCTGGTTGATGTATGGCAGGTTCGGGTAAGGCGCAATTACGGCAACACTGGCGTCACTGTTCGGCCTGGCCGGTGCTATGCAGCTTTGATTGTCAGGGCGCGAATCAAGACCCACGGTTCCGGCAGGTGGTGGCGGTGGCGCCGGCACATTGGCACCCGACCCGCCGCTACAAGCGGAAATCATGAACAACACGCCCAGTGCAGCGAGAATCCTGCAGTATTGGCGCCCGTGCCATTGCCCCTGGTAGTCAGGATCTGTCGTCATGCATCTGCCCAAGTGACCTGGCCAGATTATCGCACACCGCTGCAGACCCAATTTCACTCCGTCTGCGCTGGACTTCATGCCGGCGACCCGGAAACGTGAGGTGGATAGGTAATTCTACTTAATGCTATTGACAATCATTCTCATTTGCGTTTGAATGCACTGGGTCGACTTAAGTGTATGAATTATGTACGTATGTATCTGTAAATCAGTGACCGACAAGCAGATCCGCCGGGCGGCAGCGAGGGGTATCGACAACCTGTACGAGCTGCGCGAGGAGCTGGGCGTTGCCTCGGGATGCGGCAAATGTGCAGCGACAGCGCAAGAGGTACTCGATGAGACCAATGGCCGCCTGGCACGGCCGTCCGTCTACGTTCCCTCTTCCGCCTGACGGTGGCCCACCTGGAAACAACGACTCACCGGCAGATGCCGGTTTTTTTATACCCGCCCGCCCTCTACAATCGGTAACTCAGCACAGCCAACACCGCGCAAACCCGGAGACCCAATATGCAAGGCGACGCCACAGTCATCGAACACCTTAACCGTGCGCTCAGGAACGAACTCACGGCGATTAACCAGTACTTCCTGCACGCCAAGATGATCCAGGACTGGGGATTTGATTCGCTGGCGGAAAAGGAACGCGAAGAGTCGATTGACGAAATGAAACACGCCGACGCACTAATCGAGCGCATCCTTTTCCTGGAAGGACTACCGAATTTGCAGGACCTCGGCAAGCTTCGCATTGGCGAGGACGTCCCTGAAATTTTGCAGTGCGATCTCGACATGGAGCTAGATGCAATACCTGATCTGCGGGCAGCAATCTCCTATTGCGAGGCGCACAAAGACTTCGTCAGTCGCGATCTATTCGATCAAATCCTGAAATCGGAAGAAGAACACGTTGACTGGCTGGAAACCCAGCTGGACCTGGTTGATCAGCTGGGCCCGCAAAATTACCTGCTTTCCGTGAAATAGTTATCGCCAGTTCCAGAATGGTTCTCAATTCCGCAAGCGGAGGAGCTTGAATGCGACGCTTGAAGAATATCGGCGAACTCATTAAGGCGGCGCTTCCGTACAAGAGTCGGCCGCAACAGGTTTACGAACTCTTCGAACATAAATTCCGGATCAACACCAGTTTCCGCGACTATTACCGGTTTGGTTTTTACAAAAGTGACGAGTCATGGACCGAGAAGTCCATGTACCTTGGCCCCCATGGATCTCGATATTGGCCGTTCGAAGGTAATTCACTCAGATACGACCGGCTTTTTGTCATTAAAAGTATGCAGAAATGCATACTCATGGGCGCCGGATTGCCCACTCCGAGACTGCTCCTGAAAGTCGGCGCAGAATACCCTGTAAACAGTCTTGAGAAATTCCGCGAAGCACTGGAACAAATTGACATTCCGGTGGTGACAAAATTCGACGGCGGCGGTGGCGGCGGAAACATTTACGCGCTGGAGCGAAATGCGACCGGTTTTGCCTATGACGGCGAGCCAGTGGATGCAGATTGGATCTGGGAAAAATATCAGGGCCAGATTGAGCGCGGATTCATTGTCGAAGAAAGAATTGAGAACCACCCTGTATTGGGCGCGCTGCATCCGAACTCCATCAATACACTGCGGCTGAACGTTGTCAAAACAGCTGATCGAAAGTGGCATTTCCTGAAGCCCCTGCTACGAATAGGCAGAGGCGGCGCGCATGTGGATAACATGTCGGCCCGCGGCGTGTTTGCAGCACTGGATGAAAATGGCGTAGCAAGAATCGGTTATTGCAAATACGACGATAACGAATATGCGGTGCATCCCGACACCGGAATGCAAATCGAAGGACTGCAGGTCCCGTTCTTTAAAGAGGCATTGGAACTGGTGGTGTACGGGTCTAAAACCTTTGGATTTATGCAGACTCTCGGTTGGGACATCGCAGTGACCGCAAACGGGCCGATGGTGATAGAAGTCAATACCGGTTGGAATTTCGAGTCACTGCAACAACGCCTGGGGCCGCTGCTGACGCCCGAAATAGCTGCCGGATTGACGCCCCGCGCATGGTTCACGCCGTGGGACAAAACCCACATGTACCCCAACTATCTCAGAAAATACCGTGGCGGCTGGTGGCAACGTTTAATGGCGGCCCGACGCAGGTACTGGACCGAACGATTAAGAGCCAGGGCTGACACTTCGGGCACCTGATATACGGCTGACTATCGTTTCCAACCATTGGCGATGAGACGGAGGGTTATCTCTACCGTTATAAGTTTACCCAGCCAATGAATGTCCGTTGTGGCAATCTGCCGATCAATGAAGTCCTCGTTGACATATTCCTTGACCAGGCAGTCCTTGTTAAACAGTTTGCGAATCTCGTCGGCAAGCACCGTCTTGTACCATTGCGGCCAGTCCTCTTCCGGCTTCCGCTTACGTCCGAGGACACTGGCCTTCAGACGCCTGATCGCCCGGTGGAATTGATAGGGCAGCCGGCTGCGGCTGGTAAATACGTCAATTGGCAAATTCGTATATGGAACCCTTGCCAGCCGCCTGTTTGCAGCGACAACGGAGGCCTGCAGCGTCGTTTCCAGGAATTTGTCCTTGCCGGCGTCCTTCAGCCTCGACAGGCCGACGGTACCGAGCTGGATGTTCATGGAGAACTGCACCAGCTCCCGATCCCAGTACGGTGTCCTGAACGTCGAGTACTGGTTGGCGATCGCTGCCTGCCCGCCAAAATATTTTGGACTGGCGACATACATCAGGAACCGAAAATAGGCTTCCGCATCACCGAATGTCCCGTATTCAGCCTCCAGTCCGTCCAGGGACTCCTCAATCAACGCCTCTACCTTTGAGAATTGCTTGACGAACAGGCTGCTGTAGAAATCGCGATTCAGTCGCTGGCGCCCATGTCGGTGCATTGCCGCCACATCCGCCGAAACAAGGTAGGGCACGTTGCCCCAGGCACTGATGTGGTCTCGAAACAAGTGGTCGCCGGATACGCCGGTGAGAATTGCGGAAACCGGATTTTCCGGGCTGCCAAGCGAACCATAGACCAACGGCAGGTTTGATCGATTGATAACCTGTTGCCCGTCGGAAAGAAACACCGTGTCGTACAGCAATTCGGGAAGTTGTTTCAGAAACTGGTCCCGGAGAAATATTTCCCGATGATCCAGTCCCACTGCATCGGCAATTTCCCGCGCCTCCACAATTTCCGTGGACCCGGGAATTCCGTAAGTAAACGAATGCACCCGCTTGTAATCCGACTCCGGCAGCGCAGCCAGAACAGCACGACTGTCCAGGCCACCACTCAGCCCAAATGCGACATCAGAGCCAGTTCGAAACCACTTCGGCACAATAGTGCCAAACAGCGAGCGTGCCTCTTCAATTTCCAACTCCCGGCTGGACGGGCCCTTGCCGCTGGACACATAAGGCAAATACTGGCTCGATCGTTCCTCGCCCGTGCGCGCATCAAATTGATAAATCACACCGGCCTTCAGCCGCATGACGCCATTTACTGGCGTGCGACTTTGCACTGGATAGTTGAAGAACAGGTACTCGTGGAGCCATTCTTCACAGACGATGCCGTTGGCGCTTTTTTCGCGCAGAAAACTGCCAAGCGCCGTGGAAAGTAGCAAGCCCGCGGCAGAATTGCTGGTATAGACCGGTTGCATGCCGAAGGAATCTGTCACTACCGAGAGCAGTTGATCCTGCGAGTCCCAAACAAGGAGCACAAACGAGCCCTGCAGTCCCTGCAGGATCGATCTGTCCTGCTCTACATCGCCAAGCACCTGAATAAACTCCTGCCATGGAACGGCGCCGTCGCAAACGAGATCGCCGGCCAGCAAACAGGTAAAGCGATCGTCAGAGTAGAATCGGCTGTCTGCCAGCGGCGCCGCTGTGGGGTAGCTCACGGCAAACCAGTTGTCGCCGCATTGCGTTTCATGGGTGCTGAACGATTGCAGAGGGTTAATGCAGGCAAGCAGGCCCGCGCAGTCTACGGATCGATCGCCGATCCCGAAAATGGCAGTCAGTCCCGACATCTAACTGTGCCGGTTAGCTGAAGTATTTTGCATCGTAGTACCACCGACATGGCGCGGTATCCTTTTTCGACCACTGCTTACCCAGGATTTTCCCAAGCACGATAAATAGTATTCTGCGTGGCGAAAGCTTACGCAGCGTGCCAACGATTCGCGCCGATGGGGGCCCGTTTGTCTCGGCCAGCATCTGTGATGCCTTCGCCTTGGCCTGACGCCTGGCCAATGCGGCAATGCTCATATTCTTGCGATCTGCCATAGCCACCAGCGCTGCGACCTTATTGCCAAAACCAAGTCGAATCATGTTTTCGCGGGCGTCAGCGTTAAGCCTCGCGATATACCAGCAGAATATTCCGCCGGAGTTAGTGACAAAACCGGGCAAGTAAGCAATGCCGGCATCATGCATTGCGAGTTCCGTCTCTTCTGATGCCACGGCGTTTGCAATAGGGACAATAAAGCGAACCCGTAACCGCGGCACATTATCCAGCGTAATGCTGTTGGTCCTTGCGCCGGGAATCAACACGTCGGCGTCCTGCCAATACAGATCGGCAGGACTCGCAAGGACATTGCCGTCCATGTGTTCTATGCACGCGTCTCCGAACTGCTCTTTCAATTCGAGCAGTCGTGCAACGTCGAGTCCATCGGGATCGATGAGCGCGCCCTTGATGGTCGAAACACCAACGACTTTCCCGCCCGCTTCATCGATGAGCCGCATGAGGTGACCGCCAACCTTGCCAGCACCTTCAATCAGAAATGACATCGTGTCGATTTGCTGCTGCCGCTCTCGCACCAGCGCCTGTAATGCCGAGAAAACCGTCAATGCCGTGAACAAATTCGAATCAATATCGCCTTGATAGTCTCCACCAGATTTCATGCCAGCGGCCGTCATGATGGTTTCGAGCTCTGTTTTGCCAATACCGAGATCCATACCCGCAACATACCTTCCATCACTCAGCAGGTCGGCGATTGCGGCGCCGAAGCTCGACAGTATTTCCTTTCTTTCTGTCTCCGTTACGGAATGATCGCAGCAAATTCCTGACTTTGCTCCGCCGCGCGGAATATTAAGCCAGGCGAATTTGAGACTCATTTCATGGGCAAGGTCGGCAACTTCCTGTTGCGTGACGCCCCTGCTCATACGAATCCCGCCGGTTCCCCCTCCCCCGAGGAAACTGTCGATAACGACAAACCCGGTCGCATCGGTGCCTGCCAACTCGACGGTTCGGCAATAAGGTGAAGCTGCTTCTGGCGTGTTCTTCATCGGTGGGTTCGGACAGTTACGGATTCGGGCTACTTTTGCTGCTCAGAGGCTGCATTTTGATACTACAATGGCTCTTTGTACATTGATGTTGCTGGAAAACAGGCAAGGTCGCGAATTTTTACAAAATACACGTGACCATTCCATGCCGCCCGTCACAGGATCGATACTTTGACACACCATGCACGTTCCATCGACGTATTAGTGTTCGGCGGCGGCGCCGAGCACTGGGCATCAGTGATCCGGGCATGTCCGGTTGGTGGCACCGTTATCACCTGTGCCAACCGAAAAGAGTTGGCCGAGCATTATGCCAACATTCAGTGCCTGGTCGGCTGGCAATTCCCGGACACCCTTTTTGATCGGTTACCGAACCTGGAGTGGATTCAGAACCTGTCCGTTGGCGTCGATACCCTGCTGAAGAATCCGCGGATCGAGCCGGGTGTCCGAATCTCGAATACGCAGGGTATTTACGGCGACGCTATCGCGGAGTACGTAGTTTGGGCGATGCTGACGTTATTCCGGCAGTTCCACCTGATGATTCAGAACCAGGGAAAGCGTCAATGGCAGCAAGTCTTTGGACCGGCTCTTGGCGGCCAGACCGTGGGCATTGTCGGACTCGGCGATGTCGGCCTGCAAGTCGCGAAGCGCGCGGCGGCATTTGATATGAAAACGATTGGGTTTGTAAGAGACGAAAAATTATCGATGCCCTGCGATTTCGTTGACGGGCTGCTTCCTATCCGCGAACTGGATGACCATGTCGCCGAAATTGACGCACTCGTTCTGTGCATACCATTGACAGAATCAACCGCCGGGATTATCAGTCAGCGTACAGTATCGAGAATGAACAAGGACTCGATTCTTATTAACATTTCCCGATCCGGACTGATTGAAGGATCCGCGGTCGCCAATGCCGTTGCCAGCGGCAAAATCGCGGGTGCGGCTTTGGACGTCTTCGACAAGGAGCCAATCCGGCGCTGGAGCCCCCTCTGGAAGACCAAAAATCTGCTCGTAACGCCGCATACTTCCGCAATGACCTCCGATTATAAGAAGCGCGTCGCAGACCTGATAGGCGAAAACATGGTTCGATTTGCGGATGGTCGACCGCTTCGAAATGAAATAGACAGAGCGAGAGGCTACTAACTGCACTAAGGATTGGACTGATGGAGACCGCCAAAGCCCTGGATGAATTCCGCGAGCATGGATACGCCGTCATTCCGAATGCGATCACGCCCGAACACCAGGCAGCACTTATTTGCTCACTGGACAGCCTGACAAGCGACGATCCTGAGAAGATCCACAATGTGGCCGACATTATCGGCTTGCGCGACGAGTTCCTGGAACTTGTCGATTTACCCACCGTGCTGCCCTTGGTCCGGGAATTACTCGGCAACAACATCTGGGTGAATCACTCCCATTACAACGTCAATCCGCCAGACAGCAAAGTAAAGACAAGCAAGACTATGCGGGGATACGGCTGGCACCGGGACGGCGGCGTGATCAACAACGATCTCCCAAAACCTGCGCCACTACTGTCGATTAAGGTCGGCTTCTATCTGAGCGACCTGTCCAAGCCCGGACGCGGTCAAACTTATGTTCTCACCGGTAGTCACAAGACTGACGAACGACCGCCAGCGAACGAAGAGCTCCCGCAAAGTGCGATACCCGTCTGCGTGACACCAGGGTCTGCACTACTATTTGACCGGCGGATGATTCACTCCATTCGCAGCGCGAATACGAGCGATATCACGCGCAAGGTGGTATTCCTGCAGTATGCATACCGGTGGATGTGTCCTGTCGATGCGATGACCGTGGAACACCTGCGCGATCGTTGTGATCCTGTAAGGCGGCAGTTGCTCGGGCTTTCACAGAATTTTAATGTAATCGACGGCGCTCAAGGGCGATCCGCGCGATATCATCCGCGCGTCCAGGACCTGCCACTTGCAGGGGGCCGATCCGGCACGGTCCAACCACTGATCAATTCCATCAGGCGGCGACTTTCCAGGCTGCTTGGTTTGCGTTAGCTCCGGCAACTGCCATCTGCTATCAGGAAAGTGCGACGCCAAGTCTGCGGCGAGCCACGGTCGCCTTTCGCACCAGAGCAGTCGACACCTGCTCCGACTTTGACCTCAACTCGTAGGCCAATTGATCCCTTCGCCTCGAAAATACAATGAGATCGAAATTCCGGTAAAGCGTATTGCTAAAGCGTTTTTTGAACGGCTCGACGCCTCGCGCAAAATCGAAATAACGGATTCCCGTCTCCCCGCAGTATTCCAAAAGACGCTTAATCAGCACTTCGCCAGGCGATAACCGTTTGTAATCCACGTTAAAGGTCGGTTTGTACCAGGTGTATACCTGCTCGGTCTCAAAGCCCAGGTGGAACGCCATAACCGAGTCATCGCAGGCCAACTCGGTGAAGTGCAGGATATTCGCGTCCAGCAAGTTTCTGACATAGTACTCACAAAAGCGCCTTTCGGATTCCATTACAAACTGGCTTTCGTGCCCCGCCAGTTTCCAGCGAGAAATATGTTGCTCGTAAAAGCTATTGAGCACCGGA
>Ga0316195_10001142_pt1 | contig 11626 bp, 13 predicted proteins | sample Phised1_MG_FD_204937 | JGI IMG/M metagenome (GOLD analysis project Ga0316195, IMG submission 204937) | Coastal sediment microbial communities from Maine, United States - Phippsburg sediment 1 | ecosystem: Environmental > Aquatic > Marine > Coastal > Sediment | place: USA: Maine | collected... | reverse complement strand
GGAGCAAATCTATCGCGTTGATGAAAGGCAAACATCTGACTTGGCTATCTTAGACCCATATTCCACTTTGCAATGTCATTCAAGGGAAACATCGATGATGGGGATACCCTTCCAACGTTGCTCTATTAGCCCAATTTAGCACAGCAAATCCCTGCCTCGCTGCACGCACGAATCAAAATTCAAAGCGGATCTGACCGACCAAGACCTGGGAATGTTTATCACCGGGTAACGGCTATAGTTCTGTTCCGGAGGCACACCGGCGAGGGCCAAGCCTGACATGACAATATCCAACACCACCAAAGCGACGGGAAGCGAACGGTCGGCCAGATTACCTCCCGGACACTGCAGGAAGGCGACCAGAAACACGGAACCGAACTTGACACACCCACTATTATCCTTCATTCTGGCCGACAAAATTGACCGCTATCCTTTATATGGAGATCGATGATATAGTTAGCGAATTGCACGATGCAGGCCTGTCGCGGAAAACGCACGCTATCAGCCATCGATCGCGTCAAGGTAAAACGCAGCTGTCGGCAACCGCCTCATAAAAGTCGTAAAAACGTCATTCCTGAAATTTCCGGAAGGAGACCGTTGTGACACTGAACGGCAAACGCATCCTGGTCACCGGGGCATGCGGAACCATTGGTCGCGAACTCGTCCATCAACTGCTTAAACAGCATAAAGCAGAGGAGCTTGTGGCCCTCGACAACAACGAGAGCGACCTTTTTTTTCTCGAACAGCAATACGCAGACCACCCCGAGGCATCGTTCTTCCTTGCGGATGTGCGGGATCGGAACAAACTCACCAGCAAAATGCAGGGCATCGACATCGTTTTCCATACCGCTGCCTTCAAACATGTGATCTTTTGTGAGCGTTCCCCGTTTGAAGCCGTCCAGACCAATATTATAGGCGTTCAGAACATCATTGCCGCCGCCATCGATCAGAAGGTCGAACGCGTCATTTTCACCAGCTCCGACAAGGCTGTCAATCCGACCAATGTGATGGGGACATCCAAACTCATGGGCGAAAGGCTTATGACAGCGGCCAACAGCAACCTCAAAGGCGACGGGCCTATTTTTTCATCGACCCGTTTTGGGAACGTCCTGGGTTCCCGGGGCTCGGTGATCCCCATCTTCCGCGACCAGATAAAAAATGGCGGCCCGGTCACACTGACCGCCCCCGAAATGACCCGTTTCATCATGAGCATCGATGACGCCGTGCGGCTGGTCATCGATTCCGCGTCCTTGGCCTGCGGCGGGGAAGTCTTCATCACCAAAATGAAAGCGATTCGAATCGAGGGCCTGGCCCGGGTCATGATTGAAGAACTGGCACCGACTTTTGGTCACCGACCGGAGCATATCGAATTGAAGGTGATCGGCGTCAAACCGGGAGAGAAGATGTATGAGGAACTCCTCAACCGGGAAGAAACCCGGCGCACCATTGAACTCACCGACTATTTTGTGGTGCTTCCCGCGTTTAAAAATCTCTATCGCAACATCGCCTATACGTATACCGATATTATTTCAGATTCGGTATCCGAGCCTTATAACTCCAATAGTGAACCCCTGCTGTCAGAAAAGAATCTTGCCGCTTTTCTGAAAGAAGCCGGCTTGGTGTAGACAAAGGCGGACCCGGGAGACTTCCGATGCGCGTACTCATATTGGGCGGGGACGGTTACCTTGGTTGGCCTACCGCCATGCACCTCTCCGCCAAGGGTCATGAAACGGTGGTTGCCGATAATTACCTGCGGCGAACGATCTGCAAGGCGCAAAATGTTGCACCGTTGTACGAAGTCCCCGACCTTGTGAGGCGAATCGCCATCTGGAAAGACGTTTCCGGTCGGGAGATTATCCCCTATATCGGCGATCTCACCGATTGGTCCTTTGTCGAAACCCTTTTTCAAGCCTTCACCCCCGATGCCGTTGTGCACTATGCGGAGCAGCCCGCCGCACCCTATTCCATGCTCAACCGGCAATCGGCCCTATTGACCCTCAACAACAACCTCAATGTCACGGCCAACCTGATATTTGCCGTTCGGGAATTCTGTCCGGAGGCCCACATTGTGAAGCTTGGCACGATGGGGGAGTACGGCACGCCGGACATCGATATCGAAGAAGGCTGGATCGATATCAATCACAAGGGAAGAACCCAGAAATTCCTCTTCCCACGCCAGGCCGGCAGCCTCTATCACACGACCAAGATCATGGATACGGATCTACTCTGGTTCTATGTCCGCATGTGGGATATCAGGGTCACGGACCTGATGCAGGGTCCGGTTTACGGTATCTTTACCGACGAAACGGGAGACGATAAAAATCTGCTTCCGTTTTTCAACTACGACGAACTTTTCGGGACAGTCCTCAACCGGTTTGTCGTCCAGGCCGCCGCCGGATACCCGCTAACGGTCTACGGCAAGGGGGGGCAGACCAGAGGCTACCTGAATATCAAGGATACCCTGAACTGCATTCGATTGGCGATCGAGAACCCCGCCGACAGGGGCGAGCTGCGCATCCTGAACCAGTTTACCGAAACGTTCAGCGTCAATCAGCTGGCCTTATGGGTGCAGCAAGTCGGCAACCGCATGGGGCTCGACGTTACGGTGGAACACCTTGAGAACATTAGGAAGGAGGCCGAGGAACATTACTATAATCCCCGCCATACCGGCCTCCTGGATCTGGGTCTTGAGCCCAACTATCTCACGGATAGCGTGATTGCCAGAATGATTGAATTTGCGGTAACGCAGAAGAATCAGATCAACCGGGAACAGATTTTCAGAAAGGTGAAATGGGCTTAACATGTCAAACTTGAGGCTCATCGGGCTTATTGCCGGTATCATCGGTCTTGTATCCACCTTTCTCATCTACAGGGGCGCCCGGTGGAACCGCGCCAATTTTTTATTCTTCTCTCTTTTCAATCTTTTCCTGATCACCATAACGATCAACCCCGAATCGATCAACTTTCTGCGGGATCTTCTGGCACTTCAGGAACACCAGCGCGGTCGCCTTCTGGCCCTGCTGGTTCTATCCAACATCTTCCTCATGTTTTTCGGTTTCTATTCGAAATCAAAAATTGAGAATTTGAGGATACAGTTTGACCGCCTCGTCCGCAGTATGGGTGTGGTTGCTTTGGATAAAGCACATCAATTTAAAGATCATATCAAACCTATCATGGTGGTCATCCCAGCCTATAACGAAGCCGAAAACCTGGGGCATCTTTTAAAATCTATGCCCCAAACAATCGATGATGTTGAAGTGGGTGTTCTAGTGGTTGATGACGGCAGCGAAGATGCGACCAGCGCGATCGTACAAGAAAACAACTGCCTTGTGGTATCCAATCCCATCAATCGTGGCGGGGGGGCTTCTCTCCGCCTGGGGTATGATATCCTGAAGAATACAGCCGCTCAAATCTGCGTCACAATGGATGCAGACTGCCAGCACCGACCAGAAGACATGCCCACCCTTGTCCGCCCGATCATTGATAAAAAGCACGCCTTCGTCATCGGATCACGGATTATCGGGCAACGGGAAAAAGATAGCCTGTTGCGCATCACGGGGGTCTACACCTTCGGATGGATGATCAGCCTGCTTCTGGGACAAAAAATAACAGATCCATCCAGTGGCTACCGGGCCTTCGACCTTACAATCATGAAGACTATCGACCTGCATGAAGACCAGTACCACACCAGCGAACTGATCATCGAAGCGGTTCGAAAAGGGATAAAAATCGGCGAAAGCCCCATCACCATCATGCGGAGAAAGTATGGTAAGAGCAAAAAAGGCCGGAACCTAAAATATGCTCTCAATTTTACCAGGGCAATTGTCAAAACATGGTGGCGATAGCATCTCTTCAACAACCACAAATGAACGTACGATGAACAATGAAACACCCTAATCCGGAAAATGCCTTTGTGTTTATTGTCGGTTCACCACGATCCGGTACAAGTATTCTCGGCGAAATTCTTGATCGCCACGACCAGGTATCCCAATGGTTTGAACCCTACTTTGTCTGGGATCACTTTTTCAGGAATCATCCGGATGACGAGAGGTCGGACAGGGAGGCAACGCCACGGGTAGTCAACCAGATACGGAATGATTTTTTTCGCTACCTAAAAAATTCCCAATCGACCCTTGTCGTAGATAAATCACCCAGAAACAGTCTGAAAATTCCGTTTATACGAAAAATTTTCCCGGAAGCACGCTTTATTCACATTTTAAGAGATGGAAGAGATGTGACACTCTCTATCCATAAAGAATGGCTTCGCAGGAAACAGATTGTGAATGATCCATCTCAGAGAAATCGTTTCAAATATGCCAAGGCGTTGCAAGTTTGGCGCTGGCTTGACATGCAACCCATGCTACAAGATAAACTGAGAGCTATCTGGTTTGAGACAAACGGTCACTTCATCGATAGGTCAAAGCATCTCAATTTTAAGCGCTGGAACGGGGCCGTTGGCTGGGGACCGAGATTCAAGAACTGGGAACGTGTCTTTGATGAAAAATCCAACCTTGAATTCAATGCTTACCAGTGGCTGAAATGTGTTGAATCCATCCGTGACTCCTGGGATGTCATCCCTCAAGAAAAAAGGCTTGATATTCGGTACGAGGAAATGATTGGGAGGGGAAGCCAAACAATCACGAAGATCATCAATTTCCTTGGTCTCGAAGCAACCGATCGTTTTCTGTCGTCCCTCCCGGTGCTCAAAAAGGGCAACTACAACAAATGGCAGCAAGAATTCTCAAAAAATCAGATTGATGACATCAGCTCGATATTGAACCCAATGCTCAACAAACTGGGCTATTAACATGCCCTGCGTCGACTGATGTATATTTATCAATGGCTGAGGGTAATGGAACATACATGCGTTAAAAATTTATCTTCAAACTATTGATATCAATAATTTTCCTGTTCTTTGTCCTTTACAAGGTCGATCTGAACGAAATGGCCGAAGCCATCTCTTCGATCCACACCGGTTTCTATTTAGCTTCACTTCTTTTTGTGCTCCTCAACAGCTTGATTCTGGCAATAAAATTCAGAATCTTGATGAAACGCTCCGGGGTCCATCAAAAAGTCATGACATTGTTCCGGATCAATCTGATCTGTCGATTTTACTCTTTTTTTCTAACTTCCGCTGTCGGGCAAGGGATCATCAGATGGTGCAGTGCCACGAGGAACCATGACAACCGTGGGAAATTTATCACCGTAATGGTTCTCGAACGCACCACCTTTCTATTCGTTCTATGTTTTTCGGTACTGGCGCTTCAATTCACTTTGACGTCGCCCGGAGCAGGCGCAATCGCCCAACTAATTTATCCCTCAGCAATCATGGGGATGTTAGCAACGCTGATAATTTTCACCTGTCTTTTTTCCTCCCGCCTCCAGGGGGCTTGCAATCATCTGCTCGCTCGTATTAAGGCGACGTTTCCCTTTTTCCAACGAAATCTTTTTCACTTTAGAGCCAACCTTTTATATATCTATTTTGGTCACACGATCGTTTTACTTAAATGTAATCCAATTGCCATTATCTGGTGTCTATTGTATCTTTTGAGAGTATATTGGTTGTCCCTCGCGACCGACGCACCGCTTGATTTCTATCAAATCGGCTGGATGGCATCACTGGTGCTATTTCTTCAGATGGTGCCCATCACGCTGAACGGTATCGGACTGAGAGAGTCGGTGTATGCCATGCTTTTTAGCCTCGAGGCGCTTCCCTCCGAAAAGGGCGTATTGATCGGCCTCTTATTTTTTCCCAGATGTTTGTCATCTCGGCTTTCGGAGGTGTCGTCAGTTTTTTTGAAGGAGCTTGGAACCCTACAGCTGAATGGATCTGTGTTGTTACAGGAAGGTAGGTTTTATGAAATGCACTACAACGATAACCCTTCTAGTGTGCTTGACTTTATAGGTAGTAGGGGGCATCATCTATTCCAAGTATAGGACTGAAAACCCGAGACTTCAATTTGACCGACTCGTTCGAAGAATGGGTGTCGTGACACTTGAAAAAGCAGTTCGACTTGCCTATGAGATCAAACCGGTGCTGGTTGTCATTCCAGCCTTGAATGAAGTGGAAAATCTTGGGCATGTGTTGCGCTTGATGCCTAAACAAATTGGCGGAATGGACATCGGCGTATTGACCGTAGATGATGGGAGTGAAGACGACACCAAGGATATTGCCAAAAAGTTGGGCTGCATGGTGGTTTCAAATCCAATCAACCGGGGCGGCGGGACCGCTCTCCGGTTAGGTTATGATATATTGAAAAAGTCATCAGGGAACATTTGTGTCACCATGGATGCTGATGGTCAGCATCGACCTGAAGACATCGATGAGCTACTGGCGCCTATTGTAACCAATGAGGCGGATTTTGTTATTGGCTCACGGATTTTAGGCAATAGAGAGTCGGACGGTCTGTTCAGACTATCCGGAGTTTATACTTTCGGTTGGCTGATCAGTTTGCTTCTTAAAAAATACTTACCGACCCTTCAAGTGGGTTCCGTGCTTTTAAAATGAGCAGCACCAGCCAAATTAATCTGCGGGAGGACCAATATCACACCAGTGAACTGATTAATGAAGCGGTTAAAAAAGATTTACGCATTAAAGAAGTTTCGGTCACAATTTTAAAGAGAAAATATGGGGAAATTAAAAAGGGCCGGGATTGGATATACGGCTACTATTTCGCCAAAACGATTATCAAGACAAGGTGGAGATAGATTTTTTGGTCCAAGAACTCCCACATGTAAGCATTGTGATTCTGACCTATAACGGCGCCAGGTATATTAAAGGCTTGCTACCCTCACTACTGGATCAGACTTACCCCTCTCATCAAAGGGAAATCATCGTCATCGATAATGATTCCAAAGATGACACGGTATCCTATATCCAGAGCAATTTCCCTGAAATTAAGTGCATTCCCTTACCTGAAAACATCGGCTTCGCAGCCGGAAATAACGTTGGCTACCAGCACGCCAAGTACGATTATATTATTTTTTTGAATCAGGACACCATCTGCCATCGTGACTGGCTGGCCGGTCTGGTCACACCGCTGCTGGAGAATCAGGAGATGGGTGCATGTGCCTCCAATATTATACCGGTTGACCCGCAAAAAGTTGCAGGGGTTGATCGAGAGACCCGCGTCGACAGGCTTTTTTATTGCGACCTGTCACCATTTGGTTATGGTCGGTACCATCAGGAAGTGGGGGCTCCCCGCAAGCGTACCTTGCTTGTATCGGGATGCGCCTTTATTATCCGGAGGGAAACCGTCGAGCAACTGGGATATCTTTTCGATCGAAATCTCTGGATGTATGCCGAAGACACCGATCTCTCCCTGCGGCTGCTGCGACGAGGGAAAAATCTTTGCGTTGTTCGCGATTCTGTTGTTTTTCATATACATGGTTCACCTACTTTCAGTAATCCCGGCAGCATAAAAAAAGCATATGGGGCCATTTACAATCGGGTTTTTGTTTATATGAAAAACATGCGTTTGGTAGAGTTTTTTTTCTTTTTCCCACTCATGGTTTTGGGGGGCGGTGGTAAATTGCTGGAACTGCGCATGCCGCATTCCCATAAAGCGTTGCTATTCATTCCATTCAGTTTATTCAGTAGTGCAGCCATGATGATCGCGCTTACGACCCTTGTGATCCCCCTAATCCGACACAAACGGCAAATGGTTCAGCACCATCAAAAGAATAAAAACATGCTTGCGATCCTTTTAAAGCAATTTTATGAATAGATTTTCAAACATTTCCTCTAGCACGGTATGAAAAAGACCACGACTAGCCGATTGCTGAATATATGCTGTCGCTTATATCTATGGCCAGCCAAACTGGGGCGAAACAGCTTCGTCCTGCCCCCTTTCCGGATATCCAACCCGAAAGCACTCTTTGTCGGGGACAATACGAGGATTGGTCAGTATACTTTATTGGTTATATGCCACACGCAAAACAATCGACACTATACGCCTCGAAGCTCCATTGGGAACAATGCGCTGATCAGCAGCCTGGTTTTTATTGCGGACACAACGCACGATTATAAAGATGTTACGCGCCCGATGAATCAGGAAGATTTAACAGAGGGATTCATGGTAAAGATTGAGGAGAACGCTTTCATCGGTGTGAATGCATGCATTCAGCCCGGTGTCCGTATCGGTAAAAAATGTGGTGGTTGGTGCCGGAACCTTGGTGACCACGGCTATCCAACCCTATACGGTGGTGGCCAGAAACCCGGCCGTTCCCATTAAGCAGTATACCTTTGGAAAAAAGACCAAGGTCAAAGTTCGACAGGATACCGGAAAATGAAATCAGCACTTCCATTAAATAATTGCCCGTTATGCAACCAGAGCGCCGATCATTTGCTCGATATCCCCACACCAGTTTATGGGAAACGCTATGCCATCCACCACTGCCGTGCCTGTAAAATCAGTTTCACACATCCCTTCCCGTCGCCGGATGATTTAGACAAGATCTATTCCGGTCAATATTGGACCCGGGAAGCGTCTCTGGGGGAAAAGGGCGCGATTGGCCGAGCCGTTGCATTATTCAACCATATGCGGCTGGCAATGTTGATTCGCCCCCTGCTCAAAAACCTCCCCCCGGACGCCTCCATCCTGGAAGTTGGCTGCGGATCAGGGCATCTGGCCGCCCATATCAAACAATGTGGTTTTGATATCGAAGTCACCGATATCAGCATGGATATTCTCCATGAAGTCCAATCGCTGCTGAATATCCCGGTATATTGCGGGAATTTGGAGGAAATCACCTTTCACCGCCAATATGACGCCGTGATATTCAACAATGTTCTGGAGCATTTGCGCGCTCCTGACCAAGCCATTGCAAAGGCATCTAAACTGCTCAATCCCGGTGGGTTAATATTTGTTGAGGTCCCCAATATCGATAGCAACCAGTTCGATCTTTTTAAAGCGGTGTGGTATCATCTTGCCATCCCGCAACATCTTTATCATTTTTCCTCTGAATCACTGGACAGTGTGATGCGCGCTTTCTCGCTGAAGAGGATCTGGCTTTCCACGTATTCGCCCCGAATATCGGCTGCGGGTTATGCGGCAAGTCTGTCACCCTCGCTACAACCCGCTCAGTTGAGACGGTCCTGGTCGATACCAAGGCTTTTTCTGTATCTCATCCTGCAATTATCTGTCTTACCGATAGTATACGTTGAATCGTTGCTGGGCAGGGGTGCTGCCCTGCGTGGCATTTACCAAAAATCGAACCCTGTCAAAAATGTTTAAAACCTCCGTCTACTACGATAAACTAGTCCCAGTTTTCCTTAAAAAACTGATTGATCCGGATTCAATCCGAATCCAACAATTTGTTTTGTCGGAGATACAAAAAACAAGCGCTGGAGATCAAATATTAGACGCCGGGGCGGGAGAATGTCGGAATAGAGATTGTATAAAAAACCAAACCTACATCGCTCTTGATGCGGCCTGCGGCGATCAATCATGGGACTACTCTGGCTTGGACGTAATCGCCAATCTGGAAAAAACGCCATTCAAACCCGACAGTTTTGATTTGGTGATATGCACGCAGGTCCTGGAACACGTCAACGAGCCTCAGATCGTCCTGAATGAGTTTTTCAGAATCGCAAACGCTGGAGGATCCATCTGCATCACTGCACCACAAGGTTGGGGGGTTCATCAGGCCCCTTTTGATTTTTTCCGCTATACGCATTTCGGATTGCGTCACCTATTGGAAAAAGCCGGATTTGAAATAGTCTCCATCACGCCTTCCTGCGGTTATTACGGCTACCTGGCAAACCGTTTGACGGTTCTCCCCAAAACCCTTTTCTGGCAGATAAAACAAAGCTGGCTGCGCCTGCTCCTGTCCCCCATAGAGCTGCTGTCTTATGGGGTGTTTGTACTTCTTTTGCCGATCATATTGAACAGCATCGATTTTATGGACAAAACCCGTAACTACACGCTCAACTACTTCGTGCTGGCAAGAAAGCCCACCTCTAAACATGCGCTATAAATTTCTTATCCGTTTGCTGGGACCGGTCCTTTTTGTCGTTATCCTCCTATTCTTTATTGATCCGGTCAAGATCATCCAGGCATGGCACTCTCTGCGGTACGACTTCCTTGGCTGGAGCCTGCTCACGGTACCCTTTATCGTTGCCGTACGAAGCATTCGCTGGCAAAGAGTCTTAGCCGCTTTCGGCATGCCCTATCCTGTCTGGACCTGCTTTAAGTATAATTTTGTCGAAATGGCCACAGTGGCCGTTGTTACAAGGGTGGGATCCCTGATCAAAACGTTTTATTTGCGGAGAGACGGTTACCGTTTTTCAAAAGCCATCTTTTCGATTTTCTCCGATAAAGCCTTCGATTTTCTCTTGCCTATTCTTTTTGGAATTTTCAGCGCTGTTTCTTTCTATTTCAACCTGAATCCGGATAACGCCCTGCTCGGATTTCTGGCGATACTTGCCGTCCTGTTTAAACCGGTCCAAATGACCGGCGCTTCGATTCTCCCCAAAACCATCCCAAAACGCCTGAAAGAAAAAATGGCCGATAAAAAATGGCGTTTTGATCACCATTTTCAACAAAGTGTTACCGCCCTGGATTATCGATCTTACCTGCTTTCATCCGTGGGGTTTCTGCTCTATTATTTATCGATCTACTTTTTAAACTTAGGGCTTGGACTCAATTTCAGCTTTTCCCAAATCGTATGCATTATGGCGCTGACATCCCTGATCACCGCCATACCGATATCATTCATGGGAATTGGCACACGAGATGCGGCCCTGATCGCCGTTTTCGCATGGTACGGCCGTTCGGCGGAAGAAGCCGTGTCATTGTCGCTTGGGCTCCTGCTGCTGCGACTTTCGATTATTTTGATGGGATCATTTTTCTGGTATCTTGACCCACCGCCCCTGGCAGAGCTAAAAAAGGGACGAGACGGATAATGCCACCACGGAGTTTTAGCCCGGCAGGCAATAACGCGAGAATTGATTTTATGATCCCGAATCATATTCAAAAAGCAAGGCGCTGGAATGACATCGAATACTTCAGAAATTAGAACCGCTAACGAAAAATCCCCGCAGACACCCGCCATTTTGAACAATTTGGCTCATCTCAAGACTGTCTCCGCGGTCATCGCATGCTTGGTGATCACCGCTGCAGCGGCACTTGTCTATTCCAACACGCTGCAAAGCCCGTTCACTTTTGACGACCTGTCCATTATTTCTGAAAACCCCCATATTCGACTGCAGGAAATCTCTTCGGACACAATTTTCAACCTCTTAAAAAATTCCGGCAATCGGCCGGTGCCGGTCATCAGCTTTGCACTGAATTACTATTTAGGCGGTTACAGCCCTTTCGGATACCATGTTGTTAACATAACAATTCATGCTATCACCGGTATACTCTTCTTCTTTTTCATCCAAGCGACAGCAGGCCTCTATGTAAAAAAAAATGAAGAGAGAGAGCCCCTCTTTTCTCTGCCAATAACGATCATCTCCATATTCACGGCTCTTCTATGGGTCGTTCATCCAGTCAACACCCAATCGGTAACCTATATCGTCCAGAGGATGAACAGCCTGTCCACGATGTTCTGCATGCTCTCCTTTGTATTATATATCGACGGACGATCTTCAGCCGGGAGGAAAAAGAACTTTGCGCTCATTGCG
>Ga0316195_10001141_pt1 | contig 11626 bp, 7 predicted proteins | sample Phised1_MG_FD_204937 | JGI IMG/M metagenome (GOLD analysis project Ga0316195, IMG submission 204937) | Coastal sediment microbial communities from Maine, United States - Phippsburg sediment 1 | ecosystem: Environmental > Aquatic > Marine > Coastal > Sediment | place: USA: Maine | collected... | reverse complement strand
CGGATTTCGTCCCGCAGGGGTTCCCAGTGGTCTTCTGGGACCTGTTCGGCGAGCAGGGGCACCCGGTGCGCACCACCGTCTCGGAGATGGGGCCGCTGCTCCTCGCCCGCCTGCTCGATCTCAACCCGACTCAGGCCGGCATTTTGACCCTGGTGTTCAAGGTTGCCGACGACCAGGGGATGCTGTTGCTCGACCTCAAGGACCTGCAGGCCATGGTGCGCTTCGTCGGGGATAACGCTAAGGACTTCCGTACCGAGTACGGAAACGTCTCCGCGGCCAGCATCGGCGCGATCCAGCGCGGCCTGCTGACTCTGGAGCAACAGGGTGCGGAACGCTTCTTCGGCGAGCCGGCCCTGAACCTCGACGATCTCATGCAGACCGGACCCGGCGGACTGGGGGTGATTAACATCCTCGCCGCCGACCGCCTGATCCAAACCCCCAAGATCTACGCCACCTTCCTGCTCTGGCTGATCTCCGAGCTCTTCGAGCGGCTGCCGGAAGTCGGCGACCCGTCCAAGCCGCGCATCGTCTTCTTCTTCGACGAGGCCCACCTGCTCTTCGATGATCCGCCGGAAGCGCTGCTCGACAAGATCGAGCAGGTAGTCCGCCTGATCCGCTCCAAGGGGGTCGGCATCTACTTTGTCACTCAGAACCCCCTCGATGTGCCCGACGCCATCCTCGGCCAGCTCGGCAACCGGGTGCAGCACGCCCTGCGGGCGTTTACCCCGCGCGACCAGAAAGCGGTGCGCGCCGCAGCGCAGACCTTCCGGCCCAACCCGCCCCTCGATGTCGAGCAGGCGATCACCGAGCTCGGTGTCGGCGAAGCCCTGGTCTCCTGCCTGGACGCCAAGGGGATTCCCGCGCCTGTAGAGCGGGCCATGGTCTGCCCGCCGGCCAGCCGCCTGCGCCCTCTCGATTTCCAGGAGCGCGACCGGGTGCGCGCCGGGTCAATCGTCGGCACGGTCTATGACAAGGACATCGACCGCGAATCGGCCTACGAGCAGCTGGCAGCGAAGGCCCGCCAGCAAGAAGCCGCGGCACCGCCACCGGCCAGTCGCAGCCGCGCGAAGCAGACTGGCTCGATGGGTGATTTTTTCGAAGCCGCGGGCAAAAGCGCCGCCCGCTCGATCGGCACTCAGGTCGGCCGCCAGATCATACGTGGCGTGCTTGGTTCGCTGTTCGGCAAGGGCCGTTGGTAGCAAAGAGAAAACAGGGGCCACCGGGACTTACGCCCATAGTGCAGACAACACCAAGACCGGCCCTCAGGGCCGAAGCAGAAAGGAGCTGTGGTTATGGCAGGAAAATTCGAGTTGAAGAAGGCCAAGGACGGACAGTTCATGTTCAATCTGAAAGCTTCCAACGGCCAGGTGATCCTCACCAGCGAGCTTTACAGGCAGAAGTCGAGCGCCGAGAACGGCATCGAGTCGGTACGCAAGAATGCCGTCCGTGAAGGGGCCTTTGAGACCAAGGTCAACTCCAAGAAGGAACCGTACTTCATCCTCAAGGCCACCAACGGCCAGGAGATCGGCCGCAGCGAATACTACTCCGGCAACGCGGCCATGGAAAATGGCATCGCGTCAGTGAAGAAGAACGCCCCCGATGCCAAAGTGGATGATACCACCGCCTAGCACCTGACATCATCTTCGATTGCGCAGTCCGCGCTTTGTGCGCGGACTGCGCTTTACCCTGTGCGGCAAAACCCACACAGCGATCCGCCGATTAAGGTTAATTTCATTGAATTCCCGTGTAATTCTGCCATAATTCCCACAACTTCTGCATTTGAGAAGAGCCGCTGAGGCACGCCCTGCCTGTTCACGGGGACGTTATCAAGGAGAATGCTGTCCATGGCTAAAAAGCCCATGATCCACCTCGATTTTCTCAAAGGGCCGAGGCCCCGGAACAGATTCCATGCCCGGGCCAAACAGGTAGGTCTGCCGCCAGGAACGCTGGTTCATGTCGGCCAGCAAAAAACCGAGAGACCGGTGATCAGTCTGATCGACTATGACGCGACCCGGTTTGAGACCTTCGCCGATATTACCATCGCCGAAGCCACCAAGTTCAAGGAGACGAAGACAGTCAGCTGGATCAACCTGAGCGGCATCCACGACACCGCCTTGCTCGACGAATTCGGCAAGCGCTTCGACATCCACCCCCTGACGCTCGAGGATATTCTCAACACCCATCATCGCCCCAAACTCGAGGAACATGAAGGCTACTGCCTGGTTATTCTCAAGATGTTGTTCTTCGATGATCAGACTCAGTCAGTCACAGTCGAGCAGGTCAGCCTGCTCCTCGGTCAGAATTTCGTGCTTTCCTTCCAGGAAACCGAGGGCGACGTCTTCGACGGCGTCCGCGAACGCCTGCAGCGCGGCAATGGCAAGATCCGTCAGCGCGGCCCGGATTACCTGGCCTATGCCCTGATTGACTCGATCGTCGACAGCTATTTCCATATCCTGGAAAAAGTCGGCGACCGACTGTTGCAACTGGAAGAACAACTCATCAGCAGCCCTGAATCGTCTCTGTTGAACACTATTTATCACTACAAGCGTGAACTTCTCCTGCTGCGCAAATCGGTCTGGCCGCTGCGGGAAGTGATCAGTCAGATGCACAAGGAACCCTCGCCGCTGATCCATGAAGGCACCCAGATTTTCCTGCGCGATCTCTATGACCACACGGTCCAGACCATAGACACCCTGGAGACTTTCCGTGACGCTCTTACTGGCCTGCAGGACCTGTACATGTCAACAGTCAGCAACCGCATGAACGAGATCATGAAGGTGCTGACTATCATGGCCTCGATCTTCATCCCCTTGACCTTCATTGCCGGCATTTACGGCATGAACTTCGAATACATTCCCGAACTCAAATGGCGCTGGGGCTATTTCGCCGTGTGGGGCTTCATGGCCGGCAGCGCCATCGCCATGCTTGTCTTCTTCAGAAGGAAAAAGTGGCTATGAGAGCCCTGAGGCACAGCATCTTCAAGACAACCCTCAGGTTGACCTTGTGCCTGCTCCTGTCGAGCTGGGTTCCTGGCGGCGCACTATGCTTTGCGGAAGACCCCGCCCCGGCGACCCCGGCGACCCCGGCGACCGCCGCAGCAGAGGTTGTTTTCCCCGGCCTCGACAAAGTCATCCCCAGGGCGAACGACATCATTGCCAGACTGAGTGAGGCCGACGCAACCATCAGCCAGGCAGAGGCTTTGCAGGACATCCCTCAGCAGCTGACAGCTTTGGGCGTCAAGCTCAAAGAGCTGGAAAAGGAGTTTATCAACTGGGAGGATGTCGCCAACTGGCCCCTCAATCGCCTGATGTCGGCAGAGGCCCGCTACAAACAGCTCGATAATCAGCAGAAGAAGCTGTTCGAAGGGATAGGCCGCCATTTTAAAGCGCTCGAGGATCTGCGCGACACATGGGCCAAGGAAGGGCAGTTCTGGAAGGATTGGCAGGCCGCGCTGCGCAAGTCCGGGGTGAAGGCTCCGGAAGACGTCTTCAGCAAAACCCGGCAGGGGATCGAAGTCCTCCTCACCAGGATATCCGCGGCCTCGACACAGCTGATCAAGCGTCAGGAGGAATTTTCAGCTGGCCAGGAAACCATGACCAGCCGCCTGGCAATGGTCGAAATGGCCCTTCAGCAGCTGCGCCAGGACACCCTCAGGCGCAATGCCTATTCCCTCTTCAGCGTCGATTTCTACAGCCAGTTTACCACCCAGATGTTCAACGATTACCGCAGCAACTTCCTGGCGACCATCCGGCTTCCAGACGGCTTCTGGGAGCGCCAGGGCTGGATCATCAGCCTGCAGTTGATCTGTATCATCGTCCTCGCCAGGATTCTCCAGAGACGCAGGCGCCAGCCTAAACCGATCAGTACCGATTGGCGTTTCTTCTTTGAGAATCCACTCGCCGGATCGATTTTCATCTCCCTTGCGGCAACCAGCGCCCTGTACACCAACCCGCCGCCATCATGGGCTTGGTTCATTCAGACGGTCGCCACCATCTCAGGCACAATCCTGGTCGCCGCCATGACCGAGAAGTCGCGGCGCAGGCGGCTTCTCTGGGTTCTGGCGGTGGTCTTTTTGGTGTCAGAGGCGCTCAAGACCAGCGGCCTGCCGACCCCGGCATACCAGCTTTACATCATAATCCTCTGTACCTTATCCGTGCCCATGTGCCTGCTCTTCGCCCACCATCGCCGCCAGCAGGACGCGGGGCGCATCGGTGTGCACGTGATGTCACTCTACCTCATCACCCTGACTGCCATGATCGGACTGATCACCGCGCTAATGGGTTTCGCCACCCTGTCGATTCACCTGATCGATGCCGTGCTCGGCACCATCATCATCCTACTCATCGTGAGGATGGCCATCCACCTGGTTGACGGCGGCATCACCGAGTTCATGCGCCTCAACTGGGTCCGGGAGCGCAAGTTGGTCCGGCGTCTCGGTATCGGCACCGCCGATCGCCTGAAAACCCTGTCCCGCATTGTCATCCTGGTCAATGCCGGGCTGTTTCTGCCGATCATCTGGGATATCTTCGGCACTCTCGATGAAGAGACCAGCAGTCTCTTCAGTCTCGAATACAGCATCGGCGAATTCAGTCTTTCCGTTCACATGGTCATCACAGTCATCGTCGTGCTCTACCTGACCCACCTGATCTCATGGATCTTGCAGGCCATGGCTGATGCCTATTACATGTCGCCGCGACGCATGGATTTCGGGGTCAAAACCGCCACGAAGCGACTGCTGCATTACGCCCTGTTCACCGTCGGCTTCTTCATCGCCGTGAGCATGGCCGGCCTCAACCTGAAGGAATTCACCATCATCGCCGGCGCCCTCGGCGTGGGTATCGGCTTTGGCCTGCAGAACATTGTCGGCAACTTCGTCAGCGGCCTGATCCTGCTCTTCGAACGCCCGATCAAGGTGGGCGACACCATCAACATCGACGACCAGTGGGGCACGATCAACAAAATCGGCCTGCGCTCGACGGTTGTCGAAACCCTCGATCGCTCTGAAATCATCGTCCCCAACTCGGACCTGGTGTCACAGAAAGTCACCAACTGGACCCTCTCCAGCAGCATCTCACGGGTGATCCTCAAGGTCGGCGTCGCCTATGGCAGCAACCTGACCCGGGTCCTGTCGATCCTTGATACGGTCGGCAAGGAGCATCCCGATGTCCTTAGCGAACCGTCACCCAACGCGATCTTTACCGGTTTCGGGGACAGCTCCATCGACTTCGAACTGCGCGTCTGGATCAATGACATCAACAAACGTCTCAAAGTCAGGAGCGAGTTGGGGCAGGCCATCGACGCCCACTTCCGCGAAGCGGGGATTTCCATCCCCTACCCGCAGCGGGACTTGCATTTGCGCAGCGTTGAATCTAATCTGCAAACATTGCTGGGATTCCCCCGGGAAGATCCACCGTCAACACCAGAAGAAAGTACGGAATGACCCTCCATGCGCATCCTGGTTATTGAAGATCAGCCTGAAATTCTCCAGAACATTGCCGACTACTTCGAACTGAAGGGATATCTGGTCGACTGCGCCTACGACGGCCTGGGAGGGCTGCATCTGGCGCTGACCCAACCCTTCGAGCTGATCATCCTCGACCTGATGCTGCCTGGGATGGACGGCATCACTCTCTGCCGGAGGCTGCGCCAGGATGCGCAGATTTTAACGCCGATCATCATGCTCACGGCCAGGGACAGCGTTGACGACAAGCTGGCGGGATTCCAGGCAGGAGCCGACGACTATTTGGTCAAGCCTTTTTCTCTGTCTGAGTTGCACGCCCGGGTGGAAGCGGTGCTGCGCCGCAGCCAGTCGGCCATGGAAAACCGCCTTCAGGTGGGTGACCTGGTCTATGACATGAACAACCTGGAAGTCACCCGCCAGGGGAAGCCGCTGAAACTCAGCCCGATCGGCCTCAAGCTGCTGGAGAAGCTGATGAAGCGCAGTCCGCACGTGGTCAGGCGCGAAGTTCTCGAGGAACTCCTCTGGGGTGAGGACCTGCCGGGCAGCGACAGCCTGCGCAGCCACATCCACATCTTGCGCCAGGCGATCGATAAGCCGTTCACCTCCCATCTGCTGCACACGGTGCACGGCATCGGCTACTGCCTGAAGACGACTGAACATGGAATTTAAATCCCCCCTGTCACAAAGGATTATCGTCTCCTTCGTGCTGTTGACCACCGTGGTCAGCGGTCTCTTCAGCTATGGCATCACGCTCGCGATCAACACCGTCGAAGAGGACCTGGTCTCCGCCGAGCTCAACCGGAAAATCCTCAATGTCATGGTCGACTACAAGCAGGGGCAGGTCCCGCGTCTCGATCTGGGGACACAGCTTTATAGCGGCACGGAGGACCTGCCGTACTACCTGCTCGATCTGCAACCCGGCTTCAGCGAAGTGGAAGACGAAAAGAGCTCCTTTTATGTCATGATGCAGAAGGAGAAGGAGACCCCCTACTACCTCGTCCAGGAGCAGACGGGCTTCGTGAAGCATGAGAACATTTTGAAGGTCACCGTCATTATCGGCTTCTTTCTCAGCGTCATGGCCTCCCTGGTGCTCGGCATGGTTATGTCCAGGCGGATCATCGCCCCGGTCCGACGCTTGACCTCCCAGGTTCACAACCGCGAGGAGCTACTGCTTGACGCCCCGCCGCTGTCTTCCGATTACGCCGACGACGAAGTAGGTACCCTGGCGAAAACCTTCGATCGGACCATCCGCATGCTCCAGCAAGCCCTGCAGCGTGAGACCCTCTTTACCAGCGATGTCAGCCACGAACTGCGTACGCCGCTGATGGTCATTAAAAGCTCCTGTGACCTGCTCATCGAAAAAGATCAGCTCGACGACTATTCCCGGCAGCGCATCAACACGATCAGCAAGGCCGCCAGGGAAATCCAGGAGCTGGTAGACGCTTTTCTGACCCTGGCGCGGGGCAAGGGAACCGAGCAGGAACGTGCGCCCCTGGCAAGCATCATCCAGGGCAGCCTCGGCGAGTGGCAGCAGCAGGCCCTGGCCAAAGGGCTTGCGTTTAGCATTGACGACCAGGGTGCGGGACACGAGGAGCGACTGGAGCTCTTTCCGGTGGCCATGCTGCGCACCGTTCTCAACAACCTCGTGCGCAATGCCATTCATCACACCGCCGAAGGCAGCATCACCCTGATTGTTCACGCCACGGGTTTCGAACTGCGCGACACGGGCCCGGGGATTTCTGCCATCGACAAGGAATCGATCTTCAAACCCTTTTACCGAGGCCAATCACGGCGCGGCAACGGCTTGGGCCTCGGGCTGTCACTGGCCCAACGCATTTGTCAGCGTGAGCAATGGTCCATCACCGTCAGCGACAACCAGCCCTGTGGTAGCTGTTTTAGCGTCACTCTTAAAAATTGAGTATTCACGATCATTTCACATTTTTTCCATGTTCCTGTTACCGCTCCGATGCTACAGTTCCCGAAGGTTTTCCATGGACAACAGCATAAACCCTCGCCGGCACAACCCTTGGCTTTTTTGTTCCGGGGGTGTTAATCTGCACACTATCAAACCCCATGCATAATCTTGGCACACAAACTTGTCTACTGCGGTCAAAGGCGCAACCTTGATGGCAGTGAATTCATAGAGGATTTCCCATGCAGCACCTGACCCGGGCCCGGGTTCTCAACCATTTCTTTTTTGCCGTTTATCTGGCAGCGCTGGTTCTGAGCAGCCGCTTCTGGCCGAGCGGAGGGTTCGGCCAGCCCGGGGTCACCCTCTTCTCCCTCGTGGTCTATCTCACCTACGGGTTTATTTATATCCTGCCGGCCCTCCTGTTGACTAAACTGGTGCATCGCCTCTCCCGACGAGTCAGCGGAGGAGTCAAGACAGCATGGGTGACCGCTCTCAGCTACACGACCGCCGTCCTGACCGCCGGCCTGAGCCTGGTCCTTCTATTCGCCGACAGCCAGATTTACGAAATCTACGACTTTCACATCAACGGTTTCGTTATCAACCTGGTCACCACACCCGGCGGCATCGAATCGATGGGCATGAGCGACAGCGGCACGGCCATCTTCAGCCTGCGAATCTTCGCCCTGTTTGCCGGAGCAGCGCTGCTGCTCTGGCTCATGCACGCTGTGGTCGTGCGCCGCGCCGGTCAACCGCCGCTCTGGAAATACCGCTACCTGATGCTCCTGTTCGCCCTGACTACGACCGGTGAGCGTATCGCTTACGGCGTGAGCCACTTCTCCGGCTATGCGCCGGTGCTGGTGGCCGCCAACCGTTTCCCCTTGTATCAGCCGCTGACCTTTAACTCCCTGGCCAAGAAGATCGGCCTGCAGCCGGTGGACGATGAGAAGCGTCTGATCAAGACCGAAATTTCCCGGGTGCAGTACCCGCTGGCGCCGCTGGCCGTCACCCCCCCTGAGCGGCCACTGAACATCGTGTGGCTGGTGTCCGAGTCCCTGCGCGCCGACATGCTCGACCCGGAGATCATGCCGGCCACCTGGCGCTTTGCCGCCAGCGCTCACCGATACACGCGTCACTACAGCGGCAGCAACAGCACGCGCATGGGGGTCTTTTCCATGTTCTACGGGCTGTACGGGAACTTCTGGTTTCCCTTCCTCGAGAGCATGCGCGGGCCTGTCCTGTTCGACGTCCTCGGCGCCCAGAGCTACCAGTGGAGATTTTTCTCAAGCCAGAAGCTGAGCTATCCGGAATTCGACCGCACCGTGTTCGCCGCCATTCCGCAAGCGGACATGCAGTCCTATCTCGACGGCCCGGGCTGGCAGCGCGACCGCAAGAACGTCACAGACCTGCTCGCGTTCCTCAGCCACCGTGACCCAGCGCGCCCCTTCATCAGCTACATGTTCTTCGAGTCACCCCACGCGCGCTACTATTTTCCCGAAGAGAGCGTCATCCGCAGACCGTACCTCGAAGACTTCAATTACGCGACCATGGACTTGCAGAAGGACATGCCGCTGATCAAGAATCGCTATATCAACTCGGTCCATCACCTTGACAGCCAGTTCGCCCGGATCATCGACTACCTCGAACAGGAGAAGCTGCTTGACAACACCGTGGTCATCATCACCGGTGATCATGGCGAAGAGTTCAACGAGCATGGCCACTGGGGGCATGGCTCGACATTCAACGACGTACAGACCCGGGTGCCGATGGTGTTATGGATTCCCGGCACCGGCAGCAGCGTGGTCGAGCACATGACCTCGCACCTGGATATTATCCCTACCCTTCTGCCACATCTGGGTGTCGAAAACCCGGCCTCCGACTATGCCCTCGGCTATGACATGCTCGGGACGGCACAACGCACCTACACAATCACCGGGCACTGGCACACCTTGGGTTTCATTGCCGATGATTACAAGGCGGTCATTGCCATGAGCAACGCCCATCTCGGCAGTAACGTGGTGACCTGCGCCGACGACAATCCGTGCAGCGACCCCGCTGCATTTTATACGGCACATCAGGCTGACCTGGTGCAAGTCATGCAAGACATCGCCCGTTTCAGCAAAAAATAGCCCTTCACGTTTTTTTCACATTTTTTCCACGCACATGTCACAGCGCTTTATCTACAGTGCAAACCATCATGCGTTGCGGAGTTTCGACGATGAACAAGGCCCAGAAGCAGATTGTTGATCTGCCCTTCTCACAAAAATATGACCGGCAGCATGCCGAGGCCTACCAGGCAAAGCATCAGGATGGTCTGGTCCGCAGGCTCTCCAACTGGCGCGAAATCCAGGTTGCAAGGAAGGCTCTCCAGCTGGCTGACCAGCCGGGAATCGTTCTGGATCTGCCCTGTGGAGCAGGTCGTTTCTGGCCGATGCTCAAAGAGAAAAAGAGCCGTGTCGTCATTGCCGCCGACTATTCAGCCGCCATGCTCGACGTGGCCCGGGAAGCCAACCCCTGGTACAGCGAGCAAAACATCAGCTGCCTGGAGACTTCCGTATTTGCCATCAACCTGCCCGGCTCTGCCGTCGACAGCATCCTGTGCATGCGTCTCCTGCACCATATCGAGTCGGCAGAAGACCGCGTCGCAATGCTACGGGAGCTGCATCGCGTGACCCGGGATACAGTGATCATCTCCATGTGGGTCGATGGTAATTACAAGTCATGGCGCAGGGCAAAGATGGAAAAACGCCGTGAGTTGAAGGGGAAGAAAAGCTCACAAAACCGCTTTGTCGTTTCCAGGGCCAGGATTGAACGGGAGTTCACCAACGTCGGCTTCGACATCGTGGCACACCTGGATTTCCTCCCACTCTACCAGATGTGGAGCACCTATATTCTGCGCAAACGCTGATCTGCGCCCGCAAGAACCTCCCCGACAGTTGCCTCCGGGGCTTTGATAACACAGAAAGCCCTGTTTTTTCTGCCCACAACATCATCCTCTCAAGGGACATCCATACTTTAATCCACAACCCCGTTCGCCAGCCTCCAATACGACGGGGCCCAGGATATCCCGGGCCCATTAACAATTCTGCTCTTGCAATGATTTTTTGGCACATACCGGAGCTTTTCAGGAAAACCCGGAACGGTATTCATCAGCTTGGTTGCGGATCCGGCAGGAACCTCGCCCAGACCACTGCAAGGCCGGTCAACAGCGCAGAGAAAAGATAGCTGCCGGTAAAGGTGCCGGTCGATTCAGCAACCATCCCGGCCACCGCCGGGCCAAGGGTCTGTCCGATGGCGAAGCAAAAGGTGATGATCGAGAAGGCCGCAGCGGCACGTGCCTTGCCCAGGTAGTCACCAACCGCGGCCGCCATGATGGCCGGGATGGCAAAAACCGCGACCCCATACAGTACCACGGAGCCAAACAGCGCAAGGGTTCCCAGCCGGCAACCGGCCAGCAGATAAGCCAGAGTCTGGACGCCGAACACGGTCATCAACCCCCGCTTGCGACCAACCTTGTCGGAGAGCAGGCCGAACAGAGTCCCGGAGAAGAGGCTGAAGAGACCGACCCAAGACCAGAAACGGCCAGCGCTGGCCTCGACAAAATGGTACTCCTCGACCATGGTTGTGACGATAAAAGTGCCATAAATGACGTAGGTCGCCCCGAAGATAAAGTACAGGACGCCAAGATGGGTCAATATCTGCACGGGGCTGAACTGCCCCTTGCAGGGCGATGGATCATATTCTAGGTCCTGGACAACACCAACCGGAGCCAGTCCTTTTTCAGCAGGATCGTTACGAATCAAGCATGCAGCAATCATGGCCACGAGCAGGACAATCAGCCCCAGCAGCAGCCAACCGGCACGCCATCCATTCTCTCCAAAGCTGGCATTGAGCAAGGGCACGATGACACCCGAGAAGATGATAGCGAAACCGCTGCCCACGACGATCAGCCCAGCAGCCCGGCCACGTTTTTCGCGCCGGAACCAGTAGGACACTAACACCATAACCGGAATATTGGCAATGCCGCTGCCGATCCCGACACAGGCATAAAGAAACAGGATGAGCAGGTAACTGTCACTGCCGGCGATAGCGAACATGCAGCAGGCGATCAGCAGTAATCCGGCCGCGATCATCTGGCGGGGGCTGAAACGCCGTAAAAGGAAGGGGGCGACCGCAACAGCCGCAAGATAGCCGGCAAAATTTCCAGTGCCGAGAAAGCCCATTTCATCGTACGACATCCCCAGGGCATCGCGCAT
>Ga0316195_10001139_pt1 | contig 11629 bp, 14 predicted proteins | sample Phised1_MG_FD_204937 | JGI IMG/M metagenome (GOLD analysis project Ga0316195, IMG submission 204937) | Coastal sediment microbial communities from Maine, United States - Phippsburg sediment 1 | ecosystem: Environmental > Aquatic > Marine > Coastal > Sediment | place: USA: Maine | collected... | reverse complement strand
CCGAGGGTGGAGAACAAGATCGACAGCGCCGAGATGTCACCGACCGATGCCACGCCGGCCGAAGAAGCCTTGGCGCCCGACGGACCCGTGAGCCCGGCTGCACGCAAGCGGCCCAAGCCGGGCGAGCGCCGGGTGCAGATCCTGCAGACCCTGGCCGGCATGCTGGAACAGCCCGGCGCCGAACGCATCACCACCGCGGCCCTGGCGGCCCGGCTGGAGGTCAGCGAGGCGGCCCTGTACCGTCACTTCGCCAGCAAGGCGCAGATGTTCGAGGGCCTGATCGAGTTCATCGAGAGCAGCGTCTTTGCGCTCGTCAACCAGATCAGCGAACGCGAGCCCGCGGGCGCGGTGCAGGCGCGCAAGATCGTTCAGGTGTTGCTCCAGTTCGGCGAGAAGAATCCGGGCATGACCCGGGTGATGGTGGGGGACGCGCTGGTGTTCGAGCACGAGCGGCTGACCGCCCGCATGAACCAGTTCTTCGACCGCTTCGAATCCCAGCTGCGGCAGAGCCTGCGGCAGGCGGCCGAAGCCAGCGGGTCGGCGACGCCGAGCGTGGACGCGAGCGCCCTGGCCTCCACGTTGACGGCCTACAGCGTGGGCCGCCTGCAGCGCTACGCGCGGTCGGGCTTCAAGCGCATGCCGACCGAGCACCTGGACTTCGCGCTGGCCCATCTGAGCGCGTGAGCGCCTGAGCGGCCGCCGGTGGAGATCGCGCTCGCCGGCGAGCGGATGCACCTGCTGGCGGGCCGTGCAGCCCACCTGCCGGCCCACGACATGCTGCTCGTGGCCGACGCCCACATCGGCAAGGCGCACAGCTTCCGTCGCCTGGGCGTGCCGGTGCCGCAGGGCACCACGGATGACATGCTGCAGCGGCTGGACGCACTGTTGCATGCGAGCGGGGCGACGCACCTGGTGTTCCTGGGCGATCTGCTGCACTCGGCACGGGCCCGCTCCCCTGCCACCTGGGCCGCGGTCCAGCGCTGGCGCGACCAGCAGCCGGGGCTGCGGCTGACGCTGGTCCGTGGCAACCACGATCGCCACGCCGGCGACCCGCCGCCGGCCTGGGAGGTGCATTGCATCGACGAGCCGCTGATGCTGGGGCCGTTTGCGCTGTGTCACCATCCGGCGCCGCAGCCCGGCGCCTACGTGCTGGCGGGCCACCTGCACCCGGCCGTGCGGCTGGGCGGGCGGGCGCACGACCGGCTGCGACTGCCCTGCTTTCACTTCGGGGCGCGGGTCGGGGTGCTGCCTGCGTTTGGCGCCTTCACCGGCAGCCATGTCGTGCTGCCGCAGCCCGGCGACCGGGTCTTCGTCGTGCACGACGACCGGGTGCGGGCGCTGCCCATGGCCTGAATACACTCCCCGCTCATGTCGACCCCCCCACTTGATTCGTTGATGGCGCGCGCCGAAGCCCTGCTGGCGCGACTGGAGGCGGTGCTGCCGCACCCTTTGGCGGCGCCCGACTGGCACGCCTCGGTGGCCTTCCGCTACCGCAAGCGCGGGCGCGGCGGCGCACTGGAGCCGGTGCGCCACGTGGCTTCGATCCGCCTGTCGGACCTGTGCGAGGTCGCCCCCCAGAAGGACCGCCTGCTGCGCAATACCGAGCAGTTCGTCGCCGGTCGCAGCGCCAACAACGTGCTGCTGACCGGCGCCCGCGGCACCGGCAAGAGCTCGCTCATCAAGGCGGTGCTGAACGAACTGGCGCCGCGCGGGCTGCGGCTGATCGAGGTCGACAAGGCCGACCTGGTGGACCTGCCGGACCTGGTCGATCTGGTGGCCGAGCGGCCCGAGCGCTTCATCGTCTTCTGCGACGACCTCAGCTTCGACGAGGGCGAGCCTGGCTACAAGGCGCTGAAATCCATCCTCGACGGCTCGGTGGCGCAGGCGAGCGACAACGTGCTGATCTACGCCACCAGCAACCGGCGCCACCTGCTGCCCGAGTACATGAAGGAAAACCTCAGCTACCAGCACACCGAGGACGGCGAGGTGCACCCGGGCGAAGTGGTCGAGGAGAAGATCAGCCTGTCCGAGCGCTTCGGGCTGTGGGTCAGCTTCTACCCGTTCACGCAGGCCGAGTACCTGGCCATCGTGGCGCAGTGGCTGCGCCACTTCGGCATCGACGAACCCCGCATCGTGGCGGCGCGCCAGGAGTCGCTGGTGTGGGCGCTGGAGCGTGGTTCGCGCTCGGGCCGGGTGGCCTACCAGTTCGCGCGCGACTATGCCGGGCGCGACTGAGCCGGGCGACCCTGCCGCGCCGGCGCTGCGCCAGCCGGTGGACGTGGCCGTCGGGGTGCTGATCGACGGCGGCGGCCGCTTCCTTCTGACCTCCCGCCCCGATGGCAAGGTCTACGCCGGCTACTGGGAATTCCCGGGCGGCAAGCTGGAGCCCGGCGAATCGGTCGCGCAGGCGCTGCGACGCGAGCTGCACGAGGAGCTCGGCATCTCGGTCGGTGACGTGCAGCCGTGGAAGGTCGAGATCGTGGACTATGCCCACGCCCGCGTGCGCCTGCACTTCTGCAAGGTCTTCGACTGGTCGGGCGACTTCGAGATGCGCGAGGCCCAGCAGATGGCCTGGCAGGTGCTGCCGGTGGCCGTGGCGCCGGTGCTGCCGGGCACGCTGCCGGTGCTGCGCTGGCTGGCCGAGGAACGCGGCTTCGCCGGGGCCACCCACTAAACTGCGGCCCATGCAGTCGCCAACGTCATGGCTCGACGAGGTCCGGTGGGATGCCGCCGGCCTGGTGCCGGTGATCGCGCAGGAGCAATCCAGCGGCGACGTGCTGATGTTGGCCTGGATGAACCGCGAGGCGCTGGCCGAGACGGCCGCCAGCGCGCGTGCCGTGTACTGGAGCCGCTCGCGCGGGCGCCTGTGGCGCAAGGGCGAGGAGAGCGGCCACGTGCAGCAGGTGCACGAGATCCGCCTGGACTGCGACGGCGACGTCGTTCTGCTGCGCGTGACCCAGCTCGGCCACGAACCGTCGATCGCCTGCCATACCGGCCGTCACAGCTGCTTCTTCCAGCGCTACGACAATGGCGCCTGGCGCGCCGTCGAGCCGGTGCTGAAGGACCCCCAGCGGATCTACCGATGAGCGACGACACCCTGGCCCGCCTGGCGGCGGTCATCGCATCGCGCCGGGGCGGCGACCCCGAGCGCAGCTATGTCGCCCGCCTGTTCCACAAGGGCGCCGACGCCATGCTCAAGAAGGTGGGCGAGGAAGCCACCGAGGTGGTGATGGCGGCCAAGGACGGCGCGCCGGACAGGATCGTGGCCGAGGTCGCCGACCTGTGGTTCCACACCCTGATCGTGCTGGCCGCCCACGGCCTGGGCCCGGACCAGGTGCTGGCCGAACTGCGCCGGCGCGAAGGTCTGTCGGGCCTGGAGGAGTTTGCGCTGCGCAAGGCGCGCGAGCGCGAGCTCGGTGAAGATGTCGACAAAGGATGAGGGACCAACCATGAGCGCAGACCCGAACTGCATCTTCTGCAAGATCGTCGCCGGGCAGATCCCGTGCAAGAAGGCCTACGAAGACGAGGAACTTCTGGCCTTCCACGACATCAACCCCTGGGCGCCGGTGCATGTGCTGGTGATCCCCAAGCTGCATATCGTGAACCTGTACGACGCCGAACGAGGGCACGAAGGGCTGCTGGGTCGCATGCTCGGCCTGGCGCCTCGCCTGATGCGCGAACTGGGCGTCGACGGGGGGTTTCGCACCCAGATCAACAACGGGCCCGACGGCAGGCAGGAGGTCATGCACTTGCACATGCACGTCATCGGGGGCCCAAGGCCCTGGGCCAGGGGGTGAAGCGCCGGTCCCCTAGAATCGCCGGTTGCTCTCTCAGGAGATAGATATGGGTTCCTTCAGCATCTGGCACTGGCTCATCGTGCTGCTGGTCGTGGTGTTGATCTTCGGCACCAAGAAGCTCAAGAACATGGGCTCCGACCTCGGTGCGGCGGTCAAGGGTTTCAAGGACGGCGTCAAGGGCGGGCAGGAAGACGAAGCGGCCGAGCCACCGCCGCAGGTCAGCGCCAAGCGCAGCGCGGACGCCAACACGGTCGACGTCGAGGCGAAGACCAAGTCTTGAGCCTTGCGCCTGCCCTCCATCGGCGGCGCGCCATCGGATGATCGACTTCGGTTTCGACAAGCTGGCCCTGATCGGGGCGGTGGCGCTCATCGTCATCGGCCCCGAGAAGCTGCCGCGCGTGGCACGCACGGTGGGGCACCTCTTCGGCAAGGCGCAGCGCTATGTGTCCGACGTCAAGGCCGAGGTGAACCGGTCCATCGAGCTGGAAGAACTGAAGAAGATGAAGACCCAGTTCGAGGACGCCGCGCACGAGGTGCAGAGCACCGTGCGCAAGGAGGTCCAGGAGGCAGGCGAGTCGTTTGACGCCGACTGGCAGAACGCCACCGCCGGGCTGGACGGGGGCGGCCTGGGCGGCAGCGACGCGTCGACGATCCGCCCGGCGCCGGTCTACAGGCCGCCGAAGAAGAACTGGCGCCTCAAGCGCGGCGCCGTACCGCAGTGGTACAAGCAGCGACACGGCGTGCGCAGCAAGGCGCAGTCGGGCGCCGCGCGCGTGGCACGCTTCCGGCCGCCGGGCGTGCGCTGATGAGCGGCGCGCCTGACAAGGACGAACTCGAAGGCACGGAAGCCCCGTTCGTCTCGCACCTGATCGAGCTGCGCGACCGCATGATCCGCGCCCTGATCGCGGTCGGCGTGGCCTTTGCCGCCCTGATGTTCTGGCCCGGTGCCGGCGGGCTCTACGACTTGCTGGCCGCGCCGCTGGTGGCCCACCTGCCCGCAGGCGCCACGCTGATCGCGACGAACGTGATCTCGCCCGTGCTGGTGCCGCTGAAGATCACCTTGATGGCGGCCTTCATGCTGGCGTTGCCGGTGGTGCTGTACCAGGTCTGGGCCTTCGTCGCGCCGGGGCTGTACTCGCACGAGAAGAAGATGGTGCTGCCGCTGGTGGTCTCCAGCACCATCCTGTTCCTCGTCGGCGTGGCGTTCTGCTACTTCCTGGTGATCCCGGGCATGTCGCAGTTCATCCAGCTCTTTGCGCCCAAGAGCATCACGGCGGCGCCTGACATCGAGCAGTACTTCGGCTTTGTGCTGACGCTGTTCCTGGTCTTTGGCATCGCGTTCGAGGTGCCGATTGCCGTCATCGTCCTGGTGCGCATCGGCGTGGTCTCGGTGAAGCAGCTGAAACAGGTGCGGGGCTACTTCATCGTCGGGGCCTTCGTCGTCGCCGCCATGGTGACGCCGCCGGACGTCATTTCGCAACTGGCCTTGGCCGTGCCGATGTGTCTGCTGTACGAGGCCGGCATCGTGGCGGCCAGCATGGTGCGCAAGCCCACCGCCGAAGAAGACGAAGACGAGGACGAGGACGAGAAGGCCGGGTCGGCGCGCTGACGGCCCGGCTTCAGCGTCGCAGCGGCGGCCGCCGGCCGACCTTCAGGGTCAGCGCCAGTTGTTCGTCGCCGCGCTGGACCGTCAGCACGGCGTCGCTGTCGGGCGCGAGCGCAGCCACCGCCGCCAGCAGTTCGGCCGTGCTGGCGACCGGCTGGTCGTCGATGCGCAGCACGACGTCGCCCGGTTTCACGCCGCCCTTGCTGGCAGGGCCGTCCTTCAGCACCCCGCTGATCAACACTCCATGCTCGACCGGCACACCGAAGCTGCGCGCGAACTCGGGGGTCAGCTCGCGCTGCTCCACGCCCAGCCAGCCACGCTGCACCTCGCCCGTGCGCACCAGGCTGTCAAGCACCTGGCGTGCCGTGTCGACCGGGATCGCGAAGCCGATGCCGGTGTTGCCGCCGCGATTCGAGAAGATCGCGGTGTTGATGCCGACCAGGGACCCCTGCAGGTCGACCAGCGCGCCGCCGGAGTTGCCTGGGTTGATGGAGGCATCGGTCTGGATGAAGTTCTCGAAGGTCGACAGCCCCAGCCGGTTGCGGCCCAGCGCGCTGACGATGCCGGCCGTCACGGTCTGCCCGAAGTTGTATGGATTGCCGATCGCCAGGACCAGGTCGCCCACGCGCAAACCGGTCACGCTGCCCAGGTGCGCCACGGGCAGGCGGTCGAGGTCGATCTTGAGCACCGCCAGGTCGGTGTCGGGGTCGGTGCCGACCACGCGGGCATCGGCGGCACGGCCGTCGGCCAGCTGGACCTCGATATCGGTGGCCCCTTCGACGACGTGGTTGTTGGTCAGCAGGTAACCCTCGGGGGCCACGATCACGCCCGAGCCCAGGCCCATCTGCATGTTGGCAGACGGATCCTCGTCGCCGAAGAAGCGCCGGAACCGGGGATCGCCCCGATGCGGATTGGGGTTTGCAGGGCGGCTCGCGACGATGCTCACCACCGACGGCGTCGCCCGGGCTGCCGCCTCGCTGTACCCGGCCGCGTCGGCCACGCCCGACGCGCGTGGCGCCGCAGGCACGACCGTCACGCTGGGCCCGGGCAGGATCAGCCCTTCGGCGCCGTGGCGCCCGGGCAGCCACTGGGGCTTGAGCGTGGCCAGCACGAAGAGTACCGCCAGGGCCACGGTGACGGCCTGCGAAAATAGAAGCCAGGTTCTGCGCATTCAATCCAAGAGGAGGCACCGGCACGATGGCCGATCGCGTTGAGATCGAGGCGCACCTGCACGCGCTGCTGAGTCCCGACCAGTTCAAAGATTATGGGCCGAACGGCCTGCAGGTCGAAGGCCGGCGGCCGGTAGGCTGCCTGGTATCTGGGGTGACCGCGAGCCTGGCCTTCATCGAGGCCGCCATCGATGCCGGCGCCGACGCCTTGCTGGTGCACCACGGCCTGTTCTGGCGTGGGCAGGACGGCCGCGTGACCGGCTGGATGAAGCAGCGCCTGGCGCGCCTGCTGGCTGCCGACGTCAGCCTGTTCGCCTACCACCTGCCGCTGGACGCCCACCCCGAGCTGGGCAACAACGCGCAGCTCGGGCAGCAGCTCGGGCTGCAGGCCGACGCCCGCTTCGGGGACCAGGACCTTGGCTTTGTCGGTCAGGCGGCACAGGCGTCGCTGGAGGTCTTCGCCCGCCATGTCGGGAGCGTGCTCCAGCGACCGCCGACGGTGGTGCCGGGCGACGGCCGGCCGCTGCGACGCGTGGCCTGGTGCACCGGCGGCGCGCAGGGCTACTTCGAGGCAGCCATCGCCAGCGGCGCCGACCTGTTCCTGACGGGCGAGATCTCGGAGCCGCAGGCGCACCTGGCGCGCGAGACCGGGGTTGCCTTCCTCGCCTGCGGCCACCACGCGACCGAACGCTATGGCGCGCCAGCGGTCGCGGCGCAGGTGGCACGGGCCTTCGGCCTGGAGCACCGCTTCATCGACATCGACAACCCCGCATGACATCGCCGCACTCCGGCGCGCCGGCGCCGACCCTGCCGTTGCTGGTGACCCAGGGTGACGCCTGCGGCATCGGCCCGGAGACCCTGGTGCGCGCCGCCGCTCAGGGGGCGCTGGACGACGCCGTGGTGCTGGGCGACGTTGCGGTGCTGCGGCGGGCGGCGGCCTTGCTGTCGCATCCGCTGCCGATCGTCGTGCTGGACCAGCCCACGGACCACGCCCCCGCTGGCGTGCTGCGCGTGTGGCCGGTGCCAGGGCTGCCGCCGGGGCTGGCGGCGCTGCCCTGGGGCCGCGTGCACGCCGACGCCGGTGCGGCGGCGGCACGCTGCATCGAAGCGGCGGTGGCCGCCCAACAGGCCGGGCAGGGCCGCGCCATCGTCACGGCGCCGGTGCACAAGGAGGCCCTGGCCGCGGCCGGCGTGCCCTACCCCGGCCACACCGAGATGCTGCAGGCGCTGGCGGCCCGCGGCGCCACGGCGCCACCGGTTCGCATGATGCTGGCCAACGACGAATTGCGCGTGGTGCTGGTGACGATCCACCTGTCATTGCGCGCTGCCATCGAGGCGCTGGACTTCGACGCCGTGCTGTCGACGCTGCGCATGGCGCACGCTGCGGCGTCGGGCTGGGGCCAGCCGCGGCCGCGCATCGCGGTGGCCGGCCTGAACCCGCATGCCGGCGAGGGCGGCCTGTTCGGCGACGAAGAGATTCGCTTCATCGGGCCGGCGGTGGCCGCCGCCCGCGCCGAGGGCATCGACGCCCAGGGCCCGCTGGCACCCGACACCGTGTTCATGCGCGCGCGCCGCGGCGCCTTCGACCTGGTGGTGGCCATGACCCACGACCACGGACTGATCCCGGTCAAGTACCTGGGGGTGGAGCAGGGCGTCAACGTGACGCTGGGGCTGCCCTTCGTGCGCACCAGCCCGGACCATGGAACGGCGTTCGACATCGCCGGCCAGGGACGGGCCGACGCATCCAGCCTGGTCGCCGCGCTGGCGATGGCGCGGCGGTTGACCGCCGGCGCAGGGCCAGCTCAGGCCGGGGCGGCGAGCGACGCCAGCTGACGCCGCGCGCGCGCCGTGGCGCGCTCCAGCAGGTAGGCGCTCTCGAACGCGCGCAGGCGACCGGTCTCGCACAGCTTGACCAGCATGCGCTGCGTCAGCGAGATCGTCTGACGGTGCCGCTTGCCGCGCGAGAAGACGAAGAAGTTGCGCCCGGGGCTGACGTGGGTCAGCTTGACCTTGTGCCAGTCGCCGTCCAGGTGCATCTGGTAGGCGAAGCCGAGCTGGACATGCGCCGCCAGTTCCGGGCCCTGCGTGGGTTCGACCGGCTCCGGCGCGGGCAGGCCGCTGATGTTGATGTCGACCTCGGTGACCGGGGGCTCGGCCTGCGGCACCGCGCTCACGGGGGTCGACCAGTCGATGCGCGACTCGTCGACGAGGCCGACGCGGGCCGCCTCCTCGGCGCTGAAGCGCGGGGCGGAGATCGCGTCGTTGAGCACCGGCAATTGCGTGCCTGGCGGCGGGGGCGCGCCCGGCGTCGGCAGCGGCAGCTCGAACGCGTTGTCCAAGCGCTTGGCCAACATGTTGTAGTCCAGCGTGCGCAGGCCCTGGCCCTTCAGCGATTCGGCGTGGGCCGGAAGCAGCAGGCCGAAGAAGGCCTTGCGGGCCGTGTCGGGCCAGCCGATGAGGTCCATGCCTTCGTTCAGGCCCTGCATCAGCTTGGGCAGGCGGGCCAGGAACTCCTTGCGCTGCGCCGGCATGCCCTTGGGCTGCACGCTCATGAACAGTTCGCGCGCAATGCCGCGCAGGCGCCGGAACGGATCGCTGTCGGTGCCGTGCCGGCGCGCCGCCTGCACCAGCACCTGGCTCCAGACCTCGGTCAGGAAGTCGCGCACGAACTCCGGGCCGTCCAGCCCCTGCAACTCGGACTGCAGCACGACGGCGTAGCGCTGCACCGTCAGCCACTCGTCCTCCTTGCGCGCCAGCACCTCCCCCGGGTCGCCCTGGGCCTGGGCTTCCTCCTGCGCCAACTCGGCCACCAGCCGCTCGAGTTCGGCCAGCTTGTGCTCGTAGAGATCGATCTGCTCGAAGTCGCCGTCGACGATGCCCTGCACCAGGTCGCGCACCTGGGCCAGGAAGCGCTGCGCATCGTCGGCGCCGAAGTCGTCGAACGCCGCCGCCAGCGACGCGATGCGGTTGATGAAGCGACGCACCGGGTGCCGGCGGGACGAGAAGAAGCTGGGGTCTCCCAGCGCCGCACGCAGCACCGGCAGCTGCAGCCGGCCGATCTGCCGCGCCATCTGCGGCGACACCTTGGGGTCGGACAGGATCTGGTCGAACAGGGTGCCGATGACGTCGATCACGACGTGATCGAGCGAGCCGTTGGCGGCCTGCCGCAGCTCGTCGCGGTGGGCGCGGATCAGGTTCGGTGGCAGCGTGGCGCCGGTGGCCGAATCGGACCAGCCGCTGCCGTCGCCGGAGCTGCCGCCGTCGGCATGGGCCAGGCGGCGGATGATCGACATCATGCGGGCGTCGACCTGGCCCATCGAATGCCCGCCCAGCCGCCCGCGCGACGTGGTGCCGGGGCCCAGGCGGCTGCGCCCGGTGGTGACGGCGTCGTGCCGGGTGCCGGCCGATCCGCTGCCCGCTTCGTCGGACAGGCTGTCGTAGCCCGACACATGGCGGCCATGGTTGGCCGTGGCCCGCACGCTCAGGCCGGCCGGCTGCACGCCGGCCTTGCGCAGGTCGGCGACGATGGCGGTATAGGTGCCGCGCATCTCCGTGGCCAGCACTCGGCCCAGCTCCGACAGCAGCAGGCTGCGGATCTCCTGGCGTTCGGACGTCGTCTCGATGCCCCGGATCAAAGCCAGCCCGACGATTTCCGGGCGCAGCGGATTGCGGTCCTGCGAGGTGCCCAGCAGCGAGCCCATGTAGGCGTCCAGCTCGCGCAGCTCCCACTCGCAGGCGTGGGCGATTTCGAGCCCGAACCGCTCGGCCGACACCTTGCGTTCCACTTCCTGGTCGTCGACCAGGCTCATGGCGTCCCAGCTGGTGAAGCCGCCGCTGTCGCTGCGTGGCGCGCTTTCCCGCCGCACGCGCTCATCCAGCGCCTCGTTGAAGCTGAGCGCAAACATGGCCGAGCGGCGGTTGAGTTCGAACTGCGCGCCCAGCAGGGTGTCGCGCTGGAAGACGTTGGCCGAGGCCAGCGCCGCCAGCCCCAGGCCCTCGATCGTGCGCTCGACCGCCGCACGCGCGGCCAGCTTGACCCGCTGGCTGGCGGATTCAAGCAGGGCAGGCGGTCGGTGGGCGCTGGGCAGGCTCATGGTGACGCTAATTCACACATCGAGTATGCGCCGCCCTGCGCGCCGCCCATCGCCGGGTCAGCGGGCGTCAGCCGCGGCTTTTCAGCGCATCGCGGATCTCGCGCAGCAGCACGACGTCCTCGGGCGGCGCCTCAGGTGCCGGCGGCGGCGGGGGGGGCGCTGCGCGCTTCAGGCGGTTGATCTGCTTGACCATCAGGAAGATGATGAACGCCAGGATCACGAAGTTCAGCGCCACCGTCGCGAAGCTGCCGTAGGCCAGCACCGCGCCTTTCTTCGTGGCTTCGGCCAGCACCGTGTCGGTCTGGCCGGCCAGTGGGATGAAGTAGTTGGCGAAGTCGAGGCCGCCGAAGATCGTGCTGACGACCGGCATGATCACGTCGTTGACCAGCGAGCCCACGATCTTGCCGAAGGCGCCGCCGATGATCACGCCGACCGCGAGGTCGACCACGTTGCCCTTGATCGCGAATTCCTTGAATTCCGACATGAATGACATGCGTTTCCTCCCATTGAACCCTGCGGGCGCAAGCGCCCGGTGGGCGCATTCTGCCCGCGTTTGCCTCCCGGGCGCCCGGGCCGCTGTCCTGCCTGCGCTGTCGGCTAGAATCACAGGCTCTCCTGAATCCGCATTGCATCTTCAGAGGTTTTCCATGAGTGACGCTGCCGTCGACCAGAGCCGACGCACCTGGATCGCCATCACCTGCGGCGCAGGTGCCGTCGGGGGGGTGGCCACCGCGGTGCCCTTCGTTTCCACCTTCACGCCGTCCGAGCGGGCCAAGGCGGCCGGTGCGCCCGTGCAGGCCGACATCGGCGGCTTGCAGCCGGGCGAGAAGCTGACGGTCGAGTGGCGTGGCAAGCCGGTCTGGATCGTGCGGCGCACGCCCGAGCAGCTGGAAGCGCTCAAATTGAACGACGCGCTGGTGGCCGATCCCAATTCCGAGCGCAAGCCGTCGGAGTTGACGCCCG
>Ga0316195_10001138_pt1 | contig 11638 bp, 8 predicted proteins | sample Phised1_MG_FD_204937 | JGI IMG/M metagenome (GOLD analysis project Ga0316195, IMG submission 204937) | Coastal sediment microbial communities from Maine, United States - Phippsburg sediment 1 | ecosystem: Environmental > Aquatic > Marine > Coastal > Sediment | place: USA: Maine | collected... | reverse complement strand
TTAAGTTGATGATTTTAACAATTTTTAAGCTTTTATTTTACAATTTGGTAATCTAAACATCGTTTTGATGCGTATATAAAATTGTTAGTTATTATATGTTTTCCTGTTTATGGACAATTATTATATTCTTTTATTGATTTACACAGCATTAATTTTTATTTCCTATAATGTTGTAAGACCTATTTTCAAAAAATAGTTCAAAGCATTCTTTAATTATTATTAAATTAGCTTTGAAGGTCTTCTGTCCCCAAAATTTAAATAAATATATTTCCCTTAAATAGCGAATCATTGGGTATTTAATAATCCCGATTCTTCTTATTTATTCCAATATCAACTCACCCGTTAAGGATCAGATAAACTCATAGCCCGGATTATTAAAGTAAATCTGATGATAGGACATAAAAAAACACCTGCTGATAGGTCTTTAAGATGGGGTAGACCTACCCGAGGTGTCCTTTAATCAATAAACACTATTTACACTATAACTGAAACGGTATAGTATACTTAGCCAAAAGCATTTCAGTATAGGTTACGTTCATGAACCGCACATCAGACAATCATCATCTGCCTGCCCTTCTTTGGCACGTGCGATCAATTCTTTCATTTCAGCCTGCGACAATGGCTCTATATCTATCTCCTGTTGCTTTACAGATGTTGTTTCTACCGGTAAAGCCGTTGCAGCCCCGGGAGTTGCCGCAGCAACTTCTGCCTCCGCCGCTACACTAACGGGAACCTCTTTTTTCTTAGTGTTATCCAGGGTAAACTTAATAGCGTCCACCGCAGCCTTGGTCCTGAGGTAATACATTCCTGTCTTAAGCCCACTCTTCCAGGCATAAAAATGCATAGAAGTCAATTTTCCATAATTAGCATTCTCCATAAAAAGATTCAGGGATTGGCTTTGGTCTATAAAATAGCCGCGTTGCCTGGACATATCAATAATGTCTTTCATGCTTAATTCCCAAACCGTTTTATATAACTCTTTAATATCCTCCGGAATATTTTCTATTTGTTGAATGGAACCGTTTGCGCGCATCAGATCCTGCTTGAGGTTTTCATTCCACAATCCAAGTTTAACCAAGTCTTCCAATAAATGCTTATTCACTACAATAAATTCCCCTGAAAGTACTCTTCTGGTATAAATATTTGATGTATAAGGTTCGAAACATTCATTATTGCCCAAAATTTGTGAGGTAGAAGCTGTAGGCATGGGTGCAACCAAAAGCGAATTACGCACTCCGTGCTTTTCTATTTTCTTGCGCAATTTGTCCCAATCCCATCTTCCTGATAGTTCTTCATCCTTAACACCCCATAGGTTATGTTGAAATTGCCCCTGGGAAATAGGTGATCCTTCGTAACTGGAATACGCGCCTTCTTCTATTGCCTGTTCCATTGAAGCGGTAACAGCTGCATGGTAAAGGGTCTCAAAAATATCCTGATTTAGCTGTTTGGCCTCATCACTTGTAAAAGGCAGGCGCAACATGATAAAAGCATCTGCAAGACCCTGCACCCCCAAACCTATAGGCCTGTGACGCATATTGGAATTCCTGGCTTCTTCAACCGGATAATAATTACGATCAATTACTCTATTGAGATTTTTGGTCACCCTTTTGGTTACCCTATGAAGTTCCTTGTGATCAAATTCACCATTTTTTATAAACATGGGCAATGCAATGGACGCGAGGTTACAAACGGCAACTTCATCCGGAGAGGTATATTCCATGATCTCCGTACATAAATTGGAAGAGCGGATTGTTCCCAGATTCTTCTGATTGCTCTTTCTGTTTGCTGCATCTTTATACAACATATATGGCGTTCCGGTCTCTATTTGTGATTCCAGGATTTTTTCCCAGAGTTCACGTGCCCGGATTGTTTTTCTGCCCTTACCCGCAGCCTCATAACCCGTATATAACTCTTCAAATTTCTCACTATGGTTAGTGAATAATCCAGGGCATTCATTAGGACACATTAATGTCCATTCCGCATCGGCCTCTACCCTTTTCATAAAAAGATCCGGCACCCACATGGCATAGAAAAGGTCCCTTGCCCGCATTTCCTCTTTCCCGTGATTTTTTTTAAGGTCTAAAAAATCGAAAATGTCTGCATGCCAGGGCTCCACGTATATGGCAAAACTCCCTTTGCGCTTTCCTCCACCCTGGTCAACATAACGTGCGGTATCGTTAAAAACCTGTAACATGGGTACAATTCCATTAGATGTACCATTTGTTCCGGCAATATATGAACCCGTTGCTCTTACATTGTGTATGGACAACCCAATACCCCCGGCTGACTGAGAAATCTTCGCCGTTTGCTTTAAGGTATCATAAATCCCATCTATACTATCATCTTTCATTGCCAATAAAAAACACGAAGACATTTGTGGTTTAGGAGTACCTGAATTAAATAATGTTGGTGTAGCATGCGTAAAGTACTTCTTGGACATCAGCTCGTAAGTCTCCACGGCCGATTCCAAATCATCAAGATGAATACCAACAGCCACCCTCATTAGCATGTGTTGAGGCCTTTCAGCTATTTTTCCATTTAACTTAAGAAGGTAAGATCGTTCCAGGGTTTTAAAGCCAAAATAATCATACCCAAAATCCCGATTATAAATTATGGTTGAATCCAGCATATCGGCATTCTCAGCAATAACTTTAAAAACCTCATCAGATAATAAAGGAGCTTTTTTACCGGTTCTCGGGTTTATATATTCATGCAAATCCTTCATTGTTTCATAGAAGGACTTTTTGGTGTTCTTATGCAGGTTGGAGACAGAGATTCGGGCAGCCAGTTTAGCGTAATCGGGATGTGCCGTTGTTAATGTGGCCGCAATTTCAGCTGCCAGATTATCCAGTTCAGATGTGGTTACACCATCGTATAAGCCTTCAATTACCCTCATGGCAACTTTTACCGGATCTACCAGTTCGTTAAGCCCATAACAAAGCTTGCGTACTCTTGCCGTGATCTTATCGAACATCATCGGCTCTTTTCTTCCGTCTCTTTTTACTACATACATGTGATTCTACTTATTTTTAAGTCTTATGTTGGTTATAGAAAGCTTTTGTAAAAGCTTAATATGCTATTAAATGATATAAAAAAACCTTATTGAATGGGAACAATACTTTGTTCTATTCTTTAGAAATCAGCGTCGAAACTGATTTTCTGAGCATCGACATCCTTATCCTTGTTAAGCACCCCGGCCTTTTGATATTCAGAAACACGTTTCTCGAAGAAATTGGTTTTCCCCTGCAGAGAAATCATATCCATAAAATCAAATGGATTAGTAGAGTTGTAAACCTTCTCACATTCCAATTCAACCAATAACCTATCGGTGACAAACTCCAGGTATTGCGTCATGAGTTTGGCATTCATTCCAATGAGGCTTACCGGAAGTGATTCAGTAATAAATTCACGCTCTATATTTAATGCATCAACAAGAATTTCCGTGATTCGTTTTTTTGGAACCTTGTTAACCAGGTGTTTATTATGCAGGTGTACCGCATAATCACAATGCATTCCCTCGTCCCTTGATATAAGTTCATTCGAGAAAGTAAGTCCGGGCATTAACCCTCTCTTTTTCAACCAAAATATAGAACAAAATGCGCCTGAAAAGAAGATTCCCTCAACTGCCGCAAAAGCAATTAATCTTTCCGCAAAGCTAGGAGAATCAATCCATTTTAAAGCCCAATCTGCCTTTTTCTTAATAGCGGGGAAATTTTCGATTGCTTTAAACAGAATACCCTTTTCCTTTTCATCTTTAACGTAAGTATCTATCAATAAAGAATACGTTTCAGAGTGGATGTTTTCCATCATAATCTGGAATCCGTAAAAGAATTTTGCTTCTGAATATTGAACTTCATTTACAAAATTCTCGGCAAGGTTTTCATTTACTATTCCATCTGAAGCTGCAAAAAAGGCTAATATGTGCTTAACGAAATACTTTTCGTCCTCACTTAGTTTATTGTTCCAATCTGTTAAATCCTCATGAAGATCTATCTCCTCAGCAGTCCAAAAACAAGCTTCACATTTTTTATACCATTCCCATAAATCATGATGCTGTATAGGAAATATTACAAATCGATCCTCGTTTTCCTGTAAAATTGGCTCAAAGGCTGCAGACATTTTTTCTTTTTTTTTAGTGTTAATGTAGGATGTGATTTCCGGTTGGTTGGGGTTAACAAAGATTGAAAAATGTTATCAAATTGTAAAGAAGGTTTTATTAAATACTACCCAAAGTTTTTAACACAGTATGTTGAAATCTACCTTCGCCAGTGATGTTTGCTGCCTTTTAGGGAAGGTGAATTATTTGATAAAAGAACACTATGATGGCTCATTAATTATTAAACCGAGAAGTATGTTTTATTATACTTTTTGGTTTTTTACAAAAGTAGTTTAAAGTGGGATTGTGTTAAACTGATGCGGATGAGCTTATTACAAAATAATCAGTTGCAATATTCAGAGTGTGGAATGCTTTGCACGTATAAAATTGACACAATTACATTTGCAAGGTCAGATTCAAATTATATGCTTCAGAAATGACCCTAACGCCAGAATACTGTTGAAATTATTTAATAAATGGTTTTGCTGCATCAATATTTGAAACATGTCCGGTCGGGATTCCTTTTGCAGATTTATGGTATTTCATAAAAACCCTGCCGATCCCGCATGCTAATGTTTAAATATGGATAAAAAAAATACTGCCAAACCGTACGGCTCAAACAGGTGTATATATTTTAATTACCTCTTGGGTCTGCTGATCTAGGTAGTTCCCCCGAAACCTAAAAATCGAGCAAATTTCATGACCAACATGATTGGTATGGTTATCCAATTAGCAATTACACCTATTGGGACTGCATTTAAGCAAGAGTTCATCTTTACAGATTTACTATCCCGGAGTCGCACTTATGGTTTGACAGTTTTATGTATTCCTTAAAATCTAAAACCGCACTAATTCTTCAATGAAATTAATTTTGCTGCGCAAAGATATGTTTATAATACTCAATTAAATTACCCTTAATCTATTTTCTCAAAGCAACGAAATCACCCTTTATATCGATACTCTGTTTAGTGGTATTTTCAAAAACCACATTCATACTTCCTTCTACTACATTCTCATTAATGTTATTGATACTAATACTGCCGTTTTTTGTAAAAAATGGCAATTCCCCGTATTGACTGATATTGGCAAACCCAAAAACACCATCAAAATTATTAAAGAAACCTTTAATATTCGTAGAGATTTTATAACGTCCATTGTCAATTTTAGCCGAGCCGTATTGTTGGGAAACAAAAAAGCCCAAAGAATGACCTGGCAAATTTTGCTGATCTGTGAGATTCAATTTTAAAATTGTATATGCTGCCCCTTTGGAAGAAAGCTTCACAATAGTTTCAAAATTAATTGCACCCTGAAGCTGTAACTCGCTTTCTCCTGAAACATTTAATAAATAACTTCCTTCCGATAAGAGGATATCATCGGCGATTATTTCAGTTGTCGAATTAGCAGTGAAAATGAAAGATAAAATAACCCATAGACCAACCTTGAGGGATTTAATAACGATCTGAGGCATGGTAGATTATTTTAAGTTTATATACGGAACATTATTCAGCCTCCTGGCTCTGGTCGTCTGCCAAAAGTTGATTAATGTTATTCTCCCCAAGTACTATTTCATCTATCGTTACCGAACGCTCCTTATTTTCGGTTAAAACCGCAAGCAGTATTGCCAAAATTAAAAAAGCAAAAAATATGACACATTTTTTCATTGGTTCACATGTACTTTTCAGGTGTTCACGTTCAATAGAAAACTTCAGAGAATTTCTCCAAAGCCAAATTATGTGGTTTCATTGAACGCTCACAATTGATTTGTATAATTGGTATTGAATTCTGTATAAATTGCACATACCAAAATTAATTTTAAGTTAAAATTTTTATTCTATTGATTATCAGCAGCTTATAAAGCTAATATTCCTTATTAGTTTTTTTCAATAATATCTACAAACTGCAAATATCTTCTGTGAAATGTCAATTTTAAGTATATTCACACCAACCATACTCCTTTTTAATCTATCCATACAAATTTTAAAAAGTCCAAAGAGCAATAGATCTAATTTTGTAACTTACGTGAATTGAAGAAGTAATGTTAGAGGCCGTACTTGTAGACGATGAAAAAAAAGCACTGCAAAGTCTTGCATGGGAATTGACTAATTTCAGTGATGAAATACATATTGTCGCTTCTTTTACTGATCCCTTTGAAGCACTTAGCTATCTTAATAATAATACCCCGGATTGTCTGTTTTTGGACATTGAAATGCCTACTATGGACGGTTTTCAGTTTATTCAAAAATTAAATAATAAAGATTTCCCCGTAGTGATCACCACTGCCTACAATCAATATGCAATAAAAGCACTTAAAAACGAAGCCATAGATTATCTGTTAAAACCCATTGACTCAGATGATTTAAGTGAAACCATTGTCAAAATTAAAAAGTTTAATTCTAAAAATTATACCACCGAAAGACTGGAAAAAATTCTATTGAATATTAATTCTATTGAAAAGCAAAAAAAAATCACCTTCAACACGGATGGAAAATTAGTATTTCTGGAAAGTGATCAAATCCTATATGCCGAATCTGATGGTAATTACAGCACAATTTACCTCACTGATGGCCACAAGATTGTCCTTACCAAAAAATTAAAGGAAGTTAACGAATTGTTGCCAAGTGATTCTTTTTTTAGAATCCACAACTCTTATATAATTAACCTTACCAAAATCAAGGAGTTTCTCAAAACTGATGGATATGTTATACTTGAATCCAATCATAAGATACCCGTATCCCGTCAAAAAAAGTCGGATTTTTTAGATTTGTTATAATCAATTCGAAAATTATCCATGGTGAGAACATTTAAAATCCCTCATATTCCTTCTAATTTGGCTAATTATTCCATACTTCTTTATGCTTTCATTGTTGTTTTTTTAAATGAAGCTAAAGCGCAGGACTTATCTAATAGTTTTAAAGAAACAACAGAACGCCTTATCGCAGAAGCTCCTCAGAGCTATAAAGATGTGGATAAGGTATTAAAGCCCATACTCCGGGATACCAGTTTAATACGTTATTTCGCGAATGCTTCAATTAAGGAAAACTACTATGCAGGAACATCCTATGCATTAAATCAATTGGGTATATACTACCGGGACTACTCAATGTATAGTAAAGCCATTCGGCTTCACCAGTTGGCGTTAGAGGCCGCCGAAAAAATTGATAATAAAGAGTTTCAAATTTACAGTTTAACCATGTTGAGCACCGTCTATCGCCGAACAGAAGCTATCCCATCCGCTTTAGACCATGCCCAAAAGGCCATAGGTCTCGCTGAGAATATTAATAACCCTGATGACGAAATTAAAAGAAACTTGAATATTTCTGTGAACAGTATTGGCCATATCTATAGAACTTTAGGACAGTACGAGCTTGCAATAGCCTATTTTAAAAAATCAATAGTGCTCGAGGAAGAATTGGACAATAACCTGGGGCTTGCCACAAATTATAATGATATTGCCGGATGCCTTGAGGCTGAGGGATATCTGGAGGAAGCACTGGTAAATTATGAAAGATCGTTGGCTTACAATGAAAAGGCAGGGTCAATAAGAATCAATGTCCTATCCAATCTGGGAATTGCTCATGTATATGTTCACCAGGACAAAACACAGGAGGCTCTTCAAATTTTTAAATCCATTCTTATGGAGGCAGAAGAACTGGGGGACATGAAAATCATGTCTGAAATTTATTTGAATATTGGTTGGGCACAGATTAAAAACCATCAGTTTGATCAGTCCCATTACAATCTCAATAAAGGTTTGGAGATTGCACAGAAATATAACCTCCTGAGCGAAATGGAGGAGGCTTACTCCTTTCTTGCAGATCTATGGGAAAGTCAGGATGATTTCAAAAAGTCTAAAGAATTCTTCATAAAAGCCTCAGATGTCGAGGAACTTATGTCAAATGATCGCAATAAACGTTATGTCGCCGATTTAAATGCCCGTTCTGAAGCAGAAAAAAAGAATAATCAGATACAAGTACTGGCAAAGGAGAATGAAATTATGAATTTAAAGCTGCGCAGAAACCAAAACACTTTGTTGCTTGGTGCTTTGTTGCTGGCGCTTATTAGCCTCATCCTATATATCTTATACAGGCAATCCCAACTCAAAAGTGATAAGAAACTGCTTACCCTGGAACAAAGTATGCTACGCAGCCAGATGAATCCACATTTCTTGTTTAATTCGCTAAATTCAATTAAGTTGTATATAATTAACAATGAAAAAAAGAATGCAGTTCATTACCTCAATAAATTTTCAAAGTTAGTACGCAAAATACTTGATGCCTCTTCCGTAAAAGAAATTCCATTGGATGAAGAATTGGAAACTGTTGAGTTGTATATGAATATTGAAAATATTCGTTTTTCCAGTGAAATTAAGTTTGAAATAATGATCGACGAAGGTATTGATATTCACATTATTAAAATTCCTTCTCTTATTCTTCAACCTTTTTTAGAAAATGCACTATGGCATGGCCTTTCTTCAAAAGATGGCGATAAAACTATTTTACTGCATATTGGCAAAGGGAAAAAAGGAATTATAGATATTTCCATAACTGATAATGGTGTTGGAAGAGAAGTTGCGGAAAAATTGAAAGAAAGTAAGATTCTAAAACGCAAATCAATTGGGATAGATGTTACAAAAGAACGTCTGACCAATTTTTCCAAAGGTTTTCAAAACGCATTTGAGATGGAAATTGTGGACCTTTTTGACAAGCAGGGATTAGCCTCCGGCACAAAGGTAATATTACATATTCCTGTTATTTAAAATTGTCTTCAGCTATTTTTTCTAATTTGGCATACCATCCTTTTCCAAATTTTCTAATTAGTGCTTCTTTGACAAATTTATAAACAGGCATTTTCAATTCTTCCCCTAAGGAACAGGCCGGATCACATATTTCCCATTTATGATAATTCACCGCCGTTAGCTCCTCGTATTCTGTGATTCTCACGGGATATAAATGACAGGACACGGGTTTTCTCCAGTTGGTCACCCCTTTGTTATAAGCTTCTTCGATGCCGCATTTGGCGATTCCCTTTTCCGAATAAATTACATATGCACATTCTTCATTATTAATCAAGGGCGTTTCCCATTCGCCATCTTCACCCTTTACAAATGCACCCTGCTCTTCTATTGCTGAAACTCCTTCAGCCCTGAGGAAAGGCTTAACATCTGCGTAAATATCTACTAAAATCTCAGTCTCCTTATCCTCCAACGGGGCTCCCGCCTCACCGTCTATACAACAAGCTCCTTTACATGCAGACAAATTACATAGAAACTCCTTTGCCAGAATATCGTCAGAGATAATGGCTTTGCCAATTTCAAACATTTTATAAAATTAAGACGGTAAAGATACTTTATTGTATTTTACCTTCTCAAAATATTTAGCCTTCCGTAACCCAAAAACGTTTAGCATAACGTAAATTTGCAAGCCCAATTAATTATATGATATAATGAATTTTAACTTTAGAGAAATAGCTTCGGCAAGTATGATCCTTTTTGCCGTAATTGATATTATAGGAAGTATTCCTATTATTATCAGTCTGCGAAATAAAGTAGGGCATATACAATCCGGAAAGGCCACTATTGTAGCAGCGTGCATTATGGTAGCTTTTCTTTTTATAGGTGAGGAAATTCTGAAACTAATTGGGATAGACGTTAATTCATTTGCTGTGGCAGGTGCTTTTGTTTTGTTCTTTTTAGCCATTGAAATGATTTTGGGGATAGCACTTTACAGAGATGATGAGCCCGAAAGTGCCTCGATAGTCCCAATTGCCTTTCCGCTTATCGCCGGCGCGGGTACAATGACGGCCCTTCTCTCTCTAAGGGCAGAATTTCATGTAGAAAACATTATTGTGGCTATTGTCATAAATATTATTTTTGTTTATCTCGTTTTGAAATCATCGAAAAAAATAGAAAGAATACTTGGAAAGAACGGGATTAACATAATAAGGAAAGTCTTCGGGGTTATCTTATTGGCTATTGCGGTTAAGTTATTTACTTCAAATATTAACCAACTTTTTTAAGGACAGATGGCAGCGGGAAAATATTTTACGAAATAAAAGAAACAACTAAAATGAACAAAACACTCACGATTGTACTTATCGTCCTGGCTTTGGTCCTTATTACTTATAATGTTACGCTTATTGATTTTGATGATCCGCTGAAAGGGAATAGTGTTGTTGCAATTATAGGGATTATCGCACCTCTTTGTGCTATTTTATTGCTTTTGATATATCTTACTTCAAAGAAAATTCAGAAAGAAATTGAAGATAATTAGTTGCTGGATTCAATCTTCTCTTTGTCTTTCTGCTGAATTGTGGGTTGATCCAATTCAAGTACTTTTTGAAGCATACTGTCTGAACTCGCCTTTATTTTTGCATTGATATTTGAGGAAAATAACTGTTCCGCCAAAGCACCTTTCAGGTAAAGCTTTATCTTATCCTCAAAATCGTAGAAATTAATTTTAATGGTGCGGTCTATCGAATAATCCACAAACTTTTCAAAAAGTATGTCATCGACATGAAAATCCCTGACAAACTCTTCATCGGTGTAATTGGAATATCTATTTCTGTCTTCCTCCAAATGTTCAAATATAAACCTTGACATAAAGCCAAGACTCTCCAGGCTTTCAACAGCTTCTTCTTCATTTGTCCCTATTGGCACAAAAACATCAGGAATTATTCCTCCCCCGCCATAGACCACTTTCCCTTTAGGGGTGGTAAACTTTAAAGAATCTGCCACTTTTATGCTGTCCACAGAAATTAGCTCCCCATTGTGATAGCGATCTGTAAATTTTTGATAATAATCTTTGTTTCCATTTTTATACGTCTTCTGAATAGATCGACCTGTAGGCGTATAATACCTGGAAACCGTCAAACGAACAGCTGAACCGTCACCCAATTCCATTTCCCGTTGAACCAGTCCTTTGCCAAAGGATCTTCTTCCTACAATAGTTCCTATATCATTATCCTGCAAGGATCCTGCAATAATTTCACTGGCAGAAGCTGAGCGTTCGTTTATTAAAACATAGACAGGTTTATCTTCAAAACTGCCCTTTTTGGTGGCAAAGGATTTTTCTATTTCCCCTTTTTTGTTTTTAGTATAGAGGATAAGTTTTCCATCCTGCAAGAATTCATCAGCCAACTGTTCTGCGATTCCCAGGTAACCACCCGGATTATCCCTAAGATCAAGAGTAAGTTTTTTTGCTCCCTGACGCTGTAATATCCGCAGTGCCATGATAAATTCTTTATAGGTGGATTCAGCAAATCTATTTATTTTGATATAACCCATTTCAGGTGTCAGCATATAATAGGCCTGAACACTTTTTATTGGAATTCTGTCTCGCTTTATATTAACTGTAAACACTTTATTTTCTGATTTTCGTAATACCTCAAGTTGAACGGAAGAACCACTTTGTCCCTTTAGCCTGTCTACAATGACTTCACTTGGCAATCTCTTACCGTACAGCGTATCATTACCCGCCATAAGTATCCGATCACCCGCCTTGATCCCCTTAAGGTAGCTGGGGCCCTTTTCTATAGTCCTAATGA
>Ga0316195_10001137_pt1 | contig 11643 bp, 11 predicted proteins | sample Phised1_MG_FD_204937 | JGI IMG/M metagenome (GOLD analysis project Ga0316195, IMG submission 204937) | Coastal sediment microbial communities from Maine, United States - Phippsburg sediment 1 | ecosystem: Environmental > Aquatic > Marine > Coastal > Sediment | place: USA: Maine | collected... | reverse complement strand
CCGCAGAAGCCAGCGCGGAAGCTGCGAGGACGCAGGAGGAGGCTCGCCTGGAACTCGAGGCACTCGCAGGATTCGATTCCCGTGCCGCCAAGGAGGAGCTGCTGCAGAAGGTCGAGGATGAGGCCAGGAGGGACGCCATGGTCCTCGTTCGGGACATGGAAACGAGGGCTCGCGAGGAGGGTGACAAGCGTGCCCGCCGCATCCTTGCAACGGTCATCCAGCGCATGGCATCCGAAGTCGTGTCGGAGAACACCGTGTCATCGGTTGCGCTGCCGTCCGACGACATGAAGGGTCGGATCATCGGCAGGGACGGGCGGAACATCCGCACCTTCGAGGCGGTGACGGGCGTCGACCTGATCGTCGATGACACGCCGGAATCGGTGTCGGTCTCTACGTTCGACCCTGTGAGGCGTGAGATCGCCAGGAGGGCCCTCGAACGGCTGGTCGAGGATGGACGCATCCATCCCACTTCGATCGAGGAGGCGTACGAAAAGGCGCGCACGGAGGTCGAGCAGACGATCCGTGATGCAGGCGAGTGGGCGATGCTCGAGGTCGGCATCAGCAGGCTCCATCCCGAACTCACGACCCTGGTTGGCCGCCTCAGATACCGAACGAGCTATGGCCAGAACGTACTCGACCATCTGGTCGAATCGGCGCACATCGCTGGGATGCTCGCTGCAGAGCTCGGCGTTGACGGCACGGAGGCCAGAAGGGCGGCCTTTCTCCATGACATCGGAAAGGCCGTGAGCCACGAGGTTGGGGGATCTCATGCGCTGATCGGTGCTGAGATCGCACGACGGTTCGGCGAGGACGCCGCCATCGTCCACGCGATCGAGGCGCACCACAACGAGGTCGAGCCCCGAACCCTCACGGCCGTACTCGTGCAAGCCGCTGATGCCGTGTCGGCTGCGAGGCCCGGAGCGAGGCGGGAGGCGCTGGAGGCCTATGTCCGCCGTCTCGAACGGCTCGAGGAGATCGCCCAGGGATTCGACGGTGTCGAGAAGGTGTTCGCGCTCCAGGCCGGTCGAGAGGTGAGGGTCGTCGTCGATCCCGGCGTCCTCGACGACATGTCGTCGAAGGACCTCGCACGGCGCATCGCGAGAAAGCTGGAGGACGACCTACAGTATCCGGGCCAGATCGAGATCACGGTCATACGTGAGTATCGGGCGAAGGACTACGCCCGCTAGATCGGCCAACGTTCGGAGCACCTCATGGCGGATACCACTTTGCTCGGCATGCCGAGCGTCAGGGAGCCCCGCACGCCAACGCGCGTCGGCCAGACCTACTTCATCCGTACGTTCGGTTGCCAGATGAACGATCACGACTCCGAAAGGATTGCAGGGCTTCTGGAGTCGGACGGGATGGCAGCCACGGCGAACCCTGACGAGGCCGACCTCATCGTCATCAACACGTGCACGATCAGGGAGAACGCAGACGTCAAGCTCTTTGGCTATCTCGGTTCGCTCAAGCAGGCGAAGACGATCAAACCGGATCTGCGCATTGCCGTTGGAGGATGCTCGGCGCAAAAGGAACGGGATGCGATCCAGGACCGAGCCGGATGGGTCGATGTGGTCTTCGGGACGCACAACGTCCACCGCGTGGTCGATCTGCTGGACCACGCCGAGGAATGGGGTCCCGTCACGGAGATCTGGGAGGAAACGGCGTCGACCGCCGATATCCCGAGCGGCCTTCCCGTTCATCGCGAATCCGCACACTCGGCGTGGGTGACGATCACCATCGGCTGCAACAACTCCTGCACGTTCTGCATCGTGCCCATCGTTCGAGGATCTGAGATCTCTCGGCGGCCCGGCGAGGTGATTCGAGAGATCGAGGACCTCGCTCGCTCCGGTGTGAAGGAGATCACCCTCCTCGGACAGAACGTGAACTCGTACGGACGGGATCTCGATCTGAACGGACGGAAACCGATCTTCGCCGACCTCTTGCGTCGGGTCGGCGAAGTGGAAGGCATCGACCGGATCCGCTACACGAGCCCCCATCCCAAGGACTTCCGCGAGGACGTGGCGCGTGCGATGGCCGAGACATCTGCGGTGTGTGAGCAGATTCACTTTCCCCTCCAATCCGGCTCCGACCGGATTCTCTCTGCGATGCATCGTGGGTACACGGCGGAGCGCTTCTTGGAGAAGCTCGAGATGATGCGAGGGATCGTCCCAGACCTCGCAGCCTCCACCGACGTCATCGTCGGGTTCCCAGGGGAGACAGACGATGACTTCGAGGCCACACTCGCGACGATGCGGGCGGCCCGCTTCGACTCAGCTTTCATGTTCCAGTTCTCGCCACGTCCCGGCACACCGGCCGCTGACATGGGTGACCATGTCGACGGACGTGTCGTCTCGGAGCGCTTCGATCGACTCGTCGCGCTGCAGAACGAGATCACCTTCGAGCGCAACACCGAACGGGTCGGCCGGGACGAGGAGGTCATGGTCGAGGGACCATCAAAGCGGGATCGAGCGATCGCCACCACCCGAACCCGGGGCAATCGGATTGTCCACGTGCCCGGATCGTGGGAACCAGGTGCAGTGTTCACGGCCACGGTGACACGGGCTGCACCTCACTACCTCGAGGGTGTTCCTTCGGCGGTCAGGTGATCGGTCTGCCTGTTGTCGCCATCGTTGGTCCGACGGCCTCTGGGAAGTCGGCTCTCGCCGAGAAGGTCGCGGAACGGTTCGGTGCGACGATTGTCTCCGTGGATTCCATGCAGGTGTACAGGGACATGGACATTGGGACAGCCAAGCCGGATGTCGTCACTCGTACGCGGATCCCACATCGCATGATCGACGTTGTCGATCCATCCGAGGAGTTGACGGTTCAGCAGTTCCAGCGCATCGGACGCGACGCGATACGGGAAGCCGATGCTCACGGGAGCCGCATTGTGATCAGCGGAGGCTCCGGTCTCCATTTCCGGTGTCTCGTCGATCCACTCACATTTGCCCCAACGGACGAGGGTGTGCGAGCGTCGATCGCATCGGTGGATCATCGAGACCTCGTCGAGCGGCTCCGGTACATCGATCCGCAAGCGGGATCCCATACCGATCTGGAGAATCCACGCAGGGTTGTACGCGCCCTCGAAGTCCATGAACTCACCGGGGAGACCCCTTCCCAGCGGGCTGCAAAGCCAGAGGCCAAGGCCCTCGCTGCCTACGAGCCCACCATCGAGTTCGTCGGGTTCGGACTCGACGGTGGCGACGATCAGCGCCGTCGAGTGACAGAGCGCCTCGCTCGGATGCTGGATCGCGGGCTCCTTGATGAGGTCGCATCCCTCGCAGGGCGCCTCGGTGCAACGGCACGCCAGGCCGTGGGATACAAGGAGCTCCTTCCCGTGGTGGTGGGGGAGCAACCTCTCGCTGATGCCAGGGATGCAATCATCGGCGCAACGATGGCGTTGGTGAAGAGACAGAGGACGTACTTCCGACGAGATCCTCGGATTGCGTGGGTGCCGTGGCAGGATGAAGATGTCCGCGGCCTCGACGATATCGCTGACATGATCGGAGAACGCGCATCGTGGAATTCGTGAAGGTGCAGGGACTCGGGAACGACTTCATCGTGTTCGACGGCCCCTTTGTTCCCAGCCGTGGCGACATCGTTCGGTGGTGTGACCGCCGAACCGGGATCGGGGCGGATGGCGTCCTCGTGATCGAGCCGATCGACGTGACGACGATGCGCATGCGGTACTGGAACGCAGACGGTGGCGAAGCGGAGATGTGCGGGAATGGTCTTCGATGCGTCGCCAAACTCGGATTCGAGCGGGGATGGGTGACCGGAAGGGAGTTCGTCGTGGAGACGGCTGTCGGACCGCACGCTGTGACCGTCAGGGACGACTCGGTCATCGCCTATGTCGGTGAACCGGTGGCTTCGAGGGCGGGAACCCTCCAGATAGCTGGGCACGACGTCCATCCCTTCGCCATCGGGAATCCGCATGCCATCCTCTTCGTCGACGACGTCGACGATGCCCCGGTGAAGACGGTCGGACCGGTCATCGAGACGGATGCGATGTTTCCCAACCGTACGAATGTCGAATTCGTCGAAGTCCTCGAATCGGGAGGTATCAGGGCCCGGATCTGGGAGCGGGGGGTGGGGGAGACACAGGCCTCAGGGACGGGGGCAACTGCTGCCGCCTATATCGCCCACACCGTCGCAGACGTGCCAGCCCCTGTCGAGGTGCACCTTCCCGGCGGCGTCCTGCTGATCATGTTCGACGAGGACGGTGCATGGATGGAGGGCCCTGCCGAAATCGTCTTCAGCGGAGCCGTCGACTGATCGGTGCAGCTCGCTTCACCCGAGCCGTCGGAGAACAGCGACAACGACTCCGAGTATCTCGACGCCTCCGGTGAAGATCATCGGTTCGTATGCGTCGTTCTGTGGCCTGAGGACCACGCCGGTGTCGGTCCGCTCGAAGGTCTTGACGGTTGCCTCCTCGCCTCCGACGAGCGCGGCGACGATCTGGCCGTTTCGGGCCGTGTTCTGCTTCTGCACGACGACGTAGTCGTTGTCGTAGATGCCGACGTCCATCATCGAATCACCCCGAATGCGGAGCATGAAGACGGGATCATGCCCCACCAACTCGGTGGGAAGCGGATAGACCTCTTCGATGTCCTCCTCGGCGAGGATCGGGCTCCCTGCGGCAATGTGCCCGACAAGCGGCACGTCGCGCACAGCGGCCCTGGAAATCGGGATGGCTCCGTCGTCATCGTCGACAACCTCGATCGCCCTCGGCTTCGAGGGGTCCCTGATGATGAATCCAGCGTCCGACAACGAGGAGAGATGGCTGTGGACCGTCGATGGTGAACTGAGGCCCACGGCATCACCGATTTCACGAACCGATGGCGGATAGCCGCGAGCGGCGACCGTGTCACGAATCAGATCGAGGATCTGTCGCTGGCGTGTCGTCAGTGAGCTGCGGTCTGGCAAAGGGTCCTCCTCGTTGTTCCCCGAAACCTAGCGCAGATCACTCCCGCGACCAAACATATGTTCGACTTGACAGACGAACACACGTTCGATATGGTGGTCGTTGCGACCGAACACACGTTCGGTTGGGTGGTCAGGAGCCACGCCGAGCCGCACTGCGAGGCAGACCGGGAGACTTCTCGGGATCCAGGTTCGGGTAGGAAGCTCGGCGAGCTTTTGGTGGACCGTCCCCACGGACGATTCCTGTCACACCCAATCGATAGCTTCGGTTCCAGGAGCTCGGCTCCTGGCCACGGGTGGCGCTCACATGAACGGCACCCTCGGCGAACTGGGTAGCGAGGATCGAGGAGAGGGACGCATGGCCAGCATCAACAGCGCACGAATTCGGGCGCTCTCCATCATCTCCATCACGGTGGTGGTCGTACTCCTTCTCCTCGCCTCGGCTTCCCAGGCAACCGGCCAGATCACGGACACCTTCGAATACCGTGTTCGACCCGGTGACACCCTCTGGGACATCGCCTCGGAGCACGGCCCTGATGGGCAGGATCGCCGATCGGTGATCGCCACCATCGAACGCATCAATGACCTCGAGGGGGGCGTGTTGCAGGCCGGCCAGGTGCTCGAGTTGCCCGTCGTCACTCCCTGAGGCTGGGATCGATGGAGATCTCGAGGCGGAGGAACGCCAGGCTGGCGATCCCGAAGTGGCTACGATCCTCGGATGCGTTGTCCCCTGTGCACCACCGACGACACGCGAGTCGTGGATAGTCGACCAGCGGAGGAAGGTCGGTCGATTCGCCGGCGCCGCTCCTGCCCGCGTTGCGGGCACCGCTTCACCACGTTCGAGCGGGCGTCATCGGTCATCGTGATCAAGCGTGATGGGCGCCGCCAGCCATTCGATGCGTCGAAGGTGAGGCTCGGTGTTGAGATAACCCTGGCCGACCGTCCCGTGCCCCAAGATGCCGTCGATGACCTGGTTGGCACCGTCGAACGCGCTGCATACACCTCCCAGGGGTCCATCCATGCTGATGAGATCGGACGCATCGTCCTCGAGGAGCTCCGTGACCTCGATGAGGTCGGGTACCTTCGATTTGCCTCCGTCTACAAGGAGTTCCAGAACGCAGCGGACTTCGAAAAGGAAGCAGCGACGCTCGATCCTGAGGGTGTCACACCTCAGTGAGCTCGCCCATGTAGGTCTCGAGTTCGGAGGCCAGGCGGACGATCCAAAGATCGGCCTCGGATCGGAACGCCAGCAGGGCTTCGTCGTTGAGGCCTGTGAGGGCGCGGCGGATGCCATCGAGTTCCCCGATCAAGTTCGTTGCTGCTGTGGCATCCTCCGCAGTCAGCGCCCCGAGGTAGTCGTCCTGCCAGGCGGCGTATCGACCGACGGCAGCAACCGCGGCCGTTCGGACATCGGCGAACGCAGGATCATCGGGGAGTTCGGAGAGCAGACTTGCATCCTCAGCGAGGGAACCCGCGAGCAGGACGCTGATCGCGTTGACTTCCTGGGTCGTGGCTGTGCTCGGAAGGGGACCGGTCTCGAGGAGCTGGGGAATCGAGGTGCGATAGACGTAGGCATTTCCCAACCTGCGTGCAAGATCGGATGCCGAATCACCGAGGATGGATCCAGTGTCGCGGAGGGGGACGAGTTCGTCGATCGGCCCTGTCGGCACGAAGGGGAGAGAGTTGGGGAGGGGTTCGCCGGTCACGGCTTCGAGGTCGAAAGCGAGTCGGTCGAGTTCAGCGATGACCGGCACAGAGGATGCCACAGCGGCCGTATCTGATCCTGGGTTCGTGATGTCATCGAGCGCAGCCTGTGACGTGGGCAGGAAGTTCCGGACACCAGCCGCGGCGTCGTAGTACGACTGTCGCGTCGCGAGGGCTGAGTCGTTCACAGAACGGGGCAGCCACCAGGCACCCACTGCCACGGCTCCGATGGCCAGGACGAGCATGACGACGACCGGCCACCGGAAGCTGCGCCGGGATCGGAGTGCGGGTGACAACCTGGTCTCGTCCTCGAGCGACAGCGGCGATGCAATGACAGGGAGTTCGTCAGTTGGAGGCCCTTCGAGATCCGGGGGAGTGATCGCATCAGGGCCTGCTGCATCCGGGTGCTCGAGGTCGGGTGCTGGCGGTAGCACCGGTACCGGATGGAACGACGAGGTAGAGGTGCCGGGATCTCCGTCGAATTCGATGATCGTCGGAGCCGATCGTTCTGCGGTGGCCTGGGTTGGTGCCGAGTCCGGAGCGAGGACGACGGGAATGTCAGCGAGCGTGTTCTCGGCGGTCAGCTCGGCGACCGCCTCGCTCGGCAGCTGCGCCCTCGGCTTTGCGCCGACGGCCTCCAGGAACCACGTACCGTCGTTGCCGTCGGAACCGTTGGACGTGTATCTCGACATAGCGTTCTCGCTCCGTGGGACAATCCGACCATGAAGATACCCGTTCAACCGCTCGATGCCGCGTATCAGCTGCCTGTCTTTGCGCATTCCGGTGATGCCGGGGCTGACCTGACCGCAGCGATCGACGTAACCATCGAGCCAGGAGCCCGTGCGCTCGTACCGACGGGCTTTGCGATCGCGATACCGGATGGTCATGCGGGCCTCGTGATGCCACGGAGCGGTCTCGCCATCAACGCTGGCGTGACGGTGATCAATGCGCCGGGACTGATCGATTCCGGGTATCGGGGGCCGGTGAAAGTGGCGCTCATCAACCACTCCGACGAGCCGTTCAGGATCGAGAAGGGGGACCGCATCGCCCAACTCGTGGTCATCGCCGTTGAGCGACCCGAGTATGACCTGTCGACCGACCTGCCCGATACGGCACGCGGCTCGGGAGGCTTCGGATCGACCGGCCAGCGCAGCAGCTGACGCCCGGAACCCTGTCTCGGTCAGGAGTAGGAAGATTGAGCCTCGTGGTAGGATCACGCCCAGCGCGGACGTAGCTCAGCTGGTAGAGCGCAACCTTGCCAAGGTTGAGGTCGCCGGTTCGAACCCGGTCGTCCGCTCGATAGAGGGCGGTCCCTTGTGACCGCCCTTCCCTGTGGCGACGTGGCCGAGTGGCTAGGCAAGGGTCTGCAAAACCCTGTACCCGGGTTCGAATCCCGGCGTCGCCTCCAATAGTCTCGGCAGCATGCGTGATCCAGGTCCGTGTGGAGCCATCGGTCACGATCTGCTCCCGGCGCCTCCGGGGGCCCCTTTTCAGGCGGGCGATCCCCGCGTTCGATAGGCATGGCCAAGTCCGGATTGCCACGTGTGGTCGATCGGACCAGTCGGCCGGTAGGTCCAGTCGTGTTCGTGCTTCACGCGGTGGTGTTTGCGACACAGCGGAGCGAGGTTCGCTTCGGATGTCGGTCCGCCGCCTGCCCACGCAATCCGATGGTCGAGATCTGCACGATGGGCGGGTGTGCGACATCCCGGGAATACACAGGTCCGGTATCTGGCATGAACGCTGCGCCGCTGCTTGGCATTCGGTCGCCTCCGCGTGATCCCAGTGGCAATGGGAACTCTCGTCGTGGGATCGATGATGGTGTAGCGCCACTGGCTTCCGTGTTCCGCCGCCAGCTGTCTGGCGATATCAGCCACGACCGGACCGAAGCCACCGAGATCGGCAGATCGGTCGCTGTGCCCGATCAGGGTGTCGAGGTCCACAACGATGTCGATCGAGGCCGGAATCCGACGCGACCCGTCCGGGCCTATCCCCATGAGGAGGTCGAGGAACACATCGGCCCGGAGCTGGTCCATCGAGCGGGACTCGTCGCCGCCTCTGAGAGATCGCGCAAGTCGGTCGATGTTGCCCATTGCTGCCTCGACCCGATGAGGAGCAAGGTCGGTCGCGGACATCAGCGCCGTTCCGCTCTCGAGGGGATAGGACGCCACGCGACGGTGCTCGAGCGATGCCTCGTAGCGGTCTGTGGCGTCGTCGGTATCGAGATCGAAGCACAGTCGTGAGATTCGGCTCCGTATCTGGGATGTCGTGAGGTGGGCGACGTCGTTTGCGATTGCGTCGACAACAGCCGCGGCGTGGACATCGTCGAGGTGTTCGGTCGAGCTGACGATGACGCGGGCTCGCCGCATGTCGATACGACCCTCACTGACCATGTCGAGCACCACGGAGTGACGCGTGGTCAACTCCATCGCAAGGGCGAGGTCGGCGTCTGCAGCTCTTCCGGTCATCTGGAGTGCTGCGGATATCTCAGCGGAGGCTCCTTCGGCGGCCCGGGAGTCGGCGAGCGCGGAGCCGTCCCGGATCGCCTCGAGAATGGATGCCATGTCTCGCATCACGGCGGCTTCGAGGTGCGACACCATGCGACGCCTGGCCTGCAGTACCACGACACGATCGTGCGGACTGACGGACGCGACATCGATTCCCGACAAGAAGGCGGCAAGCTCAGGACCGGGCGAGATCTGATCGAGGTGGGGGTGGATCGGCTGAAAGGAGGCTTTCATCGTCTCCCATTCAGGATCAAAGGTGGGATCAATGGCGGGATCAATGGCGGGATCGCAGGGACCATCGAGCACGGCGGTTGGTGGGTCGTGGCGGGCATCCCGCGCACCACTGGCAACCTCTGCGTCGATGTGTTCGGAAGCGAACATATGTTCGATGATATCAGCAGGCTCCGACACGTTCTGGGCAGACCAACGGCTTCGGCGGAGGCACGCCCACTCACGAACGCGGACACGAACCGTTATTCGGCTGGGTCGCTGTAGCATTGCGGACTCCGGGCGCTTAGCTCAGCGGCAGAGCACTGCCTCGACACGGCAGGGGTCACTGGTTCAAATCCAGTAGCGCCCACAACGACAGAACCCCCGCTCGCACGCGGGGGTTCTGTCGTTCCTGAGCCCTGCCGGCACGGTGTTCGACGTGTGGTTCATCGCCAATCGAGTCCAGGAATGGGACAGCGCCGAGCCCGAGCAAGCGCGAGATCTCTGGCAGACGGGGGACTAGTCCGGTAGCGGGAGCTGAAGATGACATCGACAGCCGACCCTGACACGCTACATTGGTGATATGCGAGGGGGCACTCGCATGGCGCTGATACATATCGCACCCAGGGCGGGCGGAGAACCGCATTTGCGGACCTACCTCTGCGGGTGCCAGGAAGGACATCTCGAACATGAAACGCTTACAGGCCGTTGTCGGCATGGCGTTGGTGCTGCTCGTGGCTATGGCTTCGGGCGCATCTGCAGCTGAATTCATCATACCGATCAATACCTGGGTGGAGGCTCCACCGGGGTCCACGACCGTGTTGACGACGGTTGACGTGCCAGAGGAACTCATCGGATACTCATGTCTGACGATCGCCGTGGCAGCAAACGGGGAGTCGGTGCATCCGAACAACGACCTCATCGTCTCGTCAGGTGGTGACAGCGTTGTTCTCTACGACGTCGAAAGGGCATCGTTCGAGCTGACGGAGGCATCAGGCACCTTGGTGCTGGGACCAACGGCGACCGTCAGCCTCCTCATGGGTGGGCATGGCCAGTTCAGCGGAGGCCTGGATGTGATTCTCGACGGGGAGTGCACGCCTCCGCCTGCGTTCATCGAGATCGTGAAGCTTGCGACCCCGGACACGTACGGTTCCGACATGATCGGCACGTTCTCGATCATGGTGACGAACCCTGGTCCGCAGGACCTGACCAACGTCCATGTCACCGATGACGTCGCCGTGGCACTCGACCCTGACACGAATTGCGTGAACGACGCAATCGGCGATCTGGCCGTCGGAGAGTCGTTCACATATTCATGCACGGTCGGGAACCTGAACGGCATCGTCTTCGAGAACACGGCGGTAGCCATCGGAACGCCGACGATCGGCCCCGACGTGACGGCGACGTCGTCAGCGACCGTCAGGCCGGTATTCGACACCACCGTGACGACGCAGCCACCTGCCACCACGACCACGACACTGGCAGGGACGAGCACGAGCACGACACTTGCACCGACGACAACCGCCTCACCGACGGAAACACTGCCGGTGACCGGTGTCGACAGTGAACGCCTCCAGGGATTCGGCCTTGTAGGAATCGGGCTGGTGTTCGCCGGTATCGCCTTGCTCGGCGGAGCTGCCCTGATCGGCAGGATGCGCGACGAGAGCTGATACATCGGAGATGAGCCTGCCTCCGACCCGGTAGGCGCATCATTCCACGAGACGGACCCTCGGAAACGGGGGTCCGTCCGCGTGCGTCACGTGGCGGTCGAAGAACCGATCGACTCAGCCCTTCACACGACGCGTGCCGGTGAGGTCGACGATGCAGATACAGATCGCGGCGTCGCACGAGTGGTTTGGATGGCCCTCGCGTGGCGACCGCACCACGGCACGCCGTCGCGGTCCATCCTCAGCGCCGGCTTCTGGCACCGGTGACAGATACCCCGCGAGACCGCGTTCGTGGCGTCCATGGTGTTTCATCGACGCCTCACGCACCGGAGTTGAGGGGTCAATTCCGCACGATACAACCTGCATTGTGCGTCGCGGCGCTGGCGATGAGATCAGTGGGCAGCCTGGGACACGCTCTGGATGGGAGCTTTGGGAGCCACCCAACGATGGGGACGTGGGACGGCCTCGCGCCGATCGGCCAGGAAGCGGCCGTAGTAGTACGAGACCTCCGTCCTCAAGAGCTTGCGATCCCAGCATGCTGAGTCCTGGGGGGAGCAGGGCGTCACATAGCCCTTCCTGGCGATCGCTCGAGGTCCCATCATCTCGTTCGTGGTCCCCACCGCATCGAGACCATC
>Ga0316195_10001136_pt1 | contig 11643 bp, 7 predicted proteins | sample Phised1_MG_FD_204937 | JGI IMG/M metagenome (GOLD analysis project Ga0316195, IMG submission 204937) | Coastal sediment microbial communities from Maine, United States - Phippsburg sediment 1 | ecosystem: Environmental > Aquatic > Marine > Coastal > Sediment | place: USA: Maine | collected... | reverse complement strand
CGGGAAAGTATCTGTGGATCTTCGATAACAGGCCGGCCCTGTCGCTCTGTGCTTCGCGCCCAGTCTACGACGGCCGCCGCCATCTGCCGCAGGTTGCGGTGATAACCACCCCCGCTCTGTTCCTGGCTAAGGGCCAATGACATGACCTTGACGCCGCCGTTGACCTCACCGATCCGATAGTAATCCGGTATACGCACCTCGGAATAAAAGGTCGCGTTGGTGCGCTCGTCCATGAAGGTATAGACGGGATGGATCTCGACGCCCGGCGCGTCCAGCGGTACCAGGAACATGGTGACACCCCGGTGCTTCGGAGCATCCGGATCAGTCCGGGTGATCAGGAAGACGTAACTGGCATGTTCCGCTCCCGAGGTGAACATCTTCTGGCCATCGATGACCCAGTCATCCCCGTCACGTACGGCCCGCGTTTTGGCGGCGAATACGTCCGATCCGCCGGACGGCTCGGTATACCCAAGAGAAGCGGTGACCTCGCCGGTGGCGAAGCGCAACAGCACCTCTTCCTTCAACTGTTCCGAGCCGAAATTCATCACGGCGTCGCCGATCATACCGGTGACACCGGCGGCGGGTGTGGTGTAACCAACCTGCTGCCAGACAGCGCGGCTGGCCCGGGCCGAATCGGCATCAGCGCCACGTCCGCCCCACTTCTGTGGCCAACTGGGAAACAGGAGTTTCGCCTGGCCGAGTGCCCGGTGCACGTCCCAGGCATGCGATTCGAAAGAGTGATCGTGGAGGATATGTTTTTGCGGATCGAGCACGCCCTCGAACACGGCGCGCGTCTCCGCCGCCAGTGCCTCTCCGCCGGCGGGGGGCTCGAAATCGATAGCCAGCTCTCCCGGGTCAGGCAACCCGGCGGTTTCAGCCAGCAGCTGACGCCGACCGGCGCGGACCAGTTCGTGCATGGGGTCACCCAGGACAAGCCCCCAGGCCTTGGCACGGCGGTGGTAAAGCTGGATATCGTATTCATTGGTGAGGCCGTAGCCGCCGAATGTGTGCAGCGAATGTGCCACGGCGTTGGTTGCTGTATGACAGGCCCACCAGAATAACTGCGAAACAGTCGCCGCCGCACCGGTGCGCTTTTCGGCAATATCGCGCAGGGTAAGCCACAGCAGGAGTTGCGCCCCGTCGACATCGATGACGTCGTCAGCCAGCGGGTGGGCGATCCCCTGGTTGGCCCCGATCGGCTGGCCGAAAGCGTGCCGCTCGCAGGCGTACTCCGCCGCCATCGTTAGAGACTCCTGCGCCAGGCCGATCAGGGCCGCTGCCGTGAGAATCTTCCATTCTTCAATGGCAGCCTCCCAACTGCGGGCCGCCTCGGCGCCGCTGGCAATCACCTGCCGCTCTCCACGCCCGGGTTCGAACAGGCCAATTGCCGCACCCCCGAGCGTCTCCGGGGCAGCCAGGGGCGTTGCGGGGATTTCGATAGCGATTTCCCGACCATCAAAGGTCAGGATTCCCCCGGCGACAGCACCGCCGGGAACCAGTTGAGGTACCGCGGGCGTCGTCTGCCGCAGGGCGAGAGTGAGTATCGTATCGCCGCCCTGGACCTGCTCCAGCCACTGGTGCGCCGTCGCGCCACCCAGCTCACCCAGCAAGCGCAGTGCCACCACCGATTCCGCCAGCGGCGCCGGGGCAAGCCGGCGACCTGCCTGTTCCATCATCAGGCAGGCGTCGAACAGGCCCATGCCACTTCCGCCGGCATCAGCTGCCAGGCGAATAAATGGCGCATCCAGCTCCAGCAGCTGGCGCCAGAGTTTGTCGTCAAAGCCAACGGGTTCGGCAGCGCGTATCCGCGCGGGCGTACTCTCGGTCGCAAAAAACCGCTGGAACATTTCCTTTACCAGTCGGCTGTCTTCCGGCAAGCTGAGGTTCATTGATACTCCTGTAAACTCATATGCGACCTGCCCAGCCCGATCGCGGGAAAAACCGGGGGATGGTCAAAATCAGACACCCCGTCGACCGTGCAGGATCACATCAATCAAGCCGGGGCGGAATTGACCGTGGCACCACAAATTAACGAAGCGTCATTTATTTTCTGCCAGCAATATTACACTGATTTACCCCGCGATCACAATCTACCCAGTGACTCACCAAGTCAGAAATCCTGTTCAAAAGCTTTACCAAAAAATTCTTTCACGTCCCTGTCGCCCCACTCGCCGCTCACTGTCAAAAAATCTATATAAATGACACTACATCAACTATAATGCCCCGCTGGATATTGCGGACAAACTACCATTGCGCAAGGTCCAGGTGGAATGTCGCCGGATACTTGCAGGCCCGGGAAAGAAAAAACTGAGGGAGATTAGGCTATGACACAGGTAATGAAAGGCGTCAGGATACTGGAGGTCGCACAATTCACCTTCGTCCCCGCAGCGGGAGCGGTGCTGGCGGATTGGGGCGCCGATATCATCAAGATTGAGCACCCGGTACGCGGGGACACGCAGAGGGGCTTCATTAATTCCTTCGGACGCAAAATTGATCCCCTGCGCAATGGCATGATCGAGCACCCCAACCGCGGCAAGCGTAGCGTCGGAGTGGATATATCCACCGAGGAAGGCCAGCGCGTGATTTATGAGATTGCGAAAACTGCAGACGTGTTCCTGACCAACTACCTGCCCTCGGCGCGCCAGAAACTCAAAATTGACCTCGAACATATTCGCGCCGCAAATCCGAATATCATCTACGCCAGGGGCTCCGCCTATGGCGACAAGGGGCCCGAGCGCAATTCGGGCGGCTTCGACAATACCGCCTTCTGGACCCGCAGCGGCATCGCCTACACCGTGACGCCCGAGGAACTGGGCGGCGCGTTCATGCAGCCGATCGGCGCCTTCGGCGACTCCATGGGTGGAATGTGCATCGCCGGTGGAATATCCGCCGCTTTGTACCACAGGGCAATGACAGGGAAGGCGACTGAAATCGATGTCTCCCTGATGTCCACCGCCTGGTGGGCCTGCGGGTCGGCTATCGACCAGTCGATCGAAGCCGGCGACGTGACCAGGGCGCGAATGCCGGTATCCGGCGGCACCCCCGGGAACCCGTTCCTGGGGAACTTCAGCACATCCGATGCCGGTACCATCAACCTCTGCACGCTGACGCCGGGGCCGTATGCTCGCGATCTGTTCGAACACCTGGGCATGCCCGAACTGGCCGATGACCCGCGCTTTTCAAGCGGGGGGGCCATTATGAAAAACTGGGAGGAAGCCAGCGAACTCATAGCTTGCGCGTTCGCTCAAAACACCTTCGACTACTGGCGGCAGAAGCTCAAAACCTTCTCCGGCCAATGGGCTCCGGTGCAGAGCTTTCTTGATCTGGCCAGGGACGAACAGGCCCTGGCCAACGATATGCTGTTCGAGGTCGAGGCCGCCGATGGCGGTGAGCCGCTCAAACTGGTGCGCAATCCGGTCCAGTTTGACCGCGAGCCCGTAACCTCAACCCGGGCGCCCCAGGCTTCCGAGCATACCGAGATGTTCCTGATGGAGATGGGTGTCGATTGGGACGAGATTGAGAGACTGAAGGCCTGCGGCGCTATCGCCTGACGCGGATCCAATAAAAACACGGGAGCCCGGCCAGGCGGGCTCCCGCTCCTGTATCACTATCTATTCGGAGGGTACGGCGTAAACCCGCTCTGCCCGCTTGCAGATGATCTCGTTGGCATCGCCTGCGGGAACGCCCTCGAAGTCCCGATCGATCACTTCCTGCGATCTGGGGAAACTGGTCTCCGAATGCGGGTAGTCGGACGACCACATGATGTTCTTGCCGCCCGGGCGATCGCGATTCAGTATGCCATTTCTGTCGTGAATAAATGACCCATAGATATTCTGGTCCATGTAGAAGCTGGGCGGCTCGGTGAGGGGACTGTCCGTCCAGAAACGCTGTTTTTCCCAGGTGCGATCCATATATTCGGCCATCCAGGAGAACCAGCCCACCCCGCTTTCCACCAGGACAAGGCGAAGCTTGGGATACTTCATAAATACGCCGTTGTAGATTGCCACGGCAACCGGTTCCGCCATGGACACCTTGCTCATGACCAGGTCAGCCAGGAAGTGCTCCTTCTGGCCGAATCGCGGAATACGGCCGCCGAGGTGCATGGTGGCGGTCATGTCCAGGTCCTGGAGGGTTGCCCACATGCCGTCCCACTGCGGATCCGCGTAGGAACGGCCCAGGCCGGGATCACCGGTCAGGGCCGCGCCCTGGCCCGAGGCGATCGCCTGTACCTTGGCAGTCGTGCTGACCCCGTCATCGGCTTGCGGGAAGGCCGGAAGATTGACCGAGCGGAATCCGATCGCCGCCAGCTCCCTCAGCATCCTGATCGTCTCCTCGGGACGGCGGGAGGGAACATAGGCCACGGGTATGAGCCGCTTCCGGTCGGCGGCACAAAAATCCCACAGCCAGCGGTTGTAGGCGTCAAAGCTGGCGATGTAGAGTTCGGTCTCGCCGGTGGGTAACGGGCCGCCGCCAAACAGGACCTGGGCGGACATGCCATCCTGGTCCATGTCGGCCAGCCGGGTCTCCGGCAACCACACGGACCTCATGTCCTCGCGCCGGCCCACCATCTTGAAATTCTTGCCCTCGCGCCCGGCCTGGTTCGCTATCAACATGACGGGGCGGCGATTGCCCTCGAACACGATCCAGTCATGCTCATCGCCGTGCTCGATTTTCGGCGCCCGCTCGCGCAGGTGTTCGGGCAGGTACTGCGCCCACATTTCATGGGGGGCGTCCAGGTGTGCATCTGCATCCACCACGCGGCGCTTTGCTGCCGACTGTGCAGTGGTATCGTCTTCGGCTTTGACAGCCAGGTTATCTCGTGCGGGCATAACTAATCCTCTCAGGGCGGTATCCGGTGGCAGAATTTATAGCAGCACAACCCACATAAAGCAACTTTTAGTTGCCATAATGTTTAAATGCCATAAACCTCCTGGTAACCCGAATAGGTTGCACCAGCAAATATCTTGCCATTTATACCAGTAAAAGCGCCATTTTTGGCTAGTGCAGCCGATAGCCACAAAATATATACGGGAATTTATGGCAACTAATAGTTGTCTTAATTTGAAACGACGGTTACGCTATGTCGACACACCGGCCGGAGCCACCTGTTGGAACTGGAAGCAAGCAAGGATAATCGGGAACGCCGCACCACCGGGACGCAACAGCGCGGACGCGCCGCCCGCGTTGTCAACGCGGTTCTGAAAGCTGCCGCCGAAGAATTGGCTGATGTGGGTTACACCGCATTGAGGGTCGACGATGTCGCCAGGCGCGCAGGGGTGAACAAAACCACCGTTTATCGCCGCTGGCCCACCAAGACCGACCTGGTCTACGACACCATCCATAGCCATATGTCTGAGCGCAGCGCCGAATCTTTCCCCGATACTGGCACTTTGCGAGGAGACCTGCTGGCGTATTTCGAGACCCTTTTGAAATCAATGCAACGCCCTCTGTACCGCGGCATCCTGCTGACGCTCAATAGTCACGTTGATCCGGCACTCGATGTACTGGCTAAAAAACTGCGGGGGGAGAACCGGCAATTCCGCACCGGCCTTGTACAGCGCGGCATTGAACGCGGAGAACTGCCTCGAACTGTGGATGCCGAACTGGTGGCGGACCTCGTCTCCTCCCCGATCCTACTCAGTGTCCTGCACCACGGGGAGGCAGTCAGCTCCAGCTATATCCAAGCCGTGATTGACACGGTACTGACGGGCACGGCGGCCAATGCCTACCGGGGTGGGTAGCGTTACGGTTCCGGATTTCAGTGTTTCAGAATCGTACAAATCATTTCAGCGACACCGGCGTTCAATTTCTTCCGGCTCTGGCGGGTTGTGCTGTTGATCCCGATATCCTGTTGTGAAGCAATTGCACCCATTGCGGCGTGAATTGCGACTGCTATCTGGTGGGGATACTCCAGGTCAGGGTTCATCCTGGCAATCTTCTGACCCAATTTCTGCAATATCTCCCGGGTTGTTTCAATCCTGAGGTTGAGAAATCGCAGGTTGCCCTGGTCCGCCTCCAGGTTACGCACCCGCAGTTCGACCCGGTACTTTTCCCAAAGTTCGTTGTACAGCTCCACGAACCGCCTGACATTCTCCCGCACGTTCTCGTCGTTCCACTCGGCATCGACAATTTCATGCAATTCACCAAGGTCGAGAGCCGCTGCCAGCACACAGGCATAGAGGACTTCCTCGACATCCTTGAAATACACGTAAAAGCTCGCATTCGACAAATCAGCCTGGCTGGCAATCTCGGAAACGCTCAGGTCCTTGTAGGAGGAGGTCTTAAGCAGTGCAAGCGCAGCGTCCATGATTTTCTGGCGGGTCTCCCGCCCTTTACGGCCCATTTTCTGGCCGAGTAGATTGCGAGCATCAGCGGACACGGGGTTGGTTCCTGAAAATTGAAGTATCGTCAATATATATCAATTATTCACCAACATCAATTGCACCAGATTGATGTTGACCGCACCGCTTCTTCATTTCGAGGCCCCGCCCTGTTCTGCGTTTACCGCACGCTCCATTGCGCAGCGATGAGCATGGTGGGGGTGGGGAGCGTCAATGACAATGGCCACGTCTACCTTTCAGAACGTGAATCCCCTATGATCATCTCGAACGCGTAGCAGTTGACAGGCCAGCGGCCCCGGCAGAGGCAGAGGCAGAGGCAAGCAGTGAACAATTCGACACCTGTAACCAGTACCCCGGGCGCAAACCTGGGGGCTGTTTCCGACAAGCCTGGAGCGCAGGCTTACTACGCCCTTGGCGTATTGCTCGCGGCCTATATTCTCTCGTTCATCGACCGCAACGTGATGGCGGTTTTGATCGGACCGATCCGCGAGGATCTCGATATATCGGATTTCCAGTACAGCCTGCTCCACGGCTTTGCCTTTTCCATGTTTTACATCGTGCTCGGAATCCCCATCGCGCGACTGGCAGACCACAGCAATCGCAAGTGGATTGTGACCACGGGTATCTTCCTGTGGAGCATCATGTGCTGCCTGTGCGGCATGGCGCGCGATCTTGTCACGCTCTTCATCGCTCGCATCGGCGTCGGGGTGGGGGAAGCGGCGTTATCACCGCCCGCGTTTTCCATGCTGGCCGATCTTTTCCCACCTGCCAGGCAGGCCAGGGCATTTGCAATCTACAGCCTGGGTGTAACCGTCGGTGGCGGCCTGTCCGCCATTGTCGGCGGATTCGTGTACCAGCACTTCGCGGTGACCGGGGGGGCTACCCTGCCCCTGCTGGGCCATGTCAGCGCGTGGCAAATGACCTTCGTCAGCGTAGGTGCGCCCGGCCTGATAATTGTCGCCCTGTTGAGCTTTATCAGGGAACCCGCCAGGCGGACAGAAGGCGATCTCGTCGCCACCGGGACCGGAACCAGCCTCGCTGAATTCTGGCAATACCTTAAAACGCACAAGCGTATTTACGTTGGCATAATAGGCGCAAACGCGCTGCTTACGGTGATGACCTATGGCATGCTGGCCTGGTACATCGAATTTCTTATTCGCACCTACGGCGTTTCGCGTGAAGTCGCCGGATTACAGTTCGGCTTGATCAATATCATCGTGGGCAGCCTGGGCGCCATCGTCGTCGGCTGGTCAGTCGAGCCCATGATACGGCGCGGAATAATCGACGCGCCTGCCCGCATGATGCTGATTATCGCCTGCCTGGTGCTTGTTCCCGCTGCCGCCGGCCCCCTCAGCCCCAATCCCACCCTGGCAATTATCCTCGCCTGTCCGGCCATGTTCCTGCTGAATGGTTTTTACGGCCCGGGCATCACCGCGTTACAGATGATCACACCGAACCGGATGCGGGCACAGGTGAGCGCGCTGTCACTCTTCTTCGCCAATCTTCTGGGCCTGGCACTGGGTCCTACTATTGTGGCCAGCTTGACTGATTTTGTGTTTGGTGACGACATGGCCCTGCGCTATTCACTGGCTGTACTGCCCATTGCATTGTGCCCCGTGGCAGCGCTGCTGGCGTACCAGGCATTAAAACCCTACCGGAAGGCCGTGGCCCCCCAATTACAGGCGTTGGCTTAACCGATGGTGACAACAGAATTTTTGCTTGCGCTCAACACGGACAACTACCTGGGCGAATCCCCGCTCTGGCATCCCCGGGAAAACGCCCTGTACTGGATCAACTGTGAAGATCCGCCCGAAATTCACCGCTGGGATCCCGCGGAAGATACCCACACCAGCTGGCCCATGCCCCAGCGGGTAGGCGGTATCGCGCTTTCGTCCGGGAGCCACCTGGTCGTGACGTTGTCCGATGGCATCTATGATTTCAATACGGCGACCCATGCCCTAAACCTGCGTGTGCGCTCCCCCCTGCCCCGGCATGTTTCCCTGCACGAATGCCAGTGTGACCGCCAGGGTCGACTTTGGGTCGGCTCCTACGACCACAACTTCACACTGGAAAATCGCAACCCGCGGGGAGGTGCCATTTTCAGGCTGGACGGCGACACACTGGTACCGGTGATTGACAAAATAAGCATAGCCAACGGCCTGGCGTTCAGTCCGCAGGGCAATACCCTGTACGTGTCCGATTCACCGACCCGCACCGTGGAGGCCTTTGATCTCGATCCCGCCACCGCAGAGTTGAGTAATCGAAGACTTTTTCTGCGCCTGGCGGAGGGTGAAGGCTTCGTCGATGGGGCCACAGTGGACGCGTTGGGAGGGTACTGGCTCGCAGCGGTGGGCGCTGGTACCGTGCGGCGATACCTGCCCGACGGGTGCCTTGACCGCGTGATCCCGCTGCCTGTATCCAACCCGACCAAACCGGCGTTTGGAGGGCCAGGGCTCGACACGCTCTTCGTCACTACCACGCGGATGAATATAGGTGCGACCAGTGAAGCCAACGGGGGGATTTATACAATCCGGCCGGGCGAACGCGGGATCGGGGAGGCCGAGCTCACCTAGCGGAACGCGCCTTACTGTGAAGTTTCCCAAGGCTCTGGAATCATGCGAATTAATTGGACAGGACACTAGGTAATATATTGTCAATTACCTCCATTCCCCTCCCTTTGCTAGGCTTGCTTAGAGCAGGCAATCCCGGCGATTCAGAACGCTTTCAAAGCAATCAAATTGGACAGCAAAAACAGCTTTCCGTGGTTGAAGTCGGCAACTTCCTTCAGCTATAATAATTGATATTTATTTAATTATTGGGGTCACGCTGACCGCCACTGCCGACACCCCGGCCGATGATTCCAGTCACTCCTGGTCGTTTCATCGGTGGCACCACAACATAAGCAATTGATTTGTAGGAGATTTTCGTGACTGACAAGCTGCTACAGCCCTTCCAGACAGCCGGGCTGAGTTTTAAGAACCGCATGGTGCACGCGCCGACGACCATGAATATGTCGGACGACCGGGGCTATGTGACCCCGAAGGCTGTGGGAGCTTACGAGGCGCTGGCGGCCGGTGGTTTCGGGGCTGTCTGTGTCGGCGCAACCTGCGTGCGCTGGGACGGCCTGATCAACGAGCGGATGCTCGGCCTCTACGACGATACCTATATCATCAGCCAGCGTGAACTGGTGCAAGTGATTCACAACCATGGCGCCCTGGCGGGAATCCAGCTGTTCTATGGCGGTTTGATCCCGGGGCTTGGTGCCACCTCGCCGCTGGAACCGGGCAAAGGCTGGATTCCCGGCACGGTATCCTGGGGCCCCAGCGGCAAGTACCCGATAGGTAACCAGAACCCCGGTGTGTTGACGACCGAGGACTATCGCCAACTGGTGGAAGCCTATGCCCAGGCGGCACGCCGGGCGCGCGAGGCGGGCTATGACTATATCTCCTACCATTTTTGCCACGGTTCGCTGCCCCACGTCACGCTCTCTCTGCTCGAAAACAGCGGCCGGGGCGACGAATATGCCGACCAGTTCCTGTTCTGCGAGCAGATCATCCAGCGTGCGCAGGAGTTGTGCGGCAAGGATTACCCGCAGATTCCCCGCATGTGCTGTGACGAGAACTACGAGGGCGGCTTCGATGTCGACTATTTCGTCGAACACTATGCCCCCCGTCTCCACGCCCTGGGCGTAGACGGCATCGACTGCACGTTTGGCTCGATGCTGCCGGCGAAGAGCCGCAATCCGGAATTGCCGTCCGGCGACGTTATTGGCGGTGGGTTTTATGTGCCCAACCTGGTGGCGCTACCGTATGTGAAGAAGCTGAGGGCGGGACTGCAGGCCAAAGGCATCGACATGCCGCTGATGGGCTCCTGCAACATCAACACGCCTGACCAGATGCGCGAAATGGTCAGCGACGGCGCCGCGGACTTCCTCGCATCCTGTCGACAGTCGCTGGAAGATCCCGATTTTCCGCGCAAAATTGCCGAGGGGCGCGAGCACGAGATTCGCAGGTCGACCCGGACAGGGGCGTCACTACTGCAGGGAAACATCTTCAACAAGGGCGTCGCCGGCTCGGCACAGAACGCTGTATTCGGACACGAGCGCGACTATCGCCTCGTACCGGCAGTGCGTCCCAGGAAGGTCATGATAGTCGGCGGCGGTTCCGGCGGGATGGAGTATGCCCTGACCGCCCACGCGATCGGTCACGATGTCACTGTTTGGGAAAAAGACGAGGAACTGGGCGGCACGATGTTGTGGGCGGGCAACTACCGCACGCTGCGCAACATGGAACAGATTCGCTACCAGCCCGACTGGCACCGGCTGATGATCGGCAAGGAGGGAATAGCAGTCCGCCTCGGCGAGGAAGTGACGCCGGAAAAGGTGCTGGCGGAGCGACCCGACATCCTCGTCGTCGCGACCGGTGCCCGGGCCGCGGTGCCCGATGTGAATGGACTCAAAGAAGCCATAACCAGCGGGTTCGCCCTGATGCTGGACGATGTGCTGAAGGGGCAGTGTGAACTTCCCGCTGGCCCCGTGGTTGTATGGGGCGCCAGCGAAGGCGTTGAACTGGCGCTGGATCTGGCGCAACAGGGTCGCCAGGTACGGCTGCTGGATCCCAATGCCGCGTTCGTGCCAATGCACTACATCGGCTCGAGGGTCAAATACGTGACCATGTGGCTGGAGCAGGCCGGGCTGAAGATCGAACAGGACATGACACTGGAAAACGTCGGGCAAGGCAGCATCACCATCGGAAAAAGTTCAGCGCGGGAGACGATCGATTGCGCCGCGCTGGTAATTGCCCCCGGCAGGATCAGTCACGATCCGCTGTCGCAGGCCCTGCAGGGCACAGGTATTACCGTCCAGGTGATCGGCGATGCGCGCAAACCACGCTCCTATGGAAACGCGATACACGAGGCCGCTTACCTGTCGCGCAACATACCGTAACCAGAACAATAAAGAGGCTTGCACCATGCTTGATTGGCTGACCGAAGACCAGCGCGCACTGCGCGATATGGCCGCGTCATTTGCACGCAAAGAGGTGGAGCCGCTGGCGACGCAGATCGATATGCAGGAGCGCACACCAGACTCCCTGAGCGCCAGCGCGGCGGAATTTGGCCTGTTCGGTCTGTACACCTCTCCCGAATACGGCGGCGCCGGCGCCGACCTGGTCTCTGTCTGCCTGGTGGTGGAGGAGCTGGCCAAGGCAAGTCCCGCCTTTGCCGGCGCATTGACCGTCCAGATGGTGCTTTGCCCTCGCACCGTGGAACTGCTGGGAAGCGAGGAGCAGAAGCAGCGCCTGTT
>Ga0316195_10001135_pt1 | contig 11651 bp, 7 predicted proteins | sample Phised1_MG_FD_204937 | JGI IMG/M metagenome (GOLD analysis project Ga0316195, IMG submission 204937) | Coastal sediment microbial communities from Maine, United States - Phippsburg sediment 1 | ecosystem: Environmental > Aquatic > Marine > Coastal > Sediment | place: USA: Maine | collected... | reverse complement strand
AGAGTTCCTCAGCCGCTTTGGCAAAGGCCTCCAGGGTTCCCTGCACGTCGGCACGGATAATTACCCGCAATTCCTGAACATTGCCTTCACTCATCTTTTCGAACAATTTGTCCAGGGAGATCTTGCTGCCGGCGGCCAGTTCCGTCTCCCGCACCTTCAGACTCCGCGCCTGGCTGACATTTTTGGCCATTTTGTCGTCGGTTACCACGATGAATTCATCACCCGCCTGGGGTACCCCGGAGAGGCCCTGGACTTCGATCGGCATAGACGGCCCGGCCGTTTTAATCTTGCGCCCTTTGTCATCGAATATCGCCCGAACCTTGCCGCTGAACTGGCCGACCACGAAGTTGTCGCCGTTATTCAGGGTACCTTCCTGGACCAGGACCGTGGCCACCGCTCCCCTGCCTTTGTCGAGCCGGGCTTCGATAACCCGTCCTTTGGCTTTGCGGCTGGCGTCTGCTTTGAGTTCGAGTATCTCAGCCATGAGCTGGATATTTTCCAGCAGGCTGTCTATGCCGATATTCTTTTTAGCGGACGTTTCGCAATAAATTGTCTGACCGCCCCAGTCTTCGGGGATCAGCTCAAGTTCGGCAAGTTCACGCTTGACCCGATCCGGGTCCGCGTTGTCCTTGTCAATCTTGTTCACCGCGACCAGAATAGGCACGTCGGCCGCCTGGGCATGGCTGATCGCCTCCCTGGTCTGATCCATGACGCCGTCGTCGGCGGCCACCACCAGGATAACCAGGTCGGTGATCTGGGCGCCGCGGGAGCGCATTTCGGTAAAGGCCGCATGACCAGGGGTATCCACGAAGGTCACATCACCGGCCTTGGAGCGCACATGATAGGCACCAATATGCTGAGTAATGCCGCCGGCCTCGCCCTCGGCCACGTCGGTCTTGCGGATCGCATCCAGGATCGAGGTTTTACCGTGATCGACATGTCCCATGACCGTTACCACCGGCGAGCGGGTTTCGGCCTTCCCACCTTCTTCCTGGGCATCGAGCAACTGGATGCCGATCTCCTCGGTAATGCCCTGCTCGATTTCATAGCCGAAGTCGGTTGCGATAAGAGTGGCGGTATCCACATCTACCGCCTGGTTCATCGTGGCCATCACCCCGAGCCCCATCAGCTTGGCAATAACCTCACTGGCCTTGATCTTCATTTTGGCGGCCAGATCGCCGACGGTGATCGTGTCGTAGATGGTGATTTTCTTTTTACTCGCCTTCATTTCGATGGTGGACGGTGACGATTTCCTCTCGCTCCGCACCCTGCCGCGCTTGCCGCGCCGACCGCTGCGCTGATAATCGGTATCGAAATGGGTGAATTTGACGCTTTTCTTGCCTTTTCGGAAGCCTTTGCCTTTCCGTTCGTCGTCGATCTCGACTGCTCCGCGCTTGCCTTTTTTTCTGCTGCGATCAGGCGAATCGGGCAGCGGCCCCGGTTGAAATCCTGGTGCGGCATCGTTCGGTCCTGGCCTGGCGGCGGCCGGCCGGCCGCCTTTTCTTGGCCGCGGCCGCTCGGTCGAGGTTTCTTCGGACTGGGTGGGCAGCTCGATGGTGCCGACCACACGGGCAATTTTCTTGCGCTCAATCTTCTTGGGCTTTTTCAGCGCAGGTTTGTCGGCGTCATCGCCTTCCTGCGCCGCTATCTCTTCAGCGTCTTCCGCTTCAGCGCTGTCTTCTGACTGCTCAGCAGCCGCTGCTTCATGCTGCCCGACTTCTAGAGTGTCAGCTTCCTCCTCCCCTCCTTCTGCGGTGTCGGTTGGCTCTGCGATTGGTGCTGCAGTCTCGGCGCTTTCAATTTCAGCATCCGCCTCTGCAACCGCCGACTCGCTGCTGTCTTCAGACTCGCCATCGGCCTGCTCCTCCTCGGCCTCAGCTGCAGCCTTGGGCCGCCTTCTGATGATGGTGGTTCGGCGCCTGATAAGCGTCGCTTTCTGGTCACCTTCGCTCTCGATTCTCTTTTCCACCATTTCGGTTTCAGAAGTCTGAAGCATCGTCTTGCGGATTTTATCGGCAGTTTCTTCGTCTACAGTCGAACTGTGGCCCTTGATATCGTAGCCGGCGGCAATAAGTTTCTCAGCCAATTCCTTACTGCCCATATCGGCTTCTTTTGCCAGTTCGTAAACCCTCACTCTGCTCATACCTTGCTCCTGAATCCCACGTTCTCACATCTTAAACCGGGCACCCGATGGGCCCTGGTGTCAAGACAGCAATTATATATTGTACTTATTAAATTCAATAAAGACGAAACGCCCGTATCCACTTCTTTTTGTCAATCAAAAACTGTGCCCTGCACTGTTCGTTGTCACAACTGTAAGCGCCCCGTCCCGAGGCCCGCTGCCGCTGATCGGCCAGCACCGTATCCCGCCGCCAGACAAATCTGAGCAGTTCTGATTTCGGAGCTTTTCTACCACAGCTCAGACAACTTCGCAGGGACTGCTTGACCATGTTACCCGTTATTTTTCGGCCGCTTTGTCCTGCTCCGGCGCCGCTGCCGGCTCTTGTTCTTCACCGTCCGGCTGTTGCTGTTTTTCATCTTCTGCCGGCTCAACCTCAGCTGCTTCCGTGCTATTCTCTGCAGCCACTTCGTCTGCCGGCTCTTCTGCTGTCGACTCTGCCGCAGTATCTTCTGAAGATTCTTCTGCACTATCTTCGGCAGCCGCTTCGGAGGCATCCTCAACCGGTGCTTGCTCTTCTTTGGCCGGCTTAACTCTGCTCGGCGACAGCCCCAGGCTTTCCGCCACCAGAGCGGCCGCCTCGATCAGCTGCTGAGCAAAATCATCGTCGATCGAACGAATGATGGTCAAATCCTCTAACTCAACCTGAGCCAGATCGGCGGCAGATCTTATGTCCTTGCTGAAAAACTGGTCGGCCAGGCCTTCGTCAATGCCGGGGATCTGGAGCAGGCTCTGATAGCCATCATCTTCCAGATTGGCCCAGCGCTGCTCGCTCTTCACATCGATCCGCCAGCCCATCAGCTTCGAGGCCAGCCGGACATTCTGGCCCTGCCGGCCGATGGCCAGTGAGAGCTGATCGTTGGGTACCACGACCAGCAGAGAATTAGCCTCCTCATCGACCATCACCATGCTGACATGGGCTGGTGCCAGGGCATTGTAGACATATTTGGCAGGATCCGGGCTCCAGGTGACGATATCGATCCGCTCCCCCTGGAGTTCCTGCACCACATTCTGCACCCGGGACCCTTTCATGCCGACACAGGCGCCGACCGGATCGACATCGGATTCGGTCGAACTGACCGCGATCTTGGCCCGAAACCCCGGCTCGCGGCTGACGCCCATGATCCTGACGATGCCTTCGGCGATCTCGGGCACTTCCATATGGAAGAGTTTGGCCAGAAACTCGTCGGCCGTGCGGGACAGAATCAGCTGTGAGTCACGGCTGTTCTGCCTGACTTCGGTCAGATACGCCCTGATACGATCCCCCTGTTTGAAAGAGCGCTTGGGAATCTGATGTTCTTTGGGCAGAATCGCATCGGTACGGCCCAGGTTGACGATCATATTACCGCGTTCGAAGCGCTGGACGATGCCGCTGACAACCTCTCCTTCCCGGTCTCTGAACATATCATAGATGACTTCGCGCTCGGCATCCTTCATCCGGTGTATGATCACCTGCTTGGCCGACTGGGCGGCAATCCTGCCGAGTTCGGTGATGTTTTCCATCTTTTCACCGAGTTCGTCTCCCAGTTGCACCTCCGGGTCAAGCTGCTTGGCATGTTCGAAAGCTATCTCGGTCTGATCGTCCTCGGCTTCCTCCACGACGCGCCTGAACTGGAACACCTCAACCTCGCCGAGTTCCTCGTTGTAATGCACTTCTATATCGCGCCGGCTGCCGTATCGCTTGCGCGCTGCAGAGGCAACCGCTTCTTCTATCGCTTCAACGAGCAGCTTTTTATCAAAGCCGCGGTCCCTGCTGATCTGATCGATGATCCGTTTTAAATCCGATAACATTTATCTTTCCTCATGATAACTGCCGATAACTACCCATAAATACTGCAAGGTCTGCAAGGTGACGCGCGCTACCCGCTCAGTTTTTGCCCGTCATCTGCCATCTGTACTTCAGCTATATAATTTGCTCACCCTAAAGAGCCAGGCGGGCCTTGCTTATCAGGCTCCAATCCAGCTCGTACGTTTTCTGCTGCTCGCTAAGCACCGTTATAAGCTCATCTTCTACCCGTTCGATACGGCCGATAATCACCCGTTCCGAGTCTATCGCTTGACGAAGTTTGAAGCGGGCCTTCTTGCCGAGATGAGCCCGGCATTCCTCAAGACTGCGCAGGGGGCGCTCGATACCCGGCGAGGAGACCTCGAGATGATACTGCTGCTCGATGAGATCCTCCACATCGAGGAAATCACCGGTTTCGCGGCTGACCCGCGAGCAGTCATCGAGCGAGACGCCTTCAGGCCTGTCGATGATCAGGCGCAGCACCCAGCCGTGGCCTTCCCTGCGAAACTGGATATCGAAGAGTTCCAGCCCCAGGCCCGGCAGCAGTGACTCGGCAAACTCCCGAACCCTGTCAATGATCAACTCGCTCATGGTGCGCAATCCATTCTGTATCTGCCCTGTATCTCTGCCCGGCCGAACAGGAACGCGGCACCATCGCAAAAGCACCGGCACCTGCCGTTCAGCCATAAAAAAAAGCGGGCAAAGCCCACTTTCGTATTCCCGTCCGACCGAAATCCCATGTATTTCGCGGCCCGTCAACCCGCAGCATCAATAAAAACACTGCCGGAAGACCAGACCTGTCGAACAGGTATAAACGCCGGTTAAGCGGATCATGCCGCCAGACAGATCCGATGTGGAGCGGGCAACGAGGTTCGAACTCGCGACCTCAAGCTTGGGAAGCTCGCGCTCTACCAACTGAGCTATGCCCGCATGCACCCAGCCGAAACTGATATAATAAAACTCCATTTGGTGGATTTGTCAAGTTTTGTGCGCGATTCATCTGCTTGCCCCATGCCATTTCCACACGGTATTCAACCGCTGTGCTATGCACGCAAAAGATGGTCAGGCGGGAATCGACCCAACCCAACATCAATGCAGCACCCCTTTGGATTGTTCGTATAGTACTGGAATAAAATAAAATATTAGACGTTTTTGCAATGCTGATCCGGATCACGCCAGAGGCGCAGAACCAGGTTCGGTGCCGGAAAATAAAATTGACAAACCTCGATACGGTTAATACAACGTCTGACAAATTGATCCAAGACACGATCGCCAACAGCCAATTCTGAGACTGACGGATAACACCATTATATATGACTGACAAAACACTGATAATTGCTGAGAAGCCAAGCGTTGCCGCTGATCTGGCCAAAGTGCTTCCCGGCTCCTTCAAAAAATCGAGGACCCATTACGAAGGCGAACGCTATATCGTCTCCTACGCAGTCGGCCATCTGGTCTCCATCTGTTATCCGGAAGAAATTGACCCCCGTTACCAGAAATGGCAGATGAGCGATCTGCCCATTCTACCCGAAACGTTTCCGTTGAAGGTGCTCGACGGGACCAAGTCGCAGTTCAATGTGCTGCAGAAGCTTATCCGTCGGCGCGATGTAACCACTATCATCAATGCCTGCGACGCCGGACGCGAAGGCGAGCTTATCTTCAAGTATATTCTGGGCTATGTCTGGAACAAGTCAGTGGCTCAGAAAGAACTCAAACGGTTATGGCTGCAGTCGATGACCGATGAGGCCATTAAAAGCGGGTTCTCTTCGCTCAGAGAAAACGAGGAAATGATCCCGCTGGAAGACACCGCGCTGTGCCGCTCCGAGTCGGACTGGCTGATCGGCATCAATGCAACCCGAGCCTTGACCGCCTACAAATCGAGATTCGGAGGATTTTTCAAGACACCCTGCGGCCGGGTGCAGACGCCGACTTTGTCTCTTCTGGTCAAACGGGAGCGGGAACGGCTCGATTTCACCGCCCGGGACTATATCACCCTGGAGGGCACCTTCGGTTTCGATGAGGCCCGCTACCTGGGTAAGTGGATCGATACTTCGTTTAAAAAGGATAAGACCGATCCGGAAAAGCGGGCCGATCGCCTCTGGGACCCGGCCGCCGCCCTGGCCATCATAGAAAAGTGCAGCAACAAACCCGCCCGGGTAACGGACACCAGCAAGGAGACCAGGCAGGCCCCGCCCCAGCTCTATGATCTTACGGCTCTGCAACGCGAGGCCAACTCCCGGTTCGGCTTTTCCGCCCAGAACACCCTGTCCATTGCCCAGGCCCTCTACGAGCGCCACAAACTGCTGACCTACCCACGCACCGACTCGCGGTATCTGCCCGGCGACTATCGCAAAACCGCCGCCTCGGTGGTCAGCCGCCAGCAGCAATGGAACTACTCAGAACATGCCAAGACCATTCTTGATAAAAGATACATCAAGGCCAATCCGCGAGTTTTCAACAACGCCAAGGTGTCCGACCATCATGCCATCATCCCGACCGGCAAACTGCCGGGCTCGCTGAGCGAAGCGGAACTGAAAATTTACACCATGGTGGTCCAGCGCTTTCTGGCGGTCTTTTTTCCAGCAGCCCGTTACCTGAAGACCAGAAGAATCTCACTGGTCGAGGAAGAGTCGTTTCTGACCGAAGGCAGAATTCTGCTGGATCCGGGCTGGAAAGCCGTCTACCTGGGTGGCAGGGCCGAGAAAGGCGAGGGCATCATTGAGCCGGTTCCGGCCGGGTCGGAGGTGAGCTGCCGCTCGATCGAGCAGATCGACTGTCAGACCAAGCCGCCGCCGCGTTTCAGCGAGGCTACCCTGCTCTCGGCCATGGAAAATTCAGGTAAACTGCTCGATGATGACGAGCTTGCCGAAGCCATGAAAGAACGCGGCCTCGGCACCCCCGCCACCAGGGCCTCGATCATCGAGAAACTGATCAAGGACAAATATCTGGTCAGAGAAGGCAAGGAACTGACGCCGACCGGCAAGGCATTCGAGCTGCTGTCTCTGCTTGAAGCAATGAAAATCGATGTACTCGCCTCACCCGAGATGACTGGAGAATGGGAGTACAAGCTCAACCAGATCTTGAAGGGCACCCTGACCAGGTCGACTTTTATGCGGGAAATTCGCGACCTGACCGAGCAGATCATCGGCCGAATCAGGTCTTATGAAGAGACCAAAGAGCAGCAGGTCGCACGCTTCAGCCCGATAGACGGCGTGGTCTATTACGAAACCCCGACTGCTTATATCTCCGAGGATAAAAAGGTGACGATCCGTAAGATCCTGGGTGGCAGGGTCATGAAGGAAGACGAAATCGTTCAGCTCATCGGCGGAGAGACGGTCGGCCCGTTCGCCGATTTCCGTTCTAAAAACGGCAAACCCTTTGTCGCCTCAATCAAAATGACCAACAACAAGGTGGATTTTCTCTTTGCCGACTCCACCGCCGGCCTCGATATGGAGGCCGTCAGGAAAAACGGTTCGCTGGGTCCGTCGCCAATCGATCAGAGTCCGGTGTACGAGACGCCAACCGGCTATATGTCCGAATCGGCCATCGCAGGAGACGAGAAGAAGGGCTTGAGAATCAGCAAGGTCATCTTGTCGAAGACGATCACCACCGACCATATTAAACAATTATTGCACGAGCGAAAGACCGAGCTTATCAAGGGCTTTATCTCGAAAAAACGCAAACCGTTCGATGCCTATCTGCTGCTCGACGACACCGGCAAAATCAGCTTCGAGTTTCCGCCGAGAAAGCCCCGAAGAAGGCGGAAAAAGAGTTGACACCGTCTGCTAATAACACCATAAGAGAGTTATGAAGGGACTAAAGAAAGAGTATCGATCCGTCGATACCAAAGAGCTTGCCCTCACCTGCGCAGAACTGGCAGCAGACGGCAAGGCAGAAGATGTCGTTATCCTCGATGTACGGAAGATATCTTCTTTTACCGACTTTTTTGTTATACTGAGCGGGCGATCTACACGTCATGTCCAGGCCCTGGCCGAAAGCATCGAAAATGAACTGCGCTCCAAGCGGATTAAAACGAGCCGGGCCGAAGGGCTGAGCGAAGGTAAATGGGTACTGCTCGACTTTAACGATGTCGTGGTCCATGTATTTTATCATGAGCAGCGCAGTTTCTATGACCTGGAAGGGTTGTGGCACGATGCGCCGCGTGTAGAGATACCAGCCGAAGCATCGTAAACCTTCGCGCCTACAGGTCATGTCCAGGTAGAGCAGATACGATTGAGAACAGCGCCAAGAGCTGCTGAACCAAGAGCAATCGACACCGAGTCAAACACCTATGCAATATCTCAGTACCCGTGGTACCACCGCACCCCTGACCTTTACCGGCGCAATAAAAACCGGGCTTGCAGAAGACGGCGGGCTGCTGCTGCCCCGGGCTGTACCGCGAATCGATCGGGCCACCTTTGAGGCTTGGCAGGAGCTGTCCTATTGCGAGCTGGCCTTCGAGATCATGTCGCGCTATATCGACGACATACCGGCCACGGATCTGAAAAAACTGATTAACGATTCCTACGCCGGTTTTGCCCATCCGGAAGTGACCCCCCACGTCCACCTGGACAACCTGCACATACTTGAGCTGTTCCACGGTCCGACCCTGGCCTTCAAAGATATCGCGCTGCAGTTTCTGGGCAACCTGTTCAGCTATCTGCTGGCACGTGACAACGAGTACATGAATATCCTCGGCGCCACCTCGGGTGACACCGGCAGCGCAGCAATTTACAGCGTTAAAGGCAAAGAGCGAATACGCATCTTTATTCTGCATCCGCACAAGCGGATCAGCGAAATCCAGGAAAAACAGATGACCGCTGTGGCCGATGCCAACGTCTTCAATATCGCGGTCAGCGGCACCTTCGACGATGCCCAGGCAACGGTCAAAACCATCTTCGGTGATATCGCCTTCAAGAACCAGCACCGGCTGGGGGCAATCAATTCGATCAACTGGGCCCGGCTGCTGGCCCAGGTGGTATACTATGTATACAGTTGCCTGCATATTGCCTCGCACGAGAAAAACCGGGCGACCGCCTTTGCGGTGCCCACCGGCAATTTCGGCGACATCTTCGCCGGCTACATTGCCAAGAAAATGCTGCCGGAGGGCTGCATCAGCAAGCTGGTGCTGGCCACCAACGCCAATGATATCCTGGCCCGCTTCGTCAACTTTGGCGACTATACGCTCAATAAGGTAGTCAGCACCTTGTCGCCCTCAATGGACATCCAGGCAGCCTCGAATTTCGAGCGCTACCTCTACTACCTGATGGACCGTGAACCGGACCTGGTCAGAGAAGCCATGCTCAAGTTCAAGGTGGACGGTAAACTCCATCTGCAGGACTACCTGGGCCACATTAAGCGGGACTTCGTCGCTTCGGCGGCAACGGATGAAGAAGTTCTCGAAACCATTGAGAAGTATTACAAAAAATACCATTACACCCTCGACCCCCACACCGCCGTTGGTGTTCGTGCGGCTGAGCGTCACCGGGACCAGGGGGTGCCCATGGTCTGCCTGGCGACTGCCCATCCGGCCAAGTTCAAGCCCACGGTCGATCGGGCCACCGGCACCGAGCTTGAATTACCGCCTGCTCTGGCCGAGGCGATCAGCCGGCCGACCCGCTGCGAAAACATGGACTGTGATCCGGAGACCATCATGGGTTATATCAAGACCCATGGCCTCAATTCGTGATGACTCGCGCTGCGGATCACGTTGAACAGGTCGAGACGGCCGTAGCATTTCTCAAGCAGCGAATTTCCCCCATTCCCCCGATCGCAGTCCAGCTCGGCACCGGCCTCGGTGGCCTGGCCAACCACATAGACAACGCTCAGCTCATAGCCTATGAGGATATCCCGTTTTTCCCCCGTTCCACGGTGGCCAGCCACCAGGGTGCGCTGATTGCCGGCAGCCTTGGCGGTTGCCCGCTGATCGCCCTGTCGGGCAGATTTCACTATTACGAAGGCTATTCGACCCGCGAGATCACCCTGCCGGTCAGGGTCCTCCAACTGCTCGGGGTCAACACGCTGATCATCACCAATGCCGCCGGCGGCCTGAATCCGCTGTTTTCGGCCGGCACTATCATGGTGCTCAGGGATCATCTCAATTTCCTCGGCGAAAACCCGCTGCGCGGACCCAATATAGACCAGTGGGGGCCGCGTTTTCCCGACCTGTCTCAGCCTTACGAGCCAAACCTGGTCAAGACGATGCTGAATTGCGCAGATGCCAGAAAAATTGACCGGGTCGTCACCGGTACCTACATCTGCATCCCCGGTCCCAGTCTGGAAACACCGGCTGAGACGCGCTGGCTCAGGCAGTGCGGTGGTGATGCGGTGGGCATGTCCTCGGTGCCTGAGGTGATCGTGGCCAGACACGGAGGCATGGAGGTACTGGGCCTCTCGGTGATCGCCAATTGCAACGATCCAGATAACTTCCAGCCGATCCTGCTCGATGATATCATCGAGCAGGCATCTACCGCCTCGGCCCGGCTCGAACTCCTGATCAGCGAATTTCTTACCACCACGGTAATGGAACCTTCATGAACAACCCAGACCAGCACGCAGATATCATCGTCTCAGGCAGATTTCTGATGCCGACCTGGCGCCAGGCAGATCATATCGAGAACGGCGGCGTCGCCGTCAAAGGTGATACCATCGTCGCCACGGGCACCCGGGCAGAGCTTGTCGAGCAGTTTCCAGCGGCCGTTGAACTGCATGAGCCGGACGGACTGGTGATGCCGGGGTTGATCAACACCCATACCCATGCGCCGATGAGCTGTTTCAGAGGGATTGCCGACGATCTGCCACTGATGACCTGGCTTGAGGAGCACATCTTTCCGGCCGAGACCAAGCTGAACAAGGACATGGTGTACCAGGCCACCCTGCTCTCCATCGCCGAAATGATCAGATCAGGCACCACCAGTTTCTGCGACATGTACCTGTTCGCCGGTGAAGTTGCCCGCGCAGTCGAGGAAACGGGTATCCGGGCCTGGCTCGGCGAAGTCCTCTACGATTTTCCTTCACCGTCCTACGGTGCGTTGAACAACGGCTACGCGCTGGTCAGGGAGCTGTTCGAACAGTACCGGGATCACGATCTGATAACCATCACCGTCGATCCGCACTCGGTCTATACCTGTGCCCCGGCGCTGCTCGAGCATTGTGCAGCATTGGCCGATGAATTTAACAGCCGCTATGTGATCCACCTCTCGGAAACCGACACCGAGGTCGCCACCTGTCGGCAGCGCTACGGCGTTTCACCGGTCGACCACCTCCACCAGCTCGGCCTGCTCAATGATCGGGTCCTGGCTGCCCACTGTGTCAAACTGTCCAGCAAAGAGATAGCATTTCTGGCCAAGCACCGGGTAAAGGTCAGCCACTGTCTTGAATCGAACCTCAAGCTTGCCTCGGGTGTTGCGCCGGTGCCAGAAATGCTTGCCAGCGGGGTCACTGTCTCGATCGGCACCGACGGTCCGGCCTCCAACAATGATGTCGATATGTTCTCGGAAATGAGCAGCGTCGCCAAAGTGCACAAGGTGGTCGCCACGGACCCGACGGTCATGGATGCCGAAACCACCCTGCGCTGCGCCACGCTCAGTGGCGCCGAAGCGCTGGGATCGGAGCAGCAGATCGGTACGCTGTCGGCGGGTAAAAAGGCCGATATCATCGTCCTCGACCTGGCCCAGCCCCACCTGA
>Ga0316195_10001134_pt1 | contig 11657 bp, 7 predicted proteins | sample Phised1_MG_FD_204937 | JGI IMG/M metagenome (GOLD analysis project Ga0316195, IMG submission 204937) | Coastal sediment microbial communities from Maine, United States - Phippsburg sediment 1 | ecosystem: Environmental > Aquatic > Marine > Coastal > Sediment | place: USA: Maine | collected... | reverse complement strand
AGAGGATGATTCCCCTGGCGGCGAAGCGGCGGATGTCCTCGTCGCCGACGTCCCAGGGATGGATTTCGCAGTAAACGCCGATTTCGCGTACACGCCTCGCGATCAGCTGCGTGTACTGCGAACCGAAGTCGAGGATCAGTATCCGGTGCGCATGGATGTCCGCGGCGGGCCGGTGCATGTCTCCCCCCGTCAGCTCACCCGGTAGTTGGGCGCTTCCTTGGTGATCCGGACGTCGTGCACGTGGCTCTCGCGCACGCCGGCGCCGGTGATCCGCACGAACTGCGGGCGAGTCCGCATCTGCTCGATGTTGGCGCTGCCCGTGTAGCCCATGGCGGCCCGCAGGCCGCCGGCCAGCTGGTGCACGATGGCAACGAGGCTGCCCTTGTACGGTACCCGGCCTTCCACGCCCTCCGGGACGAGCTTCTCGAGTTCCTCGACCGCATCCTGGAAATAGCGGTCGCTGGAGCCGTGCCGCTGCGCCATCGCACCGAGGGAGCCCATCCCCCGATATGACTTGTAGGAGGCGCCCTGGTACAGCTCGACCTCGCCGGGAGATTCTTCGGTGCCGGCGAACAGGCCGCCGATCATGACGCTGTGCGCACCGGCGACGATCGCCTTGGCGACGTCGCCCGAATAGCGCACGCCGCCGTCGGCGATCAGCGGCACGCCGCTGTCCGCCAGGCCGGCAGCTACCGTGGCGACCGCCGAGATCTGCGGCACGCCGACGCCCGCGACGATGCGCGTGGTGCAGATCGAGCCGGGACCGATGCCTACCTTGACGCCGTCGGCGCCGGCCGAGACCAGCGCCTGGGCGGCCTCGGCGGTGACGATGTTCCCGCCGATGACGTCCACCTCGGGATAGTCGCTCTTGATGCGCTCGACGGTCATCAGCACGCCGCGTGAATGGCCGTGCGAAGTGTCGACCACGATGACGTCCACTCCGGCCTCGATCAGCCCGGCGACGCGCTCGGCGGTGTCGGCGCCGGTGCCGACGGCCGCGCCGACGCGCAGGGCCCCGTGTGAGTCCTTGCAGGCGCGCGGATAGTCCCTCGCCTTCTGGATGTCCTTGACCGTGATCATGCCGCGCAGCACGCCGTCGGCGTCCACGACCGGGACCTTCTCGATACGGTGCCTGTGCAGCTTGAGCAGCACCTCTTCGCGGGTCGCGTTCTGGCCCACGGTCACCAGCCGCTCGAGCGGCGTCATGACGCTCGACACCGGCAGATCGAGCTGCTCCTCGAAGCGGATGTCACGATGGGTGATGATGCCCACGACCTTGTTGCCGTCGGCCGTGACCGGCAGCCCGGAGATCCCCTTGGAGCGGGTCAGCTCGATCACCTGGCGGATGGTCGCATCCGGCCGGACGGTAATCGGGTCCTTGATGACACCGCTCTCGTATTTCTTCACCCGGCCGACTTCGCGGGCCTGGCTCTCCGCCGACATGTTCTTGTGGATGATGCCGATGCCACCTTCCTGCGCCAGGACGATGGCCAGTCGCGCCTCCGTGACCGTGTCCATCGCGGCGGACAAGAGAGGCAGGTTGAGGCGTATGCGGCGCGTCAGCTGCGTGGAAAGATCGACGTCGCGCGGCAGCACCTCCGAATAGGCAGGTACGAGCAGGACGTCGTCGAAGGTGAGCGCTTCCTGGACGATGCGCATGGGTCTCCCCGGGGCGGTCCGAATGAAGCGCTGCATTGTACGATGCCGGGACCGGTCCGTGGGAACGATTCGATTCCGCCCCCCGCCCGGGCTCCCGTATCATTGGCTGCCATGGCCTACGCTTCCGCCGATCCGGCGTCCCGCCCCCTCCGGGAGCGCGACGTATACACGGTCTCGCGACTCAACCGCGAGGCCCGCGGCCTCGTCGAGGGCAGCCTCGGTTCGATCTGGCTGGAAGGGGAGATCTCGAATTTCGCCCGACCCGGGTCCGGGCACTGGTATTTCTCGCTGAAAGACGACGCCGCCCAGGTCCGTTGCGCCATGTTCCGGCAGCGAAACGCCGGCCTGGGCATGGTCCCGAAGGACGGCATGCAGGTCCTGGTCCGGGCGCGGGCCAGCGTGTACGAGGCGCGCGGCGAATTCCAGCTGATCGTCGACCATCTCGAGGAATCGGGGGAAGGCGAGCTTCGCCGGCGCTTCGAGCGGCTCAAGCGCCAGCTGGCGGCCGAGGGCCTGTTCGACAGCGCCCGCAAGCGGCCCCTGCCGCGCCTGCCCAGGCGCATCGGCGTCGTCACCTCGCCAACCGGCGCGGCCTTCCGGGACATCCTGCAGGTGCTGCGGCGACGGTTTGCCGCCGTCGGCGTCATCCTCTACCCGGTGCCGGTCCAGGGGGCCGGGGCCGCCGAGGAGATTGCAGCGGCAATCGCCCTGGCATCGACCCGGGCCGAGGTGGACGTACTGGTCGTCGGCCGTGGTGGTGGCTCGCTCGAGGACCTCTGGTCCTTCAACGAGGAAGTGGTGGCACGGGCCATCGTCAGCTGCGCCATCCCGGTGGTCTCAGCCGTCGGGCACGAAGTGGACATCACGATCGCCGACCTGGCGGCAGACGTCCGTGCGCCGACGCCATCGGCCGCCGCCGAACTGATCGTTCCGGACACCGCCGAATGGTTGCGCTCCCTGGCTGCCACCCAGCAGCGACTGGCCGGTGTCTGGCACAGACGGATGACTGGCTGGCGTGACGGGCTGGACTGGGCCATCAAGAGGCTCTCGCAACTGCACCCCACGCGCACGATAGAGCGGCAACAGCAACGGCTGGACGAACTTGAGCTGCGGCTGGGCCAGGCCATCCGCGTGCGACTATCGGTTGCCGGGCATCGGCTTGCCGCAAGAAGGGCGGAACTCGTGAGCCTCTCACCCCAGGCGCAGTTGTCCGGCCTCGCGCATCGGCTCGCGGTGCTGAAGGCCCGGCTGTCGCCGGCCCTGGCCGCCCGGGTGGAGCTGGCGCGCAGCCGCTTTCACGGAACGGCTCGCGCGCTGCACGCGGTCAGCCCGCTGGCCACGCTGGAACGCGGCTACGCGATCGCCCTGCGTGTCCCCGACGGTGCCATCCTGACCGCGTCCGACCAGGCTCCGGCGGGAACGGACGTCGAGCTGCGACTGTCGAAGGGGCGCCTGCGGGCGCGGGTCACGGCTTCCAACGACCACTGAGGCCACCGGCTACCCGACTATCGGCCAGACGAGGAGCCGTCGACATAATCATTCCCGCCCGCCTTCGCAGAGTCCTGCCAGTCGTGGCCAGCATCGGCTTTTTTCTGGCCGCGCTGGTCGTGCTGCACCGGCTGATCGGCGAATTTCGCGGCCAGGACATCATGGCGCAGTTCCGGGCGGTGCCGGCCCATTCGCTCGCCCTCGGCGCAGCCCTCACCGCGGCAAGCTATTTTCTCCTGACTTTCTACGACTGGCTCGGTCTCAGGCATATCGGTCACCAGCTTCCCTATCCGCGCAGCGCCATGACCGCCCTGGTCGCCTATGCCGTGGGCCACAACATGGGGATGATGGCGCTCTCCGGCGGCGCGATCCGCTTCCGCATGTACGGCGCCGCCGGACTCGAGGCCGTGGAAATCACTGCGGTCATCGCCTTCTGCTCGCTGAGCTTCGCGCTCGGCTCGACCACGCTGCTGGGCCTGTCGCTGCTGATGGAATCGCAGCGCGCGGGCGTGCTCCTGCACGTTGGGCCCGCGCTGTCGCAACTGGCCGGCGGCACGCTGCTCGCCGGCATCCTCGGCTACCTGGCCCTGGTCGGCATGCGCCACCGGCCGCTGACCCTTCGCGGCCTGACCATCAGGCTCCCCACGCTGCAGATCACGGCCGCGCAACTCGCATTGAGCATCGTGGATGTCGCGATGGCCGCGGCGGTGCTCTACGTGCTGCTGCCCGAAGCCAACAAGATCTCCTTTCTCGCCTTCGCCGGGCTGTACCTGATCGCCACGACCGCGGCCCTGCTCAGCAACGTGCCCGGCGGACTGGGCGTGTTCGAGACAGTCATCCTGCTGCTGCTGCCGGACGTGCAGCCACACTCCCTGCTGGGCTCGCTGCTCGCCTATCGGCTGCTCTACTACGCCGCCCCGTTCGGACTGGCGCTGACCGCCCTGGCGGTCCACGAGGGCCATGCCCATCGCGGCAGGATCCGGCGGGTTTCCGTGGTGGCGCGGGCGTGGCTGTCCGCCATCACGCCGGGACTGGTTTCCGCCGGGGTCTTCGCTGCCGGCGTGGTGCTGCTGCTGTCCGGCGCGATGCCCGCCGTCAGCCCGCGGCTGGGGGTGCTGAAAGGCATTCTGCCGCTCGGCGTCATCGAACTGTCGCACCTGGCCGGCAGTGCCGCCGGCATCGGCCTGCTGATCCTCGCCAGGGGCCTGAACCGGCACCTCGATGGCGCCTGGCACCTGGCGATGTGGCTGCTCGGCATCGGCCTCGCCGCCTCGCTTCTCAAGGGCCTCGACTGGGAGGAAGCGCTGCTGATCGCGGCCGTGATATTGCTGCTCTGGTCGTCCCGCGACCGGTTCCATCGTCGCGCCTCGATGCTCGACCAGACCTTTACCTCCGGCTGGGCGGGCAGCGTATTGCTGGCCCTGCTCGCCACGGCCTGGCTCAGCCTGTTCTCCTATCGGCATGTCGAGTACGCGAACGAGCTGTGGTGGCAGTTCGCCTTCGACAGCAACGCGCCGCGCAGCCTGCGCGCCGGGCTGCTGGCGGTCCTGATCGCGGGCGCCTTCGGTCTCCTGAAGATGCTACGCCCCGCCCCACCCGAGACCCGGCTACCGGGTCGCGAGGACCTCGACCATGCGCTGGAGCTGGTGCGCAACGCGGCCGACCCGGCTGCCTACCTGGCCCTGGTCGGCGACAAGAAACTGCTGTTCAACGAGGCCCGCACCGCTTTCGTGATGTACCGGGAGAGCGGCCGAAGCTGGGTCTCCATGGGCGAGCCCGTGGGCGCCCCTGAGGAACGCGAGTCACTCGCCTGGCAGTTTCGCGAGGACTGCGACCGGCACGATGCCTGGCCCGTCTTCTACCAGGTCCCGGCCGAGTCGCTGGCGCTGTACGTGGACATGGGCCTGTCCCTGTCGAAGATCGGCGAGGAAGCGCATATCCGGCTGACGGATTTCTCCCTCGAGGGCAGCGACCGCGCCGCGCTGCGGCAGACCTGGCGGCGTGCCGGACGCGACGGGATGCGCTTCGAGGTCATCCCGCCGCAACGGGTCGGCGAGTACCTGGCGCAGTTGCGGGCAATATCCGATGCCTGGCTCGCTTCGCGGGCGACCGCCGAAAAGGGCTTCTCGGTCGGCGGCTTCGATCCCGACTACCTGTCGCGCTGTCCCTGCGCACTGGTCTGGGTGGGCGAGCGCCTCGTCGCCTTTGCCAACATCTGGCCGGGCGGCGGCAAGCACGAGGTGTCGGTGGACCTGATGCGCCACATCGACGATGCGCCGCCGGGATGCATGGACTTCCTGTTCATCGAATGCATGTTGTGGGGGCGCGCGCAGGGCTATGACTGGTTCAGCCTCGGCATGGCGCCGCTGGCGGGCCTCGAGGACCGGGCGCTGGCGCCCGCCTGGCACCGCATGGGCACTTTCGTGTACCGCCACGGCGAGCATTTCTACAACTTCGAGGGACTGAGGCGCTACAAGGAAAAATTCGACCCCGAGTGGCGGCCGCGTTACCTCGCCTCACCCGGTGGCATTGCCCTGCCGCGGATCCTGCTCGACGTATCATCGCTCATTGCGGGCGGTGTCAAGGAGATCGTAACCCGATGAAATTCCTTCTGCCCGTGACGGTGATCCTCGCCATTCTCGGCGGCCCGGTCATGGCCTCGGCGGACGAGACGATCACGTTCGGTCGCTTCGGCACCGTCACTGTGTACCGTCCCGCAGGCACGCCGCGAAGCGTCGTGTTGTTTCTATCGGGCGACGGCGGCTGGAACCTGGGCGTCGTGGGTATGGCCCGGCAACTGGTGCAGCAGGGCGCGCTGGTACTCGGCATCGACTTTCCCGCCTACCTCAAGGCGCTGGAGGCCGGCGGCGAGAGCTGCGCCTACCCCGCGGCCGATCTCGAGCAACTGGGCCACTACATCGAGGCCCAGCTGGGGTTCCCGAAATTCCTGCGGCCGATCCTGGTCGGCTACTCATCTGGCGCCACTGCCGCCTACGCGACGCTGGTCCAGTCGCCGTCGGGAACGTTCGCCGGCGGCGTCGCGCTCGGCTTCTGCCCGGACCTCGACATCAAGAAAGCCTGGTGCCGCGGGTCAGGGCTCGCCAGCACGCCCCGCAAGGACGGCCATGGCGTGGACTTCCTGCCGGCCGCGCACGGCTCGGGCGAGCTCGTCATCCTGCAGGGTGAGATCGATCAGGTCTGCGATGCCCAGGCGACGCAGGCCTTCGCCGCCAGACTGGCCGACACCGATCTCGTGATGCTGCCCAGGGTCGGTCACGGCTACTCCGTCGAGAAAAACTGGGTGCCGCAGTTCCTCGACGCCTGGCGCAAGGTCTCCGCGGGAGCCGCCTCCCCTGCAGCCGTTCCTGCGACGGTCGCCGGGGCCGTTCCCGCGGCAGGCGAGGGGTCGGTCGACGACCTGCCCTTGACGCTCGTGCATCCCGCCGCGGGCGGCGGACGGCAACTGGCGATCATGCTGAGCGGAGACGGCGGCTGGGCTGGTCTGGACAAGTCGGTCGCCGAGGCGTTGGCCGAACGCGGCGTCGAGGTGGTGGGTTGGGACTCGCTCAGCTACTTCTGGCAGGCACGCACGCCAGCCGGCGCCAGCGCCGACCTGGCGGCCGTGCTCAGGCACTTCATCGCCGCCGACGGCCGCGATTCGGTGATCCTGGTCGGCTACTCACAGGGCGCCGACACCCTGCCCTTCATGTTCAACGGCCTGCCTGCCGAACTGGCCCGCGCGATCAGGCGCGTGGTGCTGATTGCGCCCGCCAAGTCGGCGACCTTCGAGTTCCACGTCAGCACCTGGCTGGGCAAGGACCCGCCGGGTGTCGCAACCGGACCGGAGGTCGCCAGGATTCCGGGCGAGCAGTTGACCTGCCTGTACGGTGCGGAAGAGGACGATTCCCTGTGCCGGGAACTTGATCGCAACAAGTACCGCGTCATCGAGCTCCCCGGGGGCCATCATTTCGCGGGCGACTACGACACGCTCGCGAGGACAATCCTGCAAGACCTTCCCTAGCGGCGGACGTGACGTATGAGCCGCTTGCGGCTCTGCTTCTGCCGCGGCGTCAGCTCGTTACGCCGTCCAGCGAAGGGATTGGTCTCGCTGCGGAACTCGACCTTGAGCGGCGTACCTCTCAGGTCGAAAACCTTGCGGAAACTGTTGCTCAGGTAGCGTCGGTAGTCCTCGGGCGTGCGCTCCGCCTGCGTCCCGTGGATGACGATGATGGGGGGATTGCGCCCGCCCTGGTGCGCATAGCGAAGCTTGATCCGGCGGCCGCGCACCAGCGGCGGCTGGTGTTGCTTCATGGCCGCCTCGAGCGCCCGCGTCAGCTCGGGTGTCGGCAGGGTACGCATGGCCGCCTCGTAGACGGCCTCGACCGACTGCATGAGCTCGCCGACACCGCTGCCGTGCAGGGCCGAGATGAAATGCACCGGTGCAAAGTCCAGGAAGCGCAGGCGCTGCTCGAGCTGCTCGCGGATCTCCGCCCGGTGCTCCGTCGAAACGTGGTCCCACTTGTTGACGGCGATGACCATGGCACGGCCACGGTCCGCGACGATGCCGAGCAGCGTCGCATCCTGCTCCGCAACCGTCTCGCGGGCGTCGAGGACGCCGACGACGACATTCGACTGCTCGATGGCCTGCAGGGTCTTGATGACGCTGAATCTCTCCACCGCATCCTCGACGCGCGCGCGACGGCGAACGCCGGCAGTATCGATCAGCGTGTAGTGCCGGCCGTCCCGTTCGAAGGGCACGAGGATGGTGTCCCGTGTCGTGCCAGGCTCATTGAAGGCGATCAGGCGATCCTCGCCGATGAGACGGTTTATCAGCGTCGACTTGCCCACGTTGGGACGGCCAATGACGCAGACCCGCAGATCGCGGTCCTCGGGAACGGGCTGGTCCTCGGGGCCGGCCGGCTCGGTGCCGGCGAGCACCGCATCCACCAGCTCTTCTATGCCCTGGCGATGCGCCGCCGACAAGGCCCGCGGCTCGCCCAGGCCCAGCGCGTGGAACTCCGTGATGGCAATCTCGTCCTCGCGGCCCTCGGACTTGTTGACGGCGACGATTGCAGGCTTGCCGCTCTTGCGGATCACTTCGGCGACGAAGAGATCGGCCGGGGTCAGTCCCTCGCGCGAGTCGACGACGAAGACCACATGACCGGCTTCCTCGATGGCGCGTTGGGTCTGCACCGCCATGGGCTGCTCGATGCCCCTGGGCGATTCGATCAGGCCGCCGGTGTCGATGACGATGAAGCGGTAATGCTCGGTACTGCCGAAGCCGTACTGGCGGTCGCGAGTCACGCCCGGGACGTCGGCCACGAGCGCATCGCGCGTCCTGGTCAGGACATTGAAAATGGTGGACTTGCCGACGTTGGGCCGCCCCACCAGCGCGATCACCGGCAGCATGCTGAACCTCCCGACGTCGCGCGCGCCCCGCTCACCTGCGTGGGCGTGAACGGAAAGCGTAGACGGTGCCGCCGTCGCTTTGCACGAGTACCATTCCGTTGGCTACGACAGGGGTGTTGGTGATGCGATCGCCGCCCGCGCTGGTCCGGGCGACCATCTCGCCGGTGTCACGGTCGAGCCAGTGCAGGTAGCCTTCATAATCGCCGACCACGATCGACGTGCCATCCACCACCGGCGAGGTCAGACCCCGCAAGCGCAAGCCGTTCTGGCGCCACTGCTCGGTGCCGTCGCGCCGACTCAGGGACAGGACCGCGCCTTCCGCGGTGGACACGTAGAGCGCCGAGTCGTCGAGAGTCAGCCCGCGGTAGCTGGAAACGTCCCTTGCCCACCAGATCTGCCCGGAATTGCGCGCCAGCATGGCGGCACGGCCCTGGTAGCCGACGACGAAGATGTCGTCCCCGGCAACCTCGACGGCGGAGTCGATGTCCACCAGCCTCTCGAGTTCGGTCCTGCCGCGAGGCGTCGCCACGGTGGCCGACCAGAACAAGTCGCCGTCGGCCAGGCCGAGCGAGGCGATCTTGCCGTTGTCGAAGGCGCAGATGGCGAAATCGCCGGCAACGACCGGTGGCGCGGTGCCGCGCAGAGACAGCCGCGGCACCGGCTGTTCGTAGGTCCACGCCTCGGCGCCGTCTGCCGCCTTCAGCCCGTGGACGGTGCCATCGACCGTGTGCACGACCACCATCGACTCACCGACGGCGGGCCTTGCCAGGATTTCGCCACCGAGCGTCGCCCGCCAGCGCTCGGCGCCGCTGGCGGCATCGAGGGCCACGAGCACGCCATCCGGCGATCCCACCAGGACCAGCCCACCGCCCGCTCCCGGGCCTGCACTGAGAGACAGCTTCAGATCGACCTTCCAGATCGAGCGCCCGGTTTTCGCATTGACGGCCAGCACGTCGCCGCCATCACCGGCCAGGTAGGCGATCTCGCCTTCCACCACCGGGGCCAGGGCCAGGCGCATGTGTTCATCGCCGCCGCCGGTGCCGACGCTCCAGACGCGATCGATATTCATGCTCGCCTTGAAATCCACCAGCTCGGCAGGCGGCTCGACGTTCTTCTCCTTGCTGCATGCGGCCGCCAGGAGCAGCGCCGCGAGGCCCAGCAGGACGAGCGGTCGGTTCATGATCCGGTCTTCGCGGTTTGATCACTCCCGCTCATCTCGTCGATCTTCAGTTGCAGCAGTTCCGTGTCCACGAGGCCCTGCTCTGAGAGCGCCGAGGCCGCCGCCAGCGACTGCTGGTAGGCCGTCAGTGCCGCCGCCTTGTCGCCCTTGGCCAGCAGCGCGTCACCGCGCAACTCGGCCGTGGCCGCCTCGATTGCAGGCGCGTTGGCGCCGTCGAGCGTCGCCAGCGCGTCGTCCGGCTTGCCCTGGGCCAGCTGCACGCGCGCCAGTCTCAGGCGCGCAACCAGCGCCAGCTCCTTGTCCTTCGACTGATCCATGACCTGGCGCAGCCTGGTCGCCGCGGCGTCGAGCTCGCCGGCCTCTGCATCCACCCGGGCGAGTACCAGCACCGTCTGATCGGCGTAGGGCGTCGAGCCGTACTTGCTGGTGATTTCGGCTGCGATCTCGCGACCCTGGGCCTGGTCCGCGCTGTCGAAGGCCTGCAGCATCGCCACGAATCGCTGGCCGGCGTCCTGCGACTTGCCGTCCAGGTAGGCGTTCCAGCCCTGCCATCCGTAGAGCCCGCCGAGACCCAGCGCGATGCCGGTGGCCATCCACAGCCAGTTCTCCTTGAACCACTTCTTGAGCTGCTCGGCCTGTTCGCGTTCGTCCAGATATTCGTCAACCATGTCCCTTCACCGTCCTGTCGGTCGCCGCCTTCGACAACCCGATCTGCTGAAAACCCTCGCCATTCAGGGCAACATCGCCCCGACCCGCGCCGGAATGTCGGCCCATGCGCACTCTTCCTGCTGGCGGTCCGACCGCAGCGGCTTGACCGCCGCTATCTGCCTGGCCACCTCGTCGTCGCCGATGATCACCGCCAGCTCGGCGCCGCTGCGATCCGCGCGCTTGAGCTGCGACTTGAAGCTGCCGCCGCCCAGGTGAGCCGCGATCCGCAGGCCGGGCAGCGCATCGCGCCAGCCCTCGACCAGGGCCAGCCCCATGCCTTGCGCAACATCTCCGACCAGCACGACGTAAACCTGCGGGGCGATGCCCGGAGGGGTGACCCCCGATTCCCGCATCAATTCGGTGACACGCTCGATTCCCAGCGCCCAGCCGATGGCCGGCGTTGGCTCGCCGCCGAGCTGGGCGACCAGTCCATCATAGCGGCCGCCCGAGCAGACGGCATCCTGGGAGCCCAGCGCGTCGGTCGTCCACTCGAAAACGGTGCGCGTGTAGTAGTCGAGGCCGCGAACCAGGCGTGGGTTGACCGTGTAGGCGATGCCGCAGGCATCGAGATGCTGCTTCAGTCCCGCGAAGTGCGCCAGGGACTGCGGGTCGAGGTGTTCGACGATCTGCGGGGCGGCTTCGATCAGCTCCCGCATGGCCGGATTCTTCGAATCGAGGATCCGCATGGGGTTGCCGCCGAGCCGGCGCAGGCTGTCCTCGTCGAGGCGCCCCCGATTCGACTCGAGGTAATCGACCAGCAGTTGGCGGTAGTCGCGCCGCGACTCGGGAGTCCCCAGCGAGTTGATCTGCAGGGTGACCCGGCTGATGCCCAGCGCGCGCCACAGCCGCGAGGACAGCAGGATCATCTCGGCATCGACGTCGGGCCCCTCGTACCCGAGGGCTTCGCAGTCGATCTGGTGGAACTGGCGATAGCGACCCTTCTGCGGCCGCTCGTAACGAAACGCGGGGCCTGAGGTCCAGAGCCGGTGCTTCTGGTTGTGCAGCAGGCCGTTGCTGATCGCGGCACGCACCAGCACCGCCGTGATTTCGGGTCTGAGGGTCAGGCTGTCGCCGCCACGGTCAGGGAAGGTGTACATCTCCTTCTCGACGATGTCGGTGAATTCGCCGATCGAGCGCTTGAACAGCTCGGTGTGCTCGACCAGCGGCACACGGACTTCCTGGTATCCATAGGCGCCAAACAGGTCGCGTGCCG
>Ga0316195_10001131_pt1 | contig 11673 bp, 7 predicted proteins | sample Phised1_MG_FD_204937 | JGI IMG/M metagenome (GOLD analysis project Ga0316195, IMG submission 204937) | Coastal sediment microbial communities from Maine, United States - Phippsburg sediment 1 | ecosystem: Environmental > Aquatic > Marine > Coastal > Sediment | place: USA: Maine | collected... | reverse complement strand
TGCCAGGTCGGCTCGTCATTGGCCGTAAATTTCACATCGTCTGCCCAGCGAGCACATTCAATAAACTTGCGCCGGGTAGCCTCCGGGCCTCTTGCGGCGCCCGCAGCAACCCAGAAAGGGCTGGCTTCGGGGTGGGCAAGGGAGAGCAGTCCGATTTTGTCCATCAGCTCCGGGCGCTGCTTCATGATTTCGATATACGCAATCGCTGCCGTCGTCATGTGGCCGGGATGATCCCAAGCCTGCGCATTGACCGTAATCAGGCACGACACAAACGCCACCAGTAAAGATTTATTGGGCCTGAATATGCCTGTGCTCCCCTGACGATTCTTGTTCGGAGTGTTAATTATTTATGTACAACCCTAGCACGCACGCGCTGAAACAAAGTCAGTAGTTTCCTGTACATAGAAGCAGGCAGCGCCTGTACATCGCGATGTGCGAAGCCCTGTGCCCGGCCCGGGGAGATATTTAATACTGCCGCAGGGCAACGACCAGCCGTGATCTGCATAAACTATTTACTCAGAATTTATAAGTGACTTCGTCATTCCCCAAAACAGCTGCCCGCCAGCTTGCAGCGATTACGCATGCAGCTGTCTGATTAACTCCCCGAGACTCGACCGACCCTCCTTATCCTCAGCAACCCAGGCATGGCAAGGGCGCAGAAGGCCGCTCCGGCGTAAAAGGTGAACGCGGCGCCGAGCTGATCCCACAGCAATCCGGCTATCGCACTTGCGACCAGCATGGCGATGCCGCTGACCAGGTTGAAAAACCCGAACGCGGTGCCGCGCAGGTCGGCGGGAGCGCAATCGGCGACCATCCTGGCCAAAAGACCCTGCGTCATCCCCATGTGCACGCCCCAAAGCATTACGCCTGCCAGCACCGTTGCGGCATGATCATTCGCCGCCAGTACGAGGTCGGCGATGATCAGAACAACCATGCCGCAGGCCAGAATTGTTTTATGGCTGATGCGATCCGACAGTTTGCCAAAGGGATATGCCGTTCCGGCGTAAACAAGGTTCATCGCAACCATGACCAGGGGCACCAGCGCTACAGGGATACCGCCTTGTGCAGCGCGCAGCACCAGGAACGCTTCGCTGAAGCGCGCCAGCGTGAATACTGCCCCAAATGCGACAACCCGCCAGTACGCGGGGCTGAGCCGCCGGAGGTTTTCGCGACGGATCGGATTGGTTTTTTGCACGCTGTGGTGGTTTTCAGGCTCGTGCACGCCAAATATCAGCAATGTCACTGCGAGCATGCCCGGGACGACTGCCACCCAGAAAACGGCCCGGAAATCGTTGGCCCAGAGCAGCATCAGCCCGACCGCGAGCAGTGGCCCGAGAAAAGCCCCGACGGTGTCGAGCGACTGCCGCAGGCCGAAAGCGGCGCCTCTGATTTCAGCCGGCGCGATATCGGCCACCAGCGCGTCACGCGGCGCGCCGCGAATGCCCTTGCCGACGCGGTCGAGAAAGCGCGCGGCAAGCACTATGCCAACTGACGGGGCAATTGCGAACAGCGGCTTGGTCAACGCGCCCAGCGCGTATCCCGTCACGGCCAGCGCCTTCCGCTTGCCGAGGTAGTCGCTAAAAGCGCCCGAGAACACCTTGACGATGAGCGCGGTGGATTCGGCCAGACCCTCGATCAACCCGACTGCGAACGCTCCGCTTCCCAGCACACCGACCATGAAAAGCGGCAGCAGGCTGTGGATCATCTCGGAGGAGATATCCATTAGCAGGCTGACAAAGCCAAGCGCCCATATCCCTGCCGGAATGTGGCTTAGCGACGTTTTTGCGGGCTTGCGCATCGGCAATAGATAAGGGTTGATGTTCTGATTTCGTGGCGGGGTGGCGCCCCAAATCAGCCCTGCAGCCCGGCTTGCCTCTTTGCTTGCAGATACTCGGCAACAGCCCGGATAGTGGTGTAGGTAAAAAATTCTTCGATGTCGAGCTGCTCAGGAAAACGCTCGTCGATCTGCTCATGAATTTCGGCCAGCGCCAGCGAGTTAATACCAAAATCGAAGAAATCGTCATCGAGGCCCACCGAACGATCGGTGATAACAGCATCAAAAATCCGCTTGATAGTTTGCTCCAGTTCAGAACCGCTCAGTTCCTTACTACCATAAAGCTCTGCACGAATGGCATCCATTTCGCGAATTGCATCATCGCAGGCACCCTGCTCGTAGTCCTGCACGAGCAAATGACGCTGTAATTTGCCACTGGTTGTTTTGGGCATCTTGCCGACAGGCACGACATGGCCGATCTCCAGCGCAGTGTGCTCAGTCACGTAGCGCCTTATCCGGTCCGCCATCGAAACAAAGTCCTCCAGCGAACCGCGGTGCTGAATGAACATGATCAGTTCGTCCTGGTCGCTGCCGGCCCTGCGTGCGCCCGCTACTGCGATCTTGCCAAGCTCCACCTCATCCAGCTGCTCGGCGACGTATTCGATATCGTAGGGGTAGTAGTTCTCACCGTTGACGAAGATGATTTCCTTGTGCCGGCCCGTAATGACCAGTTCGCCCTGGTCGATCAGGCCGAGGTCGCCCGTGCGGAGCCAGCCGTCGGCAGTGATTGGCTGTTGATCGGTCGGCACGCCCAGATAGCCCGCGGTCACATTCGGGCCACTGATCTGTACATGGCCGATATGCGACTCGGGCAGCGGCTGATCATTGTCATCCGCAATTCGCAATGCGCAGTCTTGCAGGGTGTAGCCTTCCACCATCATCTCGATCCCGTTGACGTCGCTGCGATCGAGGTGCTCGACCGGTTCGCCGATGCGCATACGATGCCGATTCAGCACGACCGTGCGATAGGGCTGACCCGGTTTCTTGTTTGCAACGCCGACGGTGGCTTCTGCCAGACCATACACGGGCATCATGGCCGTGCGTGCGAGCCCGAAGGGTTCGAGCGTGTCCATGAACTTCTCGCACAGCGGCACGGAAATAGGCTCGGCGCCGTTGTAGATTACGCGCACACAAGTGAGATCGAGGTTTGGGATGCCCTTCGACTCAAACACTTTCAGGAAGTGCTTGTAACCGAAATTCGGCGAACTCAGGATGGTGGCACGACGCTCGCTGGCCTCGCTGAGCCAGTACAGTGGCCGCCGGCTAAAAAGCCGCGTGTCCATGATGGCATGGTTGACACTGTATATAAGCATCGCGATATGCATACAGATCAGGCCCATATCGTGCGTCAACGGCATCCAGCTCAGGCCATAGTCGTCGCGGGTCAGTTCCGCGCCACCGCGTATGCCGCGCGCATTGGTTACCACGTTGCGATGGGTCAGCATGACTCCCTTCGGCGCACTCGTTGAACCCGAGGAAAACTGTATGAAAGCCAGATCATCGGGCCGACTTGCGTGCGGAACTCCCTGCGTCGCCACATCCTTGATGTCGTCCACGCGGATGACGTTCCGGAATAACTCCTCGAAATCGCTACGCAGGCCGCGTTCATTGGCAAAATCAGTCAGCCGTCGTATCTGGCTGTTTGCGGTGTAGACGCGCGGTTTCTCGAGCTGTTTGAATATTCGCAACAGTTTGAAACGGTGCTCGTCGCTCAGGCCTACCGCAACGGGCACAGGGATGATGCCGCCCAGTATGCACGCCCAGAATGCGTCCACAAACTGCTGGTTGTTAGTCGTCAACAGGATAAGCGGGTCGCCGGCCTTCATGCCCGCCTGCTGAAAATGGTGCAGCACGCCAAGCGCCGTGGCATGCAGTTCAGCCACTGTAATACGCGTCTTGGCATCAGGGCCATCGATAAAGTCAATGCTGCTGTTCACTGCGCTGCTGGCCGCGAGCGCATCCGCGAGGGTTGCATGCAGGGTCATAGGGTAGTCTCGGGCGATCGCGGCTCGATAGCCATGTGAATCGGATACAGGGTGCGCAAATTGATGGCGAGATCAATCTTGATCGGTTTATCCGGCACATGGCGCAATCTGAACTCACGCAGCATCGTTGCAAGGAGTATTTGCATCTCCACGAACGCGAAATGTTCGCCTATACAGCGCCTGGCGCCTGCCGAAAAGGGAATATATGCATTGCGATGCCGCTGCTCTGCATTAACGCCAGTGAAGCGGGCAGGGTCGAATCGCTCGGGGTCGGGCCACAAGTCAGGTTGACGATGCAGCAAATAGGGCGACAGATATATATGTGAACCGGCCGGAACGGCATAGTCGCCCAGCTGATCATTCGCGATGGCACGCCGCGTATAGAGCCAGACGGGTGGATACAGGCGCAGTGTTTCAAGCAGCATATGGCGCATGTAGTTCAGGTTCATCACTTCGCCGATTTGCAAATCACTATCCTGTATACCGGCCTTGAGCTCGGCAAGCAGTCGTGCTTCAACCTCCGGGTGACGGGCAATCAGGTACCAGGCCCAGTTCAGAGTGCCGGATGAGGTCTCGTGGCCAGCGATGATAAGTGTGTTGATTTCATCCACTATCTCCCTGACGCTCATGCCTTCACCCGTGCGCTTGTCCCGCGCATCGACCATGTCGGACAGAAAATCAGCTGGCCTTGCTCCTGAAGACCGGCGCTGCTCGACGCATTCCTTTATCAGCTGGCTTAATTCGCGAAACCGTTTGGCCATATTGAGATCACGCGCTGCTTCATCGGCCAGAAACGCGAAAGGATTGCCGCCAGCTTTCGTGCAGATAGCATCAAGATCGTCACTGAATATGCAGCGCAGGATGACATCAAGCCCGAAACGGCTCATGGCTGTCGTGATATCGATGGTAGCGCCCGTGCGGGCAAGGACCCGCCACTCATCCCGGAGCGCCAGGCTGCTCGCCTTGATATGGCGCGCCAGGTCGGCAATCCGGGCCTGCTTAAAGGCCGGCTGCAGCATGGTTCGCTGGCGCCGCCACATCTCGCCGTCGCTCACGATTATGCCATTGCCCAGCAGCATCTTGACCCGCTCGAAGCCGATTCCCTTGCGGTAGTTGGCGCTGTTGGTAATTAACACATGCTTGATGTGTTCCGGATCCAGCAACACAAAGGAATCATCGCTACGATCTGCAGATTGCACGCGAAACATATTGCCATAGACGGGTATGGCCCGCTCCAGAAAGGCCAGCGATTCCTGATTGACGGTAAGACTGAACTGTTCTTCCGGACCTGGCGGAAGACATTCGAGTGTTGTGCTGGACATCATAAAGATATTGCTTAAGTTGCTTCTGCATTGTTGATCCGGACCTGCGCCCGGTCGCCGCAAATTATACAGTGCGTTGGGTCGGGCTTTGGCCGCAGACCACGCTTTTTAGTGAGATTACACCAAATGGTGAATGGTTAATTTCCCGTGTTGCACCGCCGGCTATCCTCGCAGATAATACGGAATTCGCTCAGGAGCCGCCGATGGCCGCCGATCCTTCCTCCTCATCTGCATCGGGTTATCGTCCGGGGCAACAAGCACGACAAACACGCAAAAGTGGAGTCGCGTCTGGTTCGAAGCGCAGGATGTCGCGCGGTCGGCAGATCTGGTACTTCATCCTGATCCTGCTGCTTCGGGGTGTGCTGAGGGCTTTCTGGTCCACCTGTCGTATCCACAAGGTTATCGGCGCAGAGCACCTGCAGGGCGTTATCGAGTCGGGCAAGCCCGCGCTTATCGTCTACTGGCACCAGATGCATCTGTTCTGTACGTATTACCTGTTGCGCCAGATTCGCAGCGGGCTGAAGCTCGGCTTGCTTATCAGTCCGTCGGTGACCGGTGAAGTGCCCACCCAAATTGCCCGCCGCTGGGGGGCGGAAGTTATTCGAGGCTCGGCCACGCGTTCCGGCAGTCAGGCGTTGCGGGATATGTACAACGCGGTGGCCAAAGAGGGCATATCGCTCGTTACCACGGTCGACGGTTCGAAGGGGCCGATGCACCACTTCAAACCGGGTTCAATACTGCTGGCGCGCATGACCAAAGCGCCGTTGCTGCCGATGGCGTACGCGGCCGAACATTACAGGAACTGGAGCAGCTGGGATCGCTTTATCGTGCCGCGGCCTTTCAGCCGAATTACGATAGTGATCGGTGAGCCGGTTCACGTGCCCGCCAATTTGCCGACCGATGAAATTCCGCGCATCCAGCAGGAAATGGAAGAACGGATGGCCGCACTTATCCGGCAGGGGCGAGAGAGCTTCTGAACCCGTTTTGTCTTTGGCATGCTGATGCCATAAATTTCAGGCTTGATCATCAGTGCTTCTGTTTTCTGCGACGTTGGCCTGCCTGGCCAGATGCGCCCGGCTGCCGCAGCGAACCAGCGCGCCATCATTCGCCATAAGTTCGGCCTGTTTACGTAAGGCCAAAATCAGGTCTTGGGTGTACCCTGCGACATGCCTCCTGATGTAAGACCACTGAACGCCCGCCGCGGGCCAGGGCTCGCCGGGCAGGGGATTGCGGTGTTGTCATAATCGGCGCAAATACACCACGCCAATGAATTTGCTACCTTCGGCATAAGGTTCTGATAAGTAAACCTGGTTTAGCCTTCAGAGGCCACGCTGCTGTTTGATGAAAGGCCGCTGCAACAGCGGCCGGAAGCTGGCTGCAGCATTAAGAACCATAAGGAGTTGGCTGATGCGAAAAATGCTCCGTCCAGCAATTGCGTCCGCGCCATTGCTGGCGACCCCGGATGCCGAAGCGGACCAGGAAATTGTCGCGCAAAAAATTGTCGCGCAAAGTGACCAGCTGTTGCCGCCTGCGATAGTGTTCGGTTGCCGCAAACCAGGCTGGGGCATTATTCGTGCCCTTGGCCAGGCGGGTGTTCCGGTCATTGGCGCCTATTATGAGAAAGCCGACATAGGCTGTGCGTCGCGCTATCTTGTCGAGGCCTTGCAATGCCCGCATCCAGAGTTTTCCAATGATGAGTTTCGCACTTTCGTTACCGGGCTGACAGCGCGCTTCCCCGAAGCCGTCCTTGTCCCGTCCGACGATACTTCGCTGCTGGCGCTGTCGCGCATGCAGCGAACGGAAAATCCCCGGCTGCGGGTAGCAGCGCCCGATTTCCGGGTCGTCGAGCAGTGCGTCGAAAAAGATCGCACATACCAGCTCGCCGGCAAAATCGGCGTGCGTGTGCCGCGCACGGCCACGGTTAGAACGCTTGAGGAAGCTTTGGCAGAAGCGACGGCCACCGGTTTCCCTTGCCTGCTGAAGCCGGCCATCGGTCACCGCTTTTACCGCATGCTCGGCGTAAAAATGTATCGTGTCGAGTCCGCTGCTGCGCTGGAGGAACTCTGGTCACGGATTGCCGATATCGATGATGACATGCTGATCCAGGAATACATTCCGGGCGGCGACGATCATGGCGTCAACTACAACGCGCTGTTTAATGCGGGCGAGCCCTGCGTCGAAATTACGGCGGCGAAGCGTAGGCTAAGCCCGCGAGGCATCGGGTTCCCGACCGTCGTTGCCAATGACTATGTCCCCGAAATCATCGAGCCCGCGCGCAAACTGCTGGCAGCGCTCGGCTATCATGGCTTTGCCAACGTGGAATTCAAGCGTGATGCTCGCACGGGTGAATACGTGCTGATGGAAATCAATGCCCGGCTGAATCTTTCATTGCTGCTGTCGGTAATATCCGGCGTCAACTTTGCCGTGATGCTCTACCGGCAACGGCTGGGCAAAAGCATCGGCGACTGGTCACAGGCAGACCCTTACGGACGCCGCCTCTACTACATCGACACCTGGCTGGACTGCCGCGAGGCCTTGCGCGATATCCGCTCCGGCACGTTTTCCGTCAAGGAATTTCTGACACCCTACTTCAGCCGTCATGTGTCGGGGGTGTTTTGTTTCTCTGACCCGCTGCCGTTCTTCAAACGCATGTTTTTACGCTAGCAGCCTGTCGCACAGGCTTGCTGCCGATCCGCTGGTTCGTAAATTCCGGGGCAATGCGGCTAACGTGGACAATCTTCGCGAATGCGAGTCGCGGGCAGGACGAATAAGCGGCTTTATGTCAGCGGCGGGGCTTTCGAAGCGGGTTGCAATCGGGTTGAAATAGGGCGGTGAGGGCAGGTTGTAGCCGCGATCCGGGCCGAGCCGCTCCGAATCAATTTCACCCTCAATAAGGAAAAGGCCCGCTCCAAACGGGCCTTTTCCTTATTGCTATGTAGCAGGGCGTTAAATTCAGCCCAGTCGTCTGTGCCAACCGATTAACCCCAGCGCCGACACAAACAACCAGGCGGCGCCCGGTATCGGCACCACAGTAGCCGACCAGCTGCCGACGCTTGCACTTGTATAATCGGAATATGCGGTAAAGCCACCGCCTAGCCAAATTTGTTCAAAGTAAGTGCCACTGTCGCCATTGGGCAAAGAGGGCGTCAGGGAAAATCTGGAGCTGTAGCCTTCACCAGAGCTTGGAGCGTAAAAATCATTATCTTTAACGGCAAGAAACCACTCCGAAATATTACCCTGCGCATCGGTTGACACGGTTAAATTAAAACAAGCGTTGTAGCAGCCACCGAAGTAATCGACATTGCTTTGATAGTCTTCGCTATTCAACGTGCCACCGTCAAAGTTGCGGTCAAATGCCCAACTGCTTAATGTATTGCTGATATCAATATTATTGAGATTTGCTGCCAGCGGACCGTCGAGTTCTACCCAACCGGAAATACGATAATCGCCGTATACCGGACCCGAGCTCGGAACGCCACCTGGCTGAATTACGGTCGTCACCGTATACGTCGACGCATCAGCCCCGTAGTAAGAATAGCGAACCGCATCTGCACTGGCGGATGCCGCAGCGAAGACGAGCAACACGGCAAGTGCAATTGTGCATTCGGAAAACTTCGCATGGCGGGCTCCCCAATTCCCCAGGTTAGTAGTAACCTACCATGCAAGGGGGGGGCAGCCAGGCCGCGGCCGCCCGGCGCTGTTTACATAATCGCGTTAGTTTTCATCCGCTTTTGCGGAAAAACGTAAGCCAGGTTTTGCCGTTCGCTAGTGAAACGCCCGCCCGCGACTGACCCGGCTGCGCTTGTCAAGAGACTTCGGCACCAATGGCAAGGAATGATGCCCGGTTAAGGGCGAAATTAGCGTCGAGCGGGCAGCGCTTAATTGCGCTATGGGTGATCGTGGTGGGTGTTACGCCCGTTTCCCTTTCGGTCAGGCAATCAGCTTTGTATTGGGAGTGCTAGAATTGGAGAGTATCCAGCGAGAAAATGAGCACGTGTTCAGCTTGCGAGAAATTGTGTGTCTGGCGCTATTCGGCGGAGTGCCGTTTGCAGTTTGGGCGGATGCCGCAGACAACGAATACAAACTTCGACTCAGTCCGACCATGGCCGTGTTTTACAGTGTGCAGCCCGATGGCCACGTTGTTCGCGAGGACGTTGACGTAGCTGTTATCGCGAATCCGAATCCATCGCCGCCCATGGAGCGGGTTAGCAGCCGGCAGGTTTCCCGGCATCAGGTTGAGTCCGAGCGTCCGAAAACAAGGGCGATGCTGAGATCGCATAAGCAGCGACGGCACGACGATTTTGCAGAGTTTCGCTGCGAGAGCTATGGTTTCTATTACACTCGCAAGGGTGACTGCATCGTGCCGGCCAGGTCCTATCAAATCCATCGGTCTCCAAAATGGCACCGGCATGTTCCCGGCCCAATGGCAGCACCTGCCAATAATGCGGTCCAGACGGCGACTAACTAACGTCGGCCCGCGAATTACCGGGCGCGGTTGATAAAAGTCAGGCCCTAAGCTTGCCCTCACGCGATTCTGTATGGATGACACCGGGATCCGAACGCACCGACACGTGGCGGATCGGAAATATAAGCGGCCCTATGTGAGCGTGGAGTTTGCTAGCGGGCTGGCATGAAGCGTTCCTGGCGGGAAACAGTCCGCGTCGTGCACATCATCCGGTCGACTCCGGCCCGATCCCTGTCGCACGAAGGTGCCTGAATCCTCCCGTTCGACGCGGCAATGCCGGCAGCCGACAACGCAGTCCAGAAGGTGCCCGTCCAGGTGCGAGGGTCAGGAAGAAGGTGCGGCAGCGGCCATCAGATTAACCGATTTGCCGGCGGTGGCGCGCGACCCGGATGCGCCGGATCAGAAGATGAAGGCAAGCCCATTTACGCCGGCGTAAGCGGCGTTCCTGGTCAGGCAAGAAAAAACCCCAACCGAGAACGGTTGGGGTTTTGGTATTGGTGGAGGCGGCGGGAATCGAACCCGCGTCCGCAAGCTCTCCGCTCCAGGCTCTACATGCTTATTCTGTCTTTAATCTCACTACCGGTAACCCGACAGACGGGGTAGGCCGATAGCCAGTTTAGTAAAGGTTTAACGCTCAGGCCCCAAACATGCCCTCACGCGGTCCTGTATTGATTACACCGGTTACCGTACGCACAGGCGCGGCCGGGCCGATGGCACTACACTGGTTTTTAAGCAGCTAATGCGTAGTTGTCGTCGTTGGCAACTATAAGGTTTACAGCTGGTTTAACGAGGTGATCTGTCCCTCGGCATGCACCCAAAGTTTCGACACCCACGTCGAAGCCATGTCGCCCCCAATCTCGCTGCTAACCTGAGATCAGGTTTGTCTGGTCTACGACTGACCGGACTCGTTAAGTCTAGTGTCTTTGTCAGCAATGGCAAGCAAAGGTTCCTGTTTCTGGGAACCCGGCAGGCCTGAATCACTGCTCACTAACGCTAATTGATATGAATCAGTGCGTTGACCCCGCACTGCACGGCAAGTCCCCCGCGCGAACGGTGCTTGCGCGCCCGGGCACGGGTTAACTGAATGCCTGGATTCCGGTCTGCGCGCGGCCGAGGATCAGCGCATGTATATCGTGCGTACCCTCGTAGGTGTTTACAGCCTCGAGGTTCAGCATATGGCGGATGACGCCGTATTCATCGGAAATACCGTTGCCGCCCAGCATGTCACGGGCGGTGCGCGCAATCGTCAGCGCTTTGCCGCAATTATTTCGCTTAAGTAACGAAACACCTTCCGGTGAAAGCTTGCCTTCGTCCGCGAGCCTGCCGAGCCGCAGGCTGCCCTGCAGGCCCAGCGCAATTTCGGTTTGCATATCCGCGAGTTTCACCTGCATGAGCTGGGTCGCGGCAAGCGGCCGTCCGAACTGGTTACGGTTGAGTACGTAATCACGTGCCGTGTGCCAGCAGGCTTCGGCAGCGCCGAGCACGCCCCAGCTGATCCCGTAACGGGCGCGGTTAAGGCAGCTGAACGGGGCGCCGAGACCGCGCGCATCCGGCAGCGCCATCTCGTCCGGCACGAACACATTGTCCATGATGATCGAACCCGTCGCGGAGGCGCGCAATGCAAACTTGTCAGCGTACTCGGTGGTGCTGAGACCGGGCATGCCGCGTTCCAGCAACCAGCCGCGCACCTGCTGATCCTCGTCTTTTCCCCACACGACAAACAGGTCGGCGACAGGGGCATGAGTTATCCATGCCTTGGTGCCCGATATATGCACGCCGCCGGCGGCTCGCGTTGCCCGTGTCGTCATCCCGCCCACGTCGGAACCGTGGTCGGGTTCTGTCAGCCCAAAGCACCCGACGAGTTCGCCGCTGGCGAGTCGCGGCAGGAATTGCTGCTTCTGTGCTTCGGTGCCAAAGGCGTGAATGGGGTGCATCACGAGGCTGGACTGCACACTTATAGAAGAGCGGTACGCGCTGTCGACCCGCTCGATTTCGCGGGTAACGAGGCCATAGGCTACGTAGGACATGCCCGGGCAGCCGTAGCCATCGATCGTGCCGCCCAGCAAC
>Ga0316195_10001130_pt1 | contig 11673 bp, 7 predicted proteins | sample Phised1_MG_FD_204937 | JGI IMG/M metagenome (GOLD analysis project Ga0316195, IMG submission 204937) | Coastal sediment microbial communities from Maine, United States - Phippsburg sediment 1 | ecosystem: Environmental > Aquatic > Marine > Coastal > Sediment | place: USA: Maine | collected... | reverse complement strand
GTATCCTTCTATCCGGGAAGCAGGGTCGTTGACCGGACCGTCAACGCCCCTGTGTTCCACCGTCGGTTCTCCGTTGAGGTTGATGACCGTCCAATCCGTCACCCGGCGGGCCGGTGCATAAACTCTGGGTATGTGGCAGGCCGGGCAGCTCAGTTTTTCAAAGTGAAGGAGCTTATAGGGCAAAAAATCATGGACGGCCTCGGCATTGTGGCAATCCCGGCAGTTTCTCATGCTGCCGTCCAGCCGTCTGGCAACCGTTCCCTGGGCGCTGTGGCCTTTGGCAAAATTATGATCCGGCTTCAACAGATATTGGTTGATGTCCAGTCTTCGGGCATCGAAACGCAGGTGGCGGGGTTTTAATGCCTCGGATTCCTTTTGGATATAGTTGGGATTGTTCATGGAATAATGACAGCTGATACATTCTAACAACCGCTGGGCATGGACATCCCAGGGACGTGACAGCAGCCCCTTATCTTTAAGGTTCATTCCGGAATCGAACATCTTTTGGGGCGAAAAGATTTCTCCGGTGGTTTCCGCCGCCCAGTTTTCCAAGGAGTTTTCAAACACCACCGGATCCGTACACCGGCAGGATTTGGCATGGCACATCCGGCAATTTTTGTCGCCGGGTTGGGCGATAATCACCATTTCCGGCCCAACCGAACCGTCGGGCTCGAATACATCTTTCAACCAGCGATATCCCCTACCGGACCGCTCTATCAGACCGGATCCCGCCAAGGTGGCGGTGACTGCCCATTGAAACCGGCCGTTTTTAATGGCATGGATCCGCTCGACATTGTTGGGGTTTTTCAAATGACATACGAGGCAGTTCAACTCCATGAAGCCGCTGACTTTCCAGTCCCATACCCGGGGCATCCCGGAAATCGGATCGAGAATATGCGTTTCAGGGTCAACGACGCCAGATGGTTCTATTTCAGTCAGTCGCTTTTTTGAATATCGGCTAAATTCTGCCGGACCGCCGCCCACATGCCGCGGTCCCATGGTCATCAGCCAATCTGCCGTGCCCATATCCAGCGGGTCACTTTTCCGATCACTTAAAACCCGGTAGGTTAGAGGGTTCCAGCGGCCGAACATCCCTGGTCCCATGTCCCAGGGTCTTTTGCTTCGGCTGTCACCGGGTGGGCTCATTTCGTCAAAACCGACCCGGGCGTGGTAGTTGTTTCGGGCGATATAGGCCGTATCGTGGCAGGCACCGCAAGTGGTTGCCAGGGAGAGGGGTGCGTTGGATTCCAGTACCGATGTGCCGTTTTTTGCCAGCAATCGGACCAGGGGGTGAATGCGCTCGGTGACGGACCTGGAGGTCGGTGGTGAGGGTTTAAAAGTCAGCGGCGGAAGATCGGTCCCAGCCAACGGCGTCTCCGATGCCGGCGTCACATCGAGACAGACAACCCAAAGCAACATCACACCCATCAAAAACCGCACCGCCCCTCTCATCGATCCACCCCGCTGTTTAACGTAACCCACCTTCTCTGGAATCTGCCGCCTTCAAACGCCGGGTCGCCTTCATATCCCAGATCCTTCCAGTTCATCCGCCCGGTTTCACCATGGCAATCGTTACACTGCAACGCGCGCTCCTTGGGCGACACCATATGGCTGAGCACCCAGAACATTTCGGTTTCCGCGAACCCCAATTTTCCGCTGAATTCAAGACCCGTGTATGGACGGGCCAGTTCAACGGCTTTATACCAATCAAACTCGCTCCAGTAACCGCCTTTGCCGACGGTTTTGGGTATCAGAAGATATCGGTATTTGATGTCGTAGGGCTGTTTGGCACGATGTACTTTAAACGGCCATATTTTTGCACCCGGGTCTTTAATACTGCCAAGGGGGTAATTGATGTGGGTGGTTTGCTGGGGGTCGATCCGGTCTCCTTTGATGTAGCGGGCGGAATTCCCATTGAACCAGTAATACTCCGGAACCAGGTTGCGCGCATACAAAAAACTCCCCTTTATTTTCAAATACCGATGGGGATCAGCCCCCTGAATATCCTTGCCGGCCGTAGACCAGTCCCAGGCAATTTTTGTGGCCTCTTTTTTGGCCACCACAGGGACGTGGCAACTCTGGCAGGCAACAGAGCGGTAATGTGCGTTGAGACGATCGGAAAGATGCGGTGCCCGCGAATGACAATTCGTACATTGGACCCCGATGGTGTCCATGACACTGACGGATATCATCCGACCGCTGATATCGTGTTTGCGGGTTCGATGACAATCGATGCACTGGAAATTGTTGCGCCCCATATGGACGTCGATCCGCTCCACTGGTTTGGCCAAAGAACCGTCCAGATCACCGTGTTTGACGGCATTGCCGCCGCCGCCGTTGAAATGACACCAACCGCAGTTGTCCCGGGTCGGCCTTCCAACGCTTTTCGCTGCCGCCAGCAGGTCCACCCCTTCGGCCGGGAGTCCGCTGCCGGCCTTGGTATATCCGCCGGACTGGTCATGGCAAACCAAACAGTCCACCAGTTCTTGATTGGTGAAATCAAAGGTGTCGTCCTTCCAGCCGAAGCCTGCATGGCAGACGGTACATTTGGGCCAGTTACTCTCCACGCTGATACAAAAGTTATTGATCAGGTTTCTCTTGCCGATTCGCATCGGTTTATCGTGTCCCGGGACAACGACTTCGGCGCCAAGCCAGGACCAGTGGGATGTCTCCATAACTTCCCTGGCCGAATCCGTGTGACACTCCAGGCAGGCCCGGGTAACCGCCGGACCATCGGTGAATGTGGGGGCTTTAAAGAGCTGTGAGTGGGGGGTGGGGGTCGGCTTTTTGGCCACCTGTGTCCAAGGATCGATGGGCTCTGCCCCCAACTGCATGTCGTCGTACAGGAGTAAAACAGGGGGGAAAGTTACCAGTAGAAGCGCAATGACAACTGTAAATATTTGGCGAATTTTCGAAATCATCGGGTCTCCGGATTAAAGGAAAGGGCCAGAGTTTTGGAAATTAGATGATTATACCCGCATCGAATACAGGCAAGCGGAGCGGCGAGTGGCACCAATTTTGATAAATAAGGAAAAACAATTATAAATTTCTATGGATTACCCTAAATAAATAAAAAATTTAGGGCTGTTCGTCAAGAAAATTCATTTTTTATCTTTTCCAATACCTGTTAAACCAGGGATGTACATAAGGTTACAAGTGTTCCTAAAATGAGAGTCCTATCCAGTTTCCATCCATAAATGGCCTTTTTTGCCACCCGTTTTGAACAGAAAACTGTGCGCGATGCACAAAAAAATGTGCGCCCAAACCCCCTTAAAATTTTCAATCCAATAAAATTTGAGTCCGGTTGTTGACGGAACGTCCCCCCTGACGTAAAATTGGGCAAAAAGGGGTGTTTTTCAAAGTTTTCATAATCACGTGTCCTGTTTTTGAAAGGAATTGAACCCATGGCCTCTGAAACAGTTGAGTTTCCAAATCTCCCTGACCGCTTGAGCGGACTTGGGGAACTGGCGGACAATCTCTGGTGGAGCTGGAATCCGGCGGCACGGATGCTGTTTAAAATGCTCGACCGGCAGGCGTGGAAAGAGAGCAAACACAACCCCGACAAACTGCTCAAAGAGATGCCGGCTGAGATTTTGGCCGCTGCCGCTGCCAACGACGATTATTTGCGAAATTACGATGTGGTGCTCTCCCAGTTTCACCGGTATTTATCGGACACATCGTGCCGATTTTTGAACCATTTCCCGTTTGATCCGGGCACCTTTGCCGTCGCTTATTTCAGCGCTGAATACGGGCTTCATCGTTCCTTGCCGTTTTACGCCGGCGGACTGGGATTTCTGGCCGGAGACCACATCAAAGAATGCAGCGATCTGGGTGTCCCCCTGGTGGCCGTCGGTTTCATGTATCCCCAAGGATATCTCCATCAACACATTCGAGAAGACGGCTGGCAAGAAAATATTCATGAAGACATCAACAGGGATGCCGCACCGATTTCCAGGGTGCTCGACGATGAGGGGCGGCAGCTTGTGGTTCAAGTTCCCTTCATCGAGCCGGCAATCCATGTGGGGGTTTGGAAAGTCGCCGTGGGTCGAATATCCCTGTATCTGCTGGATACAGATATCGAGGATAACGATCCCTGGAACCGCGGCATATCGGCCCGTCTTTACATTGGAGACATCGAGCAACGACTGCGCCAGGAGATCGTTCTCGGAATCGGCGGGGCCGAAGTATTGGAAATTTTGGGAATCAAACATTACCTGATGCATCTTAACGAAGGACATGCCGCCTTTGCCCTTTTGGAACGGATTCGAGACCGGATGCTGGGAGGCATGCCGTATTCTGAGGCCGCCGAACAGGTTAGAAACACCACTGTTTTTACCACCCACACGCCGGTCCCGGCCGGTCATGATTCCATCCCGTTTTACCTGATGGAAAAATATTTTCATGCCTACTGGCCGGCCCTGGGATTAGATCGCGACGCCTTTCTTCAGATGGGAATCCACCCTGAACAACCCCAGGCAGGATTTAACCTGACGGCCTTTGCCCTCAGAATGTCGGCCTATCGCAACGGGGTCAGCAAACGGCATGGAGAAGTGTCCAGACAGATGTGGCAAAGTCTCTGGCCGGATACATCCGAGTCAGAGGTTCCTGTGGATCATATCACCAACGGAGTCCATGTCCCCACCTGGGTTGATCCCCGGATGAAACGTCTTTTCGATACCCATTTGGGCCCTGAATGGCTCACCGATCATGACAATCCCCAGGTCTGGGAACTGGTCGACAAAATCCCGGATGAAGCGCTGTGGAGAACCCATTACTGGTTAAAGATCAAACTCATCGATGCCATAAGGGAGCGATCCCGCCTTCGCTGGGTCGGAGATCACGTCAGTCCGTCCATCGTGATTGCCGGTGGAACATTGCTCGACCCTTCGGTATTAACCCTCGGTTTTGCCCGCCGATTTGCCACGTACAAACGGGCGGATCTCCTTTTTTATGATATGGAGCGCCTGAAAAAACTTCTCAACGACCGGTGGCGGCCTATCCAGATCATCTTTGCCGGCAAAGCCCATCCTGCCGACGATCCCGGCAAACAGATCATTCAACGGGTATTCAACGCCGCCCGTGACCCGGAAACCGGAGGGCGCGTCGCCTTTGTGGAGGACTACGGGGAACAACTGGCCCAATACCTGGTTCACGGCGTGGATGTGTGGCTGAACAATCCCTTGCCGCCCATGGAAGCCAGCGGAACCAGCGGCATGAAAGCCGCCTTGAACGGCGTCCCCCAGCTCAGTATAATGGACGGCTGGTGGATAGAGGGCTTTAACGGCAAAAACGGCTGGTCATTCAGTCACAAAAACGTCGACGAAAACCGGGATGCCGCCGATGCCGCCGAACTCTACCGCATCCTTGAAGAAGAAGTGGTACCAATGTATTATAAGGCATCGGATGACGGTGTTCCCCAGGACTGGGTAAACGTCATGAAAAATTCCATTAAGAGTAATGCTGCAAAATTCTCGGCCCGGCGAATGGTCAAGGAATACATCGAGAAGTTTTATGCCAAAGGCCTTGAAAGCATCTTATTGCATCAAAATGAAGGATAAGCGCCATTTTAAAACTTACCCGAAAATGATTTTGGCGCCGTTGATATAAAGCTTTTAAAACAAAGCGGAGGGCTCATCAGGATTTAGCGGATGAAATTTGTACCTGTTTGAGTGAGACACCTCGAAGTCTCCATTAGATCAACCAGGTTTGGGCATGTTTTCCTTTACAGGCAGAAAAGATTCCGCAGAAGGAACCCTTTCCGTTGCAGATGCCCTCCGCGCCTTTTCCATCCGAACTCTCGTCGCTGCAAAGGAATTGGACCTGAACCGTAAAATTATAACAACCATCGTTAGAGAACGTCGATCCAACTTTCTTTCCACGGACTTTATTCTTTAAACGAGGAGAATCGAAAATGAGAAAAAATTCTGTTTTGATGGCCCATGTAATGATTCTGAGTATAATTTTGGGGGCAACGGCGTATGCCGGAGAAACACCCACCCCGTTCGGGCTGACCATCGGAAAAACAACGTATGTACAAGCCCTTGAAACACTTCAGCACCGAAATTGGGACTATCAGGAATACCTAAAAAAACAACTGGAACAGATCGACAAGAGGGATCCTGCCCGGGGTAAAAACACTTTTTTGTCCGTAACGCCCAAAGATACCGAAGGGGTAAAAAACATATTGATATTTTTTGATGACGACTCGAAACTGGATGCCGTGATTGTCGGTATGGATCCAAAACTTTTTTATGTTATTTGGGAGATATTGGATAAAAAATATGATTTTGTGAATAAACACCTCGAGGGGGACTATTTTACATCCGACTATCCCCGGATATTGTGGCAAAAGGAAAATGTTTACATCGAGCTACAGAAAGTCAGCTCCCACAGAGTACGACTGGTGTATGTGGAAAAAGGACTCTATGAAAACTTCAAGGACTTCCTCCAAAAAACTTACGAACCCTACCGACGCAGAGAAGCAAAAGAAGGCTGGATGGATGATCTATAACCCGGTCTTCGCAAATGGGTTGCAACACCGACTCGGGCAGGGCCACGGTTTTCCAGCCCACAGGGGTGCGGCCTATGGGCCGGAAGGGAGGGCGGGACGGACCTTAATCACCGACTCTTTTCGGATGTAGACCGTTCCCGGCTTTGCCCCTTTGGGTTTGGTGACAAAGCGGGCGCGGGTGCAGGAAACGGCGATAACGCCGCCGGTTCTGACCTTGCTGTGATATGCAGCAATCGCCGCGGCCATTTCCAGTGTCTTCCGGTCCGGATCCCGGCCGGGTTTTGACCGTAAAATGACGTGACTGCCCGGCATACCGCGCACATGAAACCACCAGTCGTTGGGACCGGCGGTCTTGAGACTCAGCCGGTCGTTGTCCACGTCGGTCTTGCCGGCCATCACCGTCCAGTCTCCAGGCAACGTATAGGTCCACACACTGATCGGTATGGGCGCGTATCTGTTTTCGTCTTTATTCATCGATAGAAATGCGCCTCCAACCCCAGGGCAGTTTCTCCCCCACCATTAACTTATAACATTCATCGGATAAAAGTAGAAACTTTTTATTCGCCTTCGCCTTAATAAACCTTTCGGGTTCCATGCCGTTGCCCGATCACTTCAAGGGTGCTGTTCACCACCACGAAAGCTTTCGGATCGATGCTGAAAATAACATTTTTTAGCTTAGGGAGCTCGGTCAGCGTGGTAATGGTAAAAATCACTTCTTTGGGGATGCCGATGTATCCGCCCTGGGCTTGCAGAAACGTTACGCCCCGGTTGACCTGCTTAAAGATTTCTTCAGAAATTTCCCTATATTTATCCGAGATGACCATTGTGGACAACCGTTGGTTAAATCCCGTAATGACCGCGTCGGTGTCTGATCTCAGTTCAAAACATAATTCTAACTTAAAAACCGGATCCGTTTTTGGGGGTCCGGTCATTTTTGAGATGACCTCTTTTAAGACCCCGAGCTATCCAGGGGAATATCGTATTTTTTCATCTTTTTGTACAATAAGGTTCGGTGTATACCCAACATCCTGGCGGCTTTGGCCTTGTTGTTGTTGCTTGCTTTCAGGGCATCGTGAATGGTTTCTTTTTCCGTTCTTGCCTGCAGATCTTTTAATGACGAGGGATTCTGTTCAGAGGATTCCTTGCTGTTGCGATACAGATAAAAGGGAAGATCCTGGAGGCGGATGGTACTCCTCTCCAGAGCCGACAGGGTCCGTTCGAGCACATTGGACAATTCACGGACATTTCCCGGCCATTGGTGACGTTTAAAAGCATTTTGCGCCACCGCATCCAGTTTTACTTCAGGGATATTCGCTTCCACGGCCATTTGTTTGAGCATCCATTGGGCGATATGAATAATATCTGTTTTTCGCTCCCGAAGGGGTGGGATGTGCAAAGGGATTACGTTAAGGCGGTAGAAAAGATCTTTGCGAAAACGACCATCGACCAGCATTTGTTCGAGGTCCTGATTGGTTGCAGCGATAACCCGCAAATTCGTTCGAATGACCTTGGTTCCGCCCACCCGCTCAAACTCATAATCTTCGATGGCCCGTAGCAGTTTGGGCTGCATCTCAAGGGGCAGGTCCCCCACTTCATCCAAAAAAAGGGTGCCCTTGTGGGCCAGTTCGAACTTGCCGGGTTTGCCGCTGGATCCGGCTCCGGTAAATGCGCCCTTTTCATACCCGAAAAGTTCCGATTCCAAAAGATTTTTGGGAATGGCCGCACAGTTTATCCGCACAAAGGGATACAGTTTGCGGGCGCTGGCATGGTGGATGGCCTGGGCAAACAGTTCTTTTCCCGTACCGCTTTCACCGGAAATCAGCACCGGAAAATTATTGGTTGCCGCTCGGTGCGCTTCTAATTTTAAAGACATGATAGACCGGCTCTTTCCGATGATGCTGTCAAAGGTGTACCGGGTGGATCGAAGATTGATGAGTTCTTCCTCGTAGAGCTTGACTTTGGATTCCAAAAGGGTGAGCTCGGATGCGAGTTTTCCGACATCTTTCACATCTTTGAACATCACCTGCCCGAACACTGCGATGATCCGGCCGTCTTTTTTGATCGGTATCCGCTGGACCACCATGTTGTTCCCCATAATTCGATGGGACTGGTTTATTTCGGGAATACCTGTTTTGGCCACGATATGCATGCGGCTGTTTTCCACAGATTCGGTGCAGTGCCTTCCGATCTGATCTTCTGGATTTACCCTGAGAAACTCGCCGTAAGGCTTGTTAAAATGTGTAATATTACCGTCCGTGTCCGTGACAATGGCACCGTTATAGATGCTGTCAAATATGAGCTGGTACATCTCCAAGCTCTTTTGCAGCGCCGCTTTTTCAATTTGGTTGTTTTTTTGCATCATTGCCTCCAAAAAAAATGTATCAGAAATTCTACATGTATATTATTTGCTACATTTTTTTCATACACCTTCCCATAAAATATGTCGAGTAAAAAAACATCATGTTTTTATATGGACCACAAAATATGAATGGTATTCAGTGATTATCTAAAACCGCGATGCCCGTTTTAATTTAAATATCCTGTTATCAGATCGTGGTCTGAAATTTGCAGTGCTTTCTAACAGATAACCGCCCGAGTTTAATTTTAAAACCGTGGCGTTCTTAAAATTGTCGGTAAGAATTTTCAAGACATTCAGGAGGAAATCCATGGAAGGAACCAGCAAACCGTCAGATACAAAAGAGCCGGAAATTGCAAGAGAAGAGATTTTGGTTCTTAAAGATAAAAATTTCAATGGCAACAATGTCTGTGTTGTCACCGGTTCCGGCACCGGCATCGGACGAGCCACGGCCATTGCTGCGGCTGTGAACAATTTGATGACCGTGGGACTGGACATCAACGAGGAAGAAGGCCGGAAAACCCAAAAAATGGCCCGGGAAATGGGCGGGCAGATGATCTTCATCAAATGCGATCTTACCCGGGATGAAGATATTGAAACAGCCATATCCGAAGCCGCCAAAGTCGGCACCATCAAATACCTGGCCAATATCGCTGGGATACAGCACATCGATGCCGTTGACAATTTTCCCATGGAAAAATATGATCAAATGCAATCTCTGATGCTCAGAGCCCCTTTTTATCTTTCGAAATTGTCCATTCCCCATATGAAAAAAAGCAGCGATGGTATGGGCGTCATCGGCAATATGGCCTCAGTTCATGCCCATATTTGCACAAAAAACAAGCCGGTATACAACATTACCAAGTTCGGGTTAAGGGCGTTGAGCCAATCTATTTCCGCGGAAGGAGAAGGCAGGGTTCGGTCTTTTACGTTAAGTACCGGTTTCGTCAAAACTCCCCTGGCGTTAAACCAGATCGACGCCCAGGCCAAACAGCGGGGCATTACTTCAGAAGAAGTTGTCAGGGACGTCATGATGGGTGCTTCCCGCATCAAGGAAATGATGTCGCCCATGGAGGTCGCCAACCTTTTTGTTTTCGGATTTTCAAAATTTGCAAAATATCTTGTTGGGGGTGACCTGCTCTTTGATGGCGGGATGGTGCTGACGTACTAGAAGCCCTCTAAATATAAAGATTTTGGTTCAAGATCCCCCGCTAAAACCCAGCGAGATAAAAAGGCGGAGCCGAGTTTAACCCGCAGGCATACTCAAGTATGTCGAGGAGTTAAAACTTTCTCCAACGCCGAGATGGGGCCAAAAGATTATTTTGAGATAGCTTCTATCCCAGGTCAGAGAATTATCCACTTTAAAATTTGAGATCAGACGTAATTCGATGGAGCAGAATATAATGAAGGGAGGTGATGAAAAATTTTCCAGAGGGTAAACAAAATTGGATTTTATTAAACGTTTTTAACTCATCTATTGAAGAAATATGAAATTGGATTCAAATCGTTAGAAACAGACAAGAAAAATAAACTCATAAAAGATTTTTCAATTTTGTTTACAATCAATTCGGGTCATATTTTAACTCATTAAACATGAGAGGAGAAGAACGATGAAATTCAAGTTAATCGCAGTTGTGTGTGCCCTTGTCCTGGTGGGAGTATTTTTCCATGTAGACCGCACCCTGGCAGCAGAGCCCTATCATCTGGGGGTCAATCTGGCCATCACCGGCACCGGCGCCCTGTATTGCAAAGACGGCGTCGACGCCATCAAACTGGCGGTAGAAGAGATTAATGGGACAGGAGGTTTTTTGGGCAAACATCCCATCAAACTTTTCATCCGTGACACCCACACCAAACCGGACACCGCCGTGCGCGAGGCCAAGGATCTGATCCTGCGGGAAAAAGTTCGAACCATCCTGGGGACCTATTCCAGCGCCTGTGCCGCGGCCATCAAACCGGTGGCCAAAGAATACAAGGTTCTTCATATTCCAGCCATCAGCAACTCGGAAAACATCACCAAGGTCAATTTCAGCCCCTACACTTATCAGGTGGTTCCCAACAGTTATATGCAGGCCAAGGCCGTGGTTTTGGGCGTTGCGGAACTCGCCAAAAAGAAGGGGTGGAAGGAATATATGACCATTGCCTCGGATTATGAATGGGGCCGATCCACCCAAAATAATACCGTTGAGCTTTTAAAACAAATGGCACCGGAATTAAAACTGAAAAAGGAATTCTGGCCGAGACTCGGTGAGACGCAGTTTACCTCTTATATTACAGCCATCATGGGGCAGAAACCGGATTTTGTCATCGGTTCCATCGCTTCCAAAGACAACGTTGCCTGGATAAAACAGGCAAAGGCTTACGGATTTTTCGACAAAATCCCCTACCCCGGATCCCTCATCAGTGTTTCGGAACTGATACTCCAGTCCAAAACCCTCACCCGAGGAATGGTCGGATTGTGCCGGGCCCCCTTCTTTGCGCATCTGGACGTACCCATGATGGCGGATTTTGTTAAGAACTTTAAGGCCAAGTACAACCGGTATCCGAGCGACTGGGCCGTGATGGAATATGATGCGGTCTATGTTTTAAAGCAGGGTATCGAAAAGGCGGCCAGCATCGACTCTGAAAAGGTAAAGGACGCGCTGAAAGGCGCCACCGTCGATACCACCCGCGGCAAACTTTCTTTTCGTGATATTGACAATCAGTTGAGCTGCTCCTCTTATATCGGCGTGGTGGCGGATGATCCGGCGTATCCTTTCCCCATCTACCATGATCTGGTTGAGGTCAAAGGCCCGGATTCATGGCG